>OGFF01001578.1_pt1 | contig 23485 bp, 13 predicted proteins | sample 1570751 | NCBI WGS metagenome assembly OGFF01 (sample SAMEA2581951, study PRJEB24529) | metagenome | biome: Human gut stool | place: China | collected 2011 | reverse complement strand
TTTTTGCATACTTTTTTCTGACAAGCCAGAAAAAAGTATGCCGCCGGAGGCATCCTGCGCCCTCCGGCGCAAAAACCAAGCCCGAAGGCATTCGCCTCCGGGCTTCCTTTCTTATTGCAGCGGCAGCACATACGTCACGCCGCAGATATCCGCGCAGCGGACGTCCTCTCCGGCCGTCAGCGCGGCGGAATCGGAAAACGCTTTTGCCCAGCCGTTTCCGATGCTGCTGCGCACGCTCAGAGGCTCCGCCTCTGTGACCGTTCCGTCCGCGCAGCGCAGCACAAGCACGGCGTCGATCACGCCGTCGCCGTCATAGTCGATCACCGTCACGACCGCGCCGTAGGGCAGCTCACTCAGCACGCCCGCGTCCGCAGCGTTGTAATCGAGATAATACTGCGTCGCCGCGTCGAGCGTTAAGCCCGCCTCCGCGCAGCGCGCCTCCAGCCTTCCCGCGTCCATCACGGTCAGCGAACGCTCCGTGACCGATTCCGCAGGCGTTCCGAGCAGGTGGCCGTTCCGGAGGTAGATATCCACCCGGTGTCCGACCAAACCGAGGCCCGTGGACACGGCGAACTCCTTGTGCCCCTCCAGCTTGGTCACGCCCTTTTTCAGCGCCGCGTCCGTCTGCGTCAGATCGGCGCACTCGTTCCCGGTCAGCACCGCCGTATAGCGCACCGCGTCGAAGCGCTCCTCCAGATAGGTCTTGGGATTCATCAGCTCGTCGAGCACATATCTTGCCGTGCCGTCCGTCGCCGGGCACTGCATCGCGTTATAAATGAGCAGACAGGCGTCGTCGCGCGTCACCGGCTCGTCGTACTGTCCCGTAAAGCTGTGGTAAACGCCGTTTTCCTCGGCATCGGCATTGACGCGCGCAGCCCAGCCCGCGCCGGTATAGCGCGAGGCATCGAAGCCCACCGCCGCCAGCAGCATCTTGGCCAGCTCCTGCGCCGTCACATTGTCCTTCGGACGGAACAGTCCGCCGGAGCCGCCGACGATGCCCTCGCCGGCGCAATAGGCAATATAATCCTTCGCCCAGCTGTCGTTCGTATCCGCAAAGGAGACCCACGAGGCAGGCTCGGGCGTATCCGTGCAGAAAAACGCGATCAGCTTCGCCGTCTCCGCACGGGTGATCGGCGCGCCGGGCTGGAAGCTTCCGTCCTTATATCCGCCGATCAGCTCCAGCTCCACCAGCATCTGCACCGCATAGCCGTTGCGGATCTCGGCCTGATCCGAGAACGCCGTATCCCGCTCCGCAGCGCCTGCCGGCATCGCCAGCAGCGCAAGCAGGCACACCGCCAGCATCGCGCAAAAAATTCTCTTCATTCCCGGCCCCTCCTTTCGTGGACAATCCTGCCGTTTTTTCCAGTATAAGCAGTCCGGGCCGGAAGCGCAAGGGTCTGCGCGGGATTGTAACATAATTGTAACGAAGCCGTCTTTCCTGTGCAAAAGCTGTGATATTCTGTGGATAAATGTTGAGAAAAGCAGGAAATCCGCTCAGTTATCCACAGACTCTCCCAGCCGGAACAGGTAATTCATCAGACTGAACGCCGCCGTGAACGGCCGCATGAAATTCCACACGCCCAGCCCGTGCAGCCCATATTCCGCCGGGAGACGGAACTTCGCAAGGCAGCTGCGCGGGTCCTCGAACCAGACCTCGTGTACCTGTCCGTCCGAGCCGGTGTATGTGAACCACGGCGTCTGCGCCGTCTCATCGAAGCGGATCTCCGCGCCGACGCGCACCGCGAGCTGCACCGCCGCCTCGTTCCCGATCAGCTCCGCGCGCGTGCTGCCCGCCTGATACGGCAGCGTCCAGTCGTAGGCGTAGTTCGGGAAGCCCATGAAGATTTTCTCCGGCGGCATCTCCGAGACCGCGTAGTCCAGCACGCGCCGGACTGCTGCCAGCGGCGCGACCGCCATCGGCGGGCCGTAGGTGTAGCCCCATTCATATGAATGCATGCTGTTTGCACACAAAAACGTTGTTTTGTGGTTTGTTGTATGGAATAATCTTGTGTTGGAAGCTGTCAGAGTCTGTTGTTTTTTGAAATCTGTCAGGAATTTCCTTTATGGGACATTTTTTGACAGATTGTGTGCAAATGCACATCATACAGGTCAGTGCATTACACACAAGAAACAATCCCGTCATCCTGAACGACGGTTGCCAAGTCGTACAGCTTATCGGATTCTTCCGCAAAACGGAAATAGATCTCGATGTGGTTTTTCTCGTGAAATACAATTTTTTTCACCAGGTTGTTTAATACATCACGGTCCAGCTTTTGGATGTTCCCGTATTTCTGAAAGAATGCAACGAACGCATCATCCTGTTGTCTGGCCTCTTTCAGTTCCAGCAGGTTCTGGTTCAATTTTTCGATCTTGCTCTGCTGCAGGGCAATTTCCTGCCCGTACCGGTCTTTATACCGCCGGTATTCCGCTTCCTGCAAAAGGCCGCTCTGAAAATTGTCATACAGGCGAAATTCTGCATCCATCAGCCGTTCTTTTTCCTTTTCCGCCTTATTCAGCGCCAGCGTGTACTCGTTCTGTGCGCCGGAAGTTGTTTTGATCTGACGGGCTGCATCGATCACGGCTTTGACGTCCACCAGACGCCGGATCTCTGCTTGAATCGCCCGTGTGATCAACTGTTCCAGATGGTCTGCTTTTACGGTGGGGCACTGGCATTTATCCGGCGCATAAATGCGTGTCATGCAGCGATAACGCACATACCCCTGGGAAGTAAACCGATTCATGGTGTGCCCGCAGCGGGCGCAGATCACGAACCCCGAAAGAAGGTACGTCTGATCCTGCGCAGGCGCAACGCGGGTCCGCCGGGCAAATCGCTCATGCACAATGGCGAACTGTTCCTCGGAGATGATCGGCGCATGGGTCCCTTCCACGACGGTCCATTCGCTTTCATCCGTCGGCGCCATCTTTTTGCTGCGGTAGGACACGCTCTTGTGTTTGCCCTGCACCATATTTCCAATATAGACCTCGTTGGTGAGGATGGTTTTCACGGTGTTTACGGCCCAGGTTCGAGTTTTCGGGCTGTTTTTATCATGGGTGATGAAGCTTTTGCATCCGTCACGGATTTTGAAGTCTCCCGGCGTCATGATCTGCATGGCGTTGAGACGCTTTGCGATCCCGCTGGCGGACATGCCTTCCTCATACCAGTCAAAGATCCTCCGGACGATTTCTGCCTGCTCCTCATCGATCACCAGCTTGTGACGGTCGTTGGGGTCCTTCTGATAACCGAAGGGCGCATAGTTGCCGGTAAACTCCCCGCGCTCACGCTTCATGGCCAGGGTACACTTGATTTTGATGGAAAGCTGCCGGATGTAGTCGTCGTTGACAATATTGGCAAAGGAGACAATGGCGCTGCTGTAGCCTCGCGGGTCCTTCACGCTGTCCAGATTGTTCAGGACGGAAATCACCCGGACACCCTTCTGGGGAAAATAGTCCTCCATGAGCCGGCCCAGCTCCGGGTAATTACGACCCAGTCTGGAATTGTCCTTGAAGATGATGCAGTTGATTTTCCCACTCTCAATGTCCCGCAGCAGATCCTGATAGCGGGGACGGTTAAAATTACCGCCTGCATACCCGTCGTCCGAGTATACCGTCACGGACAAAATCTGTTCGCCCTGATCACGCAGGTATTGAATATGCTTTTGATTGATGCTGTGCTGATTTTGGATGCTGTCGCTCTCCGGTTTGTCTCCGTCCTCCTTGCTCAGGCGGTTGTATTCTCCCACCCGCCATTGGATTTCCAGATAGTCTGGTTTCCCGTTCTTTTTGTTTTGCACAAAGGTCATAATTGCTCCTTTCTGCCGAACAAATAAGAAACAGTATTTGCATGATTATTGTAGCAAATACTGTGGATTTTTTCAAATTTTGACCGCATTTGAAATATGATTGCTCAAAATACGCACCATGCAGTCCTGCAAGGTCGTTTCTCCCGGTGTGAAATGAAGGACGATCACGGCACCGTCGTCACATCGCATTTCCTTCCCTGTATCAGGTAATTGATTCCACTCCATTTGCGTTCACCTCCTGTTACAGGCTATGAAATACGCCTTCAATTCATACGATAAGCCTTGCGGCAAGCAGATGCTCATCCGTTTTTCAAAGACCAGGCAGACGGCAGCTGGCAGGCTGCGCCATAGGGTTTGACCTCCCTCCATTCTGATGGCGGGGCGTTCCATGCTGTGACGTATGGCGAACGCAAGTATCATCATTCTCTGTATGCGGTCGTCGCCCACGGTCCAGCCACGGACCGGCTGCAATGCAGGCGCCTCTCGCTCCGCTTTGACACCCAATCACCTCCCGGTTCAAAGCATCCCCGCGCACCCATTACCGGCTCACACATACAGAACGTATCTGCTGGCCCTATTCAGTTGTCAGTCAGTTTGTGTTCGGCTGATTGTCAGCCTGCAAAAATGCAGCAATGATCGTTGCGCTTTGCCAGAATGACACTCCACCTATCACTACGCATGGTTTCCCGCGCTGAGATAAGCATAATATATTTCTGAACAGATTTCAGGTTTCTTGCCAGTATTGGACCAAGTCAGACAATCTTTTACCTCAGTAAGTTGTGATTTGGGGAAATACCGTCCAAAGATGCGATAAGGGCTGGGGCGAGTGCAGAAAAAAGGACTCCTTTCCGACATACGGAAAGAAGTCCTTTGAAAACCATGCCACGATTATGTCGATCAGTTTTTCAGACAGCCAACAGGAACTACATATACGCCATTGCGGCGGCGATATGCATAATCACCCACACCCGTCAAAACAATCAGGAAAGGCGGTGCATTCTTCTTATCGGTATCGACAACAATTCGTTCCTGTATTCTTTCATTTGGAATACCTCGTTTCCATTCGTATCGTCTATCCTGGACCTCGTTTTTTGCGGAATTCCATTTCTTACGAAAGTCCTGATATCATGTTTGCTTGTACCGGCAATACCCCGTGGCGTATAGCCACGGGGTAGCCACATTAAAGTTGTTATGCGAATGCTTCACAGAAGCGCATGAGCATGGTTGCCGTCTCAGCACGGGTGGCACCGGCTTGCGGGTCAATGAAGCCTCCGGTCTTACCGGTGACAATCCCCTCAGCCACAGCCCACTTCAGCGCGTCCACCGCGTAGGTGGAAACCTTGTCGCCATCCTTGAAGCTGTCAAGAGATGTACGCTTGGAGACGTCTTTACCATTGAGTTCCGCATAGCGGTACAGCATGGTGGCCAGCTGCTCGCGGGTGATGGGCTTTTCCATGTTGGTGCCGTCGGAGACGCCGCACTCCATCGCCCACACTCTCGCGTCGGACCACCAGGTAGCCTTGTCGCTCTTCACCCTCGGGGAACCGGCCTGACGGTAGAGGATCGTCACGATCATGCCGCGGGTGGTATCGCCGTTGGGTGTGAAGGTGTTGGAAGAAGTACCGTTCATAAGGCCCTCATCCACCGCGTACTGGACCGCCTTGGCAAACCAATCGGTGGATTTCACGTCAATGAAGCCGCCCACGTTGGTAATTCCCTCGACCTTTTCAAACTTAGCAGTAATGGAGTGCTTCGCCGTCACATTCTTGAAGGTGTAGGTGCTGACCGCTCCCACGCTTCTGCCGTCCACCAGGACGTCAGAGATTCTGTAGCCCTCGTTAGCCGTAATGGTGAAGTTCTTATCAGAACCCTCCACCACGGAAGAAGTGGACGGACTGATCTTGCCGCCGACCCCCTGGGTCACAGTAATGGTGTAGCTGGTAACCGGATCTGGGTCGCCGCCGGAAGAAGCATTCTCCTCCCAGTTCGCGGTGAAGGTCAGATTGCCCGTCGTACCGGCTTCAATGGTGACATTCTTGACGGGGGAAGCCACACCATCATATGTCCAGCCAGTGAAGTTATACCCGGTCTTGGTGGGATCCGCCAGGGTAAAGCCCTCTTCCACGGTGTACCAGGTGGGGTTGCCCGCCGCGTTGGATCCGCCGTTCAGTTTGTAGGTAACCGTATACTTGATTGCCTCAAACTCTGCCGTGACAGTCACAGCATAGGCCGGCATGGTGAACGCATTGTTCTCGATTGCAACCTCCGTATCAGGCTCACCGGTCTTATACGCCTTCAGGGTGCCTTCCTTCAGCTGGTAACCGTCTTTGGGCGTAACGGTGATCTGAACCTTCGTGTCCGCAGCGGCGCTGGTAGGCTCGGTCGCGACTGTACCGTTGGACGTTTGAGCCGCCGTAATCGCGTAGGTATCCGGCTCCGCTACCACGACTGTCACGGTATACGTCTTGGTCGTGCCGTCCTCAGCTGTCACGGTGTAGCTGACAGGTGCGGTAAAGTTCTGCGGTACGCCGCTGCCCGGAACAACAGCCGCATTTTCACTGACGGTGATAGTCGGTGTCAGGTTGGTCACGTCGGTGCCATAGGGCATGGTGACAGAAATTGCAGTGCCATTGATTTGCGTGCTGCCGCCGGCAATCACGAATTCGAGGATTTCTGCCGCGGAGCTGAGAATCTTAGCGCCTGCAGCGGTAATCACCACATCGCCGGTCACATTGGCTACAGTGACAGTGCCGTTGCTCTTGTCATAGGTGTAGCCTTCCGTGAGTGCCTGGCCGCCCATGGTCACGGTGATGGTATCAGGCAGCGTATAGCCGCTCTCAGCCGTCAGGGTAGCCGTCAGGCTCTCGCCTTCCTTCACGGTTTTGGTGCCTTCCGCAGTCAGGTTGGTCAGCGTGTAGGTGACCGTGTGCTCCGTGGCCTGTGCAGGTTTCAGCACTTTGAAGTTCCGGAACTTGGCCACCCCGTCGCCCTGATCCTTGGGATTGGAGTAGAGGCCGACGTTAGCACCGGTGAGGATATTCTCATTTTCGATCGTTTGAATGCGGACGTCATCCAGGTAGAATTCCACCCAACCTGCTTTATAGATTACTTTCAGCTTATGCCAATTACCATCGGCAACAGTCGCACTCAGGGTCCCCTTCTTCTGGAAGTCCCTGATGCCGTTGCGGTTGGTAAACCACTGCTTCTCCTTGAAATACACGCGGGTGCTCTGACGAACGGCATCGATCGTGGAAATATCGGTGGGAGCATTAAACATCAAGCCAGCTTCAACGCCGTTGGGAATCTTGAATTCCACTTCCATGGAGCCCTCCGTAGCCTCGGAGCCCTCCAAAACCATGACTCTCCACATCTTCGTAGCGGACTTGTTGTTGGCAACCTGCGCATCGGACTCTGCAGAGGTATAGACCTCGACGCCATCCTCCACGGTCACAGGCCAGACTTCGCCACGAACCCATCCTCTGCTGTTATCCTTTTCATCATCCCAGGCAATCCAATTGAGAGCTTCCTCGACTTCCTGCTGCAGACCGTTGACGGCCTCCTGCAGCAAGTTGTAGGCTTCATTTACAGTCACCTGGTCGGCATCTTTGTCCTGCAGTACCTCCTCGGCTTTTGCCAGAGCATCTTGCAAAGCTTTCCAGGAAGCGTCGGTGTAGCTGCCCTGTTCAGCCTCGGCATACTGGTCATACAGGCTCTGAAGCTTGCTCTTATCCACGGGCGTGTTGGATCCCATCAGATCCTGGATGTCCGCTTCGCTCAAAGCCGCATCAAAGAGATAGAACTCATCCATGGAACCGTTGAAGAAATGATCAACCTGGAGAGAAACGCCGTCTTTGTTCTTTTTTGCGCCGCCGATCAGCAGATCTCTGGTGTTGCTCCTCAGATTGAGGGCTCCCGTCACTTTTGAAGTCAGAGCTGCAGGCTTGCCGTTGCAGTAAGCCCTGATGGTGGTTCCATCGCAGATGACGGTCAGGTGCGCCCATTCCTTGCTGGGGAAATAGCCCTTGCTGGTGTCATTTTCCGTTTCTAATTTTGAGAGGGCGCTCTTATCTTTATTTGCCATCCGGATATTGTAGCCTTGATTTCGGATAGAGACAAAGTAGGCTTCAGCATCGTTGCCAACTAAGCCGCGGCAAATCAGCTTGTTCATCTGCTTTACGTTATCGCAGTTGACATTGATCCAGGCGGACAGAGTAAATTCGCCGCCCAGAGCATAGTCCTGACCCATATTGATATAGGTGCTGCTTGTCTTGGCATCGTTCTCCAACTTCAGAGCGGTAGAGTCATTGAAACTCGTTTCCGTCTGAGGATTGCCCAGAACGGTGAATTCCTTGCCGTCAGCCAGATTGATAACCTTACCGGTACCGGCGGTCTCAAAGTCCATATAAATCAGGGGTCTCACCGCGGTGTACGGGCTGTAGCTATCATAGTCCTTGGTCACAGCGTCCGCGGACAAGGCATTACTGTACGCAACCAGTTCGTCCACCCGGCCCCACAGATAGGATGTCTGGTCACCACCGCCATAAGCGACCTCGGCACCCAGAAGAATCGCATTCTTGGATTCGTAGGTCGGGAAGCCTGCTTTTTCCACCTTCTCCTGCAGCTCACCGTTGACATAAAGGGCAAATTCGTCACCGCTTCTGGTCACCATAATACGGCTCCAGGCATCCGCATCCAGGACCTTCTTGGATGAGAGTTCCACGACCTTCTCGCCGGAAGCGTCGCTGGTCGTAAAGACGACCTTGCCTGCAAGCAAATAAATGCCGAAGTCGTCGCCGGGCTCACCGTTCTGGCCGGAGCTGAGAACCGCCTGTCTGGCAGAGCTGAGGTCCTTCGGCCAGACGGACAGCGCAAGGGAATAGTCCGTGCTGCCGCTGAACCAGCCGTAGCCCAGGTCCGCATAGGCCTTATCCTTCTTGTTCAGATAGACACAGCCGTCTTTGCCGGTGCTGGCCGTATAGGTCACATTCTGTGTGTTCGCAACGCTGCCGCTGAAGCTGTTGATCAGCTCTTCGCCGTCCATAGGATAGTAGGCCAAATAACCGTTGATGAAGGTCCACTCCGTGTCCGCCATCGGATTGGGAGTCTTGGCATTATCCGTCAAATTCTTCACAGTCAGGGTATACTGTTTCCGGGACTCCATGCCCTCCACAGTCAGGGTCACGGTCTTGCCGTCCGCAGAAAGCGCAGCGCCAGTTACTTTGACGTTCTGATCCAAGGTATAGTTCGCCAGAGTCTCAGCAGCTGCTTTTGCCATGACCTCGGAGAATGTCAGAACCAGTTTGTTGCCGCTGCTCGAAACGCTCAGCAGCTCCGGGGGCGTGGTATCCGCTCCAGTCGTTACCTGCGCTTCGTCGCTTGCAGCGCCTTCCTGTACGCCGACAAGTGCCTTCACCGTATAAGTGTATGCGGTCAGTTCTTCCAAAACGGAGGTATCCGTAAAGGCATTGGTCAGAGAGGTGCCAATCAGCTCACCGTCCCGATAGATCCGATAGCCGGTGATAATCTCCGTGGAATCCGTGTCCACCACGCCATTCACCTTTACCGAAACCGAAGCGTCGGCATTCCAGGTCAGCGCCACGCCGCTGCTCTGGGACTCACCCGTCAAACCAGTGACAGCGCCAATGTCCATCTCCACTGCGGGCGCTTCTGTGGGATCGTAGATGGTGTAGTAAGTAAAGCTCATGGGAGCCAGGGTTACGCTCAGCTGCGCGTTGCCGTTGGAGTCGATGTCCAGCACCTGCAGCTTGCTGCCCTCCTGAAGGAAGGCTGCCCGACCGGTAGTTTCACCCGTCACATCGGGCAGGGTATAATCCCGTACTTTGGGCAGCCAGCCATATTTGCCGGAGCCACCGCTGTAAGACTTGACGTTCTTACCCATAGAACCGGGCAGCGGATACGAGGGATAGCTGAGCTCGGTCAAGCCGGTGTAGTACATGGGAACCGTAATGATCTCAGTCCGCTCTTCATCGGTCTGGTTGTAGACCCACAGCAGGCCCTTTTCACCCTCATTATTCGCGTTGACGTGATAGAGGGTATCCATCTTGCCGGTCCTCAGCGGATTATCGTTACTTCTGGCCTGAGAAATATGGACCATATCGGAGTTAACAATCCCACGATAGCGATCGAAGAAATTAACCCATCTGGTCAGAATAGGCAGAACTGTCTCATCATAGAGATCCTTGCCGCGGAAGTCGGAGGTAACGCCGTTGCCCACATTCTGGGCCACGACCCAGTTGTAATCATCGATTTTCTCGCTGAAGGGCAGGAACGCAGCAGAATCGCCGCCGCCATGGTACTGGCTGAAGGGAATATGAGACCAGCACATGGACATGGTGCGGGCATAACCTGCGTTATAGATCATCTGGCGGCCATAGATCAGCTGCTCCTGACGCGGCTGGCTCCAGGCAATCTCCTCATAACCAATGGTATTCTTGTTGCCGCCGATGGCGTACCACCAGGAGGGGACACGGATATAGGTGTCCATTTCCCGGAAAGTCTCACAGAGCTCTCGGGTGATGTTTTCCCACTGGACAACCTTAGAGTCAAAGTAGCCATGATGCACTCTGTACTTGGATGCGTCGCCGGTGGTTTTATCCACGCCATTGGGATCCGGGTCGGTTTCCTTGTCCTTGTTGATGTGGTCTTCACCGTTCTGGCAGTCCCAACTTCCGTAAGCGCCATCGATCTCAATGCAGTCGAGGCCGGTGTATTTCACGAAATAACGGAAGTTATCCCAATAGTCATCAAAGGCGGCGGAGGCCATGCAGAAAACGCCGTACTTGCCGCCATCGTTGCCGCCGTAAGTCAGATCCTTCGGATTGCCGTCAGGTTTGTACTTGGAGCCATACTGGTCCAGCTTATGATGGCCCTGGTACATGCCGACTTCAATGCCACTGCTGTGGGCATAGTCCACCAATTCCTTGTATTTATCCAGGGTCTTTTGATCTCTGGCCAGCATTTGCTTTTCATCACTGCTGCCGGCGGCGTTGTAGGAGTGGATGATCATATCAAAGCCACCCGCAACCGCCATATCAATTTCTTCCTTCGTGAGGTAATCGGTGCAGTGATAGGTCAGCGGGTTGTCTGTGATCCAGGGGAACATCTTCCGGTAGTATCCCTCTTCCTCCAGGGCCCGCTGCTCCAGCCAGTAGGTGCTGTAGATCAGCTCATAGGTATTGAAGGAAATGAATCTATCCGCCGCAGCCTTGCCGGGATCGGTGGAAATCTCGTAGGCCGGGCCCAGATCGTAGCAGATATGACGGCGGTCGCCGCCCAGCGCCTTGAAGGGGCTGCCGTCTGGCTCTTTTTGGCAGAGGCATTTTTCCTTCGGATGGTTGGAACTGGTGGTCTCGGTGGTAAAGTCGGACTGAATCAGCATCAGTTCTTTCATATTGTCATTGCCGTTGGCGCTGAGAACCTCCGGCGCCAAACCGCCGATCATTACCATGGTGTCCTTCGTGTTGACGATTTCCACCCGCTTTTTCATCACGGCGCAGTTATCGTACATCTCATAGATAACTTTCACCTGCAGGCCCTGATAGTCCGCAGGAAAGCTCGAGGGTGCCACGAAGTTAAACTCCGCGTGCATGCCCTTCGGCGGCCAATCCTCCGCAGCAGGGTCGCTGTAGCTGTGTGCATTTTTCTTCCACTGGAACTGTACATCGTCCGCCGTGATGGAACGGATCTCATAGCTGTCAAAGGCAAAGGTATTCTCTGCGGCGTTCTCACCGCCGATAAAGTAATAACCCGGGGTATTGTCAATGATTTTCTTGCGATTATAGACCTCTTCATAGGGCTTGTTATAGAGGCTCAGAATCACTTCAGGCGTATTGGATCCGTTTACCAATTCCTTGCCAATGTAGGTGTTTGCATAGCTTTTGGTGTAGAAACCAGTGCCGCCCTTCTCAGGAATGGCAAAGGTTCGGCTGATCGCACCGTTGGAGAGCGTCACCTCCCCCTCTCCTTCGGTTTTCACAACCGGCATCGGATCTGTGTTCTCCAGCCAATGCCGTTTGCCCTCAATTGCTTCCATCAGGCCTTCCACGGGATTGCCGGACTGATCCAGATATTCAGATCCCGCCGCGAAGGCCGTGGGGAGCATACCGAGCAGCATAATCACTGCCAACAGAAGCGCCATTATTTTTTTCATGTTTGCAATCATTCCTTTCCGCTAAACTTCAAGGCACCAAAGTGAAATGAAACCCAGGTGCCTCTATTGCAGTCCGTCGTTATTTGTCCGAATGTGATTGAGGATGCAAGCACACTATACAGCACGAGGAGAGGCTCAGGCCCAGCCTTGTACCGGCATGTGCATCTTGGCTTCGTGCACTTATTCGGAATTGTACTCAAACTCACTCCTTTTTCATGGTTTTTGAAGGCCTTTACTTCAACGCCGGTCTCTTCCTGGAACTTGTCAAACAGTTCCTGCTCCACATCCCTGATCCATTCCTGGCTGGCCATCGGGGTGATGGAACCGGAGAGAGTGGTTATGTGGAATTCCAGCCACCTTTTCCTGTTGCATCGGTTGCAGTCGTCGTATCAGGATCCTGTACAGTCGCTTCTTCCTTGTTAGCGCAGGCGGTCAGTCCCAAAAGGAGAACCAGACTCAGCAATCATGCAACCATTTTTTCATTTTATTCTCCTTTCCTTTCTCCTTTTCCCTCTCAGGTTCTGTTATTCCAGTGTACCGTTTTCAGTATACCGCTTTTTCGAAATTGCGACAGGGTTTTTTTGACCATTTGCGGTGGTGAGATTTGACATTTTGGCCATGGGACGAGTGGCTGAGATGCTGGTTCCGGATATACATCTGGAACCAGTGGAAGAAGCCAAGGACAAGGGTGGAGAACCTGATGAAGTTAGGGCTGCCCAAATGGCGGGCCTGTGAAGCGGCCTACTCTCGAAAAGCCTACTGGAGAACAGCGCATCATCCAAGCGTCCAGTGGGCAATCTCAAACAAAAGACTCGCACAGGCGGGATACTACAGTAGTGGCTCTTGGTGCCGTGGAAGACCTGCTAACAAAAGTCAAGTAGAAATTTCAGGTTTTAGGAGCAGCGAAAAAGGCAACACAAAATCAAGCCGCTGAGCAACTCAAAATCGAAACGGCGGCCAGCCAGATGGTATAACGCAGGGGAATCAGTCGTGTTCCAGGGAATCCAAATAGGCTTTCACAGAAGCGTAGTAGATACGCAAGAACTTGTTGGCGGATGCCATCATGTAGACACGGTATGGCTTGCCCTCAGAGCGTTTCTTGTTCATGAACTGGTAGACCGGCTCATCCATTGGAGCGCATTGCAGGAGGACGCCCATCACCAGGAAAAGTGTCCTGCGCAGTGAGGCAGATCCCCTCTTGGAAATGCTGCGGCTGCGGACATCTATTTGGCCAGATTGGTAGGGCGGGGCGTCAATGCCTGCAAAGGCCACCAGCGCTTTCTTGGAATGAAAACGGCGCACATCGCCAATTTCAGCTATGAGTTGGGGGCCGAGTGTAGGGCCAACACCAAACATTCCCATCACTACAGGATACTCCGGCAGAGAAGCTGCCAGAGACTGCATCTCCTGCTTGAGAGCAGCTAATGCGGCGGAAGTTGTCTGGAGTTGGGAAATGGCCTGTTCTACCAAAAGTTTTGCCGTATTTGTTTTCGGCATGACACCGAAGCGTCCACAGGCAGAGGCATAAATATCCAACGCCTTATCTTGGCTGAAATTGTAGCCGTGCTTTCTGCACCACTTCTGGTACTTGGCGGTAAAGGCTTTCTTAGACAGACCACAGACACACTCGCAATGCCAAAAAGTGGCGACAAAGTCCACCCACTTCTCACTGCCATCGGTGCGGGGCGGACTGGTAAACAGGCGGTTTGCGTCTGGGAAAGCGGTGTCCAGCAGGGAGATCAGGTTGTTTTTCAGCATGGTCTGTACTTTGGAATACTGCTGGTACTGCCGGTAGCAGGTCTTCAGCATGAGCCGGGTGTCCTCTTCCGGAACATATCTCGGAAGTGTGAGCCAGTGGTCAAGGCCATAGTTGGCCAGCTTCACGGCATCCTTCTTGTCGGTCTTGCCCCGTCTTAAACTGTTGTTCCCGTAGTCGTGCACCAGCATTGCATTGACTACGGAGACATAAAGCCCCGCGCCGTGGAGTAGCCAGGCCACCGGCGCATGGTAATTGCCCGTGGATTCCATCACCACACGGGTCTCGCCGTCCAGGCTCTTGAGCAGTCCTGCCAGCTCGCTCAGTTCATTGGCGGTGTGACGTACTTCAAAGGGTGAAACCACTACCTCTCCGAAGGGCCGCATGACTGCAATCATGCTCTTACCCTTGGAAACATCGATGCCAACGCAGTTCATTCACATTCCTCCAATACAAAGAATCTGCAACCGGAATCCATCTTTTCTCGCTGCCGATTCAATCTATTGTGTGACACGAACTCTCCGACATCCGGTGGTTCAACCTGCTTAAATCGAACGCTGCAACGAGAGGATGGCTAACAGTCTTTCACACGGACATACAAGCCCAAGGAGTGATTGGTCAGCCAGTTGCTCCTCTCATTGTAGCTTAGGCACGAGATGGAGGGAAAGCCGGACTGGCTGTCCGGCTTTCCTGTCCAAATTTATTGTAATAGAAGTGATCAAACTCTCTTCGGGTGATTACAGCATTCATCAGCGCTTATTTTTTCGTTTTACGTGGTTATCCCTTTACCGATCCGGCAACCATGCCCGAGATAATGTACTTTTGTCCAAAAATATAAACAATAAGCACAGGTAAAATTGCATACAAAATGGTAACAGAAACCAAATTCCAGCTTGCTGTGAAGGTACCGTAGAACCGATACACCTGCTGCAATACAACAGATTTATCCGGATCCGGCAACAAATACAGAGGGATCGTAAAGTCGTTCCAGGCATTGAGGAAGTTGATCATCACCACCGTCACGGTGACGGGTTTGATGACCGGTAGGATGATCTGGAAAAACAACCGAACCGGGCCTGCGCCATCCATCACTGCCGCCTCGTCCAGCTCCTGCGGGATACCGGTCAAAAAGCCGTAGAACAGGAAGATCGACAGCGGCGTCATCAGCGCTGCAAACAACAGCGCAACGCCAAAGTGGCTGTTATAAAGGCCCAGCACACGCATGACCTTCACCACAGAGACCATGTTCAGCGGGAACATCAATCCCAGAGAAAAGAATACGTAGAGCGCCCGATTGAGCCGGTTGCGATTACGGCTCAGAACAAAGGCGCACAGTGCGGAAACCATCACGCTGAGGGCAACGGAAGTAATCGTAATGAACAGGCTATTGCCATAGGATTGGAGAATATTGCCGTCTTTCCAGACCTTGGCGAAATTTTTCCAATGCAGCTCTGTTGGCAGCGTGAGAGACATGTTCAAAGACTCTTGCTGCGTTTTGAACGCATTGAAAATTACAATTAAAAACGGGATGATCACAACCAGCGACAGGAGCCACAGAATGACTGCTTTACAGATCTGAATCGTTCGATTTCTTTTCTTCATAATCTGACCCCGTTTCTCAATGATCCTGTTCGCGGTTCATCCGCAAAATCATGATTCCAAATATCGCGGTGATCACAAACATGATCACGCCGTAAGCAGAACTCATACCGTACAGCTTTTGCCCAAACTGCTTATATACCTGAGTGTTGATCAGCTCTGTCGCGCCATTGGGACCGCCGTTGGTCAGGACGTAGACAATGTCGAACGTCTTGAGGCCTTGGCTCATGTTCAGCAGCAGATTGATAATCACAGAAGGGACCATGCGCGGCAGCGTAATATAGCGCAGCTTGTCAAAATAAGTAGCGCCATCCAATTCGGCAGCCTCATAATAGACTTTGTCGATCAGCTGCAGTCCGGCCAGGTAGATGACCATATTGAAGCCCACCTGCTTCCAGATATCAACCATCATGGTACTTCCCAACGCGGTGGAAGCTGTCGTTAACCAAGGCTTCACAAGGTCTTCCAGACCAATGGCCGTCAATAACTGGTTTACAAAGCCGTTGGTCATCAGTAGAGAACCCCAGATCAAGCCAATAATCAGGGGGCTGAGCATCGAAGGCAGGAAATAGGTCGCACGAAGTGCCTCTTTTGACTTGAAGCCCTCATTCAGTGCCAACGCCAGAAGCAAGCCGAAAATATTCTTGAAAATAGTCGTTACAAAGGCAAACCAAATCGTCCGGAGAATAATCGCTAAAAGCTTCGGATCCTGAAAGATTTTTCGAAAATTTTCCAATCCGATGAATTTTGCAGTCTCGCCCGTCAGTTTAACCGCGTTCCAGTTGGTCAGAGAGTAACCAAAATTGAGGATGACCGGTGAGATAAACAAAATGACATACAGCGCCAGAGCCGGAACCGAGAACCAAACGTTATAGATTTTATTCTTATTCATGCGACACCTCTTTAGGTGAAAAGGGGCGACAGCTAACACTGCCGCCCCTAAAGTATTTTAATCGGCTGCGGTCTCAAACATAGTTGCGCGGTGTGCGTCCATGCTGCTCACAAAGTCTTCCACACTGGTGGTGCCGGCAGCAAAGCCCTGCATATAGGAATAGATGTTAGGATCCCAGTAGAGAACGTCGTTGTTCATTCTCACGGGGCAGGTGGCGGTGCTGCGCTCAAGCATTTCCGTTGTGGCAGTGGTAGCAGAAACGCTCTCCACGTCCTTGAAGGAAGCGCTGACTAGGTCGCTGCGGGCAGCGTAGTAAGCTTCCAGGTTCTCGTCCTGAGCCAGGAAGTTCAGCAGCGCCTTGCAGAGGTCGATGTTCTTACTGTTTTTGTTGATGTACTTGGAGACGCCGCCGCCGTTGGAAACACCAACGGTGTTATTCAGAACAGGCACAGGGAACATGCCCCAGACGTCGGTGCTGCCATTGGCTGCAAGTTCCGCAGCGTAAGCAGAGTAGGTCGCCATCATCACGCATTCTCTGTTTTGCAGAGCAATGTAGCTGCCAAACCAGTCTTCGCTCTGACCATCGTTGGTGAAGTATGCAGGCTGATGGCCCAGGAGCTCCTTGATCTGCTCCAAACCGGCGCTGACGCTCTCCAGCTCTGCAAAGGTCAAGGTACCGGCATTCAGATCATCCACAAAGCCGGGATGCTCGTTTTCAAGAACAGGAGTCAGCGCATAGAACCACTGCTCTGTATGCCAGGTGCCGTTGATGCCTTCATAGAGGGGCGTATAGCCAGCCGCCTGAATGGTATCGCACAGCGACATGAACTCATCCCAGGTGGTGGGAACCTCCCAGCCGTTTTCTTCGAACATGGTCCGGTTGTACAGAATTCCCTCGTAGTCAACGCCCCAAGTGCTGAAGCCCAGCAGCTTGCCGTCAACCGTGTTGGCATTGATGGCCCAGTCTTCCATATTGGCGACCCAGGGCTCGTTGGACAGATCCAAAGCGAGTTCGGGGATACCGGCGGAAAGCATTTTGCTGCCGGCATGATACATGAACATGTCCACGGTATCGCTGCCGCCAGCCAGGGTGGTACCCAGCAGGGTCTCATAACCATTGTCGGGAGTCAGCAGAACCTTGACTTCCACACCAGTCTCGGCTTCAAACTTATCGAACAGTTCCTGGTCAATGTCCTTAATCCAGTTCTGGCTGGCCATCAGGGTGATGGAGCCGGACAGGGCAGGCTCTTCTGCCGCAGGCTCCTGTGCAGGTTGTTCTGCAGGCTTTTCTGCGGGTTCTTCGTTCTTCTCGGCAGCAGGTTCATTTTCTGCTGCGGGAGGTGTGTTTTCTGCGGGTGCTTCGGTTTTCGCGCCGCAGGCGACCATGGCAAATACCAGAACCAGGGCCAGAAGCAACGCAATCAGTTTTTTCATCTTCATCACAAATCCTCACTTTCTTTTGTTCCGCTTACACCAGCGGTTCTTGTCTAAATATTACAAAGTATCCCCGCTCATAGATAGGGTAAAAAACGACCAAATCCAGTGGCATTTTTTGACCACACTTTTTTCCAGCTTGCAATTATTAGAAAAAACAATATAATTGGAATAAAAAAGTCTTTTCGAAGAGGAGGATTCGTTATGGGCTTTTCTCAGTCGGTTTTTCCTTTTGTACATTTTGATCTGATTTATCTGTCTGATAAACATACCGGACAGATTTCCATGGTTCTGATTCCAAAAGATATGCAACACTGCTATGAAACCAGAAGAACCACGCTCGATATTCCTGAGTTGAAACGCAATGCCCTGCCCTGCCCTGCCTGGGAGGTCGGCAATCTGTGTCACCTTTCATTGCGCCATCAGGCCCAATCCAATGGAGCTGGCGGTACATTGTTGGGTGGTTTCTCTACCCTGCAAATGAAATACCACGATCAAACTGTTTCGCATACGGACGCATGTACAGAGATTCGGACAATTCTTCGCTCAGATGATGGATTAGAAGTGCACCATACTGCTGTCCAGTACCATCAGGAGGATGGTCTGGAGGTTCAGACCGTTTTCTTTAACGGTTCTGACAAGCCAGTTCAACTGGATTTGCTGACCAGCTTTGCTCTGGACAATCTCAGTCCCTTTGCCGTGGATGACGGTCCTCTCAGAATGAAGCTTCATCGTTTCTATGGCGGTTGGTCTCACGAGGGGCGTCATCGGGTTGATTCACTGGAGCAGCTTTCTTTGGAACGGACCTGGTATAACTGCCGTCCTGAAAGTGAGCGGTTCGGTGTATTGGGCTCCTTCCCTGTTGATCGGTATTTTCCTTTTGCCGTTATCGAAGACAGCGCTGCAGGTGTGTTCTGGGGTGCACAGTTAGCCTGTAACTCCAGTTGGCAGATGGAATTCTGCCGTGTGGCCGATTGTCTGGTGTTTGCCGGCGGACTTGCAGACCGGGAATTCGGAGCCTGGCACAAAACCGTCCGGCCCGGTGAATATTTCTATGCGCCAAAAGCTTTCCTCAGTGTCGGCACCAGCCTGCAGGGCGTTTGTAACCAGCTCACTGGTATGCACAAGAAATACGCCATGCTTCAGCCGGAAGTGGAACACGAGCTCCCCGTGATCTGCAATGAATGGTGCACCTCCTGGGGCAGTCCCACGGAAGCAGAGATTTTAGCCTTGGGGAAGAAGCTTTCCGGCACACCTGTCAAATACATTGTGATCGACGCAGGCTGGTCAAAAACCACCAATCCCCATCTTGGTCAGGGCGGCAACGGAGACTGGATTTTGGATACGGAAAAATTCCCCAACGGCTTGCTGCCTGTGTCCCACGCACTCCGAGACATGGGGCTCCGCCTGGGAATATGGTTTGAGTTTGAAGTCACCACACAAGGCGCTCGGGTGTTTGAAAAAGACTACGACCACTGGCATCTGACCCGTAACGGAGAAGTAATCGTAACAGGCAATGGTCGCAGTTTTTGGGATTTCCGGAAACCGGAAGTCATTCATTACCTAAAGGAAAAGGTCATACAGTTCATCAAAGACAATGAGATCGGGTATCTGAAGGTAGACTATAATGGGTCCATTGGTATCGGCTGCGATGGCGCCGAAAGTCTGGGCGAAGGTCTGCGGCAGCAGATGCTTGCTGTTGCTGACTTTTTCTCCTTGGTTCGTCAGGAGATCCCTTCACTGGTAATTGAAAACTGTTCTTCCGGCGGACACAGGCTGGAACCTGCCATGATGGATTTAACCGCCCTTACTGCCTCCACAGATGCCCATGAGTGCCTGGAGGTTCCCATTATTACCGCAAATACAGATTTGCTGGTTCTTCCTCGGCAGAACCTTGTGCTCTGCACATTGGATCGATCTCATGATCTGCAGCGCATGCGTTTCTGTATCAGCGCAGGCTTTATGGGACGGATGGCAATTTCAGGTGATATTCTGACGCTGTCCTCCTCGCAATGGAAGCTGGTTCAGGAAGCACTGGATTTTTATGCGCAGGCCAGATCTGTTCTGAAGGATTGTACTGTCTCGGTATACCAGCAGCTGGGAAATGACAGCATCCGCTATGCATCGGGTGTTCAAGCCGTTCTCTTTACCGGAAAGAACAAGAAAGCTTTGCTGGTATGCCACAGCTTCTCCCATGCCGGTAATTGCACACTAACCGTTCCCTTCCCCGCAGAGTATGGCCGTCCAGTTCGTGAGTTTGGTTTTATCGATGGTTTGTCTATCCAGGACGGACAAATCCAGATTTCCAATCTGCCGGATTATGAAACATGCGCTGTGCTGTTTGCGTAATTTCTAAAACACAGGTCGATTGAACTCCAGCATTCTGAAACGAGGTGGTTACAATCAAACAGACACATATTGCAACGCAATTATTCAAATCTTATTCGCTGCTTTTTCTTGCTCTGTTTTTAGTTATCATTTTTGTTATCGGAACGCCCATTGCTTCGTCGATCCATTCCAGTATCATTGAAACCCAGCAGCTCATCACCCAAACCATTACTCAGGCAATCAGCAATTTCTTTGAGGACATGAATGAGTTTTCGGTGCTGCTGATGAACTCCGATGAATTCAAGGAGGCAGTCATCGACGAATTGCCGGCCGCCCTAGAGAATGGCGTCAGCCAAACCAGTGCGCTTCAAAAAGCATATGCCGCCGCATATCAGATGTTCGAAAAAGAATACCGGATTGGTGTCGTTACCAACAGCGGTGTCTATATCTGGCTGGCAGACCGAATCCTTGTGGAAAAAATTCAGACCGATCCGCAGCTATATCAGGACTATCATGGTTTCGGTGCGCCAATTCTTCTTCATTCCAGCGCCAATCCCTATCTCGGCAGCATCGCGCACGGCTCTCAAAGCAACTACATTTCCACCCCCGTCATCACGCTGGCAAGAAGCATCAGCAAAAACAACGCGTTTACCAAGCCGCAGGCCATGCTTGAGGTGCATATTGATCAATCGGCATTTTCTTCTTACATGCGGAAACTGGTCGGCAATACTAATGCCAATTCGATGCATATTGCTGTGTTTGGCACAAATGGAGACTGTTTCTACGGAGATACTGCGTTCTCGTCTATTCCCCTGGATAAATTGAACGGTGCGTCCAAGCAGTGGACAAGATATGGCGGATATATGGTTAGGCTCGACACCATTCTTAATGGAAATGGCTGGGTCTATTACCAGATACCCGAGGCCGCCTACTATTCCAAGCTTGTGAATTTCCTTGTTGGCACCATCGCATCATTTTCGCTTCTGTCCGGCGTGATGTTTTTCCTCACGCATTCCATCTCGAAGAAAATTACCAGGCCCATCAGCCAGCTCTGCAGCGAGCTGAGAAGTCTTGACTTGATGCTGCTGCAGGACATCGGCCATGTCGACACCAATCTTCTTGAAATCAACTTAATTGCCCAAACAGTGGAGGATATGGGCACGAGACTCTCTGCTTCCATGCAGGAAATCGTGATTGCAAAAACCTCTGAACTGCAAATGCGCCTGATGGCTTTGCAAAGCCAAATGCAACCGCACTTCCTCTATAACACCCTGACCGTCATCAGCAGCTTATGCGAACAGGGCAACACCTCTTCCGCTGTTAACATGTGCTATAGTTTGTCGCAAATGCTCCGCTATGTCAGCAGCAAAGAGGCAAATGGCGTATTCCTCTATGAGGAGCTCAATTTCCTGGATCACTATATTACGGTTATGTCAGAGCGATATCCGCAGACATCCGTATCCATTGACATTCCCTTAGAGATGATGGATTTCCGAATTCCAAAACTGATTTTGCAGCCTCTCTGCGAGAATTCCTTTAAGCACAGCGCAAAAAATGATGTCAGGATTTGGATCTCAGGCCGTACGCAGAATGATTCATGGACTGTTAACATCCGCGACAACGGCCCCGGGTTTTCTTCCGAACAGATTTCTGAGATTCTCACCCGCTGTAAGGCTGCTTATAACGCGCAGGAAGTCCTTTCTACCAGCCTGGATGGCATGGGACTTGTAAACATCTATGCACGACTGGCGCTGTTCTACCATAATCAATTTGTTTTCTCAATCACGGAACGAGACGGTATCACAATCGGAGGGACGATACATGCAGCTGAAGACGAAAATCAAAGTGGTCATCGCAGAGGATGAGCCTGCGATCATGCACTCCCTTGCCGACAAGATCTTGGAGTATGATTCAGACTTTTTGATTGTCAGCCAGGTAAGTAATGGGCAGGACGCATTGGAAGCGATTCAGCACCATCGGCCCGATGTTCTGTTTACTGACATTAAAATGCCCGTCATGGATGGCATCGAGCTGATAAGAACGGTCAACCTGCAGTATCCCAATATCCGAATTGTGATATTAAGCGGTTACTCAGATTTTTCCTATACCCAACAAGCGATCCGCTATGGCGTTCTGTCCTACTTGCTGAAACCCATCGAGAGCGATGCTCTGCAAGAGACGCTTCAGGATCTGAAGAATAAAATTGTGCGGGAACAGTATTACGAAACACATAAAATTATCTACTCGTCCAACTATTCCTCTGGCTCCGGAAAAACCCTTGAGCACTGTCTGCTTTCTGTGTGTGTTGGAAATCTGTTTTATGATTCCTCTGATCCGTATCTGCAAAACGAGTATTCACAATACCGGTTATCGCATTGGGAACCCATTCTTTCCAATATCCTGCCGCATATGGAAGATTGGTACATTTCTGAAGAAGCAACCAATATATTCACAATATGTATCCGGGGAACAGCTTTTTCTTGTGCTGGTATCTCTGAGTGCGCCATGATCCTTCAGCGCAGGCTTTTGGATCGTTTCCCATCGGTTCCCGTCAGCATTGCCTATTTTCAGCACCCGCAAAAGCAAGAAGATGTCTGGATGTGTACCAGCCGTCTTCAAAATTTGCTGCAGCAGCGTGTTGTTCCTGCCCAAAGTTCTGTTTTAATTTTGGAAAAGGAAGAGTTTTTCCGCCCCGCAGAATCCTTTTCCATTGTAAAAACACGCGTCAACAATCAACTGCGGGGACTCATTTCAGAGAAGGACGCACAAGGCGTCCGGCAGGAATTGACCCTGATCTTCAACTATATGGTCAGTTATCAGGTAACGCAGCATGATTTTTATAAGGTCATTCTCTACATTATGCGAACTTTTGAATTCAATGGCTTACCAACGGAAGATATCTACACAAAAAGGGTTATGCGGCAGCTCTGCACCTGTTTTGACAAAACCAAGTTAGTCGAATCCCTTGTCGGCCTCATCGCGCAAAGCTTCTGGCAGGAAGACGCTTCCCTCGACTTGGAAGAACATCTTCTGGCGTATGTAAACGACCATTACCTCCAGTTGGATCAATTGGAAGATCTTTCCGAGGTTTTCCATTACAGCTATGCATATCTTTCAAGGCTGTTCAAAAAACGTACCGGCGTTTCTTTGAATAAATATATCATAGAAAAACGGCTGGAGCTTTCTAAGCGTTTGATTGAAAACAACGATGACATGAGCATAACGCAAATTGCTGAACTGTCTGGTTTTTCTGATCGCCGAAATTTTCTCCGGGCCTTTAGTGCCTATGTGAACATGTCTCCCAGTGAGTATAAAGCAAGTATCATTACAAAAGGATAGCTTCTACGTGAAATCACCTCAGATGTAACCCAAAGAATTCAGTACTGTGAATATGATGAATAGTTAGCAGGAAAGTGGAAGGGTTGCCGTGCGGCAATCCTTCCACTGTCATCTAGGGTGTATCTGAAAAGTCAAAAATAGCGAAACGTACAAGAAAAAGACACAAA
>OGFF01001577.1_pt1 | contig 23509 bp, 29 predicted proteins | sample 1570751 | NCBI WGS metagenome assembly OGFF01 (sample SAMEA2581951, study PRJEB24529) | metagenome | biome: Human gut stool | place: China | collected 2011 | reverse complement strand
ATTTTACTATATTCTCTTCCGTTTTTCAAGAGGGAGAGCGCAGTTTTTTTCATTTTTCTCGCAGTTTTACAAATTATTTATTTTTTTTAATAGCTTTACCAAAAGAAGAACTAAAAAAACAACTTTTAATTATTTTATTATTTTTTGTGTTTATCATGTTGACTTATCTATTTTTAAATTATCTAAAATTAAAATTCACAAATGAAAATAGTAATTCTCTTTTTCAAAAATTTTTAAAAAGGCTTTAAATAACTGCTGAAATCATTTAATATATCACATTGTAAAAAGTTAGAAGAATTTTAGTATTTTCAAATATAAAAATCTTTCTTACAATATAAAGACTTTTTATAGTCCAAATATTTATAAAGAAAGATCTATATGTTTTTTATAAACATTTTTATTTTTGCATTTGAATTAAAAAATTATATTTATTTGCATGTCTTATTTCATCTGTCATTATTGACATAAGTAAAGTATAACTTTTACCACTTGGCATAGTTCCCATTATTTTTCTATACTTCTTAATAGCATCAAGTTCCCAAAATAATGCCTTTTCTAAATTTGCTTTATAACTCATTTGATTATTGCTACTATTTGTTAAATTATCTGCTGGCAAAATTTGACCTGTAAAATCATAATATAATTCTCTTAAAATTTGATTATGTTTTCTTTCATCATTTCTAATACTTCTTATTATATCTTTTTCTTTATCAGTTGGTGCTTGTTCTATTAATATACCATAAAACATTTCATCTTCTTTTTCATCATCAACAGACTTTCTTATCAAATCAATTGCTTGATTTAATGTTATAATTTCTCCGCTTTCCGCTTTCCTCTTTCATCTCACTATTTCTGTAATTATATTCTCTAAATCCATAATATTGATTATACATATTATAATTAGGATACATTTTATCCCCTCCCTTAAGCTATAATATGTATTAAATATTATTTTGTTAAATAGCTTACTAATTTTGCATTTTTATTTGTTCATCTTTTATTAATGGATATCTAATAAGATTTTCACTATTCAAATTTTCTTTATGCATGTCTATTGCAGTAATTTGATGATTATCGTATGTTGTATAATAATAAATTCCCTTACTTGCATTACAACAAGATGTATAAATTGTTATTTCAAATATTCCATCATCTAATTCACAACATCCTCTTTGTTGTTCAACAGAATTAAGTATATGAAAAAACTGGCTAACACTTTCTTTTTCTTCTTCTTTAGATACTGAATTCATTTTTACAAAAGCTGCTCTTATGAATCTAGATTGAGATGATAAATCTCCTGGAAGCCCTATAGCTCCCATACCTCTACTATATTTCTCTAAATTCAACGATTTTGCAAATGTGTTTTTTGGTGATTTAGTTGATAAATTCATATAGTTATTTAATTCGAACATTTGCTTATCAAATGTAGGATTATTGGTTAACACTCCTACTGGATTTTCATATATTTTTATTCCATCTTTTACAGCTTCTACTGTTATAGATTCTATGCTATCTGAAATAATCCAATGTAATTGTGCTAATGGTAAATTTGTGCTAAATGGTTCATCTAAAAAATTTATTTTTTCTATTAATTTTTTTGCCTCTTTTACTGTTGTACTCTGACTTAAAATCCATGGAATAAATTCAAATTGCGTAATATTATCTTTTCCTTTTATTTTTTTATTATATTGTGCATTTCCTACAAAATTTAGTCCTGCTATTCCTAAACCTTTTTCGTTTACTGCTTCATAATATAATGGATAATTTTCTGTAACATATGCCATTCCTATTATGGCGTAGTGATTTTTTATATTTTGCTTATGTCTAAAGTTAAATTCATAATTTCTTGGCGTTATTGTTACTTCATCTCCATATGAATTTTCATAGTCTAGTGTCCTTCCAAAATAGAAATCTTTTGTTTTGTATGTTATCGCTGTACACATATTTATTTTCTCCTATTCGTTTTTATTCTTTTTGTTTTATTATATCACTTTTGTTTCTTTTTGTGTTGCTTTTTATTATTGATTAATGCCTTCGGGTTATGAGAATTTAATTAGGATTTTTGAGAAATTTTGTTAACTTGAGTTTTTATTGGTTTTAATAGGGTTATAGGAAATTGGTGTGATTATGAATTAGGTTAAATTTTGTACTTTTTTGCAACGATTGTCCCCAATTTGTCCCCAGTTTTTTGAGACATCAAATATATGAAATTTCAATATATTTTTAAGTTTGTTATTGCAAGTTTTTTTGTGTTTTGATGTGCTTAATTTAAAATTTATAAAAATGGAGGTTTTAACAATGAATAATTTTAGAGAGGTTAATGAGGATATTTTAAGAGATTGGTTTAATTTTAGAGAACAGGAGGTTTTCTGTACTCTTACTGAAGAAGATAAGAAACATTTTATTTATTTTGATGAAATTTCGGAAAGAATCTTGAAGAATGTTCCTAAGGAGAATAAAAAATATGTGCAAAAGCAACTAGATTTACTAGATAATAATTTTACTGATTATCTTTGCTATTGGAATGAAAAATATTATAGAAATGGTTTTTGTGATGGAGTGCAGTTGATTGGTGGTACCCTAGATTTATAGAAAAAGCCCTAGTGGGCTTTTTCTATGTAATAATCATTTAGAATTTCTCTTAATATTAATTGTACTTTTTTCTTTAATTCATTAACTTCATTTACTGTATTTTCATTAAAAATACTTTGAGAAATTTGAATATCAACTCCTAATTCATGACTATAGGCTCCTTTATTATTCTCTTCTATTACAACATTTAATTTTTGTTTTTTTAAATTTTTTTGAATTGATTTATATTCTTCAAAATCCTTAGGTTCATTGCAATAATGAAATACTTCATTTCTGTAATTTAGATATTTTGCATTTACAGTGTCTTTATAAGTTGTTGGATTTTCTAACTCATCCGATATTTCATTTAGAGTTTTATCAATTATTTTATTACTTCTCCACTTATTCATTATTCCTTTAAATCTATCAGTTCTTTTTATAATTCCAAGCAATTTTAAAGTTTCTTTTAAGTGTGAAGTTAATAGTTTAAAAAAATAAATTTGAGCTTCGTCTTTTCCATTTCCTTTTACACCTTCAAATAAAGAAGTATTTATCTGTAAGTCATTATATGCCCTTGTTATTAAAAAAATTGCAAATCCTTCGTAATCTTCCGTATAATAATTAGTTCTATCTATTACATTTTTCTTCATCTATTTTTTCTCCTTTAATTGTTCAAAGTATTTTTCTAGTTCTTTTTTAAATTTAATTAGCATATTTTCAATTTCTTCTTTCCAATTACTATCTTCATAATATTCTTCTTTTAAATCTATATAGTTGTAAATTGTATGATTCTGAATTTTTTCATAAAACTGTTTATAGTACTCAACCAAAGATCTTTTTTCGTTAAATTTATATATAGCTGCCTTTTTATCATTCTTGACGTTTTTAACTTTAGATATACTTTTTTCGTATTTCAAAATATCTTTTAGCTTTATCAGATTTTCAGGCAGTAAATATTCAGCATCCTCTCTATCATTATAAATCATACCTATTTGTCTTAACATACATGCAATGCAAATTCCACAATGAAAATTACCTTTATTCTTATTTCTAAAATGTCTTATTCCAGCATTTTTTGAACACGTTCTAGTTGAATTAATAATATAGTTGTCATATTCCTTTGGAATTATCTTAATGATATCTGCTTTAGTTTTATATTTAAAGGGATTAATTATTTTTATATTAATATCTAACTTTTCTAAAATTTTATTAATATAAAATAAAGTCTTCTGATTTGTAGTTTTAGTTACCCTTCTGCTAAAATTAAATTTAGGATTAAGAGACATAATCCCATTTTCATAAATTTTAATATTTTTTATCCCATAATAATCTGCAAAAATCAAGCTACTTGCTATAAAAATTAATGAACGCGTCCTTTCTGTATAATGTTCCTCTTTTTCCAAATAGACTTTTTTTACGACAATATGTTTATTGTATTCATCTTTTACTAAATTTTCATAAATACTGTTAGAATTATTTACTTCTATAGGATTAGTTTCATAAGTTATAAATAGTGTTTTATTATTTTTTTCTAATACACTTCCTGCCATAGAGTCTAATCCGCCTGATAATACACAGACAGAATTATAATCTATTTTATCATTAATACATCGTTGCTCTCTCATTAACTTTTTAACTTTATTTTGATTTTCAAAGTTTATGCACCACTTTTCTCCATTTGTCATATATTTTAATAATCTTTCCATATCTTCTTTTACAGAATTAAATTTTTCTAAATTATTTACAGGGATATTAATAGTTAATCTGTTTTTATTATTAACATCTTCATCTCTAGGTGTAAAAAAATCCGTATAACAAATATATGCTATTGTATCAAAAAAATCTAGAATCACCGTATTTTCGTATTCATTTATATCTAAAAGATTATCATCACCATAATGTAATAAAAATGGATTATCATCAAATAATTTATCACTCATCTTCTACATCTCCACGTAATTTTCTTATAATATTTGAAAAAGCATTATTTACTTTATCAGTAAAGCTATCTTCTTCTAACATTATATCATCATTGAAATCTATTTCTTGAAATTCAAATTCTATTATTGGAACAACTTTTTCTTCCATGTATTCATCAATGCTACTTGTATACTCCTCAGTATTAAAATTTTCTAATGAATTTAATGTATCCTCATATGTAAATTGTTTATATATATTAGAAATTACATTTTTTACATACTGCGCTATAAACCTTAATACTCCTATGGATTTATCTAATATATTTTCTTTTTCTAAAGCTTCTTTAAACGAAGTTTTTAGTAATTCATTATCAGATATACCTATAAAATCACATAATTTTTCTTTTACTTCAAAGCTAGATAAATTACTAATTCCTCCTAATCCTATAGCTGAAAGATTATTACTATTTACAGCTTTAGAAACTTTTATTATATTCTTTATACTATTATTACACTCTGTTGAATATAAATTCTCATTTAATGTAGCTTTAATCTTTGACTGCCCTTTTTTAGGAAAAATTAAAGTTGCTAACAGTTCTCCAAGTCCTGCTCCTTCCTCATTAACTATTCCATTTTCTATTCCCTGTTTTATAATCTTATCTGATCTTTTATAACTATTTCTTGTTGATGATCCCATTATTTTCCCCCTAATATATTTTATATTAATTGTTTTGAAAAAATTGTCGAATCTTGTAAACTATTATCAAAATTTAATATAAAATGGGAAAATAGAAAATCTCAACTAATTTTACATTTTCCCATTTATAAATTATAAACTATCCAGACATTTCTTTATAAAAACTTGCATATTAGTTCTATTTGATTTTTCAAACTTGTCCATTAAGTTTTTGACTTGTTGTATATCTGATTCCCCTTTATTTGTTGGAAACAAATCTCTATACACCTTGCCTTTCTCTTTATTATTTGGTAGTTTATCTATAAGTTTCAAATCTAACAACACTTCATCTAGATTATCTTTATTCCAAATCGGAACTATGTAAGGACTTAGCCAATGATTCTTAAACATTTCTCCTGAAATATATTTTTGTTTTCTATTTTCACTGGTATCATCCAAGTCCATTATTGGCATTAATGAAAAATTTTTTAGTATTCCTTTTTCTTCTTCTACTACATATTTTTGATTAAATACTCTTTTATTCTTAAAAATATTATTTCCTAATACAGTCATTAAACTATCTATTTGTATGCTCGTTTTTCCATTACTTTCTGCATATATTTCTATAGGCAAATGTAAATTACTTTTTATATGCTCTGCTAAAAGAAGTTCACTTTTTCCATGTGCTATTATAATCCCTTTGCAGTAATTAGGTTTCCTCACCATAAGCATTTTCCTCATTATCTTCTGAATCTTCTAGAGCATATTTTATTTCTTCAAAATCAATATAGTCTGTTGTTGGAATTCCTCCAAAGACTCCTTTAAAATACAAATCACGAGCATTATTATTTTTTTGTATTTTAATTCCATATTCTTTTATAGAATTTATTGTTTTGTTTCCATTATAGTCTGTTGACAATATATAGATATATTCTTTTGGTAATATTTCTAATAAAAGCGTATTATGTGTTGTTATTATTAATTGTCCTGTTATCTCATCTTTTATTGACATTATAATATTTTTCATCAGTACATCATGTATTCCATTATCTATTTCATCTATTATAACTGTTTCTCCTAACAATGAACCTATTATTGTATCAAATTGATTTAGTATTCTTCTTGTTCCATCTGATTCAAGTCTAGAAGGAATGGACTTTATTTGTCCTCCTATCATTTTATAAAAATATAATTCATAATGGATTCTGTCTTCTTTTTCATTTATTTTGTATTTTACTTCTTTTATGTCTGCATATGCTTGTGTAAAAAATATATTTAAAACATTTTCATATTTCTTTATTTCTGGTAACTTATCTTTTTTTACGATTCCTTTTTGTATATTGTTTAATTTTCTTACTTTTACAAAACCATCTGGTATTATTTTTAAAGCACCTTTATCAACATGTACTGTCATGGACCAAATTTTATCTATTACTTCCATAATATTTTTAGATATATTATTATCTATATAGTCTTTATTTTTTTCTATTGCTTCAAATGATAATAATGATAAAAAAGTATATTTGCCCCAATACTTATCAATTCCATCGATTAATTCTTCATTATATTTTTCATTAATAAATATGTTTTTATTTAAGTTTTTAATAATTTTGTTATTTTCCTTATTTATTTGAAATAGATATGCTCTTTGTTTTCCCGCCATATAATATAGTTTTTCTTCTATAATTTTATCGTCAAATTTTATATAATAAAATCCATCATTATCATTAATTTTGAAACCATATTCAATCTCAGTTGGTTCTTCTTCATCTAACATTCTATATTCTTTTAGATTAAATGATAATTGGAAAATTTGTCTTATTTCCGTTGGTAACTGATCTGACATTTCTTCTTGTATTTTCCAAAATTCTTTTGGCATCTTATTCATCGCAATATCTGTTGCTCTTGCCATTGTTGATTGTTGTAATAATTTAAATAATTCTACAATATTAGTTTTTCCACTTCCATTTTCACCATATATAGATATGAATTGATTTGTTTTTGTTTTTGTCTTATTTAAATTGAACTCTATATCTTTTAATGATTTAAAGTTTTTAGCTTTTACATATGTGAACATTTTATCAACCTCCTATAATATTGTATCATTTTTGAACTTTTCTATACTATTTTACACCACTTTTTAGTGTAAGTCAATCATTTTTTATACATTTTGTATTATTTTTGTAAAACTTTATATAGTATTCTATGCTTTCTTTATAAAAATAGTACCTTTTTTGTATTTATTATTTTCAATCTAAATTAAAAGAAGCAGACTTTCTTGTCTGCTTGGTGTGTAGATTAGGAATCGAACCTAATGCTCTAATCTATATATTTTTAGTATTATATCTACTTATTATCACATTTGTTTCTACACATATACCAGAGCTAACACCGTGTGAAAATATTTTCATAGACTTCATCTCCTCATAAATTATTGTAAAATATACTGTGATCATTACTTCAAAAACATTTATCCATAATGTAGAATCAATCTTGATTATAACAGTGGATATTATGAATACTAAAATTACATATAGCAAATTAGTATGTATTTAACTATTTATTTGAAAACAGTTTCAAATTCTAATGGAACTATATCTTCATATAATAAAGTAAACTGTGAATTAACTTGTCTATTATCATGATAATGCCCAAAGAACCATTTCTTAAATTCGCATTTTTCTGAAATTTCTTGTAAATAATCTGTTAGATAATCCTTCTTAAAACTGCCTCCGCTAAGTATTGCTTGTACACTTGTTGGGCAACAATGAGAGATAATATAATCAACTTTATAATTTACCTTTTCTAAATTATTTATTCCGTTTTTCATTTCTTCTTCAGTTGGAAGTTCTAAATCCCACCATGAAAAATCCCTTATTCTAAAATATGCTCCTCTTTTTCGGTAATCATATATCTTTTCTTCTTCATCTAGATTTAATATGCCTTCTTGTATGTCGTGTGATCTCGCTCCACCAAATGTGAAAAACTTCTTATTGTCTATATCAAAAATTTCTCCACGCATTAAATGTAATACTGAATCTCTTATTTTATGTACATTGCCTCCATGCCACTCTTCTACTGGATAATTATATAATCTTGTAAAATTTTCATGGTTTCCATCTACAAATAATGTTGTAAAGTTCTTTTCATTTAGATAATCCAACCATTACTTTTCCTGGATATTCTCTTTTTCAAATGTCCAAACTCCACCAAAGTCACCACATATTATTACATAGTCATCTTTGGTCATTTCTGTTTGGATTGGAAATTTTTCAATTAAAAATCTACTGAAATCAGCATGTGTATCTCCTGTGATATATATCATTAGTGGCTCCTTTCTATTATCAATTTATTTATATAATAATACTATATACCCTCCTTTTTAAATTTGTAATTACTATCCATATTGTTAAATTAACTATAAGAGATATTGATATAATATAAATTAAATTGAGTTTATTAAAATTATAACATAAAAAACTAATTAAAGTGGTATTAAAAATATAATTTATGCAATATAATGCACATCCTAGCCAACTTGGATGTCTTCCCTTTTCATAAATACTTGATGTTAGAAAAAAAGAAAGCATATGTAATATAGTCCCTCCAATAATTATGTTAAAAATATCTGCATATAAACTTGATTCAAAATACATTGCATATGGATTTGATAAGCAAAATTGTCTTATAAATACACTTAGTATATTAAATACCTTATACATGTACAACCTCCTTAATAAATTTTTAGGCATCTATATAAAAGATGCCTGTATTGTTTCATTTTTTGAATAACTGCTTAATTAGTTCAAATAGTCCTTTTTTATTATTTTTTTGTTGATAGCCATCTAACCATTCAACATTATTATCTGTTATATAATAATGTGACCTACATGCTATACTAAAGTTTCCTATTGATGGTCTAAGTGTAATTGCTTGTCCATCATATTTCATTACCCATCCATATTTTTTATCGATAGGAGTTACAGTCCTTTCACCACATCCACATGCACATCTATGTACAATAACATTGCAACTAATGCACACATACAATATACCATCCTTTAAATTTGAAGGTATTTTATCAACAAACTCAACCTTAAATTTATTAGTTTTCATGTACTATTTCTCCCATCTCAATTGAATAAACATTTTGGCATTGAACATCAGCACTTTCATATATTCCAAAATATTTTTTCCACTCTATAACTGCTATTGTAGCATTTAAGGCATTACATTCTGCAATTTGAATATTTGTATTATATACATCATCACCGTCTTCATTAAAATCAAGATATACAGAAATTTTATCGTAATTAGTTTTATCAAATATTGTAGTTCTTATTTGCCCATTTATAGTGTCATTTATATTTTGTAGCCCAATTCCTGTATCTATAAATGGTATTTCTTCTAGGACAAGATAATCTGTAATTAATTTTCTTGCTATTCCTGAATCAATACATATAAATACAAAATCCATATCTTTTAATACACTAACGTTTTCTTCTTTAATAAACATGTCATGCTCTATTAAATTTTTATGCATATTTTGATAATTTGCTTTAAAATAGCTTACCTTTGACATACTTTTTGGAAATATTTCTTTACTCGCTGCTCCAGGACTTCTAAAAGCATTATGCTGACAAAATACATCTCCATCAATCAAATGTATTTCTTTAACACTAGTTTTCGAAACTAAATCAAGTATATATGCTCCTGTTCCTCCAAGTCCAATAATTGCTATTTTTTTGTCCAACATTTTTCTATTGCAATTGTCAATTCCTGCTCTTGATGAATTAGTGTCCACATATTGAAATACAGAATCTTCTTCTGTTACAACTTTTTTAAAAGTCTTTGCAGTTACTGAATCGTCTTTAGCTATTGCTGGAAAAGAAATTATATTAGCATAATTTACAAATTTTTCGTAATAATCCTTATAGTTTCCTTCTGGCTTATTTGAAAATGAACGAGTTACATTTATTCCTGCCATAATTGAATTAGAATTGCAATGTTTTATTGAAGTAATTTCCGTTCCATCTATATTACATGGTTGTTCTCCTGAAAAATATATTACATGGTCTCCATTATATTTAGCCTCATCGCCTTCAAAAGCAATACTTGACACTAATGTACCATAATCTATTTCTCCATTTGATCTTAAGTATGGGATATGGGAAACAATCCCATATCCATTATTTACATCTAATTCATATCCTTCATTCTGAAGTTTTTTCAAATCATCACTATGATTTATTAGTTCTTGTGACATTTATCCTCATTCCTTTCTTAACCATAACTACTTGTCCCTTCAATAAAAAGCCATTAGGTTTATCATTATTTCCTTTAAAATAAATTACACTGTAATTTATAGTTTCATTGTCTTCATAATGTCCAAAAGCTAATTCTATAACTTCCTCATATGAAATTTTATCCTTTTTTACAATCTTTTCTTCACCATTTACAAAAATGATGATTTCATGTTTGTTTTTTGTTAACATTTTATCGTTAATTGTTTCTTGCATTTTTATTACCTCTTTTCTTAAAATTTTTCATCGATTGATTTTTTGGCATACAAAAAGACCTCCTCCCTTAAAAAATTTTAGAAAAGGTCTTTACATTTTATCCGATAAATGTTAAAATATATTCAATCGATGGTTCATTATCACTTTTAGCGGAGTAAAATGAGCCTTTTCTAATTAGTTAGGTTTTGCCGAACCTGACTTTTTTTATGTTATTTTATAACACACTATTTATTAAATTTTTGATAATTGATAATCAGCAGCATCCCATGAAACACCACATTCTTCCATTACTTGTTCTACATCCATATTTTTTATCTTATCTGCAGGCATCATCAACTCTCCAGCTAAACATTTTGCTTGCCACTCTGGATCGCAGTATGTAGGTATTCTTTCTTCATCAAAACTTCTAGCTAATGTAAAGTTTAATTCACAAAGAGTTATATAATGAGCAATTTCATGTAATATTGTCATCCTATCTCTTCCATTACCTTTACATGCATTATCATATACAATTTCTTTTACTTTTATGGTCTTAGCTCTAATATCTGTAATTGCATGTACATTTATTGGTAACTCGAAGTCATTTACAATTTGGCATTCAAGATCTTGATAAATGTCTGGTAATCTTTCAAATAATTCTACTACAGGAAAATATAATTGTTCTTCTATTCCTAAATTCTTTCGTATTTGCCTTGCAAGTGTTCTTAATTCTTTACGTGATTTTGGTTCCACAGAATACTTATTCATTCTTTCCCCCTAATCCTGATGTCTTTTCATGAAATCCATCAATTTTTTAGCAAACTCATCATCAATATTATCAAATTTTCTAGCAAATTCTAGTGCTAAGTCTCTTTTTTGATTTGACATTTCTGAAAGAGTATTAATTTCTATTTTACTAATAGATCTTTGCTTTGCTTCTTGTAACTCTAATACCGTTTTATTATCAAGATTATATATTTGCTCTAATCTAGGTATTAAATTGTTAGGAATATTACGCTTTCCACACTCAATCGCTGACAAATATGATGATGTCATTTCTAATTTATCTGCCATATCTTTGAGTATCTCGCCATTATCAATTCGAATTTTTCTTAATAATTTTCCAAATTCATTTACCATATTCCTTACCTCCATTCATATATTAACATATCATGTTGATTTTGTCAACACATTTTTGTTGATTTTTTAAATATTTTTTATATCTGCTCATATCTATATTCTTCTTCATCTTCAGCAACCATTAACAATCCTTTTTCATTATCATCTTCATCAATTTTATATTCCAAATAATTACCTGTACACTTTTTAAGTTGTGCTCTTAGTTCATCATCGCATGCATATATGTATAAACCATTAACACCACGTGTCATAAGAACTCTTACTTCATGTCTAAGTAATTCTTCTCCAAACTTTTGTGAAGTTCCATCAGATAGCGTTCTATTTCTAGTAGCCTTTTCATTACAACTCTCACTTGAATCAAAAACAATATGTCCATTTCTATATTTTACAGATGGACCAAGAATCACTCCTGCATAGTTTAAATCAAATCCTTGAATTGTATATGTCGAACCAACTTCATTGATTGTCTGTGGTTGCTCTGCCCAAGCAAGATTTTTTATTCTTCTTTTTTGTTTTCTATCTAATTCATTTTCTAATTCTCTATTCCATGGTTTGTGCCAATTACCTATTTTTACTTCCCAATATTTATCTGGGCAACTTTCATGATTATCCTTATATGGCCAATCATAAGTCGCAATTACTCTTGATAATTTTGATTTGTCATTTAAAGCTTTACTTTTTATTTCTTTATCTAACATTTTAGGATCATCAAATATCTTTATATCATAGGAACCTAAATTATATGGCATAGTCTTTATTATTCCTTCTTTAGTAAATGAATTAATCCAGTCTACAACATCTTCATTAGCGTGCATTCTAAGTTGATTCTCAAGTTTAATATAATTATCATTTCTTGAAGATTCATTTCTATATTCTTCTATTTTCTCATATTCTAAATATTGTTCTGTTGTTAATATTTGGTCTTCATCAAACATTACAACAACTACTTTGGCTCTATCTATAATGTCTTTTAATTGATTTTTTCCTCTATAAGATTGTTTTCCTTGTGTCAATAATAGATGTGCTTCATCAACAAAAACAACATCTACAGGATTATCAATAGAATGTTTATTTATAAAAGGAGTAGGTTTATCAACTACTTGTCCATATTTATCAGTAATTCCTAACTTATCAAAAATCTGTCTATATACTGTAATTTGTTCATCATGATTTACTAATAAGAAGCAATTTGATGTTTCATATTTTAAATCACTTGAATTATCATTTTTTGCATCTTCATATCTGCAAAATAACTCATAGAATGTACTACTATTTAATACAGTTTTTCCTGTCCCTGCTTCTCCTTCAACAAAAATTAATTGTCCTCTCTTATTATTTCTTAATGCATTACTTATTTTTTCTAAAATCTTTTCTTTAGCCTTTTGTTGCTCTTCTGTAAGTTTATGCAATGGAGATGCTTTAAAAATGGCTGAATCTTTAATAGAACTTTCTAAAGGAAATATTTCTTTATTATCTTTTCTAAGTTTTTTCCAAACTTTTGCAAATATATCATCAAATTCCTCGGCTGGATAGTAATGCTTTTGTGGATTGTCTCTTCCATTATGTACTTTAACTATATTTTCAACACTAGTTAAATAATGAATTAGCTTTGTTTCTATATCCATTGTCAAAGATTTATTAAAATGTTCATGTCCTATAACATATAAATCGGCTTTTCCATCTGACAAATTATATTGCCATTCATTTTCTTTTTTCATTTTATTATAATGTTGTTTTGTTCTTTGAACAATATCGTTTGATTCACCTACATATACTTCATACTTATTTTTATTTTTCCAATTATGAATATATACTACAGGAAATCTCATTATAATATCTTTCATTTTATCATCATCTAATTTAAATATCTCCTGTTCAAACAAACTTAAAGAATCTATATTATCTTGAATCTTTTTTATAATTGGCTCTGCTACTTTCATAATTTTATTCCCCTACTTTTATATCTCTACATTTATAACTTTTTATAATTTATTATATTTCGTACTTACTCCTTTAGCTTTTTCTACTGGATATTTTTTCTTTGTTTTTTCTAATTTCTTTAATACTATTTCTTTAGGATCTACATCTAGTTTCATAGCCATTTGAATACAATATGTAAATACATCTGCAAGTTCTTCGCAAACATCATCTTTATTATAATTTTCTGAGTTCCATTGGAAACATTCCAATAATTCCCCAGCTTCTATTGAAATCGATTTTGCTAAATTTTCTGGACTATGAAACTGATCCCAATCTCTTTCTATATTAAATTTTCTGATTATATTTATTAATTCTTCCATATTGTCACCTCATTGATATTAATAAGTTTAAACAACTATTTTTTTAGTAATTCTTTAAATAAATTTTTGAAATAACTTTCTTAAAGTTTCTTCATTAAAGTTTTTAGAAGAAATTACTCTACCATTTTTCTTAAAATATTGCTTTGAGTCATAAACTTCTTGCGCAACAACTACATAATAGCCATGTCTTTGCATAATGTTATTTAATTTTTCTTCATTCAAATCAATTCCCAAAGTAACTAAAAACATGGCATCTACTGAAAGTTGATTTACATCTTCGAAATTTTGTTTATATCTTTCTCTTAGTGTCCTTTTTGCACTAACTCCATATACTTTTCCATCTAATTCAAAAGTATAATCATATTCTACAGAATTAATAAACTTATCATGTGCATGACTATGTACATGATCTGAAATATTTAATAAAACACTATTAACTCTTGATTCATATGATGATCCAGCTGTTGATATAATGCTTTGATTTATTGACTCATCCATAATAATCATAAATATATTATTTGCATTTATACTATATTTACTTGTCACTTCTCTAATTCTATCATTTAGCTTTTTTACAGATTTTCCACTTGTTTCAAGAATAAATTCATTTTCTCTATTTACATTAGTAATCGTATACACTAATAAAGCACTAATTACTCTTTGTCCATATGGATATTCAAGATTAACCATATCATATCCAAAACTTAATTTATCTTTATGAGATGCTAATCCATCATCATATTGAATCTTTGCATAAGATTTTGCTTCTTCTAAAATCAAATTTTTAGATAATAAAAGTTCAATAGATAATGTTGTTAAATCAATCCACATATTATAAGTTTCTTCATCACATAAATTTAGTAATGTGGTATAGTCTTCGTAAGCTTTAATATTTTCATTTATAACATTTTGTCCTAAAAACTCTATTAATTTTGAAGTTCCTAATTCCTTATTTTCTTCTATTAATTGTTCTAATAATATCATCTTGTTTTCACTTAAATGACATTTAATTAAATTCTTTAGAATTGTATAAAATAACAAATTATTTTTGTATTCGTTTTTACTTATATCCATTAAATTTCCCCTCCATTTTTTAATGCTTTATACATTTCTTGAGCTACTGCATTTATCATACTAACTGGTACAGAATTACCAAATTGTTTATATGCTTGTGTGTCACTTACTACAATCTTAAAACTATCTGGATATCCCTGTAATCTTGCTGCTTCCCTTGGTGTTAACTTTCTTGGATTATTTCCCTCTTGTTGAATTAGGATTTCTGATCCATCTTTATAATATCTCGCTGAAATAGTACTTGTGTAATTTGAATCTTCATTAAATAAACAATATCCAAATCCATTTCCTTTAGCACGATTTCGCTCTTTTCTTATTTGATGACTTGCCCAGATTTTATCAGAAATAGTATATTTTTCATCTGGGTTTTGCACTAAAATATCTCCAACTCGTGTTTCTATGTTCACCTCATCAGGGAAATGAAAATCAATATCATGATTTTTAAATCCAACAATCATTATTCTTTCTCTATTTTGAGGTAGTCCGGAAATTCTTAGCATTTAATACTTTATAGTAAACTTTGTAATTTAATTTATTTTCAAGAATATCAAGCATTATTTTAAATGTTCTACCATGATCATGATTAGTTAATCCTTTTACATTTTCAAGTAAGAAACTTTTAGGTTTCTTCTCTTCTAAAATTCTTTCAACCTCAAAAAACATGGTTCCTCTTGTATCATCAAATCCTTTTCTCTTTCCTGCAATAGAAAATGCTTGGCAAGGGAAACCAGCTAATAATATATCAAATTCTGGAATAGAATCAGCAGATATTTTTGTAATATCTCCACTTGGCTTATCTCCATAATTTGCTTCATATGTTTGTGCAGCATATTTGTCTATTTCTGAAGAGAAAACGCATTTACCACCTAAATTTTGAAATGGCATCCTAATTCCACCTATTCCCGCAAAAAGATCTATATATTTAAATTGATAGTTATCATTATTCTCATTAATTTTATAAATTTTGTAAATGTTATCTGACATTTTTACCTCCTAGTTGTTTTATTTTTATCTATTTTTACAATTTACAATTTCTCTATATTATCTTATATCACAAATTCTTAAAATTTTCCACAAATAATGCTTATTTCTTTCAAAAAATTTTGGCACATTTCTGTGCCAATTTCATCTATTATATCTCCTGTCTTTTTTCTTCTTATCTTGTTCTTTTTCTTTTATCTTCTGCTTTTCTTTATTATCTATTTCTTTTATTTGTTCCTTCATCTTTGGCACGCCATCATAAATTTCATCACATAACTTAATCTCTTTTCTGACCTTTGTTAAAACAGAAGTAACTACAATTATTTGTTTTGTAATCTCGTTTTTCTCTATTTCATTATCCACTTTACCCCTTTTATAATATAATCTATTTCTAGTATTTAATATATCTTGTTTTTCTATTAACTTCTTTTCCTTTAGTTCATCTACATTAGCTAGGGTTTCTAACTTGTATTTGCACAAGAATCTTATTCTTTCTGAATACATATCCATCTTTTTTACTTCTTCTCTCATTTCTGGAGTCAATTTATGTTGCACATTATTTCTTTTATGCAATCCCAATAAAAATCTATAGTAATAGTATAAAGCAATTATTCCTCTAGGTTTATATGCTTTTCTAAAAATACTTTTTCTTCCATAAAATTTTAACGTAGTTTTTTTATATGGAATTATTTTCTGTCTTGGAATAAAATCATTTGCTATAATTCTTTGTCTAATACTTTCTACTGAATAATCTTCTCCAAAAGCTCTTTCAACTCTGATATTTCTTTTATATGGCTCTCTCCTTATACACAATTTATCTGCTCTATAATAATAGCTATATCCCATTGACGATAAATACTGATGAAATTCTTTTTGCGTATAAGAATGTTTTATTGCATAGTCTAAATCTTCTTTTGCAAATTTATAATAATCTGAATCTCTAATAGATTTTTTATAGAAGTTTTCAAAATTAATTCCAGATTTACATGTCTTTTCTTCTAGCACTCTTAATCCATATTCATCACATAAATCATCTGATGTTTTTCTTAATAAAGCTGTGTTGCTTAAATTACTATAATATTTTAGTCCATCTTTAAATGAAACTGAATTTACTACAAAATGATTATGGATATGCTCTGTATTTAAGTGAGTTGATACTACAACTTGAAATCTATCTCCCCACATTTCTTCAGCAAGTCTAACTCCTATTTCATGAGCAATTTCTGGAGTAACTTCTCCTTCTGCAAAAGATTGATAACCATGAAAAGCAAGTATTCCATCTTCTTTTCTATATAATGTTTTTACTAATTCCATTTGCTTAATTGCATCTTCTACTTTGCAATTAATTCCTGTTGTAAAAAATTGCTTTTCAGTTTTATCTGGATTAGTAGCATACGAAATTAAATTTCTTACACTAGAAAAATTATTAAATTGGTTATAATTTTTGTTTTTAGTTTTATCTTTATCAGTAGCATAATCTACAACATGATCTATTCTACTTTCTACCTTCCATAAACTCGTTGTCGCCATTCTAATTTTCACCTCACTTTCATATTAAAAAAGGGGATTGGGGATTTTCCCCATATAGAATTTCGAGCTAACGAAATTCATTGCTTGCTAGGACAATATCACTACAGTTTTTGTACCTATTTTTAATATCTTTCTTTTACTTTTGATACTTTATTTATTCATTTTTTTGAACTTTTTATATAAAAATACTTGGACTTTTTTAAGCTAGTCCAAGTACCAATTTAAATTAATCCATGTTCAAATTTTTTAGTGTTTTATATAATATAATTTCATATTCTGGTTTCCTAATTAGACATGGAACTGCTTTATAATTTAATTGTTTTGCTGCATAAAATCTTAATGGATGTGATATTAATTTGTATCCATTTGATATTTTTTCAACTTCAAATGGCTCTAACAAACCATATTTCTTAATAGCTCTTTTGGCTCTTTCTAACTTTTCATGATAACATTCACTATACATCCTTTCATTTATTCCTTTTATTTCATTTACTCCTATTATTTTATATTGTTCATATAATTTTCTTCTCATAATTTATTCCTCTCTTTCTATTTACTTTTTTTATTTTTTATATTAAAATATTATTAACTTACATAGGGTTAGTATTTTTAGTTTAGCGACTTTATACTAACTCTTTTTTCATACTTCTTAATGTTATTCCATAACACATTTGATACAATTTTGAGATTATTGCATTTACTAAATCTTGATCATTACTATAACTAAATCTCTCCACTAATCCTTCTTTATTAAACCTAGTTGTTATAATTATTGGTAATCCGTTTTCACATCTATTTTGAATTATTGTATATAACTTTTCTAATGCCCAACTACCTATTTTTTCTGTTCCTAGATCATCAATTATTATCATATCTACATTGGAATATAACTCAATTAATTCATTTTCTGACTTAGAATTGTCTCTAAAAGTTTCCTTAATCATATCTAATAAAGTTGTTAATCTACCCATTAAAACTATCTTGTCATTCTCAATTAATTTATTTGCAATAGATGCTGCTAAATGTGTTTTACCAACTCCTGACTCGCCTGTTATTATCAGTCCGTTAGTTTGTATTTTGTCTATACTTTTATTGATATAATCTTTTGCAACTTTTACTGAATACTCATTATTTAAATCAATATGAAAGTTTTCAAAATTCATTTCTTTAAATTTTCGTCCAACATAATTTTCTTTATAGATTCTGTTTATAATGCTTCTAATTTTTTTTCGTTTTTGTTCTTCAAAGTCTAGCTTATCCTTTTCTTTCCAATACTGATTTGCTTTATTACAAGTACATCTTTGATATTGAATGCAATCTGGAGATATATTTGCATATAAATAATCAAGTCCTATTGGTTCTAGTTCTCTGCCACAAAATTCACATTTTTTTAATTTATTGTGCATAATTTTGCTAGAATTTATATTCTCTGAATCCACTTTTTTCCTCCTCTCCTATAATTTCTTCTTTTCTTATTTCTTCTAAATATTTTTTATTCTTTTCTTCTGTGTTACTTAACGTTTGAATAACGTTACTTTTTTCATTTTCACTTTTAATCTTTTCACGATATTTTCTTTGTCTTTCTCTATTTTGAATTTGATAATTTTCGTATTTATCAATACTTTGATACTTGTCCCAATTTTTTATTATAAATGTTTCCCCTTCTTTTATTAACATTTCTAATTCTAGAAATGTTTGAATAATTTTTTCAATTTTTTTCTTAGATTTCCCCATAATCTTTGAAAAATTTTCTATTGTCATTGGGTTATTTTCTCCTATTTCTAACTTTCCATTGTTATTACTTTCTATTGCTAATGCAATTAATTGCATCCATACTCTAAAGTATGTATCTCCTTCTGGAAGTTTTAGAATTATTTGAATTTTCCTATTTGAAAAAATATTTTTTTCTACCTTAAACCATTGAATTTCATACATATCCTCCTTTCCTCGCTTTCCTCTTAAATTAGTAATTTACTGATTCTTGTTCTTTGTTTCTTAAATATTCATCTAAGACTTGAACTCTAAATAAGAACTTTCCACCAACTTTAGAACAAGGAATTTCTTTTCTTCTTACTAATTGATTAATTAACCAATAAGAAACTCCTAAATATTCTGCTGCTTCTTTCATTGTTAGTGTTGTTCTTTGAACTTTTTGTAGTTCCATATATACTCCTCCTTTCTTTAAGTTTTTTAGACTATAAAGTTTAGTTAACAAGTTTTGTCTGTTTTTTGTTGTTAACTGATTGTATATTAACACGATTTATGATAAAATTCTATTAAATTGATTAAATTTTGTTATCAAAAGGAGACTTTTGGTCTTTTTATAATTTGTTGACAGAAAGGATTTTATATGGAAAGAAAAAATACAATAAAAATATCTTTTGAACCTTCATACTTTTCACAGATTTTTATTCACACTTCTGGTTCTTATATGCGTACACTTGTTAATAAAAATAATAATAGGTATTTATCTAATTTTAAGGATGATTGGTATGATGAGGAATTCGGAGAATTAATTTTAGAACTTGAAAATGTTCCCTCAGAATCAAGAAAGCAAGAGATATTAAGTAGATTGAAAATATTGGCAAATACACAAACAAGAGTTAACCCTATTCCTTTATCTTTTGGTCATAATATAGAAGAATTGTATGGTTATATTGTATTCGAACCAACATCCTCAATTGAGCATTACGACCTTGCCCTATTAGATTTTATAAGCTATGACTTTAATGTATTTAACGATTATTTATTATTTTTTATAAATTTCTTTGATTATTTTATAGATAAATTAGATGAAAAAGACATTAACTATATTAAATTAGATACTTTGTATCCTATAAATGAAATTATTGAAATAGCTAGGAAATATTATAATGAAGAAAAAGAAAACTTAATATATTATCAAAGTTTATTCAAACAATGTATTAATTTTGTTTATGACATTGATAATCCTATTGATATGAAACATTTAACTCACAAACAAATCTTTTACTTATATAATCAAATATATCCAAATGTGTTTTCCGAGTTCAAGAAAGATTTTCATTCAGTAGATATATTAGATTATCAATATTTGCAATTTCCTTTTAAACCTGAAGATGCTAAGTTAGAAAATATAAATAATTTAATTGATGCTATTGGAGAAGCAGATCCAAGTGGAAGAAAGCTTGTTAATCTTAATCGATTTGAAACGAATAACTTATTTACTAGCTTTTATATTACATTATTCAATGTAGTTTCTGTAAATAGCGTGTATATAAAAATATGTGGTAATTGTGGAAGATATTTTATAACTCATAAAGAAACAGTTACTTATTGTGATAGAATTATCGAAAATAAACTAACTTGCAAAGATATTGGTAATAAAGAATATCAAAAAAGAAAACTAGAAAATGATTCTACTTATGATAAATATAGAAAAATTGGAAGTAGAAAGAAACTTAGGGCTAGCAGAAATCCTACAATCGATATGTATCAAAAAGATTTAGAACAATATAGAAAAATCGGAAAACAAATGTATAAGAATGTTTGTTCTGGTAAAATTTCTAATGAAGAATTTGCTAAGTGGGTAGATGAGCAAGATAAGTAAAAGTAGTACTTATATTGGTACTACTTTTATATCACTTAGAAATGTTTATTAAATTCGTAATTATCATATTGTAACATATTCTTAAATATTATATCTATAACAATTTGATACAATATTTTAGTTCTTTTATAAAGCCACTCAAAATCTACATTTTCAGCTGTATAATTTTTAGGGTTTGCTTTTTTGTCTATTTTAGGAAAAGCTATAAATAATTTTTTATTGGGTATGTAATATCCTTTATGAACATAATGATTCCTTAAGCAAATTATTTCTTGAACTAAATTTTCAATATTCTCAATTTTCTCTTTATCTTTATAATTGCTTTCTATACTATATTTTATAAATGTTGTTTGTATATCTTTTAATGGTTGTTGTTTATAATAGCATTCTATAAACCTATAAAACATCAAAAAATTATCTTCTATATTCCTTGAAGTATTTAATATTATGTATGGTATATTTCTTACTTCATTTCTACTATTTCTATATGGAATTGTTGTATAGCATTTAAATAAAAATTGCAATAAATTTTCTTTTACACTATTGTTAACATGTGAATCCTTATATTTTATTTCATTTGTTGGACAGCATAGTTCATAGAAAAACCCCTCAATCTCTACTGTTATTTTATCAATATCAAATTTACATGGTTTTAATAATTGAAAAAATATTGTTAACTCATTCACATAATCATACACTTCTTCATAACTAATGCATTTATCCATTTCAATTTCAATATATCCATTTAGTTCAATATCTATCTTGTTATTTTTTCTACTAAGTTCACTTTTCCAATTATCCGATGTTTCTATAGATTTTATATTGTTACTATTTATTTCAATTTTCTGCTTTATTGCATCTCTTTTTAGTTTTATAATATATTCATTTTCAGTTTCTTCTCTAGATAAACTTGGATAACCTATAAATTCATTTATTAATTTACTATAAACTCTGATTTTTCTTATATTATTATTTAGTATATTGCATAATTTCTCATAATTACCATTTTTAAAATAATATCTTGTAGAAAATTTTGTTTTATAACCTCCATCTGGACTTCCTAAAACTTCTGTATGTCCACAATAATGAGCTGCTTTTAATAAATAATTCATTCTTGCTCGATTATCAATAATTAATATATCTCTTTTCTTAAATTCAGTATTACTGCCAAACGACCTTAAACCATTAATTTCTGGTATTTCATCCATGATGTCATATTTAGCTACAACTTCAATTGAATCTTCTTTAATCTCATATTGGCAGTCATATTTTTCATCATATTTATCATTAAAATAGCAAACAGCCATCATTACACTCCTTTTATTATATTTTTATTTTTCTAATAGTTCTTTCTTTTCTTTTAATATTTGACTTAAATATTCTATAGCTTCTTTTTTTGTAATTCCAAAGCCATCCTTATTCATAGCATCTAATTTTTCTATTAAATTTTTCATTTTTTCAAGATCACTTATATAAAATTCCTTTAAATTTGAAAAATTATAGATCCTATCAATACAATATTTAAAATTATAGATATTTTTACTATTGCTCTTTTTTATTTTTTCTACAATAGTATTAATATCAAACTCATTTAAAAATTGTTTTTCGTTTATGCAATCCTGTTCCTTTACATATTCATTTAGTTTTATTCCCCAATCTTCTGATTCAAATATTTCCTTTAGATTAATGCTTTTTTGATTTCTGCTACTAAGCTCTATCTTGTCTTTTATATATTTTATATTTTTATCGTATATTTTAGCTACCTGTTCATCTCTAGCCCAAACATGGAAATCTATATAATCAACTTCATTATTTTCAATGTATTTTCCCATTTCATTAATTATATCTTGAATTAATTTTTCTTCAAAATTCAAATTTTCTATACATGATAACCTATATATTATTTTAGGAAAAAGTTTATAGCTATATTTGTCTGACTTTATATTTATTAGAATTTCCTGCATGGCTTCTTTTATTTGATTGTCATCTAATTCCCAATAAACTTCTAATTTATTATATGGGTCATTAGCTTCTATCGCTTCATAATTAATACTCAAATAATATTCAATACTTTCTAGCATTTTTTCTTTATTGATATTTCCATTTAGTATAAAATCATCTACAAAATTAAAAGCTGTATAATAATGATTCCAATTTTGTCTTAAATCCTCTGTTAAACATGCAGCACTCGAATACATTACTCCCGATAATATTTGTTTAATGTCTATTCC
>OGFF01001568.1_pt1 | contig 23618 bp, 19 predicted proteins | sample 1570751 | NCBI WGS metagenome assembly OGFF01 (sample SAMEA2581951, study PRJEB24529) | metagenome | biome: Human gut stool | place: China | collected 2011 | reverse complement strand
ATTTATTTAATTTTTAACCGACTAGTGACCAAAAAATTTTTAGTGGACACTAGTGTAAGGCAGTAGTAGAAGAGGAAATGGGGCTATGGGGCTCAAACTTTATCTGTATGCAACTGAAAGAAAAAGAGACAGCATACTATTTCTATATAGCGGAAGGTATAGGACATTCCCTATCCTATTCTCCTATGAAGGATAATCGTCATGACATCCTGAGCTTCCTAAACCGGTTGGTACTTGGTAAAGAAAAACGTTGCATTACGACTGTAGAGAAGAATCCGGAAATATCTAGATATAAGAGTGATTTTACAATAGAAGATTATATCCGTGAAAATATGCGTTAATTCCTATCTTTATATCCTTTCCAGAGTTTTTGTTTCTCCACCAATCAATTATCTTTGCACATTATTATTCCATAAAAACAAATCTTTAATTCTATAAATTATGTTGGTACGTATTATCAGTATGGTCATAGCCGGAGTTATTATAGTATATCTAGTCCGTTGGATTGATAATTTTTTCTCCAGGTATCGCAAATAAATCTTGCCTGCAATGTAAACCAAATACTCCAATTTGTTTCCCATTACAACCTATGCTGACAAAATGCGGACATTTTCTAATTCTAAAACAAGAAAACCGCAAAAGCTTTTTTTAGCCATTTGCGGTTTTTTCCTTGTGATTCCGTTGCGATTCGGAATATAAAATACTATAAAACCAATACATATAACATTATATTAAAAATCAGAGTTATATAAAAATATTATATTGCATACCATTGCATTATGTTGTGCAATATTTGAACTGAGTTGTGCAATTTATGTATATTTGCACAACCGATATAACAGAGAATATATGACTACAGTAAAAGCATTTATAAGAACTGGGAAGAAAGATAAAGAAGTAAATGTCAGATTTCGATTATCTGATGGACGCAATGTACAGTTATTCCACAAATCAGATATTATGGTCTCTCCTACTCTTTGGGATGCCAAGACTGAAAAATATAAGGCTAAAAGTATTATAAAGTTAGACATAAGAACATCATTTAACACATCTATTGAAGAACGGAAGAATCTAATTTTATCCATTTATGGGAGCAACAAAGAATTAACCAGTGAAAAACTGGAAATCTTAATAGACCAGCACTTACATCCTGAAAAATATAACATCAGCAGTGAAGAGGAATCCATGTGTAGTATGTTCCAACGCTATGTTGACGGATGGCTAAATGCAGGTGTAATAGGTCCCGGCAGAAAGAAACATTACGATGTAGTGATAAGGGAACTGACTCGATTCCTCATTATCAATGGCATTGACGGGTTGCCGGTCAATGAATTCAACAAGGAACATATTCTAAATTTTCGTGATTTTCTACGCAAAGAATACACTCTGGTTGAAAAATTTCCAGAACTGTACGCAGAAATGAATAAGCGGAATACGCCATCAAAGGAAAGAAGCCAGAATACAATTGCTGAGAAACTTTTATTGTTACAAGCATTTATGGTGGAGCTTGAAAGTAATGATGTTATTCCCGTATCTCCTTTCCGTAAGATAGGAAAAGAAAAAGAGTCCATTATGAAGCAACAATATGACGAGCCTTTCTTTCTCACCAAAACAGAATTCAATGAAGTTGTCCACAAAGAATGTCCCGAAACATTGCAGCGAGTAAAAGATGTATTCGTTGTTCAATGTTGTTTCGGTTGCCGTATAGGTGATTTCAGACGATTCACTTTTGATAATATCAGCATTGAAGAAGGAATACCTTACATTCATTATTTACCTCAAAAAACACACAAGGATGGACTTATACGCACTGAGATAAAAACTCCCATCATTCGTATTGCTTATGATATTATTATGAAGTATAAAGGTAGGCTACCAAGCAATGCTTTGTTACCCTATTATCCTGATGGCAATGGTGAAACCGGGTACAATTATCAAATAAAAAAACTACTTGAATACTGTGAGATTAGCCGGAAAGTGGCAATGTTTAGTGCGGCATTGGAAACAAATGAGTACAAATCCATATATGAGATTGCAAGCAGTAAACTTGCCCGTAAAACTCATGTAGATTTAATGAATAAAGTTCAGATAGATAAATACGCAGCAGGACTTCATGCAAAAGGCAGTGGAGCCGTAGACAGATATACTGGATTAGGCATAAAAGAACGTTTTATTTTAATGTGTGCGGCTTTTGGCTGTAACCAGTATGAAGTTGACAATGATTTATCTGTAATGGAATAGGCTCACTTAGTATCTCATATTGATACTCTGTTATTTGACACCATCCCCGTAGTTGAGCAGCTACGGGGATTTTTTACTGAAAAAGAAGCGATTCATTCAACTGTCCTTTCCACAATCTCCATCACTACATGGCTTGACTCCAACCAGAGCCAATACCACAACCAAAGCATAATCCCACCCAACCAAACAAAAGCCACATCAATATAGTACAAATTTAATATCCTGCTAACCAATACACATAAGAGTTCTCCGCAAAGCACATAGGCAGCAACCATAGTAACAAGCTGGTCATTGGCAACAGTTATCAAAACCAGAATGCCTATAACGGGAAGAAGGGAAATACAATCAATTAGAAGTTGTTGTTTGTCATTCATAATACAATAGGGATTAGAATACAAATATAAACATTATTTTGTATAAAACAACCCTCTATAATAGGAATTTCTGACGAAAAAGAAACGAACTATTATTACAATATAAACAAAAAGAGCGACTATTCAGCCGCCCCTTTCGCATTAACGAGATAGACATAAAAGCATCTCGAATCATCTCTGTAGATGGATGCCGAACCACTACAGAGTTTCCATTCATTCTACAGTTTCTCCTTTTTCATTCAGAAGTACCGTTACTTTTTCAGTGGATTGATTTTCCTTGGTGATGGTCAACACAACCTTATAAATCTTACCGGTTTCTTTCTCGGAAATGAAAGCCTCCTTTATTACAGCCCCCTCATAGTCCTTAGCCAAGACATTCATAACTGCCTGAGGCAAGTCTTTTACTTCCACTTTTGTGAACTCATCCTGAGGATTTTGCTGAGTTTGCTCTACAGACTGTGTTCCAGAAACCACGTAAGCAAATGCTACTGAACTGCCTAATCCCATAACCATTGCTAATGCTACCAATACTTTTTTCATAATCGTAAGTTTTAAGTAAATAAATATAGTTTTTGTATTAACTATAGGACAAACGATATGCCATGATGTACATCAGCACATAATACATTATACATCAGCATATTATAAAAACAAGAAGGAATAATTATGTGTGGAAATATGTGGAACTGAGTACCACACATGGGGAATAATTACACAATATGGATTACTTAATTCCTGGGAAATGGAACAAGGCAGCTGAATAAGCTGCCCCTTCTATAAAACAGTCAACAAACAGACATTCACTAATCAAATGACATAAACATAAGCATAAATAACCCGGCTAAAGCCATAGCAAATGCAATTACCATACAAAACTCTTTTTTCATAACTAATAATTTGGTTAAACACATATTTCCATCGCACGTTCAACAACGCACTCTTGTCTCCGACAAAACCTCAGCCGCATAAAAGCTGAGGTCCAGCATGTTCCTTTCAATATATACAATCAATTAGAGCACACAATGTTGGAACATTCTGTAAATCCAGTATAAAGAAACTGCAATGGCTGAAAGAAGGACTATACTAACACTATATACCGAATTCTACTATAAAGACAACTGCTTTTCTGAAATTCCCTACGTGATTGAGGGAATTTTATAAAAGGAAGGGCCCAAATGAAAAAAATCCCGACGAAAGCCGGGATATGTCATACACAATAGGTATGAATTGTTGCTTATGAATATAAAGGCAGCTTATTCAGCCGCTCCTTCTACAAATTCTTCTAATAATATCCGATAGTTTTTCAACCACAATGAAAATCCAGCATCAACATAAAATATTATTTATTACTAATCCATTTAATTATACACTTTTTTATTAACTTTGTGTCATATTTAAATGCATAATAACGTATCTTAAAACAGGAATAGATTCATGAAATTATTTCGTTGCAAAAAAGGTGAAAAAGAAGTGAATAATCAAAGGTCAAATAAATTATCAAAGCAGCCTACAGGAAGAAAATATTCAATATATTTTTGGGCCGCAGTTTCCTTTTGTCTTATTTTCTATGGAACATCAAGTACATCTATTGAACATTTTGACGAAAACTCTCTAAAAAATATACTAAATAGTATAGGACAAGCGATTATATCAGGTTTAGTGATTACATTTATAATTAATATTCCTGATATGTTTTCTTATTTTCAGAAAGTATTATACAAAACCATCACGTCAGATGAGTACTTAGAGCAATTAACTTTAGAGGAAGTGGAAGATTTAAAAAATAGTTGTACTAAGTTAATATCCAAATCTATACCCGATATTGCTGAAGGACTCTTAGAATTAGAGTATAAGATTGTTGAATATTACAGATCTCCATATTATGAAAACTATTCCACTTTTGTTAGCTGTAGCAGAAATGGTAATTATTTAGTAAAAGATATCACAACTGAATATACTTTAAAGAATCCGATGGCAGGAAAAGAAAAAATAGAAGCAATTGTCGGTTTAGATTTATTCTTCTGTAAAAATAGTAATAGCACTTCACCTAAATTAATGGAATTCACAATACAGAATGAAAATGAAGAAAAGAAAAATATTTTAGAATTATCCGAAATGCATGAAACTCCTATAAATACAGAAGGAGCCTATAATACCAAAGCTACAATTGCACATAAAAGTACGGTAGAAAAATACAAAATTCTCTTAGATAAATCTACGTATGTCAAATTACGATATATATCATATGCACCTATCTCAGACAAAAGTTACATTTCAATTCTGAGATACCCTACTAAGAATTATAAAATGGTTTTTCATAATCCCAAAAATGATTTATCATTTTCTGGAGATTTCATAGGTCCATTACTCACAGACGATCATATCATGGTAAATAAGAAAGAAGGATTGATTAATATTGATTGTACAACTTGGTGTCTACCTGGCGATGGAGTTACAGTTGCTATATTTGAAAAAGAAAACGCAGATTGTTAAATAGGCTTAACATAACAAATAAATGCAAGGTTTTATTTGTCAATTGAACTAAAACATTCCATATTTGTTGTGTGAATATAATGACTAAGCTATAAGATTATGACACGTAAAGAAGAAAAAGTATTTGGTTAAGACATGTTTTGTATTAACCTTTTTCCTATCTTAAAACGAATGTGTATAACTACACATTCGTTTTGTATTTACAAATATTGTAATTCTATCGTCAAGTTTTAAAATCGCCAAGTTCAAACTTTATGTTTCCCTAGAGCATGACTAGTCACTTACCACTGCCGCAAGTCATAACTCACCCCAGCCCCAACATAAAAACCTCCCGGATACCCATAACCGGCTTGTAACCCTAATCCCCACCGCTTTTTTTTCGGCTTGACAACCACCGGATGATAGATATCATTCGTCACCGTCTGATAAACCGTTCTCGGATACACAGTCATACTATCCAGCCGAGGGTCTACATATCCACTTACCACAGCACGATACGAACTATCTCTATATACTACTTGCTTACGATGAAGCAAGGTATCACCTATCCGTGTCGTATCATCCGGCACGAAACGCCAGAACACAGCCATAGGTGCAGAGATAAGCATCGTATCTACCTTGACAACCGTCTTTATCTTCGTTTCTACACGAACTTCAGCCGGAGACTGCTCATGCGGACGGAACCAAGCCGCCACACAAGCTATAAGCAGCAGTACAATTAATATCCACGGTAACTTTTTCATTCCTCGAACCTCAAATCGTTAATCCGATTCATCCACCCCCGTTTGAATTTATTGTTCGCCGGACGAGAACGGCATATATCCTCGATGAAGTCGAACCGTGCAATCTTAATCATGTCGAACAACTCATGCGGGTTCCTGGCATTCACCGCAGCGAGTGTCTTAGGACCTACTATTCCATCCACAGTAACACCAAGCAAGCGTTGAGGTATCTTGATGCCATGCGCACCGGATGCCCACACCCAATCAACCAATATATTAGCAACTGATTGCGATTTAATATCGTCAGCTTTCCATCTGTCCCAATAATGCGACTTGAGCACCCGGTTAACGACATCCTCACGGGTAAGCAGACGCAGGTCATCCACGTCTATATCACCGTCACCATCCTTGTCATAGCCGCATGACTTCCACGTACCGATAGTCACACCCATATTCGTAGCACCTCCAAGGTCTGCCGGGTCATTCACGAAACCGCCTTCCCATTTTAGGATAAACGGTGCAAGTTGATTCACATTCGCCATTTCAATTTTCCTCCTTATTCAATTAATACCCATTTTGCGGTTCTCTATCACTGCACTTCTTTCTCTCACACCGTTTCAGTGCCAGTTCCAGTTTCAGGTCAGAATTAGTCTCCTTCAGTGTAAACAATTCATCCTGCACCTTACGGAGCCGGTCAGTCTGCTCCACAAACCGCTGTTCCTTCTCCGAAAGCTGCTTCTGCAGGAACTCGTTGTACTCCCGTAAAGCCTTGAACTCCTCAACATCCGCATGGGCATCCTCAATACGCGCATTGGTCTTGCGCGACATCCACCACTTAACAAGCTGCTTGATGCCCTCGATGCCACCGAGTGCGGTCACCAACATAATCCAATCATTCATTTCCATTTCTCCCGGTTTAACAATCGATACAAATTATAAGCACCCCCACATAAGCACAAGCAAACGCTGCCATCTCCGCCCAGAACAGCCATTTCCGGTATCTCAACATGATAACAACGGCTATCGGGAAAGCAACCGCAGGCAAGTACCACATACCGGAGAGACAAACCCAAAGAATTGTAGCTAATCCGGCTATTACTGTCCCTGCATAATGTACTTTGCTCTGAAATTCCTCCTTGAACAGCGGGGCTGTCCCGACGAACATCAGCCCACCGCAAGCAAGAAATGCCAAACATTGCAGGTTCTCCGATGAGCATTCAATCCACACCGGCATAAGCAGCATGGCAGGAACGGCCATCGCCGCCTGAAACAGCCACGCCGGGCGGTTCCGTTTCTTCAGTTGATAATAGGTGTCAGAGAGCGACCAGGGCACTCCGCACACTCTCACCGCATACATTATGTACATAGTGAGCAAAAACAGCGACATAAAACATAAGTAAATCATAAGCTATCAATTTAAAGGTTGAACACTAATTTTTCAGGATAACCGGAAGTGTAATCATACGCTCCGACCTCCTCTTTCGTAGCAAGTCCCATAACCGCGGCCAGATGTTCCTGCGTGGCATTATAGCATTCCAGGGCATACAGTTCCAGTGCGGCCAGCATCTGCAAGGCAAGAGGAATGGGGATTACATACTTCACGGCATCATACCACAGCACGGTTGTCTCCTTACCCACAGCCTGCTCGATAGTAATTGAGTTTACCAGTCCTACCCGCGTATCCTTGTCAAGCCACATCCGCTTGCCGCCAAGCGTAAAGGAATTCACGGCATCGGACCCGTCGTAAACAGCAATTTCATTGACCTTCGCGCTCTTCACACCCTCCAAAGTCGGTTCATAGGGAGGGGTTAATTCACATTCGAGAATTTCCTTTGCAGACGCTGCCGGATGGGCTTCGTAAAATGCTTCCTGTTCCGCATTCAACGGTACCCAGGCTCCATCCAGGTAATCCTCATAGGTTGTACCCACTTCATAGTTTTCGTCCAGTTCAAAATCAAGACGGACAACTTTCTCCTCTGAATAAATATGTATATATTGCATTATTGTTAAAGCCTATTTTTATTCATTATGATAAATCGGTAATTCGTTCTAATACCTGATGTAAGCGGTGCCGTATTTATTTCAGTAAATGAGCCCAGATAATCCGAAGATTTGAACATACGATACGGAGAAGAACTTTCCTGTGCTATCGCATACTTTCCGTCAGACGAAAGCCCCAAAGCAAAGCTATTGCCAATAACGGAATGCTTCAATGCCCAGGTTTTTCCGTAATCGGCGGATATACGTGCACCGGAATAAGAGTACCCTCCCTCTATAACCATATATTTCCCGTCATAGGATATGGCCAATGTACGGGCAGAGAAACTCGAATCGGTAATTTTAGTCCACGTCTTCCCATAATCCCCGGAATAATAGGCATAGTATAACTTTGATGAACTCTCCCTGTTGCAGCAACACAACATGTATTTGCCGTCACCGGAAATGGCAATCTTTGTGATAGGCCCCCTGAATATTTCACTGCTGAAAGTTTCTCCATAATCGGAAGATATAAACAGCTCATGGGTAGTATAATAGGGAGAATTTGACGCATATGCCACTACGTATCTGCCGGAATGGGACATTTCCACCCCCATGAGAGGCACGGTATTGTCTTTTAATCCATTGGAGACCCGCCATGTCTTCCCATAATCCCCGGAAAGCATCAAATCATATTTGTTATTGCTATTCTGACACACAACAGCGACCAGATTCCCCCTGCCGTTGCAGGCTATCGAGTATACGGAATAGCAATTATCAGGCTTGAAAGGTTCTGCCGTCTCCAGAAAATCCGTAGAACGCAATAATCCCACATTTGCCATATAGCACGAGCAATAGATATGCCTGCCGTCTCCGGACATGGCAATCCTCGTTCTATCGTTGCTGAAAAAGTATTCGTTTACATTAGGAAGGTCGGAAGGTTGTCTTCTGGTCCATGTCATTCCACAATCCTTGGAAATATCTATTAAGGCTCTACTGTCGGAGAATGCAATCACATACTGACCGTCCTTTATATTATTGCTTCGTCTTTTTAATACACTCATAAACCTTAGTCCCTTGTTTTTACGGATATTGAATAGGCGCCAGCGGCATAGCACCAGATACTAATCTCAAAGATATCTCCAGCGGAAACACTGATTGAAGTACCGGACATCGAAGTGAACGCGCCGGTATTGGGTATCGGCTGTGTGAATGCCGCCGATGCGACGCAGCGGATATACAAGTCATTGCCCACTGACATTCCGGAAGCAAGGCTGATGTTCGTGGCAGAACCCAACCTTGCAGTGATACTTCTCTTGGAAATTGGCAGGGAGGCCAGTGTCGTGACCGTATTCGCACCGGTGACTGTCGGGTCACCGACACCTTGCGGCCCTTGTGGTCCTTGCGCACCAGTCGCCCCTTTAGGTCCAGTAGCTCCGGTAGCACCCGTAGCGCCTTTTGCTCCGGTAGCACCCTTCAGGTTCTTGAAAGCAAAGGAAAAGGTTCTGGCCAATGCGGTACCACCGAGAGAAACGGTCACGGAGGGCGTACCGATGTTGGCGTCAACCGTAGCAGTAGCACCGGTAATACTGGCACTTGCACCTGCTGCACCCGTGGCACCAGTAGCACCGGTAGCGCCTTTTGCACCCGTATCACCTTTGTCTCCTTTATCGCCCTTTGGACCTTGTATTCCTTGTGCACCAGTGGCGCCTTTTGCACCAGCAGGACCGGTAGCACCAGTATCACCTTTTACTCCTTGCGGTCCTGTGGCACCGGTATCACCTTTCATGCCCTGTGGACCTTGTACGCCTTGAGGACCTTGCGCTCCCGTATCCCCCTTCTCGCCTTTATCGCCCTTTGGACCTTGCAATTGTCCTTGACTTTGCCAATCACCGTTATACCAGGCATAATATGTATAAGGCAATGCAGTTCCAACGGAATAGAAACCAGTGATGTTTGCCCCGTCAGGTACAGCAGTCTTTAAGGCATCAAGCGTATCGTAACGTCCAAGAAGGGTGAATGTATCTCCCGGCTTGCCTTTCACATAGATATCCGTCTTAACGTATTCTTTAGCGCTCTTATCCCATTGGTATACATAGTGGTCTGCACCGATGTAGGTAGGATGTTCTGCCGTATCAGTAGCATTCGCAGTAGCCGTCTCCGATTCCTGCTTGAGGGCAGCAAATTCAGTGACACGGGTACTTTCAGCATTTACGCGTCCGGTTTCGGCTGTTTGGCGGTTAGTTTCCGCACTATTACGTGTATCCTCAGCAGTGCTTCGGGCATTCTCAGCAGTAACGCGCTTACCTTCTGCTGTAGCACGACTGGTTTCAGCATTGACACGACCCGTTTCGGCTGTCTGTCGGGTTGACTCTGCGTTGGCCCGCACTGTCTCAGCATTTTTACGTTCCTCCTCGGCGCTGACACGTTTACCTTCGGCAGTAACACGGCCGGTTTCGGCAGTTGCCCGTCCGGTCTCAGACGTCTGTCGGACCGCTTCAGCTTTGCCTCGCTCTGTCTCTGCCGTTTTCTTGAGACCTTCGGCTGTCACACGTTCCTTTTCGGCATTGATACGCGTAGTTTCAGCAGATGCGCGGGTACTTTCAGATGAAGCACGCTTTGTCTCAGCCGTTTCACGGGATTTCTCAGCTTCCTTGCGTGCGTTCTCCACTATGACACGCTCCGCTTCGGCTTTGCGCACTTCCTCAGCAGCTTCCTCAGCAGGGGCAGACAGCAACTCAAGCGGTGCCTCGACCACCGATTCTTCCATACCGGCAAGACGGAGGGCGGGCAGGCTCACGATATCGGCCAGCGAATCGACAATCTCCACATCGCCCACACCTTGGGAGCCGACAAGAAGGGCTTTCTTCACCTCCTCTACAAGCTGGTTGAACTGATTTGATTCCAATACCATAATTTTCAGAATTGATTTAAGATGGCTGGATGACGTTCAGTTGGTTAATTACCGCACGTTTCACGGCAGCTATGAGCCGCGAGTTCTTCACCACAAGTTCAAGAGCCTTGCAATACTGTTCCGGGATTTCCACCGCATCTTTCGAGTAGTAGATTTCCCGTGCCAGGTCTTCAAAGCCTATATCCAGAAGGATACTTCCGTTGTACATCATTTCATTGCCGACCGTTTCGGCTACGTCGAAGGTCTGCTTGGCGCCTTCGAATGAGGTCTGGGCCTCGATTTTCTTAAAGTTGATTTTCATACTTTCTATTTTAATTATTCTATATACTCATCCATGACAGATACCAATTCCCCAAAACCCGTTTTATCACATGCCATTCACGCCCGTTGATATTCGTCCTGGAAGAGTTCGCGAACGTACCGGAAGGAAAACTGATGGTATTCCCGTTCGGCATTATCCATATCTCATGCCCGTCAGAAGAGGACGGAAGGGATATAGTACAGTTGCCGTAAAAAAGCAGTGTGTGGTCGGTCGCCTTAATGCTGTACCTTGTAACCGAAGAGAGTATCACGTCAGTATTCCGGTATACACCTTGCGTCTTCAGCGGCCCGGCAATTTCCAGAGTCCCGGAGGACGGAGCATACATCTTCCCCACTATCACATCACCACCGAAATAGCTCTCGCCGGAAGATACGTGTATGGCCCTATTGCGCCCCGGAATGGTTGCAGAGATGGTTACCACCCCTTTGACTGTGCCCGCTTCCATAGTCTGGTAGGGCCTTATCAGGATGCTATTGGCTCCTCCGTCCGACGCTATCGCATGCAGATAGTAGCTCTTGCTGAGTTCGAATTGCGTAGTGCTATCTGTAAGGTCGGTCACGAACGCTCTCGAGTTGGTGGATATACCGTTACCATGCAGATACAGATAGTCACCTATCCGGCCGCTGGAGGCGTTTATCTTTCCGTTTACGGTGATGCCGTTCAATATGGCGTTGGCACCGGAAATATTTCCTTTCAACGTAAGATTATTGGCTGTGATATCGTTAAGCGTGGCATTGGCACCGGATATGGTACCTTTCAGGGTAAGGTTGTTCGCGGTGATATCATTCAGTGTAGCCCCCGCCCCGGTAATGTTGCCCTTCAACGTAAGGTTATTAGCAGTAATGTCGTTCAGGATGGCGTCAATACCTGAGATATTGCCTTTTAATGTCAGATTATTAGCTGTGATGCCGTTCAGCGTAGCATCCGTGCCCGTTATGCTGCCCTTTAGAGTCAGGTTGTTTGCCGTGATGTCGTTCATCGTCACACGCCCGTTTGTATCGACCACGAAACTGCCGTTGATGATGGTCTTTCCCGTAAAGTTTATCCGGTCAGCCTCGATTGTAGCATTGGATATCAGCCTGCCCGCTTCGCCTTCGGTGATGAACGCGCTGATTTGAGCACGCCTGACGATATCACCGTTGGGGTCGACCTTTTCCGCAAACATGGTGGCGATATTGCTTTCCGTCACTAAACCGGCTTTGTCGATATTGGTAATGTTACCTTTGGAATCGAAGGTTATCTTCTGCACGAACTGGTCTATACGGCTGGCCGTCTGGCTAATGGCTGAGGTGTGCTGTTCCACGGTACCCTTCAGGCTGTTTGTGGCGGTCACCATACTTTCTATCTTCTCGGCAGTCACATGAAAGCTGCCTGCATGGGCGAACAGCTTGCCGTCCAGGTCAGAGACGGACGCACTGAAGTCTGCACGAAGACCGCGGGCCGATATGTCAATAGCAGACTTATATGCTTCGGTGATTCCAGTCTCAAGGCCTACAAGACCGGACGTGAATTCAGCTTTCAGACCACGGGCGGAGATGTCGATAGCAGAGGTGTATTCTTGCGTTATACGACTCTCAGTATTCGTCAGGTCCTCCGTGAACTTCGCTTCAAGGTTGCGCGCGGTAAGCAGGAATTCACTGTGATACTCTTCAAGCTTGCCTGCCGTGCTTCTGATTTCGTCAAGGTTCGCCTGAATCTTCTTGTCTGTAAGTTCAAAACGCATATTGAATTCCTCGCGCAAGTCAGCAAGAGCATCATCGGTTAGCGTAAGTGCATACAAGTACATGTCACCGGTAAAAGACATGTGGAAATCACCGGTTCCGTTCCACTTACCGGTTATCTCCATCTGTTTGAATTCAGTACTGGGATATAGGTCCTTAGAAAAGGAAATCGGGGTGTATTCCTCAAAACCTTCTTTGTTCTCGTTCTTGAAATGGAAGGCAAGAGTGCCGGGGCGCTTCACCAGATACTTGAAAGAGATAGTGAACTGCCGGGGGCGCTTGAGTTCGTCGAAGGTCTCAAAATCCGGATGGCGGTAAAAGTCTGAGTTGACCTGCTCGATATAGCTGTTCTTAAGGCGTAGCACATTCTTTGCGCGTTCGCTTACTATATCGGCGAAAGATTCCTTGTTCGCATAGAAGTTACTGTTGAAGTACAGCAGCCGACCGTCAACTCGGAAGATGCGTATGTTGCTGCTACCGGTCCAGTACTGCATGTCAGCGGCAAAAGACGCATTGTTAAGGTAATTGTTCAGGGCATTGATTTCATCACGCACGGATGAGATTTCAGACTTGATAAGTCCTTCAATGACAGTGAACATTGTCAGGATGTCCTCACCGGCCATCGTAAGGAATCGCCCTTTGATTTCTACGCCACCTTCCGGTGTGTACTTGATGTAAGTGCTCTCATCACGGGCGCCGATATAGGAAGTACCGTACACTTTCATGTAGGCATGCCCGGTGGATTTGTCAACACCGAAGGAGATTACATCTTTCCCCGTTAGGTTGAAGTCGTCAATGCCGGTGTAGAAAGTTATAGACGGGGATGTCTCGTTGGTAGACGATAGCACGATTGCGCTTTGAAGGTCTACATCTGTACGGTGGCCCAATCCTATAATGTCATCGCCCGCTTGGGGAACATCGCTGTCCTCATCGCAGATGGTCTTGGACAAATCGATGTAGTCACGTCCCACGGCCACAACCTCACGCCAATAGTAGCGATTGGAGGCATTAAGAGTGGTTCCTTCGACGATGTTGCACTCCTTTGCCTGCGCCAGCGAGCCTACACTGAACTCGTTGGCTATCGCCTCACCGTCCTGCTCGGCAAGAAAACTGCAGCGGTAGACGTCTTCCAGTTCCTCCACGCGGATGCACTTCATACCGGCATGGGTGATTATTTGTTCACCGCCTACATGGGTAGCTCTCTTGACTTGCAATTCATCAAAGACGGCCTTTATCTTCACATATAGACGGTCAACGACAGCCTGCGAGGTGCCGTCCTTGCGTACCGTGATACCGCTGCCGTTCTTGCCTATCAGCAATCCCTTCAAAAAGTTTATGATTTCTTCCGCTACGTCGCTTGCGTCCTTGCGGAGGAACATTCTCAGGGTACGCAAGGCTGAGAACACATTGAAGTTGCTTGCGGCCGTAGCGTCGTTGGTCTTGATGACATAGATGTTGCTTCCTCCCGAACCGGTGAAGGTCTGTCCCTTAAAAGTCAACTCTTCGACTTGCGTTTCAATATCGGAAATGCGGGAATAGGCGGTGCTTTCGCCAATCGTATACTGCGGGGAATCGTAAGGCTTGTCGAGGTTGATTTCAAAGCCGATGACACGGGACAAGCGCCCGTCCTTGAAGTAGGCAGGATTGACAAGGTTGATGCGCTGTCCTATGTCAAAGCTGTGATTTATTTGGTCTTTGTGTACCCAGATGGAGTTGAGCGTAGCCGTATAGGTGCCGTCGTCGATGCAGGTCTTTGCCACGTACTTCTTTGCAGTGGCAAGCAGTTCCTCTTCGGCAGCAGCCACCAGCCCAAGTTCGGTTATCTTCTCGGCATTCCAACCAGACAGTACATACTTGTCACCTTTTGAAGGGAACAACACTTCATCCGGCAAGGAACGGCCGTAGTCTTCATTCTGTACAATCTCCCAAAGTTGGGCATCAGGATTCCATGTGCCGTCGTCGTTCTTTTCGGTCAAACCAAGAGGATTAAAAGCTACGCCGAACTCCATGCCGTTGAGCTTGCCGGATTCGAACCTGATTTTGAGTTCCTGTCCTTCAAGGATGTATTCCTTCGAGAAGTTGATGCCTGAATCCTTGAACCGGTAGAAGGTAGCTTTTGTCTTTGTACCATCTTCATTATCTACCTCGCTCTCATAAAAGCTTACACCGGTGATTTCACCTACTCTTTTGGGGCAGATGTCATCAAATACAACAACGGCTTCGACAGCTTCCAAATCGGTCAAGCCCTCGTGGGCATCCACGTATGGAGTGCCTGCCGGAAGCATAAGGCGCTTCTGGACGATACCGTTGACAACAGCGGTCTGGTCTACCGGGCGATAGTTGGTAGGGATGTTTCTTGTTGAACCGAACGCATAGATTCTTGTAGCATAAGTACCCTTGCTATCACTCCGGCTCATGTCCTTGGCTTCCTTATCCAGTTCTATCTTAACAGCATCGGAGAACTCACAGCGTCCGAAGTTGATTACATGGTCCGTTACCCAACAATCACAACCCCAGTTATCAGCCATGCTGAACATAGCATCAATGAGGTTGGTATTGTCATAGGTCATCAATTTGGAGGAGTTCTCGACACTATCGTCAATGGAAAACACGAAGTCTTTTCCCTCATATTTATAACCAAGAGCTTTCAAATTGCGAAGGAATACACCCATCTGGACATCCAGTGAAGCGGTAAGGGACCAGGACGCTTCCAGTCCTCCGTACTCCGGGGTGTACTTGAATATCTTTGTTTTCCACTTGAAATAGTAAGCGTCAAAACGAAGTTCATAGGAGTAGCCTCCGTTCTTGTAGGTCGGATAGGGAATATCTACAATCTGATAGATTTTTGCCAATTTACCGCCCATGGAGGCATCGAGTACCCCACGCAGGTCAACGTAATCACCTACTTGGAAATCGACTGGGGACAGAGTATTAAAAGGTAGTACGACATAGTCCTCTTTCATTAAAGAGAACTTGCCTTTTGCACCGGGATTGATACCAGTTGAAAAGCGGGTATTGCCTTGTATGTCCTTAATATCTATCATGTAAACAAAGGTCGGACATAAAAAAAAGAAGCCCTAAAAATTAGAGCTTCCATACACGACAATGAATTTAATGTCGTAAATTTCTAGCCTACAACACGGTTAGATGGATTATACTCACAGAATTTGGCTGATATTTTCCCAAATGTCCGGTCTAAGCTTTGGGCATAAGAAACGCTCTTTCCTAAATATAGCAAATGATAAATATCACTACTGTTCTCAGGAATCTGAATATCAATTTTACCTTTGTAAAGTTCTTCATAAAAAGCTGTTTTCTTTGCCTGATAATCGGCAGGAGAATCACCTTCTACTGTAAAAACAAGAGTTAACTCACGCTCATCAAGCTTGGGGTTATCCATAAGAACTTGTTTCCCATGTTCCAAGCGTGATTTATTCTCTATAAACTCTTTCAGAGGTACCGGTGCTCCCAGTACATCAAGAAAGTTATCTCCCATTCTAACACCCCACTCTTTTAGGGCTTCTCTTCCGTTTATTATTAATTCTGCCATAACTATTATAGATTCTTTATATCCTGCTTGATATCATTTGTATTATCGAGTATTCGCGGACTATTCTTGGCAAGAATAACAGAGTTTTCAAGTATATCTCTACGGTCCATGTTACCTTCTACTTGGAATGTTCTCATTTCATCTACGATTCTTTCCATATTGGAGACTTTATCGGTCAATGCCTTTATGTCCTCTGTCGGGAAAACAATATGTACCTGCGACTGATAGCCGCTCGCTATTGTCTCTTTGGCTCTATCTGCGAAATTAGGAGTTCCAGATAACAAAGCTGGGACATCCCCACTTCTAAGATTGAGCAATGAAAGTTTGCCATTGATGGATGAAAGTAAACCGGTCTGTTGAATGGACTGGTTCTTTATTTCTTCCCCGGCAACCTGCAAAGCTGTAAAACGTCCGTTAAGTTCTTCGCCGGTATCTTGTGACATGGCTTCAAAACCCTTGCTACTCGCCTGCTGTAAAAACATGGTTCCAAAGAACTGGTTGATGGCATCAACTTCTTTCTTCATGTCGTCAACCATCGTCTGTTTCATGGAGTCGAGGAGCTGCTTTTCTTCGGAAGTCAGGTCGTCATCTCCCATGGCCTTTTTCCACTCATTGTACCACTTCTGCATCTGCGGTTTGAAGTTCTCCACATACATGGCCTTAATCAAAGCCTTGCGCATGTATTCGCTCATGTCATCGGAAATATCCTCCGCTGTGGCCTCTATATCGTACAAGGAATTCAGAATACCATCAGAGAACGACTCCCATTCCTGCTCAGCTTCATTACGGGCGTTCTCCGCTTCCTGGGCGGCTTCTTCCGCACGGTTGATGGCTCCCGTATCAAGAGTGGGGAAAAGCTTGTTAGCCGCATCCACAATGTCGACACCGGCTTTCTGAATTTCGGCTATCATCTCGTCCAGAGTCTTGCGCTCGGCCGTATCAATGGCACCGTCTTTCATAAATTCGGTATATTTGTCATACCAGGCCTGAATCTGAGGCTGGAGCTGGGCAGTAAACATGGAATCCACCAAGGCATTGCGCATATATTGATAGATATTGTCGGCTATGTCCTCGGCGGTAGCTTCTGCGTCATAGAGCACACTCTTGATACTGTCGGAGAAAGAGTTGAACGCTTTCCTTACCTCCTCTCCAGAGTCTTTCCACGCGTCACTGATTTCCCCGGCAGCATCGGCGACCTCCTTGCTCAACCCGTCAATGTCATTCTTGATGTTTGTACGCTCTTCATCGGTTACAAGTCCATCCTCTGAGTATTCCTTCCATTTTTCCCAGATGGCCTTGATACGCGGTTCGTACTGTTCAAGGTACATTGCCTCAATAAGCTCTTTCCGCATGGAATCGGAGATATTCTTGGCAACAGTCTCAGCAGTAACTTCCGTATCATACAAGGAACTTAATATTCCATCGGAGAATGATTTGAATTCCTCCTCAAGTTCTTTCTTTAGGTTGCTCTCAGTAATGCCAAGAGTATCACTCAGAATATCCTTAGCGGCCGTAATGTCGTTAGCCAACTTCTCCGCTTCGTTTCTTAACGCATCCTTTTCAGTGCCGGTTATGTCACCGTCAGACATGGCTTCCTGAACCTTCTTGTATAACTCCTCTATCTGCGGTTGGAAGCTATCGGTGAACATCTTATCAACCATCTGCTGACGGATGTACTCAAAGATGTTATCTGTCACATCCTCGGCAGTGGCTTCGACGGAGGACATGGCAGACTTGACGCTATCAACAAACGACTGCAAGTCTTCGGCGTTCTTCAGCTTGTCAGCAAACAAACTATTAACGTCCTCTACGCCCTTCATCATCTGCTCAATGTATTGGTCAATCCGAGAGCCGAGTTGTACCATGTCACTCTCGGACAATCCGTCTTTGGAAAGCCCTTCAAAGGTCTTGTACAACTCTTCCATCTTGCTCTTGTACTCCTTTTCATACAGAGCGTTAATCATTGCCTGACGGAAGTAATCATAGATATTATCAGAAACATCCTTGGCCGTCACATCAAGGGAAGTAAGAGAACTCTGCATACTACCGATGAAATCCTCATAGTTATCCGTGCTACTGTCGGTATCCTCTTTGGTCCATCCGAAAATTTCCGCAAGCTTGTCACGTTCGGCAAGTGCGGAACCGGCAATTGCGTCATACTGCTTCCGAAGAGCCTCCATCTCCTCCTTCGTAATGCCTCCTTGGTCTTTATTGGCCTGGGCAAAGGCATCGTACCACGTTTGAAGGTCCTCGGTAAATTTGTTGCCTACCATTGTGGTAAGCACGGCACGCTGCATATATCCGCTGAAACTGTCAGAAAAGTCTTTCGCGGAACTGCCCATATCCATGAGGGTATCCACAAAACTGTCGAAAACGCTATCGAACGTTGTCTGTGTCAGTTGTTCACTAATCTGGTTCTGAATATCCTCAATCCTTTCCTCTCCATCTATAATGCCGTTCAAATATTCTTGCACGTCACCGTCCATCTTCGCCCAGAAGGCAGGAGCTTCGGATTTAAGTTTCTCCAATTGCTCAACAGTGAGGTCAAACAGTCCGGTCATTCTTCCGGTCCCGATAAGCTCTTTGGCGGCATTGACTGACATGTCGAGTGCGTCGGCAATGTCCTGCCAGTCGCTTGACGAGGTGTTCTTTGCCATCCGCTTGCCAATGGAATGGGAACCGGCAGATGCACCGGAATTAAGACGCTCTTTTCCCAGCAGGCGATATGCCTCAATCTGCTTTTCAACAAGGCCAAGCGCCTCTTCTCCGACCTTATCCGCTTCCATACCGTAGGAAATGCCGATATATTCCAGTTTCTTGTCTATCAGCTCATCCCATATCTCATTGAGTTTGTTATATTCCTCAACCATCTCATTATAGTGGGAATAATCGGCACCGAACATCCCGTCCAACGCGGACACTACAGAGGAAATTCCAGAAACCGCACTCATTGCGCCTCCGACAATATCACCCGACATGATTTGCCCGAACCCGGATGCCGTTTGTCCTAAGCCGCCAAGCGCATCAATGGCACTTGTTATCTTGCTATCGTCAAATCCGAATATGTCGGCGATACTTGAGCCGAACTCATTCAATGCAGGAGCAAAAGACGTCACAGTATTTCCTACATCGGTGATGCCTTGACTGATTTTTTTGGAATCGTTGCCACCCTTTTTTATGGCTTCTATCCCTTTCTTCAAGTCAGAGACGAAAGCCTGCCACGGTGATTTTCCTTTAAGTTCATCCTTTAACCCTTTGATTGCGTCTGTAACATCCTTGATGGATATTTCCCCTTTTTCTATCCTTTCAATGTCTTTATCGGTAAAGCCTATTCCTTTCAAATCAGCAATAGAAATGTCTTTATCAGTACCGGACATGTATTTAATAAGGATTTCGTATTTGTCAATGATGGACTGAATAGCGGAAACGGACTTATTGCCGGCATCTTCAAAGAGGTCTGCCATCGCCTTTGTGGAGTGGCCGAACTGTTCATCAAGCTGTTCAAGAGCCTTGTTCTTTTGGGCTACCTTGGAAGAGTACTCCGGGCTGTCGGTTTGCAGTTTGGCTATCTCGTCATTGTACTTCTGAATAAGATTTTTGCGCTTTTCCTGATAGTTTCCGTACTCAATGAAGTATTCCTGCCATGCTTTTTTGTCGGCTTCAAGTTTGGCTTTACTTGTTGAATCAATATCGCTTTCTCTTTTTTTAGCGGCATTAGAAGCCCATGTGCCAAGTTTCTCCTCTTGTTTATCTGTCAGTTTTCCACCTTGCTCCGTTTCCCAATCCTTGCGCTGTTTTTTAATAGCATCCAGTTCTTTTTGATAGTCCAAGTCAATCTGAGCCAGCTTCTTTTCAGTGCCATCCTCCATGAGGTTGATTTCATCCTGCTGGTTTTTCCGACGAATGGAAAAGAGTTGTTCGGTAAGCAGTTCTTGCTGTTTGAGTTGCTTGGCGGCTGCTTTCTTGGCTTGATTTTCCTGCTTAGTCAACGAGCTTCCAGTGATGCCACCTAAATCTTTATAGGCTTTCTCTTTTGATAGCATATCTTCACGGGCCTTTTTTACCTGTTCCGATGTTGCTTGTTGGTCTTTTAAAAGAACTTCATAACCTTTCTTTGCCTTTTCCCAATCGGATTTGGCTTTCGCAAGGTCTTGCTGGTAGGTTGAGGTTTTACGTGACTTTAACTCCGATTCAAGTATATCTATTCTACTTTGCAATTCAGATTCAGTAGTCGCACCTTTCAAAGAACCAATGCCTACATTCAAAGAATACCACTTATTATTCTTTCTTGCTTGTTGAAGGCGCTTCATTTCATTCAGTTCTGACTTTATCTGAATATCAGTATTTTTCTTTAAATCAAGTTGCCATTGAGCGAGTTCATCTGAGCGGACTTCTTTTTGATAACTTGTGAAAATGTTTTTTTCTTCATCCAACTTTGATTTCAAAGTAGATAAAGTTTCATTCCTATATTTGTCAGCAAGTTCTTTCTCTGATTCATTCAAACTGTTTTTATGAAAATTCGGGTCTTCTCCGAACCTTTTCCATAATCCGATAACCTGTTCGTATTCACCAATTAGTTTTTTAGAGTTGTTGTAATTAATTTTATTCTCTTCTACGTTCCTCTTTCCAGCTTCCTCATTGTATTCTTTCCATAAAGCTATCAAGTCTCTAATATGTCCTTTTTCATCTATGTATTTTTGGAAGAGAGCGGGATATTCATTCTTTATTGCATCCATTGCCTTCACCCTATCCATAGAAGAGGTATATTCATTTTGAAGGGTGGAAATCAATTCTTCAAGCCTTTGTTTATGTTCTTGCTCTTTTTTAATAGACTGTTTCTTTTGCTCGTCAAATCTTTTTTGCGCTTTCTCCGCCGCGGTTGTCGAATCGTGGAAAGCCCACATTGCAGCACCAAGCCCAATAACGGCAGTAGCCAACAAAACATAAGGATTAGTAAGCATTGCAGCGTTTAAAGCTAACTGCGCTTTTCGTGCCAATAAACGGGCATTGGTAAGTCCAATCTCCACAAGGGTATGCTTACTTTCAGCAGCAGTAACAAGCATCACTGCGGTCCGGTATGTACCATAAGTAACCACTAATCCAGCCAAGACCTTCCCTACTGTTTCATAATTCTGAATCAACGAAGTTGTCATTTGAATACCGTCCATGATAACACTTTCCGACTTAGTTCCCAATTCGTTAAACACGGAATTCAAAGCATCCTGCATCATAGACAACTGACCATTGATAGTCTTTGAAGCATTCTCAGACATATTATAGAACTTACCACCTGCGGAAGTTGCATCAATGAATGCCTGTTGAACCATTTCAGCGGAAACAGCACCTTTGGACATTTCATCTTTCAAAGTTGCGATAGATTTTCCGGTCTTTTCGAAGATAATCTGTAACGGGTTGAATCCAGCGTTTATCATTTGATTCAAATCCTGCCCCATAAGTTTACCTGCTGCTGACATCTGTGAAAATGCCAAAGTCAGCGAATTAAACTTACCGGATTCTCCCATAGAAATATCACTAATGGCTTTCAAGTATTTGATAGTGTCTTCTGCTTGTATGTTAAATCCAAGCATCATCTTTTCTGCTCCAACCATATCTGACATGGTAAGTGGAGAAATCCTAGCCAGTTCCTTGATTTGCGGAATCAGTCGCCCCACCATATCCTTTCCAACCATAGTCTCAATAGCGGTCTGCATGGATTGAAATTCGCCACGAACACGAATCATTTCAGAACCTAATGCCTTTAATACTCCAGCACCACCAATAACCGCCAATGCTTTTTTCCAAGAAATAGCGATACCATTATTACTTTCTACGATTTCCTTAGCACTATCATTGTAAAGGGCGTATTCATCCCGGAGTTTCTTTACGGAAAGACGCGCTTCGGCTTGTTGTTGGGTAAGTCCAAATAAAGCCGCCTTTTCCTCATCAAGAGCTTTGTGGGCAGCATTGTATTCTTCTAACTTACTATTTGCTGATAACGGATTCCTTTTCAATGCTATACGATAAGCATCCCCAAGTCGTTTTACATCCGCTTCAATATCCTTAACTACCGCTTTTTGAGCAAGAATCTTCTCTGTGAATCCATTCACTACCTGAGAAGCATCGAAGATTTTCCTTTTGAATCCTGTTTCCATCTCTGCTCCAGCTTTGGCTGCATTAGTCACCAACTCATCCAATCTTTGGTTGGATGCAGCAAGTTGGGCATTCAAAGCCTTGAAAGCAGCAGGAGATTGCGTGCCATCCATGCTCATTAATTCTTGTTTTAACTTCGCAATTTCATTACGGAGCCTTACAACTTCTTCCCAGTCACTACCTACCTTAAAATATAATTTCGCCATATCTATTTCTTTTTCCTACGATTAGCCAATTCCTTACCACTGATTCTATTCACCTTTTGACCACCATATACTGTGTGTAACTTATCCCGTTGCATCATCAGCAGATTCCGATAAGGGATAATCTCAAACACTTCTGTATAACTCAGACGAAGCGTGTCAATCAAATGGGCTATCTGCCCGAAGAACGTTGTGTTTCCTACTGTTTCGGTCTTGCTGCCAGCATCGACACGTTCCTCATCGAGCTGACACACTGAAAAGCCGAAATATCCATCATAGAGAAACAGACTTCCAAGGCATCTTTGACTTCTTCAAAAGTGCCGTTCTCCAATTCTTTGACCAAACTATCATTCCCGCAGATGAAGCATGAAATACCTTTCAGCATATCTTCAGTAGCTTCAGGAAGCTCTTTAATAGCCTCCATGATATTATCTCCTCGCAGGGCGATATTGGAAAAATGATGAATGGCACGACAGATAATTTTAATTGTAGGAGGTTTGATGGTATAAACGATTCCACCTATCCCTACATTTTTAAAATCCAGCCCTAATAGGGCATCAGAAACCGTTTTTGCTGCTTGATTATTCATAACATTAAATTAAAAAGGCGGTAAGCAACCACCCACCGCCATCTGAAAACAATCCTTTTACTGAAAAATTATCAACCTTCCGGCACTACAACTTCCGATTCGTCAAACCACTTTTCGGAAGCCAATCCATCTACACCTGTGGAAAGGGGAACGGCCGAAACAGCCAATCCGACAGCCTTATCGGTATTAGAGCCACGGGCATTGATAGCCGCTTTCGGAAACACAACATAAACTCCGTCTTTGGTTTTACCAATCACACATTTATGAATAGGCTTATACTTGCCTCTTTCCCAATTCTTTTCTGTGGCTGTAGCTAACACTTGAAAAGGGACCCGGAACAACATTTAAAAAGTGCCCCACCC
>OGFF01001561.1_pt1 | contig 23673 bp, 24 predicted proteins | sample 1570751 | NCBI WGS metagenome assembly OGFF01 (sample SAMEA2581951, study PRJEB24529) | metagenome | biome: Human gut stool | place: China | collected 2011 | reverse complement strand
CTATGCTGATTACTCTTTGCAACTGCTTATTGATACCTTCATTTCTGTTTCCAAGACTATCCAATATCTCCACTACCTTACGGCTTTGCTGGTGATGTTTAGCAACAACCGTTTGGTTTAGGTTGGTGAGCATCTTTTCAGTTTGGGTTAAACGGTTGCTTGTTGTTACTGCATTTTCTTTCTTGCCGAACAATCTGCTGAAGAAACCTCGCTTCTTTGGCTTTGCCTGCTGTGGCATAGCTGAAAGTCTTTTGCTTTCAGTTTTATTCTGCTCTACAATTCTTGGAACTTCTGCGGTCAGCTTTTCTTGAGTGGCATTCAATTCCTGCATAGCATCCTTTATATCCAGAAGGAGCTGTTCCTTTTCTGCAAGAAGACGGCAGATCGTATCAGAATCTTCTTTCGGACAAATACCTGCGATGCCTTCAAGCATACTGTCCACTTCCAATCGAAGCGAATGATACTCATTTACATCTGTTGAGTCCCAATCCGCAACCATTTCACCAAGCAGTGACAATTCCGCTATGTGCAAGTTTAAGTCATGCACATTCTTTCGCCACTGATGCAGTTCTGCATTTCTACACTCAATCTCCTTTCTGTCGCGCCATTCAAATAGGCCGATTACAATGGTACATCCTACGATGACGATGGCAGTCATGATGCCTAAAGCCATCCATCTACAGATATGCCCGGTCTGTTCTTTGCGTTCCATGTTGTTTACTTTTTACGTTTCTATTACTTCATTATTGCTTTGCACTAACATTTTAATCGGCAAAGATAATGGCAGGAAGCATCAAAGACGAATATTTATATATATTATAACAACTTTTATGTAATTTCTTGGCAAAAGCAGCATATCGTTAGAAAAAGAGCTATTATCAAACAATAACAATGGACAATAAAGCTAAAAGCTAACAAAGTGTAGATTGAAAAACTTAATCGAAAAAGGATGGCAAGCGTAGCAATCTTACCATCCTTTATATTTATAGAGAGTTCTTGTGTTTTTCCTATCTATTGTGATAAGTTTTATCTAACTCTTACGCCTTTGCCATTCAATATTTCTCCCCTAATATCATCTGTCTTACATAAATACAAGTCGTAGCCAATGGCTGTAATATCGCAATATCTTGGAGGAGTAATGACTTTTCCACTTGGTGACATCAACCCATACCAACCAATGTCTGCTTCATATTTTTTGCAATTTGCAGTCTTTTGATAAGGTGTTGGTTCTGCTTCTGCCGTTTCACCTGTTAAATTACCCTCATCATCATAGTTCTTTGCCGTAGTATATCGTATTTCATCGGTGTCATACAATAATCTGTCAACAATTACTAATCCTTAATTCCGCAACACTATTATAAATTAAACTTTTTAAGTACCTGAGCAACGAAAAGTTGCCCAGGGCTTTGTCATGTCGAAGAATTCACTAACCTCAGAAACCAAGTTCTTCTTAAGATCTTCCACATCTGACAATATAGCATCCAATTTTGACAAGCGTTTGTTATATTCCTTCTGCTTATCAATAAAATCTTTGAGAACAAGGTCAAAAGCACATAAGCCTAAATCTGACTCACGAACTCGCTCGGCAAGTTAATTGATATTATTGCTGTCCGCTAAAACTTTTTTGAACATAAAGAATTAGGACTGGATTCCTCGCTTGGAATTCAGCCCTTTTGTTACCTTTGTTTCTTGTAAATTTCAATTCAAGTAACTATGAACAAATGTACACATTTTAGCGGACAGCAATAATTAGAAAAATTATTTTGGAATAGTTACTTATATTCGTTACGCAATTTATATCGTAAGGTGCATTGTTGATATGTATATTGTTCTTTTATTCAATGTCATTGAATTATTTGCGCTTATGATTATCTTCTATTGGGCTTGATGGTTTTATTGCTGACAAATATACTATTGTAGCACCTATTGCGGTTTCCTATATCTTGTCATATATCTCTGTGATGGAATAATTGGCTTCCCATTTCTCGTTATTTTTATTCCAAAGAAAACAATTGAGGTCTGCACGTTTAGGTACACAGACTTTAGCAGAGTCATTTTTTAGATAGAAGAATTTATCATCTTCATCATATTGGTCAAAATCAGTCCATAAACCTTCTTTTTTGTCGGGAAGATACAAACGCCATTTCTTTTTATCCCTAACATAATAGCCCGTTTCAAAACAAAATAATCCAACAGAGGAATCCTTAAAATAAGAGTATATGACTCGTGTCGTATATATTATTCTCCATTCTCCATTTTCTCTTTTGTAGAAATTGTTATTCGAAGTCTTTGGTATAGCGAGTGTTATGGTATTATTTCTGATATTATAATAGTTGGCTTCTTCTCCATATTGACTATATGTATTCCATATTCCAGGTTTATCTTTGGGGCGATATTCTTTCCAAATATTTCCATCTTTTATAAAGAAACCACCTTCATAGGTAAATAATCCAGTTTCTCCGCACCATAACGGCAGAGACATTGCAAAAGCGAATAAAAAGGTTACTATTTTCTTCATCAAATTATTGTACTAAACTATATAAAGGAAAAAGAATACTTCTAATTCTGTAATATTGATATTTCTTTTGTTTCTCCCAAGCATCCAACCTTTAAAATACCTGTTCTATGTTTTTTTGTGTTATTTTTAGTGGATTCTATAACAAATTCATTGTCATTTCGAGATATTGTTATCCAATTTGGATAAGATAGTATTTCCCAGTCTTCAATGTTACATATTACTTTTACTTTCTTAAACTCTCCACCTTTGTTTTTAAACCTTATCGACTCGTCACTTAAAATTAAATTTACATCAACGGTATCAGATACAACCGAATCGTTGGTGACTTCATATTCTTCACAGGTTAAGAAAACCGAGGATATGTCAGGTATTAATTTCTTTATCTCTTCTATTAAATCATGAAATTCTGCAGTAGCATTCGTCCTTCCATTATAGTTCTCTATTGACATATAAGTTTTATTTCCTCTATATAAACGAAAAATATAGTTTTCTTTTCCTCCACAAACATCATTATAAGAATCTATTTTTCTTATATTATATTTGTTTATTTTTGCTTTCAGATTTTCATAGGTGAAATCTGTATATTCAAAGACACTGCGATACAAATAGTTGTCATCATTATAAACATCTACTTCAATATCTTTTTTAGAAAAGATAAGCCTATAGGAATAATTATGAGCCAAAGAATCATTCATTACATCAAGTGTAATTTTTGTAGTGGTAGAATCGCATATCACAGAATCTCCTATTGATATACTTACAGAATCTATATCTTGTTGGTGAATTCTTACTGCATCCAATATCTGGTTTCTCGTCAATTTGTTTTGTGCAAAGCACTTGATGGACATTATACCACCAAATACAAGTATAAGTCCTATTGATAATATTTTATGTTTCATACTCATCTATTTAATTAATAGCAATTTATTCAACATCAAATTCATTAATATCATTTATTGAACTTAACAATTCATCTAACGATGCTGGTATAAGTTTCCAAAAGATGTCCTCCAAAGAGGATGTATATGTGAGATTATTATCAGAATCCAATGTGTCATATTTAAAATAATTATTGAGATGTTTGAATAAACTAAGTTCAATACATGGTGCACCACATATTCCAATAACAGATTTGTTTCTTTCTATTCTGATGTCAGCCTTATATAAATCCTTTTTAAATGAAGAATATTGACTATCTGTTATTGCAAAGGTCTCATCTATATTACTGGTATTCGTTTTTATTGATATAGACACGAAGCCTTCTGACACGGTAATCTTATATGGTGTATCTTCTAATATTGAACCATTAGATACAGAATATACAAATTTATCCGTAGCATCAATATCTTTTTTAGAGAGCATTTTCATAGAATTGACACTCATTTTATTTTTAACAGCATTTATAAGCTGGGATTGTTTCAATTTATTTGATTGTGCCAAACAATTTGCATGAAATGTTATAATAGCTATCAACATGAAACACTTAATTAAAATATGCTTTAATTTCATTATATTTAAATTGTTCTCAACAAAAAACACATGTTTTACTAAATCCCCGTTACTATCCTCCTGTATAGATGATATTATAAGATTCGGTCCATTTTTCTTTAATAAATCCACTAACGTCCGATGGCTCAATTTGGTAACTTTGCATTGGAGTTTTGTTTCCTGCCAATTTGCACATTACACATAAATATTCACCGCCTCCAAATTCAAATGCAATGATACGATACCCCTCCTCCCATTTCTTTTTTATTTTTTCTTTTATTCCACTTGTTGTAGAGGATGACATATAAGACTGATCTATATAAAGTGATGTCTTACTCATTACAACCGTCCACATTCCATTTCGGCATGTAAGACTAGTTATATAGTAATCATTATTCCACCATTTCTTTATCCAGTCTTTCATAGTAGACCATGGAGCAGAACAAATTTCCTGTGTTTTGTAGTCCGTATTCTTAGACATTACAACCATCCAATTTGATCCACTTGAAGACAAAGAGGTTATCATATAACCACCTCTTTTCTTTTCATGTATCCATTCATCTGGCCACGAAGATTTATAACTATACGATTGATTTGTCCACTTTAATCCTTTAGCCATTGTCACAAACCAACCTTTAGAAGTATATGCTACTGAATTTATATAAAAGTCTTCATTCCAGTATTCTTTGATTTTATTTTCTTGTAAAGAATTTCCATTACCGCCATAAAACCAAGTTTGATTATACATACCCGTTTCTTGTTGAGTTACAACAATAAGGCTCTGTGCATTAGAACATAAATTAATAAAGCAAAATAAAGAAATAAAAAACAATACTTTTTTCATCTGTGTAGCATTTGTATTTATTTTTAATAATGGAAAATCAAATATGCACTTGGATAGCAGTTGTAGCAGTAGCATTCTATTTCCGCAGGATAAAACACTTTAGCATTACCATCATATACACAATATAGAGGACGGTCCTTACTATAACGGAATTTACCTGATCTATAAGCTTTTACATAATGCCAATACTCTTTTCTTTCATACCTAACATCATGATATCCACGTATTTTCAACTCTTTTATTAAGCCCTCGTACCAACACACTGAAGGCTCCATTGAAATTCCATAACACTCAATCTTTCCATTTTTATGAAATGTTGCCTTGATACTTATGTCACTCTTATTCCATGCTTTTAAATTAGTAACACGTAGTATCAAATTTTCCCCTTCTACTTCCTCTTTAACTGAAAGTTCTGGATGAAATATTGAAATATAATCTAATAGTTGGGTATATGTAAAATCCTTATATTCTGGTCTTAAAAAACCATATGGATAATACAGGAAATCACTGACTCGCAAATCAACAGGTTGTTGAGCTGTGACTGTATCATCAATGTTTAGAGAATTCGAGACATCAATCGATTCTAAAACACCCATTGGTTTGGAAAAAACATATGAAAATGTCAGCAAACCGTATATTGCAAATAAGAAAAAAAATCTCTTCATATTTTTTACCAAACTATAACAGGCATATTATCAGAGAAATGTCCCCACATAACTGGGTGCTGTTTATTATTTGACAATGCCCTGACATTGTCACTAACAAACTTAAACAGTTCTTTTGCAGATATTGTTCTATCACGATTTGAATCAGCTTTACCTCGTAATGCGCTAACCAAACAAGTCGTAAAAAAACCATTTTTCATATCCTTTCTCTCGATAGAAGTTTCGTTATCACGAGAAGACAAGAATAACATTACATTTGATTTTTCATGTTCTTGTTTAACTTCTGTAGAACCTTGTCTCATTTTCCCTGAGAAACAAGCATCAGCAAATATCATTTTGTTTTTACAGTGAGTCACACTCATAGCTTGCCTTACTTCTTCATAACTTAAATATCCATCATAAGCAACAAAACCACCTTTATAACCGTGTCCACTAAAAAAGAACACAACAATATCATCTGTAGAAGAATACTGGAAGGTAGTACGTATTGCGGACAATACCGCTTCTTTTGTAGCTGCACTATTCGTAAGAATTGCAGTTACTGCATTTGAATTCTTTTCATAGAGCCATTTTACAGAAGCTGCATCTTTTGCCGGCAACGTTAAATCATTTGTGGTTCCAGGATAATCTGCAATTCCGACCGAGACCAAATGCACTTTATTACTTGCAGAAATAGTTGTCGTGTAGAGAAAGACTCCCAATAAGACAACTGCTAATTTATATATTAGTATTCTTTTCATCGTATTAATATTTGAGAGAGGGTATGTCGAAAAACATACCCTCTTAATTATGCTAATGTACCAGGATCTGCATCATTAACGTAATCTGGAAGATCTTCGTTGTTCGCATAATACTGAACAGGCGTTTCAGATTCATTATGATTTGACTGTTCTGCTTGAGCTAATTGTTCAAAGTGTGATACAGACATATGCTGCTCAGATATGTCTACAACCTCACCTTCATCAACCTGATTATTACCATTTGTATCTGATACCATTAGTTCAAATTCATTATCTTCTCCATCTACGTCAATAAAATACACTGCTTGACCGTTTATACTTGCGGTACCAATTATAGAATCGTGCTCTCCATCTATATTAGCGTGTTCGACACCTATGATTTCCACATCTGGAGAATCTTCCTCATCTTTATTTGGTGACTGCGTTTGGGTTGTATTGCCGTTACTTACAGTCTGTGTGTTGGTTACTTCTTCTGTATGAGTGGAATGGGTTGAATGTGAGGATTGGCTGTGATTTGATGACACATATTCATGTGAAGGACCATCCCAATGAATTGAGTCCGCAAACTCATTTCTTGCAGTTGCATCCATATTATACCACTCTGCAGCAGTATATGTACTATATAAATTACCATGCCATTCAAAAACACCTCCAGCACCGACTTCTTCACGTGCAGCATTAAATGCGTCAGAAAAAGACATTGAATCATTAACACAAGTCGCCATCTGGGCAGTTGTATTTGTTGCCTCATTTTCTGTATTTGGTGTATCTTGAGAATCTGAGTTCTCAGCAGCAGCATCTATTGGTATAGAACTTGCGAGTAAAGTTCCAGCTGTTCCTAGTGCAATACCAGAAACTCCACCTATCATAACTTCTTTCCATTTTGCTTCACTTTTATTCATTTTATTCTGTTCCATAATTTCTTGTTTTTATATTAAACATTATTTGTTTGCAAAGATATATTGAGATAAAAAAAAGACCAAATAAAAAGGAACATCTTACACAAACACCCTGTATTTTTACACAAACTATGTTATTAAAGGGGTGTTACAGTCAGGATTTGGACAATTTTTCTTATATGTTAGATTTTCATAAGGTGTAAAACCAAAGAAATAGCCACATTTAGGGCAAACATAATCATCTTTAAATCGTTCATCGATTTCTCTCTTTTTTACAACAAACGACTCTTCCGTTTTAGTTCCCTTTATATAGAAATATATACCTAAAGCCATAGCACCAATTACTAAAATAACCCTCACAATTCCTGGTATAGGAATTGATGGAATTACCGAGGGTATTATGACACATAAAACAGATGCTTGAGAAATTAATCCTTGTAACTTTTGTTGATTAGCTGCTTTTTGCTGTTCAACTTGAAGTTTCAAAATAGCTCTATCATATTTCTCCCAAATCCTTTTTAAATGTTTTATAGATACTGGAGGTATATAGCCTATTTTGTTCAATAGTTTCTTTATGTTTATTCGATATTGATCTACTCCCAATTCAATAATACTATGAATGTCTATTTTGACAGAATCGACTATTTCCTCACCATCAACATAAGTAACATTTTGGGGATTCATATTTATTATTCGGATATTATCTTTTCTAATAGAAATACAACAATGTCCCAAATTTTCTTCAGGTTTCAGACGGCTTACGCAAAGAGGTAAAATAACAGAAGAATCAATTCCTCTTTTTCCATCAACCAACAAAGCCAATTTATTGGAATTAGAATCACGTCCAATTATAATTTCCATTGTACTAATTTTGCTTATATAATTCTTTTAATTTTTTCAAAGCTTCTTTTGCCACGTCAAGTTGGTATGCAAACATATATCCGTCACTCAAAATCAACTTTTGTTTAATTATGTTTATTGAATATACATAATTAAGATTAATGATATAACGCTTGCCTAAGCGAGCAAATATTATTGAGTGTTCTTTTAATTTTTTGTCTAAAACAGTTTGTATGCGGGCTAAATTCATGCAAACAACACCTTTTAATTTATTTGCAGATATAATATATGTGTAATTACCTTCACCCTCAAAAAAAACTATTTTACTTATATCCAACCGAAGTAATTCATCTCTGGAATTAATATATAGATATTCTATTTTTTCCATAATAACTTAATGATTATCAAATTTAAACTTAGAATTACCTAACATTATTATGTCTCCAAAATCCAAGAAAGTTTCTGCCCCTTCTTTGATTCTTTTATCATTCACTTTTACCTTATTAGTTGCATGCAGAACCTTTAATTTATAATCAAAAATACCATCTACTTCTTCAATACTAATTGCAACGGATTTCCTACTCATAGTTTCATCTCCACGAATCATAATATCGGAAGTGTCATCTTCATCATACCGTCCAATTGTTGTTGTCCCTTCATATAATTGAAATCTTTTATTACGAAGTCCAAACCACGTAATATGAGTTAAGTATATTTTATCTCTTAAACGATTATGTCTTCTTTTAATGTTTGTAAAATCTTCATCTTTTTCATCCAAATCGTTATAATAGTTATGTGGAGTATTACGTTTATCTTTTCCGTATCGTGTTTTCTTGGTATTCTGTTCGTCATTTTCTTGATTGACACTCTTTTTGTAGATAGTTTTGTTCTGTTCTTTTTGAGTTGCTTCTTCTATGATTATGTAAGTCTGAGGGTCTTTTGTAGTATCAAACTGGATATTAAGTTCTTTACCACAACCATTTCCTGGACATTTTATTATTTTTGAAGTTATTTCTTTGTATTTCTTCATCATTATCTTACTATGACAATGAGGGCATACAACTTCAATTATTACTTTTGTATCCATTTTATATAAAAGTTATTTTTCTGTAAATTTTGCCACTATTATACTTAATTCATACAGCATATATAATGGAAATGATACCAAAATTAAAGTCATTACATCAGGAGGTGTAATTATGGCAGCAACTACAAGAATTAACACAAATGCATGTTTTCTGTATTCTTTCATAATAGTGCTGTTTATTGTACCTATTTTACTTAAAAAGAACGTCAAAATAGGTAATTGAAAAACGATACCCATTAAAAGCGTTAATGAAATGAATGTGCTGATATATGAGTCTAAAGTTATCATAGTCTTTACATTTTCAGAAACGCTATAAGATGCCAAAAAACGATATGAGATAGGGAACAACAAAAAATATGAGGTTAGAAGACCTAACACAAAAAGAGTATATATAGCAACCATTATTCGAAAAGAATATCTTTTTTCGTTTTCATATAGTGCAGGAGATATAAATCTAAACAATTCATATAATATATATGGAGAAGAAAATAGAATCCCGACATAAAAAGATATTGATATATGTGCAAGAAACTGGCTTGATAAATCTGTTGCAATTAATTCTAATGAGCTATCATAGATTCGTATACTGCTTCCTATCAACTCAAAAAAATTATTTATTGCATTAAAGGTTACGAAATCAGACGAACATGGAGCTAATAACAGATTAAAGATTTTGTTCTTAGCAGAAAAAACAAAAAATGCTATAACTATAGATAATGCACTTATTCGGAAAAGCATCTTTCTTAATACATCAAGATGCTCTCCGAATGTTTGCAATTCAACATTGTCGTGTTCTTTACTTATCTTCTTTTGGTAATTGAACCTCATTTTCTTCACCCTTACTATCAAGGTTGTTTTCTTGCAAATCTTCATTCATTCCTTTTTTGAAGTATCGCACACCTTGTCCCATGCTCTTCATTAATTCAGGAATTTTTTTTGCTCCAAATAAGAGCAAAACAATGGCAGCTATGACAAATAGTTCTGAACTACCAATCATTAAAACTGGAAAACTAATAAGCAACATAATTAAAATAGTTGAAATAATTGAAATAATTAAAATAATTATTGTAGTTATTATAGTTATAATAGTTATAATAACTATAATAACTTGAATAACTGCTGTAGCTAGAGTAGCTACTATAACTTGAATAACTATAATAGCTATAATAACTGTAGTAGCTATAGTAGCTGTAATAACTCCGATAGCTACCATAACTGTCATAGCTTCGATAGCTCCGATAGCTCCGATAGCTACCATAACTCTTATGCCCAAAACTGCTATAGCCAATGGATTCGTTTTCACGTTTTTCCAAAGCAAGCACATTGACAGGAGCGACACTTGCTACAGAAGCAGCCATAGCAATCTTTCCTATTCGCTTCAGGGCATCTCGACGATTAATTTTTTTATTTTCCATCACGATTGATATTTTTGTTTATAATTGACATCGTAATATCGACGACTTTATTTTCATCATGAGAATTCATGCAATGTCTTTCACATAAAGGACATGGCGTTGAATAGTTCTCAGGTACGTGAGGTCCTAAACATCTATCGGCTTGGCTACAAAAATTTACGTCAGCCTGTAAGCAAACTTGGTCTTTATAACCATATCTAGAAACCTCTGTTGGCCCAAATAGTGCAATTGTTGGTGTATGAACAACCTCAGCTGCATGCATAACATAGTTGTCAACTGTAATGACTGCATCAACTTTTTTTAAGACATCAAAGATTTGTAATGGAGTGGTTGCACCCAACAATGAATATGCGCCTCTTATCGGTATATCTCCACCTCTTCCAATCTGTAAAACAAAGCAATCTTGTGAGAGTAATTTATCAACTATGATGTGCCATTTAATAGGGTGCATCATTTTTCTAGGACTTTCAGAAGAAATCACAATAGCTACATTTTTTTCTCTCCAAGGAATATTTTGCAGCAAAAGTTCTGTGGCTTTATTTTCTTGAGATGGCGGTATATATAGGTTCTTACATGATGCATTTTCTGCACAGAAAATTTTACATGTAATATCTAATGCTTTATTAGAGGGATTACTAAAGTCACTTCGCATCCAATAATCATTACAAATTATATTACTTCCTGTTGGAGGATGACCTATTTCTTGAATAGCAGGGTGATTTCTAAAGAATTCTGTATATTGAGTTCTACGAGCAAGACAAAACTTTTTTCCATACTTATCGTAAGAACATTTTAATGCTGTAGATAACATGATGATGTCTCCAAGTCCACCAACAGGGTTAATCCAAATAGGTTTCTTAGACTGAAGTAACTCAGAATTCAAATATTCTATATGCTTTATATCCATAAATTATCCAAATTGTGGGAGTTTCAATCCCGTAATAGGCTCGAAATATTTCTTTAAAAATAGTTTTTTTGAAAGACATTGGTCTGTCTTATGTAAAAAGTCTTTATATTTGTTGTAAGCATCAAGAGGACACCCTCCATGACAAATTCTCCAATATTCACAGCCTTTACAGTCCGTAGTCTGCAACACTTCAAATCTACTATCAACAAGTTTTCGTTGCTTATCTGAAAAAATTTCCTTTAGTGATTTGTCTTTAATATTTCCATATCCAAGAATGTCCCAATCTGCTGCTCTACCGCATTGTGCTGTTTCTCCGTCAGGTCCCAAATATAAATGGAGTCCACATGTTGGTGCGTCACCACATCCTAAACAATTGTATTCTGACGTGTAGTATTTTAAAAGAGAATCAAATGGGTCTATGTGCTGATAACGATCTCTATGGTCCCACCATTCTTTAAAAATACTACCTAAAAAATCAGCAAATTCTTCTTGGGTTATCGCAGTATCTAAAGACTCTTTAGCAGCATCTTCATATACTAATACCGGATGAAAGTCAAAACCTCCCTTTAATTTCAAATTTGTAAGGTGGTAAAAGATTTCTAGAGGTTTATCCAATACTGCTTTAGTTACGACATAAATAAATCCCCATGTCATACCGTTTTTCTCTAACAAATTGACTCCCTCGAAAAATTTTTTATTGTATAATTTACTATCTCTTCTCTTGCCAATACCCCTTACACCATGTATCGGCTCATAACTTGTACCAACAGTATATATTCCCATTTCTTTAAAAATGTCAATAAACTCTTGAGTCATCATCGTTATGTTTGATTGTATCGCAAATCTTATTCTATCACGTGTTGTTGAACATATTTCCTCTAGATATTGGAGTGCTAGTTTGTATAGATTAATTCCTGCCATACAAGGTTCTCCTCCATGCCAGATAACACAAATTTCTTCGTTAGGAAATTCTAACAAGTATTCATTAAAACGCTCGAATGTGATTTTGAACAATTCCTCTGATATTGTTCTAGGCTTCTTTTTATGTACAACATCACAATAGACGCAGTTACTATTGCAAGCTTCTGTTGCTTTAAAAATTATAGTTGGCATCGTTCTATATTATTTTGTTGTTTGTTTTTTTCAAATTCTATTGCAGACAATAGTTCGCTCATAACTTCACGACAACGTCCTAATTCTCTCTGATTTTGGAAATATCCCATACATATTCTAAAGGCAGGGCAGAAAGTACAAGGATGAGCATTTATGAACATTTCTTGCCATTTGACAGATGCTCTTGCTATCTCTTTGTGTGAAGATACTTCATATAATTGTTCAAGCCCATGGGCAAAATAGAGACCATTATTCAAGTCTTCTTCTGTAAATGCTAGATGTAACTCTTTATCTACATAAATATAACGTAAAGGATTGATAAAATTAGCAATTTTTGGGCTGACATAATTCTCTCCATCATAATATCTACAAAGTGTAGAAAAAGGTTCTATTTCACCATGTGGAATGGTTCCATAAAAATTATAAGTAATCAAATCTAACACATGATCACTTAATAAGGATTCTGGAGATAAAGATATTCCTGTATGAATCCCTAATGAAGATAAAACTTGTGCATCTGTTGTTGCCTGTTTTTCTGCACCAGTGAAGATTATTGTAACATTCATATTTCTAATAATACCCAACTTTTCATGAATGTTTCTGAATTGTCCCAAACGATTTACGTAAAGGATAATTGGAGTATGCCCCCATTCTGGGTTTATGTCAATTGCTTCCAATGACGCATACTTGTCTTCGTAAACAAATGCATGTATTTTTGTAGTTTCGTGGAGATGCTTTAATATGTTTGGAATATCCTCAAGACGATTAATGTGAACGAGGATGGCATGACCTTTTAGATATTCTTCTATAGGCCAGGTATATTGGGTTACAAGAACATGTGTGTTCCTATTCCAATGTGTTGGGATAAACTTGTGCATTTCGAATATGTTCTTCGTTGATAAACTTGTTCAAACCATGTGAAAGACAGCCACCTGAGCATAGCCCTTTACTACGATATTGGCAATTATCACATTTCTCAAAGATTCCGCCGACTTCTATTCTTATAGCATTGTGGAAATCAGCAAAACAATGACATAACTCTTCATGATTTTGAAAATCTAGTAAGGAGTGTTTATTATAGCTTGATAGAGGGAAGCATGCCCATACATCTAAATCTGGCCCTACATCTATAGCTGCTCCACATCTAAAATTAACATTACCCATTGTATGTTTAAATAGTTTACCTATTTCTTCATCAGAAAAAATGCACATAGGCATACCACAATCAAAACCAACGTGAATATCAAAAGCCTCAAAAGTAGGAAGATAAGCCATCAGTTCTTCTGCCATCTTTCGTAGTTCATTGGGCTTAATACACATGTTTTTCTTTCCAGGAATAGGATGGGCAAGACCTAATCTGATATGACGCTGAAGTCCATACTTGTTTATCGTATTCAGTGCATATGAATAGTCAAAATCTAATTTATAAACGTTTATACTTAAAGTACAAAATCTAGCAAATGCATTAAAGAACCGCCCAATCGACTCATTCTCAGAGAAAGCCGTATTACGAGGATTATTTAGATTGACCACAAAAGATAAAACTCTAGGATCAACACTTTCTAATTTTTTGATTGCATCAGATAGTATTTTTTCACTTACAACACCACTCGTAAATACTGTTACATGCATACCACGTTGAATAATGTATAATATGTAATCTACTATTTCTGGGTGTAAGAAAGGCTCTCCACCTAGAAGTGATATATTGGTATCACCGCCAGATTGAAAGAAATCAACAATGTAAATTAAATCCTCCCACTTGAGTATATCTTCAGGTGGGGCATCATGCATATGCTTTCTTGCAAAGCAATATGGACATGACCTAATACACTTCTGTGTCAATAAAATGTTCGGCATTTTTATATATCTATTAATTTTACTTCTACATTTTCTTTTGTTATAATTGAAATATCAGCCTTTAAGGGACATTTATATGAATTTGAATTAATATTTCCTACATAATGGTTCGTTCTGATAAGAAATTGGCAAAGCTCTAATGATTTTTTTATAGAATATAAGTCACATCTTAACTTAATATCAGAACATTCTTCCCAGATATCACCATTTTTAATTTTTGTTTGTTGTAATAATTTTCCTATAATTGGATATTTTTCTAAATAAACACAATTATAGTTTATACGCCCTTCGTTATCTATATTTATTCTTCTTATATTTTCACCTAAAATTTGATAAACATAAGGTACATCTTTTCCGTTCTTATCTTTGTCGTATCCCGCAACAATTCCAATTAATTGAATGTGATTATCAACAAGAAGTTTCTTTAAATAAGGCATTAACTCAACAATCGGAGGAGTAAAATTCCACTTTTGTGATAGGTCTTCAAATTTTTCGACCAAGGCCACTCCTTGCAATTGAGAACTTAATACATTAAATGTCAACGAATATTTTCTATAAAATAAATATGTATGCGTAAGTCCTTCAATGTTTATTGGAGACATTACTGTGTCATTTTCATATTCTACATACTCGAGGAAAGAGTCATAACTTGCAGTAGCTACAACTATTCCATTAGGGGTGAATACTGATGCTATCATAATCTAACTCGTTTATTGTAAGCACAACCTAAAACCAAAAGGTTCCATAGCTTGATTATATGGACAACTACCACGACTCGTTGTTTTTACGGAAGCTGCATCACTTCCATAAAAGCCACCACGTAGAACCCTCTCGTCTTTGCCAATCTCTGGACTACCCGTACTATAGTTTGTATAAATATCTTGACACCATTCTATTACATTACCACTCATATCATATAATCCAAAATCATTTGGTTTTTTACTTCCTACTGCATGTATTTTACCACCACTATTTACAGAGTACCAAGCGTAATCTGATAAATCTGTAGAAGTACCAGAATATTTATACCCAACAGTTTCTATACCTCCCTCTGGTTTAAGTTTAGCTTTCGAAGCATATTCCCACTCTGTTTCTGTAGGTAGTCTAAAATTTCGTCCTGTCAAAGCGTTGAGTTTTTGTATAAATAATTGACAATCATCCCAACTTACATTATTTACGGGATAATTATCATTTATAACTGTCGAAGGATTTGTATTCATAATAACAAACCATAATTTTTGCGTAACTTCATATTTGCTGAGATAGAAACTACTTACTTGTCTGTTTTGAACTGGTTTTTCATTTGCATCTCCATCGTTACTACCCATCTTAAAGGAACCACCTGGTATTCTAATCATTTCTAAACGAATTCCATTGATGGTAAATGTATCGACTTTTTGAACATAACTTTCACTTTCTTCCGAATCGTTACCTTCTTTAAAATTATTTTTATTTATTAGCCAATACAATCCTCCTCCAAAAACAACTAATGACAAAAGAAACCAAAAGAGTTTTGTCGTATTGTTTTTATTATCCCTAACCCGTACCGTATGTTTTCCATGCCCAGTAACTTTTTTGTCTTCAGGCATGTTTTCAGATTTTACCATATTCAAAAGTTCAGCGGCGGAAGGACGGCTGTCTTTATCAGGTTGCATACATAATTGAATGATCCTTTTTAATTTTTCATTTTTGATTTCAGAAAAATCAACCTCGACATCACTATGTAATAATTCACGACCTGTTGATAAATCGTCAAATGGAAGATTTCCACAAGCTAATTCGTATAAAGATATTCCAAAAGAAAAAATATCCCCTTTTCTGTCTGGTTTACGATCTTCTCGTTTTGAACTGAATTTTTCAGGTGGAGCGTATGCTTCCGTCATACTTGTCCCTTGATTTTTACTATTGATATTAACACTATGGCTTAGGCGAGTTTTAGTTTTACTACTAATACCAAAATCACTTAAAACATATATGGGTTTGTCTCCCCGTGTATCAACAAGAATATTGGCAGGTTTAATGTCTTGGTGTACAATCTTATTTTGATGCAAATAAGTTAATCCTTCAGCTATATCTTGGATGACATGCATAAGTTCTGTATCATCAATGCAGCCAACTTTTTTACTAAGACTTCCCCCTTCACATACTTTCATTACAAGATATGGGATGTTCCCCCATCTCGCAAAATAATCAGCTTTAAGTATATTTGTATGGTTTAAGTTCTGCATACGAGTATACTCTGAGGCCAAATCATTAATCCCATCATCATCAAGATTAGTATATATCTTTAATGCGATGGATGAATTTGTGTCTTTATCCTTAGCTTTCCATACATCAGCGAAACCACCTGAGCCCATTAGTTTCTCTAATATATATCTTTCATCAAAGACATCTCCAGCTTTGAATTTGTGTATTGCTTTTTTTTCTGACATATTTATAGTTTAATTGTTTGCTATTTTTAGCTATAGATACTCTTGACTCCCCATTTCATTACCACCACTTTGTATAGGTGGTTGATGATCATACTTTCTCCAATTGTTTTTAATTTCGTCATAAAGTTTCTTGAAATCCTTTATTCTATTCTTTTCTTTAAGTGCGTTATAGTTTGCTTTATCCCTTTCTAAGGCTGCAATATTCTTATTGATATTTTCAGTAAAATCAAGAACCATATTTTCTAATCTACGAGTCTTGTATTTTTGATGTTTTATAGTATCCCATGCTTTCTTTGCTTTATTGTAATCGTTTAGGACATTATTAAACAACTGTGTGTATTCTACTGAAGGTCTCTGTTCTGTATTGGTACTATGACCATTATTGTTTTGAGGAAGTTGGTTTATCACCCCAGAATTTATAGGAGAATTGTTTTGTGTTTGAGTTCCTTGATTTTGAGTTGTGTTATTTGAACTTCCTATATTCGTTTGTCTTGCACCATGAGTTGTTGTTTGGTTTCGTCGATGATCTCTATTTCTGCCATTTAGTTGATTGTTGTTAGCCTGAGAACTGCTATGTGAGCTTGAAGAGTCATCATTGACATTGGTGTCATTTTCATTAGTTTCTTGGTTAGGGACTTCGACATTAAATTCAAAATTAGAATTCCCTTCAGTTTGTGTTTTTACAAAAGAAAAGTACAACACTATCCCTAAAACACATATAGAAACAATACCCATAATATAGATGTAAGGAGTCTTTAGAATTTTCGAACCGAGAGAATCCTTACTATTTACAATAGGAACATTTTTTTCTCTATTTTTGCTCTGTTTTTTTACCACTCTCGGATATCCATCAGGCCTACCTTTTGCAGGTTTGCCTCCATCGGACACACATAATATATCTATAGTTACATTATCTGTCCAACCTGTAGCTTGTCCTTTTTCCCACAATGCTTCTAATGAATCTTTAGAAGATGTACAGGTACTCTCTATAGTCTCGTTTATCTCAGAATCTGTGAGTAATCCACATAACCCATCACTGCAAAGAATAAATACATCACGTTGGTAAATATCATATACTCGCAATTCTGGAGTTACAATTTCGCCATTATCTCCAAGTGATTTCGTTATAATATTGCCATCTGGATGATTGAACGCTTCTTCTTCTGATATTTTGCCTTCATCAACTAAAGATTGTACATAAGAATGGTCATGAGATAGACGAACTAACTCATTATTTGGATTGAATCTGTATATTCTGCTATCACCACACCATCCGCAATATGCTTTACCATTTAATAGCCATAGTAGAACAATAGTACTACCTAGTCCTTCAGCTTCTTTGTGTTCTTTTGCATATTGCTTAATTGAATTATCTGCGTCGATGATTGACTCCTTGATAAAATCCAAAATGTCAACTTCGTTGCTTAATATTTCGTTAGGAACACTAGAAAAATGTTTCTTTATACTTTCAACGACAAGCATAGATGCGATTTCACCAGCGTTCATTCCTCCCATGCCATCTGCTACAACAAGAAGCGTTCCTTTTTCAGACAATTCTATGTCTGTATCGTTCCCAATTTTGGGACTCGAGTCTGAATTCAAAAGAGATAAGTCTGGACATATCCAATAGTTATCTTGATTTTGAGTTCGCCCTGCTCTATCACACTTTGCTGCGACATTAAATATAATTCGGCTCATATCTTTTATTTTTTTTGTTTAAAAATTCATTTACATATTGAGATATGCCAGCTTCTAACGAAGTAAACTCTTTTGTATAACCAACCGATCTTAACTTTGTCAAATTAGCCTCTGTGAAATTTTGGTAATGTTTTTTAAGTTTCTCGGGCATATCTATATAATGGATTTTACATTCTATATGACAGGCTCTTTTAATTGATTCTACGACTTCCAAAAAGCTACTTGCACATCCTGTTCCTACATTGAAGAGTCCTATGATTTCCTGATGTTCCAGCATCCAAATAATGACATCTACACAATCTCTAACGTATACAAAGTCTCTTTTTTGTTGTCCGTCTTTGAAATCTGCGCAATTAGATTTGAATAAGTTTACAGTATTGTTTTGGAGCATCTGTAAGAAAAAATGAAATATAACGCTTGCTTGTAAACCTTTGTGATATTCGTTAGGTCCATACACGTTGAAAAATTTCAATCCAACTGATAATGATTTGTTTTTATTCACATATCTATCATATGAAATATATTTGTCGACATAATTTTTACTCCATGCATATGGATTTAATGGAGATAGCTGATTTAAGTATTCTATGTCATCAGAATCTATATATCCTTTTCCCCCATCTCCATAGGTAGAAGCAGAAGATGCATATATGAATCGAATGTGATTATTTTTACAAAACTCATACAATCTAATCGTTAATTTGATGTTATTTTCAACAATAGAATCTACATTATTTTCTGTAGTAGAGGAAATACCTCCAAGATGAATAATGGCTTTTATTTTTTGAACATTAGATTCTATAAATGAATCTATGTCTTGAGGGGAAACAATATATGGGAATATACGTTTTGATATATTCCTCCATTTATCTTCAACCCCGAATGAGTCAACGGCAACAAGACCTTTATATTGTCTTAGTTCTAATTCTGCAAGCAAATTTGAACCTATAAAACCTGTAGCACCTGTTACAATAATCATAGTTTTATTTTATCTATTATTTTTGTTGATGATAGGTTATATACAAATGGGATGCTAAAAACCTGTCCTCCATTTTTTGTGACAAAATCAGCTCCTATAATCTCTTTAAATTTATAATCTCCGCCTTTTATCAACACATTTGGTTTTATTGCTTCTATAAGTTGCAATGGGGTATCATCGTCAAAGACAACTATATAGTCTATATATTGGATTGAAGACAATACTTTTATTCTTTGATTAAGTGTATTAACTGGGCGACTATTACCTTTTAATCTTCTTATGGAAGAGTCTGAGTTTAATCCTACAACAAGAATATCACCTTTTTCTTTTGCCTTTTGCAATAAGTCTATATGCCCTGCGTGAATAACATCGAAACATCCATTTGTAAAGACAACTTTCTTTCCTTTTGTCTTCTTGATAATTTCATGTACATTCAATACTTTTATGTACCCATTTAGAACTTCGTCTAATTCTACAATAGAATTTCCAAAACGCCCAACCTTAATATTCGCAGCTTTATTGGCAAAGTATAAAATACTATCAAATGACATGTCTTTATACTTGGATAAATAAGAAATATATGCTGTTACTATATCTCCAGCTCCAGTAACATCAAAAACGAGATGCTTTTGGCAGCTATGTTTTATGATATTATTATTTTCATCAACAGCAATGATACCTTCTTCACCACACGTCATAATTAATCGCTTTGTATTTAATACACCTCTTAATTTTTGTAAAGAACTATCACTAATCCATATTTGAGACAATTTATCTAAAAGTTTATGTATTTCCTTTTTGTTGCCTTTAACAATAGTTGCTCCTTTATATTTTTCCAAGTCATTCTCCTTGATATCTATAATGACATTAATGCCATTTCTTTGTCCATAACGGATAATGTCCTGACACATTTGTGTGGTAATAACGCCTTTATTATAATCAGATATTACAATGTTGCATATTTGGTTACGAGTCAGATAATTCATAATTTTATGTCTATCTTCTTCTCTATAGGGCACAAAAGTTTCTCGATCTGTACGAAACATTTGCTGATGAAGGTCATTTACGAATCTTGTTTTGCACGTGGTATCGATATTATATGTTGATAAAAAATCAACCTCGAGACCTTCTTGCTTTAGTAATTTCTTAAACATTCTACCATTTTCATCGTTTCCGATTATTCCAAACAAAATTACATTAGCTCCTAACCTTTTTAGTTGTTTTGCAACATTTGCAGCTCCTCCTAATTGATAATCGCATGTGGTTTGTCTCAAAATAGGGCAACCTGATTCAGGCGAGACTCTTTCGACTATACCAAAAACATATTTGTCTAGCATGAGATCACCAATAACAATAGTTTTCATTTGTAATTCTCTGGTATCCATATTATTGAACAAGTATGAATTTAGCATTAATTCTATTAGCGAATAATCTATCTGAAAAGGAATCTCCAACAACAATTGTTTTTGAAAAATCAATATCAGGAAAATCTCTTTTAATTTTTTCTGCCATTCCAGTATTTGGTTTTCTTGTTTTGTCCGTATTGTCTATACCTTTACTGTAATAGACTTTATCTATAGAACCACCCAACTTCTTGATTTCACTTAACATACATTCATGTAATGTTAACAATTCATTCTCGGTCATAATACCTTTTCCTATTCCTGCTTGATTCGTTGTTATGAAAATCCTATCAAAACACTCCGAGAGTAATTTAATGTTAGATTTAAAGCCATCAGTAAAAACAAACTCAGAAAAAGATGAAATGTAGCCATTGGGTTTTGTTATATTGACAACTCCATCACGATCAAGTATAAGGAACTTATAACCATTTTTGAATTCATTTTTTATTTGCTCCCACTCATTGACTGTTTTTAAATCTACTATTTCCTCTACCAGTTCACACACTATATGAGATATGATATCATGGCACTCTTGGACAATCTGTACATCATTGCTTGGAATCATTATTATTTCTTCAGCTAACAAATCAATATCGTGTACGCATTGTCCAGTGAAAACTATTGATTTTATATTAGAATTCTTACATACATTCAATGCTTCTATGATATTCCTTGATTTACATGATGTTGTAAATGCTATAAACACATCTTTCGTTGTACCAATGCCTTCTATTTGCCGAGAGAAAATTCTTTCAAATCCAAAATCATTGCCTATACAAGTTAATAGAGATGCATTGGAACTCAATGATAATGAGGGAAAAGGTGTTCTGCTATTTTTCAAACGCCCCATCATTTCTGACGAAAAATGTTCTGATTGAGAAGCAGAACCTCCATTTCCTGCTGTGATTATTTTTCCTCCGAGTTTTAGGCATTCAGCTAAGATTTGTGCTGATTTTAATATTTTATTTTGAATTCCAACATTTTGAATGATTGTATTCAAAATAGCTCTACGTTGTTCTAACTTTTTATTTATTTTTACCAGTAATTCCATTGGGATCGAAATATTTAAATAGACATTAGAAATGCACTCGGTATATATGCTGTAACTACAGTTACCAATTCGTCCACAACCACTCCAACTCTTTGCTGTCCCTGCCATCTTGCGACTCTGCCAATCACTCCCTTAAACGCACCATCAATAACCTTTACCAACTGTCCTTTCTCAAACTTAGGCACTTCACCTAATGACACGATGGTATTGTCCGCATCGGCTGCACAGATAATTTTTAGACTTTCCATCTGATAGTTGGGAACAATCAATGGAGTTTTATCAATTCTACGCCCAATATGGATGTGGCGATAATAAAAACGAAGGAATGGGAGGTTTACGTTGTCGTAAACAAAGGTTTTGAGTTGTTCTTCGGTACCGTAGGCGAAGAAGATGTTAGGTAAACGTGACTCGGTAACAACTTTGCGCTTACCTTTTATAAGTTTCACTACCTCGGTGGTAGGATAGAAAGCCGTGATGCCTTTGGCTGTCATATATTCGTATGCTTTTTTCTCTCTACCATAGGTAGTGCGTAAAGCATACCAATGAGGAGTTTCTTCCTCTTTTTGTACCTTAGACTTACTTAATATATGGACACTTCTGGTGGACACCCCTGTTTGTGAACTCTCTGCAGACACATTGCTTTGAGCTTCGGGGAGGGCGTTGGAGGTAAGTCCAGCGCAAGGAGGGAATTCACCACCTCCTGAGGTGTGTACATCTTCTGATGTCCATTCATCGACTTTCATATCGGTGCTAACTTTTTTCTAGACAGAAATCCGTTAAATTGCGACAGAAAAAAAGAGCGTGGAATCGTCCTGTTGTCCATTCCACTTCCTGAGGCTCTTGCAATTGCCTATTGTTGTTGAACAGACAACGTCAGAGCCCACGCCGATATGAAAATCATGTCCGTAAAGAGACCTATATAACACATTTGACCGCACCCGAAAGGGTACAATCCATGCTTACAGGTCTCCACGGGATTGATATAATCACACCCGGGACATCTACCGTTGACTACGTTCAAGACAACAATTTACTGTGAATTTGCAAGATTACAGGAAGTCTTAAACACAGCGTCGATAAACGCCTTCCATTATGTCAGGATTGCCTTCCCACCCAATGCCCGCTTTCGTATAGATATGTCATGGTTGACTTCACTACACTCAGCACGGCGTAGGCTGCCGACTCGGTTATCATGAAAGAACTCGTCTTACAGCGACAACTGCGGTCTGGCTATACAATCCGAGTGCAAAAATACGAAAATTTATTGAGAAAAGACAAGAAATGGCAGGAAATATAAATGCTACAACACAAATTTAAGACTATTTAAGTCTAATCGCTTTAATATCTCAGATATTTTGTATAAACAAATGCTGTTTTTTATTACTATTTGATATCAAAACGTGAACGAAGAGCTATCTGCGTTTAGAAAATTTATACAGTATTAAGAAAAAGTAGTGGCAAACAATCTCATAATAAGTTTGCTTGCCACTTGTAAATAGAACAGTTAAAGACCAATTCGGACCTTCCTTTCTTGTTGTACTATTGTATCAGAGTGGAATTCTCCCGATTTGATTGTATTGTTTTCTGTTTGAGATTTATCACTTATATCCTTTTCTGGAACAGGTGGTGTCAATTCAAGCTGTATTTTCCTGTCCAATGCAGCCAGTTCCGCTTTCAGACCTTTCAGTTCTTCCTCTTTCTTCCAAGTCTTGCCAGCTATCTCTTCCAGTTGCG
>OGFF01001560.1_pt1 | contig 23708 bp, 20 predicted proteins | sample 1570751 | NCBI WGS metagenome assembly OGFF01 (sample SAMEA2581951, study PRJEB24529) | metagenome | biome: Human gut stool | place: China | collected 2011 | reverse complement strand
CGGATCGGATAAACGCTGAAAGCATCTAAGCGTGAAGCCGACCCAAAGATAAGATATCCCACTGATTTGATCAGGTAAGATCCCTTGTAGACTACGAGGTTGATAGGCACGATGTGTAAGTGGAGTGATCCATTCAGCAAGTGTGTACTAATAGATCGAGGGCTTGACCACAATTCGCTTGAATTCTCAAGTCAATGACAAAATGTGAGCAGTGATTATTCAGTTTTGAAGGCACGTCCTTCTAAAAACACTGGACAAAGTAGAACAGAAATGTTATACTGAACCAGTCATATTGGTCGGTGACGATGACGGTGAGGTTCCACCTGTTCCCATTCCGAACACAGAAGTTAAGCTCACTCGTGCCCAAGATAGTTCGCTGGAAACGGCGCGTGAAAATAGGTAGTCGCCGACTTAAGTGAAAGCTCTGAGATGAAAGTCTCAGGGCTTTTTTGTTGTGTATTACCGAAATGCGAGGATATAGTTTGTTCAAACCGCGCATAGCGTACTGCTTGACAAACTGACTACTATGTAATACAATATAGATAAGCTACAACGCATTGCATAGTAGATAGAAAGGAGGAAGCGGATTGGAAAATAATGCACAGCTGCTAAAGGGTGTATTGGAATATTGCGTGTTGCGGCTGATTGAAAAAGAACCAACCTATGGCTATGAAATAGTGATGCAGTTAAAACAGGTCGGTTTTGCAGAGATCAGCGAAAGCACGCTGTATCCGCTGCTTTTACGCCTGGAGCAGCAGGAGAAGGTGACAGTGGAGCGGCGACCTTCTCCCAAGGGCCCAAGTCGGAAGTACTATGTGATCACCGAAAGGGGGACGGATTCTCTTTTGGATTTTCAACAGGAATGGAACCGACTGTGCGGTTTGGTAGAAAAGATTTTTCGGGAGGATAGAAGATGAATAACTATTTCACCTTGCGAAGAGCGAACCGTCTGCGCGTAAAACTGCTCAACAGCAAAAGCCAGGAGCAAATCAGAGAGGTTATTCGATATCTGCGGCGTACCAGTTGGGATGAGTGCGGCGTAGAGCTGATATACAGTGACCTGATCGATATGGCGGTGCAGGCCAATGAGAATGGGCAGGAACTATTCAACGTGATTGAAGATGCAAAAACCTTTGTTGAGGAGGTTAAGCCAAGCCTTAAAACTTTGAGGACTGGAGATTATTTCTGGTTTGTGGCACCACTGTATTTCTTCTTTGGCTGGGGGATAGAGGGTCTGCTGCTGTATCCGGTGGTTCCGGACTGGGTGTTTGAACTCTCACTTGGGTATTTGATGCAGCTTGTGGTCTGCATAACTGCTTTTTGCTGGCTGTTCCGGAGAATGATGGAGCAGACGGGGTTTCCGCCAAGCAAGCATCGTCTGAAATACTGCGGCTGGCTGGTGCTTTATATTGCAGTGCTGTATGCAACAGGTGCATTTTTTACACGGATCGCTGGAGCTTTTGTTTTGCTGCGCCTGCCGATTTTGCCCTATGCCCTTTTCAGCCTCCTGCTGGGTGCGGGGCTGTATGGTATAAAATTTTGGAAGTATGGCAAAGATGAACGCTTGAGAGAACGTATCTGAATCCTCCTTATGATGCACGTCTGCCGGGCCGTGGAAAATGAGCTCATCCCTGACCTGAACAAAGAAAAGAAGCGCTTCATCCTTTCCCGGATGAGGCGCTTCTTTTCTCATAGATGATGGGTGCTTACTGCCCTCCGTGGCGGCGGGCTTCGGCGGCGAGCTCCTGCTGAAGCGCGGCCTTGCGGTGGTCGAGCAGCAGGTCTTTGTTGTACTGGAAATAGCGGTCGCAGCCATTTTCGGTGATGAAGGCATGGGAGGCGGGATTCAAGGTCAGCTCCGTGACGAACACCACCATCTCCTGACTTTCGGCAAAGGCATTCTCCATGAAGTCGAATGCTGCTTCCAGCGCGGCGCTGGCGGCTTCCTGTGCCTGATCCCGGGCCTCGGCAAGGGACTGGAACTGTGTGCGCAGGAGGTCAAAGGCGGGCTGTGTGCTCACAGCATTGGCGCGGCGCAGCTCCGCATCCCAGCTGCGGAGGGCGGCATACACCTGCAGGCGGGTATTCAGTGCGTCATGGCCCAGCAGACCGGCGGCACGCTGGCGCTGGGTCTCGGCATCATAGTCCGTGACCATCTGACCGAACAGGGTGAGCTCCCCATCCGGGATATCCGCAGGCAGGGTGGAAAAGCCCTGTTTGGCCTCCCGCAGGAAGGCGTAGCAGGCATCGGCGACGGCATCGGCCTGCCGGGAAGCAGTGAACCGGGTGTTCAGACCGGACAGAATCAGACTGACCAGCGAGAGCCGTTCATCAAACGGTGCATTGAGCAGGCGGGCATAAACGGCAGGCTTGACCTGACCGGCCAGGATCTCCTCTACGCCGTAGTCGTCACGATACTTATAATAGAGATCAAGATAGGCAGAGAAGTCCTCTGCGATCTTCTGGTGCTGGAGATACTGCCGGATGAGTGCTTCATCTGCCTGCAGGCCCAGCGATTCATAGGTGTCCAGCAGGTTGGAGAGATCCTCCCAGCCGCGGGCAGTGACGAACTGTGTGCCGTCCACGTCGGCGTTGATCTGGTAGAAGTTCTGTGGATGCAGATCGAGATAGCTCAGGATGGCACTGTGGATGTGGGCTGTGCGGGCGTAATCTTTCCATACCTGCAGGTCGGGCTCAATGTCCATCCGACGGACACGGTCCAGCGTGACGATATCGAAATCGCGGACGGATTTGTTATACTCCGGCGGGTTGCCTGCCGCCACGATGACCCAGCCGGCAGGCACTGCCTGGTTGCCGAAGGTCTTGCACTGCAGGAATTGCAGCATGGTGGGGGCCAGCGTCTCGGAAACGCAGTTGATCTCGTCGATAAAGAGGATGCCCTCTTTCAGGCCGGTGGCTTCCATCTTGGCGTAGACGCTGGAAATGATCTCGCTCATGGTGTATTCGGTCACAGAGACATCCTTGTCGCCGTAATGGCGCTGCCGGATGAAGGGCAGGCCCACGGCGCTCTGGCGGGTGTGGTGGGTGATGGTGTAGGCCACCAGTGCCACGCCGCACTCCCGGGCGGCCTGCTCCATGATCTGGGTCTTGCCGATGCCCGGAGGGCCCATCAGCAGGATGGGGCGCTGCCGGATGGAGGGAATGGCATACTCACCCAATGCGTCCTTGGCCAGGTAGGCTTTGACAGTGTGTTCGATCTCTTCTTTGGCACGTTTGATATTCATAAGTTCACATCCTCACGAGTTGTTCAATTCACGGTAAGGGTCGTCCTCTTCGGCCAGCGCGTCGGCCAGTGCCGATGCGGCCCGGGCCGTTGGCCCTGAAAATTCATCCTCATCCAGAACCACCTTCATGGCCCAGGGGGGAACATTGGCATCGTCGAATTTTTCGCCCAGGAACAGGAACGCGGTATCGTAGGCCGGGCGGCGGGCCGGGTAGGTGCCCATGCCATCGGTAAAATAGAGCAGGCCCCGCAGGTTGGAGAACTTCTTTTCGGCACAGAGCTGGTTCACATATTCAAAGGCAGGCCGGAAATCGGTGCCGCCGCCGCCCCGCAGCTCAAAGTGGTTCATGGCATGGATGAGCTCGTCTTCGTTACGGATGAGCAGATCCTGCCGGATGGCGTTGTCTGCCTGAATGAGATGCAGATTCATCCGGTGGAAGAAGTTCTCCCGCCCTTTCAGCAGGGTATAGGTCTCGGCCAGAAAGGCCCGTACCAGTTCGCCGGAGGTGGAGTAGCTGGTGTCAATGACCAGCGCCAGCTCCTCGATCTTCTTGCTTTCCCGGGTCTCCAGGGGCTCGATCAGGGGCATGTTTCCGTAGACCGACAGGCCGTAGGTGTAGAAGTTCAGGTCGAACTCATCCGGATCGAGGTGGACCTCCTCCCGGGTCACGCAGAACCGCCGCAGGAAATCCTGATAGCTCCGGCGGCTGCGGTTGGCGGCCTTGACCTGCTGCTTCAGGGCATCGGCACCGTCACCGGCTTCCTTGTCCCGCAGGTCCAGCTCGGTCTGCATCCGCTCGCCGATCTTCTGCCACGTCTTCTGGGGCAGGGGCGTGGGCATCTGCTGGGGCTGCTCGGGGGCATCCTTGGGCCACAGGCGGTGGTCATCGGTGTAGAATTCCCGCTCCAGCTGGCGCAGAATGCCGGGGGTCTGGCCCGCCAGCCATCGGTAAGCCGGGGCAGCGGCCACCACCCTGCCCTCCGCGGCAATGGCGGCGTAGGCGTTCTGGCGCACCCAGGTCAGCGGGCGCTTGACACTGGAACGATTCAGGCTGTCCAGCACATTCTCCACGGCAATATCGCAGGCCAGATTCCACAGCCGGGCATCCCGCTTGCCCTTGAGCCAGAGATGGCGGAATACGCAGTGGAATACCGTGTGCAGATACAACCGATTGAGATATTTTGGGTTCTCCTGGTAGAGCCGCAGCAGGGCGCTGGGCTGATAATAGAGGTTCACGCCGTCTGTGGCCAGCACACCGCACCGCTCGTCCGGTACCGGGGTCAGGGCACTGAGCGCCATATCCAGAAAGCGGAAGTCAAGGTACAGCCCACTGCGCACCACAGCCAGAACCTCGCCGCCCATCCGGGCCTGCCACTCTTCGTGGGTCTCTGGCCGTTTGGACGCAAAGGGCTTGCGGGGGTCGAAGAATTTCTCTTTTTCAGAAATCAAAATCATACCTCCGCTTCTTCGGGGCGGAACCCCTCTTTTTGTGCTCTGCGTCGGCCAGCAATGCCGCGGCAGCTGCGTTGTCTGCCTTGGCGGCAAGTGCCGCGCCCTCAGCAAAGGCAGCAGCATCCAGCACATCCAGCGTCAGCAGATCCTTTATGCTGTCGGTATCCTGTGCCTTTAGCAGGCGCTGGAGCACAAGGCCGGTGTGAGCGGCCAGAAATTCACGGTAGGGGGCCTTTGCCTTTTCGGTCAGGTTCCATGGCCAGCGCAGGCGGTCGAAGCAGAGCATGGCCGCCACGCCCTGATCCTCGGCAGCGTGGCCGTCCGGGAAGATGGCATCATATTCTGCGGAAAGGACATTTCCGTCCAGAAAACACTGTCTGTAATGATATCCCTGCCCAGAAAAGGTGTGAAGCAGGATGTGGGCGGGGCTTTCCTCTACATCCTCCCAGTAGGCGGGGTACCACAGCCCCGCCCGGGGATGCGCCTCACCCGGGAGCCAGAACAGTGCCCGCACAGCCTCGGTGATGTTGTTCACAAGGGCGAACAGGCCGGTCTTTTCCTCGGGAGCGGCCCGGACAAGGAGGTCTGCCAGCGCAAAGCAGTTCAGAAACACATCGCTGCCCACGGTCAGGTCTCCGGCTCCCACACTGAGCCGCCGCAGCCTGCGGCAGTTGTAAAAGGCGCAGCTGCCGATGACCTGCAGGCTGTCCGGCAGGGTGATCTCCTCCACGAAATTGCCGCACACCGGGTGCAGCTCCTCCGGGGCGGCAGGCTCTTCCCCGAAGTCAAGGTCATAGCGGCCATGCCGTCCGGTCAGGTTGCGGCCAAAGGCCTGTACAAGGGTGCAGGTGCCGTCCGGGCCGACTTCATAGCGGCAGAGCGCATCGGCCCCGGGCAGGCTTCTGGGCTTCTCGGAGAAGCAGTAGTCCCCCAGCTCGGTGATGGCCAGCACCCCGCCCTCCGGGCCCGGCACGCTTGCGGGAAGGGCCGCACAGGGCGCGTCGCCGTAAACACGGGTCAGGCGGGCGGTGTTCTTCTGTAACGGGATGATATCGATAAACATAGGGTCTCCTAACAAAAAAACTGCTGCACGGGCAGAGCCGTGCAGCAGTTGGGAGGGATGCGGTTACTGTGCGGCCTGTGAAGAAGCGGTAGAGGCGGCCGCATTGTCGGCAGCTGGAACCGTGCCGGTATTGGCAATATACAGGCTGAGGAACACACCCATGATGAGGGTGGCAACAGCCATCAGGATCGCATTCCGGATCAGATGCTTTTTCATCTGTTTGTACTCCTTTGAAAGGATTTACTTTGCAGGCTTGAAGCTGTCGCGCAGGGTGACCACGCGGTTGTACACGCCGGGGTTCTTGCTGTCCGGGGTGAAGAAGCCGGTGCGGACAAACTGGAACTTCTCGCCGGGCTTGGCATCCTTCAGGCTCTCTTCCAGCTTGCAGCCCTTGCGCACCACAACGCTCTCGGGGTTCAGGTAGTCCTTGTAATCACTGCCCTCGGGGATGGCGTTCATGTTGGCCTCGGTAAACAGCTTGTCGTACAGGCGGACTTCAGCATCCACAGCGTGGTCAGCGCTGACCCAGTGGATGGTGCCCTTGACCTTGCGGCCATCGACGGGGTTGCCGTTGCCGGTCTCAAGGTCGGCGGTGCAGTGGATGGCGGCGATGCTGCCGTCGGCGTTCTTTTCCACGCTTTCGCACTTGACGATGTAAGCACCCATCAGACGCACCTCACCGCCCACGGTCAGACGCTTGAACTTCGGAGGCGGCACCTCGGCGAAGTCCTCGGCTTCGATCCACAGCTCACGGGTAAAGGCCACCTTGCGGGTGGTGGTGTCGTTGGCCTCGCGGTTGGGATTGTTGGCCACGTCAAAGTACTCGGTCTTGTCCTCCGGGTAGTTGTCCACGATCAGCTTGACCGGGTCCAGCACGGCGATGCGGCGCTGTGCGGTCAGGTCCAGCTCGCTGCGGATGCAGGCTTCCAGCTGGCGCATATCGATCAGGTTGTCAGACTTGGAGATGCCGGCTTCCCGCACGAAGGTGAAGATGGAGGTGGGGGTGTAGCCGCGGCGGCGCAGACCGCACAGGGTGGGCATACGGGGATCGTCCCAGCCGTCCACGATGCCCATTTCCACCAGCTCGCGCAGGTAGCGCTTGCTCATCACGGTGTTGGTCATGTTCAGGCGGGCGAACTCGCGCTGCTTGGGGAACTCGGTGCCAAAGATATTCTCGATGACCCAGTTGTACAGGGGACGATGATTCTCGAACTCCAGGCTGCACATGCTGTGGGTGATGCCCTCAATGGCATCCTGGATGGGATGCGCAAAATCGTACATGGGGTAGATGCACCACTTATTGCCCTGGCGGTGGTGTTCAGCATACTTGATGCGGTAGATGGCCGGGTCACGCATGTTCATGTTGGGGCTGGCCAGGTCGATCTTGGCACGCAGGGTCTTTTCACCCTCCTGGAACTCACCGGCACGCATCCGGCGGAACAGGTCCAGATTCTCCTCCGGGGTGCGGTCACGCCACGGAGAGGGACGGCTGGGCTTGCCGGCATCGGCACCACGGTACTCGCGCATCTCGTCACGGGTCAGGTCGTCCACGTAGGCCTTGCCCTCCAGGATGAGCTTCTCGGCGTACTCGTAGCACTTGTCAAAGTAATCGCTGCCATAGAAGATGCCGCCGTTGGGGTCAGCGCCCAGCCAGTGCAGATCCTCAATGATGCTGTTGACATACTCCTCACCTTCGCGGGCGGGGTTGGTGTCATCCAGGCGCAGGTTGAACTTGCCGCCATACTGGTTTGCGATGGACCAGTTGATGTAGATGGCCTTGGCGCTGCCGATGTGCAGGTAGCCGTTGGGCTCCGGCGGGAAGCGGGTATGGATCTCGCTGATCTTACCCTCGGCCAGGTCAGCGTCGATGATCTCCGTCAAAAAGTTTTTATCTGCCATAGTGGTTTCCCCCTTGGTTTCAGGGCATCGCAGCCCGGAATTACACTTTCTTTCAATACACTTTATAATACACCATTTTTGGCTCTGCTTCAAGGCAAAAATACAAAGTAAGGGTGGTTTTCGGTGCCCCGGGCAGATTTCCGCATTCTGCGCACTTGACGAATGCACAAAAAAAGGGTATAGTATGGTAGTATTCATTTTTACGGGGTGTTGCGCAGTTGGTAGCGCGCCTGCTTTGGGAGCAGGAGGCCGCGAGTTCGAGTCTCGCCACTCCGACCAGGATAAAAGCCACGATACAGCGCTGGAAATGGCGATTGCATCGTGGCTTTATTTGTTGCACAAACGCTCTGAAAATGCTGGTTAGTGCGTCTTTTGTGCGTTAATGGCGCAAAAACTGCTGACAGAACAGACAGAGTTGAACCGTGAACTTTGTACAGCTTTACACTGTTCAACAAGAACGAAATGTGCTATATTGTTTACGGGGCAGGATAGGCATTTTATAACAGCCCCGCCGGAAAAGAGGTTGAATATGCTGTCTGACGCGAAGAAAAAGGCAAATGCCAAGTGGGACAAGGCCCATATGATGATTTTGGGCTGTAAGGTCCGTAAGGATTTTGCGGCCCAGTTCCGGGAGGCCTGTACCGCAGCGGGGACCACCCCCAACGCTGTTCTGAAACAGGCAGCGGAACAGTTTTTGAAGGAACACGCGGTATCAGAGGGGAAAACCGCCGTGGAAGAATGCGCATAATATCCATACGAAAGGACAGGTGCAACATGAGTACAAGAGAATTGGCAAGAACCCTGCTGGACGAGATGCCGGATAGTGATTTGATCTATCTGGTGGCGTATATGCAGAGCTTAAAGGCTCTCAAAGATGCAGAAATTCCCAACGCCAAGACACAAGCGGCGATTGATGAAGTGGACAGCATGATTAGAACCGGCGAGGGAGAACACTTTGAAGGCTCTACCGCTGACTTCTTCGCTCAACTGGCGGCGGAGGGCTAAACCGTGTTAAAACTGAACACTTCCACGCAGTTTAAGAAAGATTATAAAACCTGCATCAAGCGGCATTATAAAATGGATTTGCTGCAAGCGGTTGTTGATGTGCTGCGAGTGCCTGACGCATTACCACAAAAGAACCGAGACCACAGCTTAACAGGCAATTATACCGGTTGCCGTGAATGCCATATACAGCCGGACTGGCTGCTGATTTATCGGCAGACAGATACGGAGCTGTACTTGGTTGCTACCGGCACACACGCCGATTTGTTCGGCCTATAAAGGAAACAGGAAAGAGGCCAAGACCTGACAGAATGGGTCTTGGCCTTTTTTCTGCAAGGTATGCAGAAAAATCATATCGCCCGGCGGGGCGCGGGTGTTGAAATCGGCTCATCACGACGCCGCTGTGGTGTTTGGTGGTGTAAAATATGGCAAACGAAACCGCCCCCGGGGAGACCCGGAGGCGGTTTCGTTTCGAGGAAATGGCTCTCCCCTTGGGAGAGCTGGCGCGAAGCGCCTGAGAGGGCAAGGCTGCTACAAGAAAAGCACAGGCACAGCGACAGTATCGCTCTGACAAACAGTCAGTTTATCGCTGTGCGGCGGCCCTTTCGCCACGGGCTTGCCCTCTCCGTCACCTGCGGTGACATCTCTCCCAGAGGGAGAGGCTTACGGTGTTGCCGCTACATACCCCGCCTTCTCGATGCACCTGCGTCCCTCGTCGGTGTCCAGCCAGTCGTAGACCTTCCGCTGGGGGCTGTCGGGGGCGGCGTCCGCGTGGACGACTGCGTAGAACTCGTTGCAGAGCGGGTAGCTCTCATCGGCGATGGTGTCATTGCCGGGGGTCACGCCGTCCACGGCCAGCAGACGGAGGCCGGGCTTCGAGTACATCTGGTCGATGTAGTAGTAGACCGAAAAGCCGATGGCGTTGGCGGAGTTGTTGTACTCGGCGATGCTGTCCACGAGGCCGCCCATGTCGGCGGGGGCAAGCTCGGTGGGCGCGGCCATCAGCTGGCCGTCGCCCTTGTCGATGAGCAGCTTTTTGAAGAGGGTCTGACTGCCTGAGTCCACGCCCCGCTGGAACGCCACGATGGGGGAGTCCGCGCCGCCCACGTCTTTCCAGTTGGTGATGCGGCCCGCATAAATATCCCGCAGCTGCTGCTGGGTCAGGCTCTGGACGGGATTCTCTTCGTTGACGATGAAGACCAGCGCGTCCCGGCCGATGGCTTTCTGCTCAAGCTTTGCGTCGGCCTCGGCCAGCTCTTCCTTGACGTACTCGGGGGCCTCGTAGACGATGAGCAGCTGTGCGCCGTAGTCCTCGCTGTCGCTGCGGGACCAGAGGCCGAAGTTCTCCCAGGCATAGGCCGTGGTACTGACGGTGATGCTGGTCTGGGCCTCGAGAAGGTCCATGCCGGTGACATCGGCCTTCATCTGGGCCATCAGGGGGATGCAGGCCGTGGAGCCGTCGAGGCGGGGGAACTCGTCCTCGGTCAGGAAGGGGACGGGCGTGTCCGCATCGGGGACAGACGCCGCCGAAGAGTCGGCGGGGGAGTCCGTAGTGCCGGTCTTGCAGGCAGTGAGCATCGCCGCCCCGAAGCCGAGGCCCATCACCCGCAGGAAGCTGCGGCGGGAAATCATCTCTTTCATATCAAAAACCTCCGTGTCAGTACAGGTAGCCCCCGCCAGCGTCGTCGCTGGGGGAGGAGAAGATGCTTTCGCGGTAGAGCCACTGGCCGGTGGAGTCCATCAGGCCGTAGTCGAAGCCCTGCCGCGCGATAAAGCAGTCGTCGGGCAGGTCGTCCGGGATGTAGCAGCTGCCGAGGCGGCGGAGAAGCAGATTGCCCTCCATGTCCAGCACGTCGGAAAGGTTCGACGAGTCGCTGTTGTCCCGGTGGGCCGTGAGCAGAGGGCCGTTGGCGGTGTTGGTGAGGTAGGAAGCGTAGGTGTACTGCTGGGCCTCACCGGCGGACGACCAAAGCAGACCCTCTCCGCCATAGGTCTGGATGGCGAGGATGTCGTAGTTTTCGTCGTTGTACTGCAGCAGGGCGTAGCCGTCGGGCAGGGCCGTCACGCTGATGTACTGTGCTTCTTCAACGGGCGCTGCCTCCACGTCGGTCAGCAGCGCACCGGTGGTGCCGTCGTAGACTTTGAGGATGTTGTCCGTCGTCAGCACAGCGACGTTGCCGGAGCGGTAGTCGGTGTCGTACCGCTGGACGGCGGTCTTTTCGCCGCTGTCGAGATCGATGAGGGTGTAGGGGCTGTCCGGGTCATCGCTGCCGGAGAGGACGACGCAGCCGGGGGTGTAAGTGTTCACGGCCCGGTCGAAGCGGCCCAGCTCCACGGCCTCGCCACCGTTCAAATCGTAGAGGATGGAGCGGCTGTCCTGACGGCTCTGGAGGCAGGCGACGCCAACGCCGCAGGCAGAGACGGCGCTGTCGTCTTCGCCGGTGAGCAGTTCGCCGGTGGTGACGTTGTAGAGGGCTTCGCGGGCGATGCCCCAGTCTGCGCCGCGGAACCAGCTCAAATCGAGCCAGTCGGCAAAGCCGCCGCGGTACGATGCGAGGGAGCTGGCCGTGCAGCCGTCCTCCCGCATCAGCACATTGCCCTCCCGGTCGGTGACGAGGACGTATTGGTGGAGCGGCTGGTCGGGGTCGTCGTAGGCGTAAGTAAGGCCCTCGGGCAGGTCGTAGCAGTTGAAGACGAGGCGCTGGCCGCCCTCATCCACAACGATACAGTCAAGGGCCGTCTCAGGCACGGGCAGCTCAGCTCCGGTGGCGAGGTCGTACACCCGGATGCCGCCGGTGGTGCCGTTCTCGAAAGCCCAGACGTCGGCGTCATCCCGCAGGATGAGCAGCCCGCCCGAGAGGGTGGCGTTCACGGCGTAGGGAAAGGTCATGACGGCATTGCCGTCGGCGTCGTAAAGGGTGGAAGTGCGGTCCTCCGTGCCGGGGGTGGAGTGGGCCACGAGGTAGTGGCCCGTCTCGCCGGTGAGGGTGTCCTTCAGCAGCTGGATGCTGTCGGAGCTGCTGGCTTTGTAGAGCACCCTGCCGCCCCGGAGGATGGTGCCGCCGCCGTTCCCGGCGTAAGAGTAGAGGTAGTGGAGCGAGTCATCGCTGAGCCATGCGTCGCTGTAATACTGCGGTGCCTGCGACGCCGCCGTCCCCTCGTGCCGGGGCGACGCCGCAGGCAGCAGCGAACAGCTCGTCAGCAGCCCGCCCGCCAGCACGAGGCAGGCGGCGCGGCGGCTGAGTCGAAGCAGAGTGGTCTTCATAGAAACACCTCACAGTCTCCCAGAATTTGACTTTCCCATCTATAGTATATACGAAAGACCCGGACATTTCATTGCAGAAATGTGACCGGGCCTGGTTACAGTTTTATGACAAGCTTATTCTTCGTCTCCCTGTTCCTTCAATTCCTTCAGGAAGGGAAGCAGGAAAGGCACCGAGATGCAGAAGGTGAGGCCATCGGCGATGGGCTGGCACAGCTCAATGCCGCTCAGGCCCCAGATGCGGGGCAGGGTGAGGATGAGCGGGATGAAGCAGACGCCCTGACGGCAGCAGGCGAGGAAGGTGGCCCGGCCCGACTTGCCGATGGACTGGAACATCATATTCGTCACGATGATGACGGGCTGTAAGAACATGGCGACGCACTGATACCGCAGGGCGGGCAGAGCCACGGCGGTGACCTCGGGGTCATCGCGGAAGAGGCGGATGAGGGGCTCGGCGTTGAACCAGCAGAGGGAGTTGAGCACCGCCATAAAGACGAAAGCCGTCGAGATGGTGAAGATGGCCGCTTTCCGCACCCGGGCAAAGCGGCGGGCGCCGTAGTTGAAGGCCGCTACAGGCTGCAGGCCCTGTCCGACGCCGATAGCCACCGACAGCACGAACTGGAAGATGCGGGACACGATGCTCATGCCGGCCACGGCAGCGTCGCCGTAGTTGCGGGCGGCGACGTTCAGCAGCATGCTGCCGATGCTGTTCAGGCCCTGACGGCCGAAGCTGGGCGCACCGTTAAAGAAGATCTGCCCGAAGTCCCGGGCGCTGTGGGTGACCTGGGTGATGCGGAATCGGCTGACGGTCTTGCCGCGCAGGAACATGGAAAGCAGGATGCAGAAGCTGATGCTCTGGCTCAGGGCGGTGGCCGTGCCTGCGCCGCCGGTCCCCATGCCGAGGCCGAAGATGAAGACGGGGTCCAGCACGATGTTGAGCACACCGCCGGTGACGAGGCCGATCATGGCGAAGCTGGCCTTGCCCTCGTAGCGGAGGATGTTGTTCATCACGAGGCTCGACATCATGAGCGGGGCCGCGATGAGGATGGGCCGCGCGTAGGCGCAGGCGTGGGGCAGGATGGTGTCGGTGCTGCCCAGCAGCATCATGAAGTCGGGCAGGGTAGCGAGACCGAGAACGGCCAGCACTGCGCCGAAGGTCAGCGCCGTGAAGAAGCTGGTGGAGGCGAACTTTGTGGCCGCATGGGTGTCCTGACTGCCGAGGCTGCGGCTGATGATGCCGCCCGCGCCGTGGCCCAGCATGAAGCCGAGGGCCTGAATGATGGCCATCAGGCTCGACACGACGCCCACCGCGCCCGACGCGCTGGTGGACAGCTGGCCCACAAAGAAGGTGTCGGCCAGATTGTAGATGCTGGTGATGAGCATACTCAGGATGGTGGGGGCCGCGAGGCCGAGAATGAGCTTCGGCACGGGGGTCTGGGTCATTTTCTCGAACTGGAGCCTGCTGCGCTCCAGCTCGGCGGCGTCGGATGCGGTGCGGGGGGAAGACGGCATGAAGTGATACCTCACTTTCGGAAATCAAAGAAAATACCGCTCTTTGTGCAAAGAACGGGTAAAATGCAAATATATAATAAGTATAGCGCAGATCGGGGGAAATGTCGAGATGGTGGCACTGCACCAGCGGCGGTCAGCTCCGTTGCAAAAAGTTAGGGTATTGAGTGCAAAAGCAGGAGAAAATGGAATGCCTTTTGGCAAATTTGCCAAAGAAAGGTCGAATTGCTTGTAGAAAATCACGTCAAGTGGTATAATTTACAGAAAGAAACAAAAGCGCGAAGACAAAAAACAGCGCAGAGAAGAGTTCCGGGGAGATCCTGCCCCGGGATACGGAGGGAAATCTTATGAAATCTGTGGCACAGACTATCATTGAAGCAGACCGCTTCTACACCATCGCCGCCAAGACCGGCAGCGTCATTCAGGCTGTGGAGAGCGTCAAGGACGGCGGCAACATCCGTCTGGGCAAGTACGAGCGCAAGCCCGAGCAGGAGTGGGCTTTCGTCCGCGAGGGCGACGGCGTTTACCGTATCCGCAACCGCGCTTCCGGCAAGCTCATCGACCTGATGATGACCGGCACCGCAAACGGCACCTGGCTCCACCTGTGGGAGGACGTGGGCGGCACTTCCCAGATGTGGAAGATGGAGCCCACCCCGGCCGGCACCGTCCGCCTACGCTCCATGTGGGCTGCCGGCAAGTGCATCGACACCGTGGGCATGGGTACTGCAGACGGCGCTGTGCTCCAGATCTGGCAGGAGACTGCCGGCGAGGACCAGCTGTGGATCATCTCCGAGGTGAAGGACCGCGCAAAGCACGCCCCCAAGAAAGAGGAAAAGCCCGCTGAGGTCAAGGCCGAGGCCGCTGCTCCCGCCGAGGAAAAGCCCGCTGAGGAAAAGGCTGCACCTGCCGCGAAGAAGACCACCAGAAAGCCTGTGGCAAAGAAGGCCGCCGCCAAGAGTGCTGCGAAGTCCGCTGGGGCAAAGGCCGAAGCCGCACCCGCCAAGGCCGAGGAAAAGCCCGCCGAGGCCGCTCCTGCTGCAAAGCCTGCCCGCAAGACCGCTACTCGTAAGAAGACCACGAAGGCCAGCAAGTAAGCACGGCTACATAGCATCATAGCAAAAAGAGCACCCGCTCTCCACAGTGATGTGGAAAGCGGGTGCTTTTGGGTTTAGGGTCAGGTTTGCCTTGGTACAACCTCTCAGTGCCCCATCTTGCCCTTCTTGAACTTCAGCGCCGCTGCGATGAAGCCCTTGAACAGGGGATGTGCGCGGTTGGGACGGCTCTTGAACTCGGGGTGGAACTGTGCGCCGAGGTGGAAGTCACGGCCCGGCAGCTCCACGGTCTCCACAAGGCGGCCGTCGGGGCTGGTGCCGGAGATGACCAGACTGGCGTCCTGCATCTCCTGACGGTAGTCGTTGTTGAACTCGTAGCGGTGGCGGTGGCGCTCCCAGATCTCGCTCTGGCCGTAGCACTCGGCCATCTTGGTGCCAGGCAGGACGGTGCAGGGGTACTTTCCCAGACGCATGGTGCCGCCCTTGGGGATGTTGCCCTGCTGGTCGGCCATCAGGTCGATGACGTTGTGATGACCCTCGGGGGTGAACTCGCTGGAGTTGGCGTCGGCGTAGCCCAGAACATGGCGGGCGAACTCCATGACCATGATCTGCATACCGAGGCAGATGCCGAAGTAGGGAACATCGTTCTCGCGGGCGTACTGTGCGGCCTGTATCATGCCTTCGATGCCGCGGTCGCCGAAGCCGCCGGGGACGATGATGCCGTCCACGTCCGCAAAGGCTTCCTTGCAGGCTGCCTGGTCGGGCAGGTCCTCGCTCTCGACCCACTTGATCTCCACCTGACTGTCGTTCTCGAAGCCGGCGTGGTAGAGGCTTTCCATGACGGACAGATAGGCGTCATGCAGCTTGACGTACTTGCCCACGAGGGCGATGGTGCAGGTCTTGCTGCGGGTGGCGATCCGGGCCAGCATCTCTTTCCACTCGGTGAGGTCGGCGGGGGGAACATCCAGATGCAGCTGCTTGACCACCACGTCGTCGAGGCCGCCGGTGTGGAGCATCAGCGGACACTGGTAGAGGCTGGGCATGGTCAGGTTCTCGATGACGCACTCCGGCTTGACGTTGCAGAAGGTGCTGATCTTCCGGCGGATGTCGCTGCCCACGCTGCCGTCGGCGCGCAGGATGATGATGTCGGGGCTGACGCCCATGCCCTGCAGCTCCTTGACGGAGTGCTGTGCGGGTTTGGACTTGTACTCATCGGAGCCGGAGATGTAAGGCACCAGCACCACATGGATGAAGCAGCAGTTCTCCTTGCCCTGCTCGAGGCCCACCTGACGGATGGCCTCGAGGAAGGGCTGGCTCTCGATGTCGCCGGTGGTGCCGCCGATTTCGGTAATGACCACATCGGCCTCGGTGGAAGAGGCCAGATTGTAGATATAGCTCTTGATCTCGTTGGTGATGTGGGGGATGATCTGAACGGTCTGGCCGAGATAAGCGCCCTGACGCTCCTTGTTCAGCACGTTCCAGTAGACCTTGCCGGTGGTGAGGTTCGAATACTTGTTCAGGTTCTCGTCGATGAAGCGTTCGTAATGGCCGAGATCCAGGTCAGTCTCGGTACCGTCGTCGGTGACGAAGACCTCGCCGTGCTGCAGGGGGCTCATGGTACCCGGGTCCACGTTCACGTAGGGGTCCAGCTTCTGGCTGGCCACCTTGAGGCCGCGGCACTTCAGCAGTCGGCCCAGAGAGGCGGCGGTAATGCCTTTGCCCAGACCGGAGACGACGCCGCCGGTCACGAAAATAAACTTTGCCATAATGGTTCTCCTCTAATTTACAGATATTCTTTTCCGTGAATATCACGATAAGCAAATATTTTCCCTCAGTGGGGGCGCAATACGAATTATTGCGCGGGGTCGTAGGAGTCCAGTATCTCCTGCGCGACCTCGGCGCGGTCGCGCCGGGTGTCCATCGCTTTTTTCTCGATGTAGCGGTGCGCCTCGGCCTCGGTCATGCGGCCCAGCTCGATGAGGCAGCACTTGGCGCGGCTCACCAGCCGCACCTGCGCCAGCTTTTCCTGCATCCGCTGATTCTCCTGCCGCAAAAGCAGGAGGCGGTGGTTGCTGGCGGCGGCCATGTGGATGGCCTGCAAAAAGAAGGTGTTGGAGAAGGGCTTTGTGACCAGCAGAACACCTTCTTCTCTCAGCGGGGTCAGAAGCTGCTCGGCGGCTGCGGCCTTGGCCAGAAATATCACACCGGCATCCGTTTTCTCCACGGCGTCGGCGCACAGCTCGTGGCCGAACTCATCCGGCAGCGGCGAGTTGACCACAATGAGCTCAAAGTCGGATTCCAGCATCCTCCGCCGCGCCTCCGCCGCACTTGGTACGATGATAGGCCGCGCATAGCCCAGCTCCGTCAGGCGTGCGGAGATATATTCGTTGGAGCTTGCGCCCGCGCTTACGATCAGGGCACGTCCCATTTGGCTCACTCCTTTCCTATGTCATTCTGCATCAGATGGCATTGAAGTAGTGGACGCGCTCATATTCGGCGGGGTCGGAGGCGTTCTTGAGCGCCTTGCAGCGGCGCAGAGCCTCGGCATAGTAGCGGCGGCTCAGCTCGTCGGGCAGGAATTTGTGAAGGAACTCGCTGTTCTTGGCCGCCTCGACGGCCTCTTCCAGCGAGGCGGGCAGGGTCTCGAGGCCGAGACCGGCGGCTTCGCCAGGGATGAAGAGGTTGCGGTTGACAGGGGCAGACAGCTCCATCCGGTTCTCGATGCCGTCGAGGCCTGCTGCCAGCACGAGGCCGATGGCGAGGTAGGGGTTGCAGGCGGGGTCAGGGCTGCGCAGCTCCATGCGGCAGTTGTCGCCCTTCACCTGCGGGATGCGGACCAGCTGGCTGCGGTTCTGGCGGCTCCAGCTCACGTAGCGGGGAGCCTCGTCGCAGCCAAAGCGGAGGTAGCTGTTGGGCAGGGGATTCGTGAAGGCCGTCAGCTCCCGGCTGTGGCGGAGGATGCCCGCCATGAAGCTGCCGGGGATGCTGTCGGGGGCGATGTCGCCCTCAAAGAGGTTCTTGCCGTCCATGGTCAGCGAGAGGTTGATGTGGAGGCCGCTGCCGGCCTGGTCGGGCAGCGGCTTCGGCAGGAAGCTGGAGTGGAAGCCGTTGCTGGCCGCCACGGCCCGGACGATCTGCTTGAACAGGAAGATGTTGTCGGCAGTCTTGAGGGGGCCGGCGTAGTGGAAGTCAATTTCATTCTGGCCGTGGCCGTTCTCGTGGTGGCTGTGCTGGGGGGCGAGGCCCATCTGCTCCATGGTCAGGCAGATGTCCCGGCGGATGTTCTCGCCGGCGTCCAGCGGCGCTACGTCGAAATAGCCGCCTGCGTCGATGGGGATGCGGGTGGGACGGCCCCGGTCGTCGTTCTCGAAGAGATAGAACTCGCACTCGGTGCCGACGTTGCAGCGCAGGCCCAGCTGCTTGAACCGGCGGTTGATGTCCCGCAGAAAGCCGCGGCAGTTGCCGCCGAAGGAGGTGTTGTCCGGCTTTTCCACGTCGCAGAAGAACTGCATCACCCGGCCCTCAGCCGTGCGCCAGGGCAGGATGGTCATGGTGGACAGGTCGGGCCGGAGGAGCAGGTCGCTCTCCTCCACGTGCATGAAGCCCGCGATGGCGCTGCCGTCGAAGCAGACGCCATCTTCCAGCGCCTTGGGAAGGTCGCTTGCCAGCACGGCGATGTTCTTCTGGAAGCCGAAGATGTCACAGAACGCGAAGCGGACAAATTTTACGTTGTTGTCCTCGACGAAATCGAGGATGTCCTGCTGTGTCGTATAACTCATAGGTGTGTGTCCTCTGAAAAGTATGTCTTCTTAAAAAACGCCCAAAGGCCTGCCTCTGTACAGAGGCAGGTCTTCAGGCTGGTGTAAGAAATAGGAAAAGGAGAATGGCTCAGATAAGCGCCTCAGCCTGTGGTGCTTTATTCTACGCTGGTATGTGAAGATTAGACGTAGTAGAGCATCTTGCTGTAGCTGGGCAGAGGCCAGTAGTCCTCGCCGCAGATGGTCTCGGCGTCGTCAGCGGCGGCGCGGAGAGCGTCCATCTTGGGCAGAACGTCGTCGTGGAAAGCGACGGCCTTTACGCTCTCGTCGGAGAGGGCCTTTGCGGCATCGACGGCAGCCTGCAGCTCGTCCACAGCGTCGCTCATGGCGTCGGCGTCAGCGGACAGGCGGGTGAGGGCCTTCGTCTCACTGCGGACGCTCAGGCTCTCGCTGACGGCCAGCTTGGAGGCGGCGGTGTTGGCGACCTCACTCATGTAGGCGTTGACGGCGGGCAGCAGCTGCTTGCGGGCCATCTCCAGCATGGTCAGGGCCTCGATGTTGATGATCTTGGAGTAGTGCTCCATCTCGACTTCGTAGCGGCTCTCCATCTCGACCTTGGTCAGGACGCCGAAGTCCTCCATCAGGGCGATGTTCTTCGGCTCGATGAGGGCGGGCAGAGCGGCGGGTGTGTTCTTCTTGTTGGGCAGGCCACGCTTTGCTGCTTCCTCTTCCCACTCGGCAGTGTAGCCGTTGCCGTTGAAGATGACGCGGCGATGGTCGCGGATGGTGCGCTTGACGAGGGCGATGGCGGCGCTGGTAAAGTCGTCGGCCTTCTCCAGCTCGTCAGCGTAGCCCTTCAGCTCCTTGGCGACGGCGGTGTTCAGGATGGTGTTGCAGTCGCTCAGGTTCTCGGCGGAGCCGGGCATACGGAACTCAAACTTGTTGCCGGTGAAGGCAAAGGGAGAAGTACGGTTGCGGTCGGTGGTGTCCTTGCTGAACTTGGGCAGGACATCGACGCCGAGGTCCATCTTCATCTTGACGGGGCCGGCGTAGGGAGAATCGGAAGCGATGGCGTCGATGACGGCTTCCAGCTCTTCGCCCACGAAGATGGAGATGATGGCCGGAGGTGCCTCGTTAGCGCCCAGACGGTGGTCGTTGCCGGGGGTGGCGACGGAGGTACGGAGCAGGTCGGCGTACTCATCGACAGCCTTGATGACGGCGGCGAGGAAGACCAGGAACTGCAGGTTCTCCATGGGGGTGTCGCCCGGGTCCAGCAGATTCTCGTGGGTGGTGGACATGGACCAGTTGTTGTGCTTGCCGCTGCCGTTGACGCCCTCGAAAGGCTTCTCGTGCTGCAGGCAGACCAGACCGTACTTGGGGGCCAGCTTCTTCATCATCTCCATCGTCAGCAGGTTGTGGTCGATGGCGACGTTGGTGGTGTCGAAGATGGGGGCCAGCTCATGCTGGCAGGGAGCTACTTCGTTGTGCTTGGTCTTGGCGGGGATGCCCAGCTTCCACAGCTCTTCGTCCAGCTCCTTCATGAAAGCGGAGACCTCGGGGCGGATGACGCCGAAGTAGTGCTCTTCCAGCTCCTGACCCTTGGCGGACGGTGCGCCGAAGAGGGTGCGGCCGGTGAGGATGAGGTCCTGACGGGCCTCGTAGTCTTCCTTCTTAATAAGGAAGTACTCCTGCTCGGGGCCGACAGTGGTGGAGACGTAATCCACATCCTTGCCGAAGAGCTTCAGGACGCGGACGGCCTGATTGGACAGCGCGTTCATGGAGCGCAGCAGGGGAGTCTTCTTGTCCAGCGCCTCGCCGGTGTAGCTGACGAATGCAGTGGGGATGCAGAGGACGTCGTCCTTCACGAAAGCGAAGCTGGTGGGGTCCCATGCGGTGTAGCCGCGGGCCTCACAGGTGGCGCGCAGGCCGCCGGAGGGGAAGGAAGAGGCGTCGGGCTCGCCGCGCACCAGCTCCTTGCCGTTGAACTCCATGATGGCGGTGCCGTCGCCCACGGGGGAGACGAAGCCGTCATGCTTCTCGCTGGTAATGCCGGTCAGCGGCTGGAACCAGTGGGTGTAGTGGGTGGCACCCAGCTCCATAGCCCAGCGCTTCATGACGCTGGCCACGACGTTTGCCACCTCGATGTCCAGAGGTGCGCCCTTGTGCAGGGTCTTCTCGAGGCTCTTGTAGGTAGCGCTGGGGAGGCGCTCCTTCATGACGTGCTCGTTGAACACCTTGCTGCCGTAGATCTCCATAACATTTGCTGCCATAAATCCTACTCCTTACTTGAATTGAAATACTTCAGCTGGTCGCGGATTTTTACGCGGAAAGAGGCGGACTCTCCCGCGAAATATCGGGTTAAACGAAACGACGCTGCGAGTCAGGAGGTGACTCACAGCGTCGTTGCTGTCTATGCGATGATTATAGCCGAACGGGGCGAAAAACGCAATAGACAGATTTGACGATTCTGCACAAACTGACTCCCGATTTTTTGGAGTATTGCGCGGATGGTATGACTATTGCCCTCTTAGGCGTCACTGCGTGGTCAGGCTGTCCTTCGTACAACCTCTCAGTCTCGCTGCCGCTCGACAGCTCCCCTAGTAGGGGAGCCTCTGGCGAAGAGGGAAAGCCTTTCGAAATGCCAAGGCCTCCCCTCGATAGGGGAGGTGGCACGGCGAAGCCGTGACGGAGAGGTTAAATAACTTGGAACAGGAAAAACTTCAGATAGTTCGTCTCCGGCACGCCCCAGAGGATGGGGTGGTCGGGGGCCTGCTGGCGCACTTCGATCTGGCGCAGCTGGCGGTGAGCGTCCTTTGCGGCGGAGCGCAGCATCTTGATGAACAGCTCCTCGGTGGCAAAATGAGAGCAGCTTGCCGTGGCGAGGTAGCCGCCCCGGGGCAGAAGCTTCATGGCCCGGTAGTTGATCTCCTTGTAGCCCCGCATGGCGTTTTCCACCGTGCGGCGGGCTTTGGTGAAAGCAGGCGGGTCGAGGATGATGAAATCGTAGGGATGGCCTTCTTTTTCGAGGCGGGGCAGAAGCTCGAAGGTATCCTCGCAGAGGAAGTCCATGTTGGTCAGGCCGTTGCGCTCCGCGTTCCGCTGGGCCATGGCGATGGCGTCGGCGCTGATGTCCGCTGCCGTGACCCGGGCTGCGCCGCCGCTGGCTGCGTTGAGGGCAAAGCTGCCGGTGTGGGTGAAGCAGTCCAGCACGGTGTGGCCGGCGGCGAGGCGGGCGACTGCCCGGCGGTTGTACTTCTGGTCGAGGAAGAAGCCGGTCTTCTGGCCGTTCTCGAAATCGACGTGGTAGTAGACGCCGTTCTCGCAGATCTCGGTCTGGGTGGAGGCGGGGTGGTTTTCACCCGGCAGCTCGAACCAGCCCTTGCTCTGCTCGAGACCCTCTTTGGCACGCAGGGCCTCGTCGTTCCGCTCGTAGATGCCGTCGATGGTCTGGCCGTCGGCCCGCAGGACTTCGGCGAGGAGGGGGAAGAGGACGGGCTTCAGCTTCTCCATGCCGACGCTGAGGGTCTGGGTGACGAGGATGTTGTTGAAGCGGTCCACGGTCAGGCCGGGGAACTGGTCGGCCTCGCCGAAGATGACCCGGCAGGCCGAGAGGTCGGCAGATTCGAGGACAGTCTTGCGGTAGGCCCAGGCGTACTCGACGCGGCGGCGCCAGAAGCTGGCGTCGAAGGTGTCGTTGGCGTTGCGGGAGATGAGGCGGACGCGGATCTTGCTCTTGAGAGAGACGAAGCCGGTGCCAAGGTAAGCGCCCTTCGGGCTCACCACGTCGGCGAGGGTTCCGTTCTCAGACTCTGTCTCCGGGAACTCGAGGATGTCGTTCTCGTACACCCACGGATGCCCGCCCACGAGGCTGGCTTCGGCTTTTTTGCTTACTTTATAAATAGGATAGCTGCGTTCTGATTTCATGGTTGCTCCTTAATAATTGAGGATGAACCTCTCCGTCACGGCTGCTGCACGAGGGAAGGCTTCGCCTTTGTACAACCTCTCAGTCTGCTTCGCAGACAGCTCCCCTAGTAGGGGAGCCTCTGGCGAAGAGGCGAGGCTTTCCGGTATGCCAAGGCCTCCCCCAAAGGGAGAGCCTTTTTCAGCCTCAAACCTGCGTGAATCGCCCCAAAACCTGCGCGAATGGCCGTTGCAGCTGCGGCGGGAGACGGGTTATAATGGACGTATCAAAAACACCACAGTGAACGGAGGATACGACCATGAAACTGAAAAAGCTCCTTGCCCTCGCCCTCGCGGGCGTGCTGATGCTGGCCCTGCTCACCGGCTGTTCCGGCGGCGGGACAGAAGAGGACAGGCTCGTCGCGGTGGGCGTCGCCGACCTCTTCAAGGGAAACTCCCAAAACGTCGAAGTCTCTTACAGCGTCCCCGCGCTGACCCGCACCATCCGGCCCGCGTTCACCCCGGACTGGTTTCTGATGACCCCAGAGGGAATCATCGACGGGCTGGACGAGAACTTCCCCATAGACGCCGGTCAGACGCTGAAAGGCTTCCTGGAAAACAGCCTGAAAGCCTACGAGCAGAGCAATTTCGTGAGCTTTGTTGCTTTCGACTCCACCGGGATGAGCGCCCTTCAGCAGGTAGAGCGGTTCTCCAGCGGTGCGCCGGCGATCAGGGTGTACTATAAAGATGTGTCGCCCACGGTCAATACCAAGCTGTGTGTCGGCGTCTGCCATAAGACCGTCGAGGGCCGGGAATACTGCCTTATAGTTATTGTCCGGGCCTGCTGATGCGCCTGTAAACTTTCTGTGCAACGCTTGACTTTTGCGGGGAATGGCATATACTAAAGATGGAATTGTGAGGATATTCCATTCGGTACACCAAAAAGAAAAGCCCCCAAGGAGTTGCGACCTCCCCGGGGGCTTTCCGTTTAGTCGGGCTTGCGGTCCTTGTCGAATCTGTCAAGCCACTTGCAGATGTAATGCGACATTACATCTGCTACGACAGACTCCAAAATCGTGAGGATATGAATCATCAGGTACACCTCCCTTCCCAAGTAAGATGGGCGGGATGAACCGCAAAACAAGTATAGCATAAACTTCGCCAAAAAGATACAGGAAACACTGCGGAATGCCCTCTCAGGCGCTCCGCGCCAGCTCCCCCAAAGGGGGAGCCACTGGCGTGTCGGTCAGGCTTCCACTGGACGAGCAAAGTACGATGTCTCGGAAACGGTAGTGCTCCGCTGTCTAGGCCAGCGGCAGCTTGACAAGGTGCGCTTGTCCAGAAGCGCCTGCCCTCTGTAGCAAGGTACTGTCTTTTACGTTATATTGAGCTTTCAGCGTCCAGCGCAGAGTTGCCCGACATGCCAAGGCCTCCCCTCGGTAGGGGAGGTGGCAATGCGAAGCATTGACGGAGAGGTTTTCACCACTGCGGCTCACGGGCAGGCTCACCTTCGTACAACCTCTCAGTCTGCTTCGCAGACAGCTCCCCTAGTAGGGGAGCCTCTGG
>OGFF01001557.1_pt1 | contig 23724 bp, 16 predicted proteins | sample 1570751 | NCBI WGS metagenome assembly OGFF01 (sample SAMEA2581951, study PRJEB24529) | metagenome | biome: Human gut stool | place: China | collected 2011 | reverse complement strand
AGGCTGAATTACGAGCTTTTTTCGTAATTCAGCCTTCTGCAATTGGTCGAGGTGACAAGATTCGAACTTGCGGCCCCTACGTCCCGAACGTAGTGCTCTACCAAACTGAGCCACACCTCGATTGGCGACTCATATAGTATAGCACATTTCCGGACGCTTGTAAAGCTTTTTTCGACACTTTCAAAAAAAAGAAAGTTTTTCTTTTGAAATCTTTGCAAAATAAAATAGATATCTTTGATTTTAGAACAAGCCGCAAATAAAAACAGCCAACAAAAAAGCGGCATCTCTGCCGCCTTTTGTCTGAATGCAGAAAAATCCCGGAGAATTTACTGCGTTTTTGCTTGATTGGAGCGAACGGCGCTGACAACTGCATAGCTGTGTGCCGGCAGAATGACAGCATCGCCGTCACAGATGCCGCTGATTACTGTGCTGAACGCATACTTCTCAAAGCACTTGTCCCGGAGAGAGACCATGGCAGTCTCATCGCTGCGGTTCATCAGCACAACAGCGCTGGAACCGTTCTGCAGAATGTATCGTGCAAAGCCCAGCACCTTTTCCTCCAGTACCAGGAACTCCATAGCGCCCTCTGCAAAAGCCGGATGCTCCCGGCGGATCTTCGCCATCTGACGGGTGTATTCCACCAGTTCCGTATCCTCATTGCCCCACGGATAGCAGCGGCGGTTGAACGGGTCTTTCCAGCCCTGCAAGCCAGCCTCGTCACCATAATAAATGCTGGGGACGCCGGGCAGGAAGAACTGGAGTACCATAGCGCCCTTGAGCAGAGCCTTGCCACGGTTGTACTCGTCCGGAGACAGTTCGTTGGATGCCATCCAGTCCTTGCTCTTGTCGTCGCAGGGCTGACCGCCGAAACGGTTGATGGCACGCTCGATGTCGTGGGTGGAGACAAAGTTCATCAACACATCCACCGTGCATTTCGGATAGTTTTCCAGGATCACCATAATGCGGTCCCGGAATGTGGTGGCAGCCTCACCCTTCATGTAGGCGATGATCGCCTCACGGAACGGATAGTTCATTACGCTGTCCAGCTGGTCGCCCAGGAGATAGCGCCGCTTGACGCCGTAAGCCTCCTTGTTGGACGCATCCTCCCAGACCTCGCCGATCAGAATCGCGTCCGGCTTGACCTGCCGGATACGCTCACGCAGGCGTGCGAGAAACGCGTCCGGCAGCTCGTCGACGACGTCCAGCCGCCAGCCGTCCGCGCCAAGCTTCAGCCAGCGGACGACAACACTGTCGTCACTGTCAATGATATAGTCCATATAATCCGGGTTCAGCTTGTCAATGCACGGCAGCGTCGTGATCCCCCACCAGCTGTCGTAGACATTCGGATACTGCTTGAACCGGAACCAGCCGCGGTACGGCGAGGCCGGGTCATGGATCGCCTGCTGAAAATACGCGCTGCGGCTGCCGACATGGCTGAATACGCCGTCGAGAATGATCTTCATGCCCAGCGCGTGCGCCGCGCCGCAGAGCGCGCGGAAATCCGCCTCCGAGCCGAGCATGGGGTCGATGCGCTTGTAATCACAGGTATCGTACCGGTGCGTCGACCATGCATAGAAAATCGGATTGAGATATAAAATCTCCACACCGAGCGCGTGCAGATACGGAAGCTTTTCGCGGATGCCGTTCAGATTTCCGCCGTAAAAGTCGTTGTTGAGCACCTCGCCGTTGGCGTTCGGCAGATAGACCGGCACGTCGTCCTTGTTCTCATGCACCCAATAGGGCGTGATCTTCCCGGTCAGGTCACAAACTCCGGCCTGAAAAAAGCGGTCTGGGAAGATCTGATACATGATTGCGCCCGCGCAGTCGTCCGGGACGGGGAATTTTTCCTCCAGAACGCTGAGCTGCCAGAGGCCGCCGTCTTCCATGTTCGTGTCGCTTTCGCCCTGCTTGAACAGGCGGAACGCGCCATCCTGCGTGGTGATATGGAAGTAATAGAAATACAGTCCGGCATCGGAAATCGTCAGCTCTCCGCCCCAGGTATCGTAGAGCGTATCGTCTGACTGCTTTGCAAACGGGACACGGCGCAGCTCCGCACCGTTTTCCGCCTGCAAAACGAGGCAGACCGCCGTTGTGCGGCAGGAGCACGGGATCATGATGTGCAGCGTGCAGACCTCCTGCCGTTTGAGCGTTCCGAAGGGCGTTTTGAACTGCGAAAGCTTGCTGTCGAATAGAATTCTCATGTGGCGTACCGTCCATTTTTATCAGGGAAGGGGCCGACGATGCTTGTCGGCCCCTTCGGAATATTTGCTGTGGTGCTTACAGATCCCAGATTTCCCTGGCGTACTGCTCGACCGAGCGGTCGGAGGAGAAAATGCCGGCTCTTGCGATGTTTGTGAGGGACATCTTTGCAAAGCGGGTGCGGTCCTGATAGACCTCGACCGCGTGCGCCTTGGCAGCCTTGTAGCTTGCAAAGTCCGCGACGGTCATGTAGCTGTCGGCAGCGCCGAAGCGCGGCGTCAGGAGCGAAGCGGCGACATCGTCAAAGCGCTGCCCCAGCACGCCGGAGGTCAGCATTTGCAGAACTCTGTCAAGCTCCGGCGTCAGGAACTGGCGCGGGTCATAGCCGCGCTGCCACAGCGCCTGCACCTCGTCGGCCGTCATGCCGAACAGGAACATATTCTCGTCGCCCACGCGCTCACGAATCTCGACGTTTGCGCCGTCGAGCGTGCCGAGCGTGACCGCGCCATTGATCATCAGCTTCATGTTGCTGGTACCGGAGGCCTCCTTACCCGCAACGGAGATCTGCTCGGACAGGTCGGCAGCCGGGATGATGATCTCGGCCAGCGAGACTTTATAGTCTTCAATGAAGACCACCTTGAGCTTGTTCTGCACCTGCGGGTCAGAGTTTACAAGATTGGAAACGGCGACGATGAGCGAAATGATCTGCTTGGCCAGATAATAGCCTGCGGATGCCTTGGCCGCGAAGATGAATGTCTGCGGATAGACCGGCTTTTCCGGGTGATCCTTGATATCGTTGTAAAGCGTCAGGATATGCAGGACATTCAGCAGCTGCCGCTTGTATTCATGCAGGCGCTTGACCTGCACGTCGAAGATCGAATCCGGGTCGACATTGACACCGTTGTGCTTCGCGATATAAGCGGCAAGGCGTACCTTGTTCTTGCGCTTGATGGCCTGCAGATTTTCCAGAACATCAGGATCGTCACGGTATTGGAGCAGCGCTTCGAGCGCGTTCGCGTCGTTCAGGAAGCCGTCGCCGATGAGCGACTGCAGATAGCCGGTCAGGGCCGGGTTCGACTGGCACAGCCAGCGGCGGTACGCAATGCCGTTTGTGATGTTCAGGAAACGGCTGTGATCGAGATTATAATAATCCCTGAAGATGGTTTTTTCAAGAATATCCGTGTGCAGCTGCGAAACGCCGTTGATCTTATGGCAGCAGGCCAAACACAAATTCGCCATGCGGACCTCGCTGTTTGTAACAGCGGCCATGTAGTCCCACTTGCCGGGATCGTTTGGGTAGACGCAGTGCAGCTTTTCCATGAGGCGGCGGTTGATCTCCTGGCAGATGGCGTAAATGCGCGGCAGCTGCTCCCGGAACAGATCGACCGGCCAACGCTCAAGTGCCTCGGCCATGACGGTATGGTTGGTGTAGGAAAGCGTCGCGCAGGTGATCTCCCACGCGCGTTCCCAGCCGTAGTCGTGCTCGTCGACCAGCAGGCGCATCAGCTCTGGCACGCAGAGCGCCGGATGCGTATCGTTGATGTGCACGGCAACCTTGTCAGCCAGGTTATCAAGCGTATGGTAATTTTTCAGATGCTCGTTCAGAATCGACTGCAAAGAGCTGGACACCAGCAGATACTGCTGGCGCAGGCGCAGACGCTTGCCGTTGATGTGGTCGTCTGCCGGATAGAGAACCTTCGAAATGGCCTCGGCCATGGTATTCTGCTCGAGCGCGCGGACATAATCGCCGCGCGAGAACGCGTTCATGTCAAAGCTCTGCGGCATACTGGCGCTCCAGAGCGTCAGCTTGTTGACGGCCTTGGAGCCATAGCCGGAAATGTACAAATCGTGCGGGACAGCAATGACGGACTGATAGCCTGTCTGGGCGGTCTTGAACTTGTCGCCGTCCATCCACTCGTGCACCTGTCCGCCGAAGCGAACCTCTACAGCGTCGTCCTTGCGGGTATGCAGCCACACATCGCCCATTTCGAGCCAGTTATCCGGGAATTCCATCTGCCAGCCGTCGACGATCTTCTGGCGGAAGATGCCGAACTCATATCGGATGGAGAAGCCGGTCACGGGATAATTCAGACCGGTCGCTGCGTCCATATAGCACGAGGCCAGACGGCCCAGGCCACCGTTGCCAAGTCCGGCATCCGGCTCAAGCGCGCAGAGGCTTTCCAGGCTGAAGCCGAGATCATGCAGGATCTCCCCTGCCGGTTCCAGAAGTCCCATGTTGTACAGGTTGTTGCGCAGGCTCGTGCCGACCAGAAATTCCATCGACATATAATAGACCTGCTTGCGCTGCTCTGCACGCGTCTGCTCAACAAACGCACGGCGGTCGTCCTCCAGAAGCTCACGCACGGCGACGCATACAGCGCGATATACCTGTTTTTCCGTCGCCATTTCGAGCGAGCAGCCGAACAGCCGGTCGCAGCATTCCTGTAAGTGCTGAAGAAGGTTCTCTTTTGTCATGCTTCTATATGTCCTTTTTCTCTAATATCTTTTTCAAGGGCGCTTACTGTCCGCAGACGTTCTGGAACAACGCCATGTATTTCTGCGCCGGAACGTCCCAGCTGGAATCGACCGCCATATCATTTTCGGCGAGGCGCAGCCATTTTTCCGGCTCATTATAGTACAGCGCAAGCGCGCGGTCAATGGCGGCGAGGAAATCGTCCGCATTGTAGCTCTGGAAGGTAAAGCCGCGCCCCGTCTCATCCGCTTCGTTATACGGCCAGACCGTATCCTTGAGGCCGCCTGTTGCGTTGACGACCGGGACGGAGCCCATGCGCATGGCAATGAGCTGCGACAGGCCGCATGGCTCGGATTTCGACGGCATGAGATACAGGTCGGACGCAGCGTAGACAAGGTTCGCAAGCCCGCCGTCAAAGAGCAGATTGACGGAGACCTTATCGCCAAACCGTTCACGCAGGGTGTTTAAGTACCATTCGTATTTTTCTTCGCCTGTGCCGATGATGACAAGCTGGATGCGGCGCTGGATCAGGCGCTCGGCGATGTAGCACAGCAGATCAATGCCCTTGTGCCCGACGAGACGCGTGACCATGGCCAGAACAGCTACGTCACGGTCCTCCGGCAGGCCGACGCGCTGCTGGAGGGCAAGCTTGTTTGCGATTTTCCCCTCGCGAAGCGTCTTTGCAGTGAAGTTCTGCGCGATGTTCTCAATCTTCGCGGGATCAAAAACCTGCATATCGATGCCGTTGGTGATTCCGGAGAAGTCTGAGCCTCTGCTTTGCAGAACGCCGTCAAGCCCGTGGGAATAGTACGGATAGCGCAGCTCCTGCGCGTATGTCTCGGAAACGGTCGTCACGCGGTCGGCTGTGACGATAGCGGACTTCATGAAGTTCGTGCAGTCGTCAAAGCGAAGGATCTCGTCGCAGCCTGCGCCAAGGCCCAGCACGTCATAGTTGAATTGCAGATTGCACTTGCCCTGATATTCGATATTGTGGATCGTAAACACGCTCTTCGCATCCGGGAAGCAGCCGCGGTATTCCGTTTTCAGCAGCAGCGGGATGAGCGCTGCCTGCCAGTCGTGGCAGCTGACGACGTCCGGCTGAAGCTCCAGATAGTTCATTGCTGCGAGGACGGCCTTGCTGAAATAGGCATAGCGTTCACCGTCGTCGGCAAAGCCGTAAACGCCGCCGCGGTTGAAATAGTGCTCGTTGTCGATGAAATAGATCTGGAGCTTCTTGCGGCGGGTCTTGAGGCGGAAAATGCCGACATATTCCCGCCGCCAGGCCAGCGGCACGTCAAACGCGCCTAAAAATTCTGTCTGCCACTTGCCGGAATACTTGATCTGACTGTAATATGGGATAAAGAGGCTGACATAGGTGCTCTTCTGCTGAGAAAGCGCAAGCGGAAGGGCCTGCATCACGTCACCGAGGCCGCCGGTCTTGACGAACGGCGCGGCCTCAGAGGCAACTACTGCGATTTTCATACGGTATCTCCTTTGTCGACCACAAGCGGGTGGTCAATTGAGCCGAGCAGCTTCGTGCCCGGGCGAATGGTGACATTTTTATCAAGGATGCAGTACCGGATCGATGCGCCCGCGCCGATCTTGCTTCCCTGCATGATGATCGAATCGCGAACCTCCGCGCCGTCTTCAATGTCGACCTCACGGAAGATCACGGAGTTTTCTGCCTTGCCGAACAGATGGCAGCCGTCGGCGATCAGGCAGTTCGCTGCCTGTCCATGGTAGCCGAAGAGCGTCGGGACGGCGTCGCGGACCTTGGTATAGATGGGGATCTCGCTGCGGAAGAGACTGCGGCGCACATCGGGTTCGAGCAGCTTCATGTTGTTGACAAAATACTCGTCCACGCTCTGGTTGAACAGCGCGACGTTATGGAACGGATAGACATTGACCTTCAGGTTGCCGGCATTGTACTCGGGCAGAATGAAATCCCGTTCCAGATGGTACTTCCCATGCGGGACCATCTCGCGGATGACCTGAATGAGCTTGTCGCGGCGCATGATGAACATACTCATGCCGACCAGATAATCCTCCGGCGCGCAGTAGTCAACAGCCAGATCGACGATCTTACCGTCGTCTCCGAGCTTGACGGCCAGCGGCTGACGGGTCTTGCCGTTGGCGCGGCCCGCCTTGGCAATAACTGTGATATCGCAGCCGGAGGCGATGTGCTCATCCAGAACTGCCGCAAAATTGATCGCGCACAGAACGGTCGTATCGGACAGCACGACATACTCCGCATCGCAGCGGCCGAGAACCGGCATGGCGGTCTGGAGCGCTTCGAGCTTGCCGCGGTAGGCTCCGGTATGGCCGGTGGCATACGGAGGCAGGAAGCGGACGCCCTCGCCCAGCTTGAGGTCCCATTCCTCGCAGTTGCCGAGGTGGTCCATCAGTGACTGGTAGTTATATTTTGTGACAATGCCGATGTTGCTGATCTTGGAGTTTGCCATGTTGGACAGGGCAAAGTCGATCTGGCGGTAGCGGCTGCCGAACGGGATGGAGGCCGAGGTTCGCTCACGGGTCAGCTCGCCCATGTTGTTGTCGTAGATATTGGAGAAAATAATGCCCATTGCTTCCATGTTCGTATCCCCCTCTCTCTTATACGATCGCGCCGGCATCGATCACGGTGCCCTCGGCGATGGTCTTGTCCTTGCCGATCACGCTGATCTTCCGTTCCTCGCCCTCAACATAATCGCCCACGCGGGCGCCGGCCTTGATATGGCAGCCCTCGGCGATGATGGCGCTGCGGATGACCGCGCCGTTTTCAATGGTCACATCCGGCATGATCACGCTGTCGGTAATTTCCACTCCCTTGCCGACCGTGCAGCCTGTGGAGATAATGGAGTGCGTAATGCAGCCCTCAATGTTGCAGCCCTCAGCGACGAAGCTCTCGCGGATCTCGGCAGACCGCGCGATATAGCTCGACGGCATGGCCTGATTTCTGGCGTAAATCTTATGACCAGCGGTGCCGTAAATATCAAACGCCGGATGCTTGCCGAGCAGATCCATGTTTGCCTCCCAGAGACTGGAGATCGTGCCGACGTCCTTCCAATAGCCCTCAAAGCGGTAGGCATACAATCTGTGACCCGCATTCAGAATGGCGGGGATGATATTTTTGCCGAAGTCATTTTCGCTGGTGCGGTCAGCCTCGTCCGCCTCCAGGAACGCCTTCAGCACGCTCCATTTGAAGACGTAGATGCCCATGGACGCATTCGTGCTCTTGGGCTTTTTTGGCTTCTCTTCAAATTCATAGATGGAACCGTCCTCGCGGGTATTCATAATGCCAAAGCGGGAGGCTTCCTTGAGCGGAACCTCGCGCACGGCGATGGTGCAGTCGGAATCACGCTGCTCATGGAAGCGGAGCATGGCGGCATAGTCCATCTTGTATATATGGTCGCCGGACAGGATCAGCACGTTATCGGGGTTATAGCGCTCGATAAAAGGGATGTTCTGATAGATCGCGTTGGCTGTGCCCTTGTACCATTCGGAATTCTTGCTCTTGGCATAGGGCGGCAGGACCTGCACGCCGCCGTGCGAGGAGTTCAGACCCCACGGCTGGCCGTTGCCGATGTACTCATTGAGCTCCAGCGGCTGATACTGCGTCAGGATGCCGACCGTATCGATCTTGGAGTTTACGCAGTTGGAAAGCGGGAAATCGATAATGCGGTACTTGCCGCCGAACGGGACGGCAGGCTTGGCCGTGTTTTCCGTCAGAACCATCAAACGGCTGCCCTGACCACCTGCCAGGAGCATGGCGACACAACGTTTTTTCTGAAATTGCATAGCTGGATCTCCTCCTGTTTTTTCCTTTGTTCCTGTTTTATTTCTCCGGTTTATTTCTGATATGCTTATAAAAGCAAACGCTCATCGGCGGGACACGGAACACGCCGCTGTAGGCGTATTCGCCCTGCGGCTGCTTGTCCTTTTCTGCGTGAACGGGCGCGGGCTGGAAATCGTATCCGCCGAACTGTGCGTCGTCGGTGTTGAGGACAGGTTGATACCATCCGGCCTTCGGCAGCGGCAGCCGGTAGTCCTCCCGCAGCACTGGGCAGAAATTGCACACGGCGATCAGCTCCTGGCCCTTGCGGCTGATGCGGCGGAAGGCGATGACGGAATTATCGCGGTCGTCGCAGGAAAGCCAGCGGAAGCCGTCCCAATCCGAATCGTTCTCCCACAGGCAGCGGTTTTCAAGATAAAAATGGTTGAGTGTACGGACGAAATGCTGCATTTTCTGGTGCTTCTCATAGCCGAGCAGCAGCCAGTCGAGCCCCTGCGTATAATTCCATTCGATGAACTGCGCAAATTCGTTGCCCATGAAGTTGAGCTTCTTTCCGGGATGCGCCATCTGGTAAGCAAAGAAGGTACGCAGATTGTTGAACTTATCATCGTAATTGCCCGGCATTTTATTGACGAGCGAGCATTTGCCGTGCACGACCTCATCGTGGCTGAGCGGCAGAATAAAATTCTCGGAATAGGCATACGTCATGGAAAACGTCAGCGCGTTATGGTCGCCCTTTCTCCACAGCGGATCGAGCGACATATATTGGAGCATATCGTTCATCCAGCCCATGTTCCATTTGAACAGGAAGCCGAGGCCGCCATCATAATCCGGCTTGGTGATCAGCGGAAAGGCTGTGGATTCCTCAGCGATCATCATGACCGCAGGATTGGCCTGGAACGCAGCCTCGTTGAGCCTGCGCAAAAACTCAATCGCTTCGAGATTTTCCCGGCCCCCAAATTTGTTGGGCTTGAACTGTCTGCGATTATAGTCCAGATACAGCATGGACGCAACTGCATCGACTCGAATTCCGTCGACGTGAAAATAACGAAGCCAGTAGCAGGCATTGGAGATGAGGAAGGACTGCACCTCGGGCTTGCCATAATCGTAGATACGGGTCATCCAGTCCGGGTGCTCGTTCATCATCGGGTCGGAAAGCTCGTAGCAGCAGGTCCCGTCAAACTCAAACAGGCCGTTTTCGTCCTTCGGGAAGTGCGCAGGCACCCAGTCGAGGATGACGCCGATCCCGGCCTTATGGCAGGTGTCGACAAATTGCATGAGCTGCTTCGGCGTCCCGTAGCGGTGGGTCGGGGCGAAATAGCAGGTAATCTGATAGCCCCACGAGGGGTCGTAGGGATATTCCATGATGGGCAGCAGCTCGATATGCGTATAGCCCATATCCTTGACATAGGGAACCAGCTCCGCCGCAAGCTCCTCATAATTGAGATAGCTGCCGTCTTCATGCCGTTTCCACGAGCCTGCGTGGACCTCGTAGATATTGACCGGACGTTTGATCGCAGACTGCTTTGCAGAACGTGCACGGTAGAGCGCGTCGTGCCACGTAAAGCCATCCGGCGGATCGATCATGCTGGAGGTGTCCGGCAGCGCGCAGCAGCGGTTTGCGTAGGGATCGGTCTTGTAGACTATGCGGCCGTCCGGGCCGGTCACGCAGTATTTATAGGCTTGTCCTGTCTTCGCATAGACGGAGACGGCCTCCCATACGCCCTCCGAGATCTTCCGCATGGGAAGATCCTCCGTATTCCAGAAATTAAAGTCGCCGACGACGCTTATGGACTGCGCGTGCGGCGCCCAGACGCGGAACACAAATCCCTCGCCGTCCTCGCGCGCGTGACAGCCGAGAAATTCACAGGCGTCTGCCGCAGGGCCAGAATGGAACCGTTTTAAAAATGCTGCCAGCTTCTGCATGCTGAGCTCCTCTCTTTCTTTTGAAACCGCCCTAGGGCGATATATAAAATCCGTGGATCTTATTTCAATCCTATTATACCGTTTTGTATGCTGCAATGCAAGTGGAATCCGACCTTTCCGCGCCGGTTCGTCTACATTTGGAAAAATCCTCAAAAATCACGCCGGACTCTTGACTTCATCGACAAACTGTGTTAAAGTTCGATATAATGAATGCCATGACGAAACCAAGTACGCCCCGATCCATCCTGTCCAGAGAGCTGCCGTTTGGTGCAAGGCAGCACAGGCATCCGGGCGGAATACCTTTCCGAGCAGCTTCCTGAACGCGGTCTGTCCGCAAGTAGGCGAAGACGGGTGCGCCCGATACCGCGCAGTGGGCATGATCGTGCCCGTTGAGGCCGCGCAGGCGGTAAATAGAGGTGGTACCACGGGAGCTTCTCGTCCTCTGCACTTTTTCAGAATGTGCAGCGGGCGTTTTCTTTTATCTGCGATCCGCTGCAAAGGAGGATTTTGTATGGTCATTACTGATTTTCTGGAACGGAACGCAAGACTTTACGGGTCTGACATTGCGCTGGTCGAGGTCAATCCGTCGGAAGAGCGCGACAGCGCCGTTACCTGGCGCGAGGCGAGTCTGATCGCCGAGGCGCAGCCCGACGCGCCGTACCGGCGGGAGCTTTCATGGCGGGATTTTGACCGCCGGGCCAACCGGTTTGCAAACTTCCTTCTGAGCCGGAACGTCCGGCGCGGCACGAAGGTCGGCATTCTGCTGATGAACTGTCTGGAATGGCTGCCGATTTATTTCGGCATTCTCAAGGCCGGGTGCATCGCCGTTCCGCTCAACTTCCGGTATGCGTCCGATGAAATTTCCTACTGCCTTGATCTGGCAGATGTGGAGGTGCTGGTCTTCGGGCCGGAATTTGTTTCACGGCTCGACCCGATTCAGGCAGGCCTGACGCGGGTAAGACTCCGGCTGTTTGTGGGCCGGAACGTGCCGGACTACGCCGAGGACTGCCGCAGACTGATGGGCTTCTGTTCGTCTAGCGTCCCGCCCATCGCGCTGGACGAAGACGACGACGCGGCGATCTACTTCTCATCCGGCACGACCGGCTTCCCGAAGGCGATCCTGCACCGGCACAGAGCGCTTGTCTGCTCCTGCGTGACCGAACAGCACCACCATGGGCAGACAAAGGACGACGTGTTCCTATGCATTCCGCCGCTCTATCACACGGGCGCGAAAATGCACTGGTTCGGGAGCCTCATTTCCGGCGGAAAGGCCGTGCTTCTGCGCGGCGTGAAGCCGGAGTGGATCCTGCGGACGGTCACGGAAGAAAAATGCACCATCGTCTGGCTGCTGGTTCCCTGGGCGCAGGATATTCTGGACGCCATTGAATCCGGGCGCGTCAATCTTGAGCACTATCTGCTCGACCAGTGGCGGCTCATGCACATCGGCGCGCAGCCCGTGCCGCCGAGCCTTATCAAGCGCTGGCTCAAATATTTCCCGCACCACAAATACGACACAAACTACGGCCTCAGCGAGTCCATCGGCCCCGGCTGTGTGCATCTTGGCGTGGACAACATCGAAAAAGTCGGCGCGATCGGCAAGGCCGGCTATCTCTGGCAGACGCGCATCCTTGACGAGCGAGGGAACGATGTTGCGACCGGCGAGATCGGCGAGCTTGCCGTCAAGGGACCCGGCGTCATGAAATGCTATTATAAAAACCCGGAGGCAACCGCCGAAATTCTGCATGGAGACTGGCTCTGGACGGGCGACATGGCCCGTGAGGACAAGGACGGGTTCATTTATCTGGTTGACCGCAAGAAGGACGTCATCATTTCCGGCGGCGAAAATCTCTATCCCGTACAAATCGAAGATTTCCTGCGCAGAAATGAGAAAATCAAGGACGTGGCAGTGATCGGCCTGCCGGATCAGCGGTTGGGCGAGATTGCAGCGGCAATTATTGAGCTGAAGGACGGCGCAGACTGCACGGAGACGGAAATTCAGGACTTCTGCCGGGAGCTGCCGCGCTATAAGCGCCCGCGCCGCGTGATCTTCGCAAAAGTCCCGCGCAACCCGACGGGGAAAATCGAAAAGCCCGTTCTGCGGCAGATCTACTGCGGCGGAAGACTTGTCGAGGAGCAGACAAAGGCATAACCTTCCCAAGCTTGACGAATGCAGTCGAAATGATTAAAATATAATGATAATTTTCATGCGGCTGAGCCGCGAACAGGAGGAATCTCGATGAAAACCCTGATGCTCGGCAACGAGGCTGCCGCGCGCGGCCTGTACGAGGCCGGATGCAGCTTTGTCTCCAGCTATCCCGGCACACCCAGCACGGAGATCACGGAATGCGCGGCCAAATATCCGGAAATTTACGCAGAATGGGCGCCTAACGAAAAGGTAGCGATGGAGGCTGCGTTCGGCGCAAGTCTGGCAGGCTACCGCAGCTTCTGCGGCATGAAGCACGTCGGCTTGAACGTTGCGGCAGACCCGCTGTTTACGCTGTCCTATACCGGTGTGCGCGGCGGACTTGTCATCGGCGTGGCGGACGACGCAGGTATGCACTCGTCGCAGAACGAGCAGGATTCGCGCCATTACGCCATTGCGGCAAAACTGCCGATGCTTGAGCCGTCGGACGCGGCGGAATCGCTGGCGTTCGCAAAGCTGGCGTATGAGATATCCGAAAAATTTGACACGCCGGTGCTTCTCAAAATGTGCACCCGCGTTGCGCACGCGCAGAGCGTGGTGGAGCCGTCTGAGCGGCAGGCATTCACGCCTGTTCCCTATGAAAAGAATATTGCCAAATTTGTGATGATGCCTGCCTGCGCCAAGGCGCGGCACCCCATTGTGGAGCAGCGGACGCTTGCCTTGCAGGCATGGGCCGAGACAGCGGAGATCAACCGCATGGAGGACGGGGCCGACCATTCGATTGGCCTGATCGCGTCCTCGACCAGCTATCAGTACGTCAAAGAGGTCTGCGGCGACCGGTACCCTGTTCTGAAGCTTGGCATGGTCAATCCCCTGCCGGTGAAAAAAATTCAGGCGTTCGCCAAAAACGTTGAGAAAGTTATTGTCGTCGAAGAGCTGGACGGGATCATTGAGGCGCATTGCCGTGCCATCGGCGTACAGAACGTCACCGGCAAGGAGCTGTTCGGCTGCATCGGCGAATTCAGCCAGAATTACATAGCAGAAAAGCTCGGTATGCCTGTCCATTCTGGAAAGAAGCTGGACGAAGCCGTTCCAGCCCGTCCGCCGGTCATGTGCGCGGGCTGTCCGCACAGGGGTCTGTTCTATACGCTGAAAAAGAACAAGCTGACAGTGCTGGGCGATATCGGCTGCTATACGCTGGGCGCTGCCGCGCCGCTTGCCGCCATCGACACGACCATCTGCATGGGCGCGTCCGTTTCAGGTCTGCACGGGTTCAACAAAGCCTCCGGCGAAAAGAACGCAGCGAACACCGTCGCCGTCATCGGCGATTCGACGTTCATGCACTCTGGCGTGACAGGACTGATCAACATTGCGTATAACGAATCGACCTCGACCGTTATCATTCTCGACAACTCCATCACCGGCATGACCGGCCACCAGCAGAACCCGACGACGGGCTTCAACCTCAAAGGCGACCCCTGCACAAAGATCGATCTGGAGGCGCTGTGCCATGCCGTCGGCATCCGGCGCGTGCAGGTCGTCGACCCGTATGATCTGGCTGCCTGCGACAAGGCGGTCAAGGAGGAGCTGGCAGCAGACGAGCCGTCGGTCATTATCTCCCGCCGTCCGTGCGCGCTGCTCAAATACGTCAGACACCCCGGCCCCATCGAGGCAAAGCCCGAAAAATGCGTAGGCTGCAAATCCTGCATGAAGCTCGGCTGTCCGGCCATCAGCGTGATGGGCGGAAAAGTGCAGATCGACAACACCCTCTGCACGGGCTGCGGCCTGTGCCGCCAGCTGTGCCATAAGGGCGCGCTGGGCGAATGAGACAAGGAGGCACTGTCATGGATACGAAAAATATTATGATTGTCGGCGTCGGCGGACAGGGCACGCTTCTGGCCAGCAAGCTTCTGGGCAGAATTCTGCTGGAAAACGGATATGACGTGAAGGTCAGCGAGGTTCACGGCATGAGCCAGCGCGGCGGCAGCGTCGTGACCTACGTGCGCTATGGTGAGAAGGTCTACTCTCCCATTATCGACAAGGGTGAGGCCGATTTTGTCCTCTCGTTTGAGCTGCTGGAAGCGGCCCGGTGGGCGGAGTATCTGAAAGAGGGCGGCGTTCTGCTGACCAATACGCAGAAGGTCAACCCCATGCCGGTCATTACCGGCGCGGCGGAGTACCCGAAGGCGCTGGAGAAAAAGCTTGCGGCGCTTCCCATCCGCCTCGACGCGATGGACGCGCTGGGGCTTGCGCTCAGAGCGGGCTCGACCAGGGCCGTTAATCTTGTGCTGCTGGGCAGGCTCAGCCGGTATTTCCACTTTACGGACGGGCAGTGGCAGGACGCGATTGAGAAGAGCGTCCCGGCAAAATTCCTCGAACTCAACAAGAAAGCCTTTGCGCTCGGCGCGGAGGCATAAGCATAAGGAGAACCCATGGAACGGTATTATCAGAAGGAAATCGAATGCGCCAGCCGGGAGCAGATCCGGACATGGCAGGACGAGCGGCTCGTCCGTCAGGTGCGTCATGTGTGGGACAATGTGCCCTATTACCGCGCAAAGATGGAGGCGGCGCACGTTGCGCCGGACGATATCAAGGGCCGGGACGATCTTTACAAGCTGCCGTTTTTGAGCAAAGCCGATCTGCGGGAGGCATACCCGTTCGGTCTTCTGGCAGAGCCGCTGGAAAAGTGCATCCGCATCCACTCTACCTCCGGCACGACCGGCAAGCGCGTCGTCGCGTTTTACACGAAGGAGGATATTGACCTCTGGAACGACTGCTGTGCGCGTGCGCTGGCAGCCGCGGGTGCAGGCCCGGAGGATGTATGTCAGGTCGCGTATGGCTACGGCCTGTTCACCGGCGGCTTCGGACTCAACGGCGGCAGTCAGAAGCTCGGCTGCCTGACGCTGCCGATGTCCTCCGGCAACACCGACCGGCAGCTGCAATTTATGGAGGATCTCGGTTCGACCGTTTTGTGCTGCACACCGTCTTACGCGGCGTATCTGGCTGAATCTATTCACGAGCGCGGCTTGCGGGACAAGATCCATCTGAAGGCCGGTATTTTCGGCGCAGAAGCATGGAGTGAGCAGATGCGTCAGGATATCCAGAAGAGCCTCGGCATCAAGGCGTATGATATCTATGGCCTGACGGAGCTTTCCGGCCCGGGTGTTGCGTATGAATGCAGCGCGCAGACCGGTATGCACATCAACGAGGATCATTTTATCGCAGAAATTATCGACCCGGATACCGGCAAGGTGCTGCCGGAGGGAACACAGGGCGAGCTGGTGTTTACGTCGATCACGAAGCAGGCCTTCCCGCTGCTGCGCTACCGCACGCGCGATATCTGCATTCTGCGTCATGAGGACTGCCCCTGCGGGCGGACGCATATCAAGATGTGCAAGCCCATGGGCCGCAGCGACGATATGCTGATCGTCAAGGGCGTAAACGTCTTCCCGTCGCAGATCGAGACGGTGCTGCTCGAACAGGGCTACACATCCAACTATCAGATCGTGGTCGACCGCGTCAACAACTCCGACACGCTCGATGTGCTCGTCGAGATGACGCCGGAGCACTTCTCTGACTCTCTGGCCGAGATCACGCAGCGTGAAAAGAGCCTTGTCGCCGCGCTCAAGGCAATGCTCGGCATTTTCGCACAGGTGCATCTTGTTTCCCCGAAATCCATCGCCCGCAGTGAGGGCAAGGCCATCCGCGTCATCGACAAGCGCAGGATCTAAGGAGGAAAAGGCTATGGCGATTCATCAGATTTCCGTTTTTTTGGAAAACCGGGCCGGGCAGCTGGCTGAGATCACGGCGCTGCTTGCAAAAAACAATATCGATCTACGCGCGATTAATATTGCCGAGACGAGCGATTACGGCGTGCTGCGCCTCATTGCCAGCCACGAGCCGGAGGCGTGCCGCGTACTGCGCGAGAACGGATTTATCTTCTCGGCCAGCGAGGTCGTCGCCGTCGGCGTGCCGGATGAGCCGGGCGGGCTGAGCCGCCTGCTGCAGCTTCTGGCAGAAAGGCAGATCGACGTCCAATATATGTATTCGATTTTCGGCCAGCCGAACGGGATGGCCTATATGATCCTCCGTGTTGCAGATCCGGCAGAAATCTCGTCGCTGCTGCACACGAACGGAATGCAGCTTGCCGGTGCGGCAGAGCTCGGCATTGTTTCATCAGATCAGGAAAGGCAGGAATAAACGATGCAGGAAATGAGCAGAAAAAACAAATTATTCACCGACTCCGTCATTCGCCGCATGACGCGTGTGAGTCTTGCGTGCGGCGCGATCAATCTGGCGCAGGGCTTCCCCGATTTTGACCCGCCCAAGGCGCTCACCGACCGTCTGGCCGAGGTCAGCGCACTTGGCCCGCACCAGTACCCCATCACGATGGGCGCGCCGAACTTCCGGCAGGCGCTGGCGCGTAAGGCTGGTCGCTTCATGGGCCGCACGCTTGACCCGGAAACGGATATGGTCGTGACCATCGGCTCGACCGAGGCCATGGTCGACACGATCTTTGCCCTGACGAACCCCGGCGACAAGATCATCATGTTCTCCCCGTATTTTGAGAATTACCGCGCGCAGGCCATCATGGCTGACTGTGAGCCGGTTTTCGTTCCGCTGGTACCGCCGGAGTTCAATTTCGACGCAAATGTGCTGGAAGACGCGTTCAAGCAGGGCGCGAAGGCCATTCTGATCTGCAACCCATCGAACCCGTCCGGCAAGGTCTTCACCTATGACGAGCTGAAGCTCATTTCCGAGCTGTGCATCAAGTATGACGCGTTTGCCATTATGGACGAAGTCTATGAGCATATCGTCTATAACGGCCACAAGCATATCTACATGAACAGCCTGCCCGGGATGTGGGAGCGGACGGTCAGCTGCTCAAGCCTGTCCAAGACGTATTCCATCACCGGCTGGCGGCTCGGCTACGCCATCGCGCCGCAGCCCATTATGGACCGCATCAAGCAGTACCACGACTTCAATACCGTCGGCGCGCCGTCTCCGCTGATGGAAGCCGCCGTTGTGGGCCTCGATATGCCGGACAGCTATTATCAGGAGTTCGGCGCGCATTATGCGCACATGAAAAAGCTGTTCACCGGCGGCTTAAAGCAGATCGGCATTCCGTTTACCGACCCGCAGGGCGCGTATTTCGTACTGGCTGATATCGGCCCATATATGCGCAAGGGCGAATCCGATGTGGATTTCTGCCTCGAAATGGCCGAAAAGGTCGGCGTGGCCTGCGTTCCCGGCACGTCGTTCTTCAATGAGAACATCAATCACATCGTCCGCGTCCACTTTGCCAAGAAGGACGAGACGCTCTATGAGGCGCTTGAACGCCTTTCCCATCTGAAGGAAAAAATGGGCTGATATCAAAAGCAGCGGCTTCCGAACCGGAGGCCGCTGCTTTTGCATAGCAGATGTTTTTTTCTCACATACTATCCCGACTTAATATTGGAAAGCGGGGATGCGTATGAAGGGATTTGCAATGCTGAGGATCGGCGAGGTCGGCTGGGTGGAAAAGCCCCGTCCGGTATGCGGGCCGTTGGACGCGGTCTGCCGTCCGCTTGCGGCGGCAGTCTGCACGTCGGACGAGCATACGGTCTGGGAGGGCGCAGTCGGCGACCGGCACGACCTGATCCTGGGGCATGAATGCTGCGCGGAGGTTGTGGAGACCGGCGCGCTGGTAAAGGACTTTCAGCCAGGCGACCGGGTGCTTGTTCCGGCCATCACGCCGGATTGGAGTTCATTGGAGGCACAGGCGGGCTATGCGATGCACTCCGGCGGAATGCTGGCCGGATGGAAGTTTTCGAATATCAAAGACGGCGTATTTGCAGAGTATTTCCATGTAAACGACGCTGACGGCAATCTGGCGCATCTGCCGGAGGGTATGGATATTCTGGAAGCCTGCATGCTTTCGGATATGGTGCCGACCGGCTTTCACGGCGCGGAGCTGGCGGACGTGCAGTTCGGCGATACAGTGCTCGTGGTCGGTATCGGCCCGGTCGGACTAATGTCTGTGGCGGGCGCAGCCCTTCGGGGCGCGGCCAGAATCCTTGCGGTCGGAACACGGCCCGTCTGCGTAGAAGCAGCGCGGCAATATGGCGCTTCCGATTTTATCAGCTACAAAGACGGCCCCATTGACGAGCAGGTTCTGGAACTGACAGGCGGTAAGGGCGTCGACTGCGCAATCATTGCGGGCGGCGATGCGGATACGTTCATTCCGGTCATAAAGGCTCTGAAGCCGGGCGGAAACATCGGAAATGTCAATTATCTCGGCAGCGGAGAATATGTGCGCCTGCCGCGTGCGGAGTGGGGCGTCGGGATGGGCCACAAGCAAATAAACGGCGGTCTCATGCCGGGCGGACGGCTGCGGATGGAAAAGCTGGCCGCGCTCATGACAAACGGGCGGCTCGATGTAAAGCCGCTGATCACGCACGTTTATGACGGCTGGGACGCGCTGCCGCAGGCGCTCCGGCTCATGAAGGACAAGCCGCGCGATCTTATTAAGCCGGTTGTGCGGTTATGATGGCTCGGAACCGGCTGTCAGATTGAGATAGTAATATTCCGTCTGCGCGGACAGCGGAACAGCGTTCCCCTGTCCGTCAAACTCAAAATTTTGCCCATAGATCGTAACCAGACCGCGCGTATCCAGACGCGCGGTCTGGTTTTGCAGTGTCAAAGCGCTTCCGGTTGTCATAATTCCATAACCGTCAACTAATTCATTATAAAATCCAAAGAAATCGAAGCTGTGCGGTTTGCGGAAAACAGCTTCAACGCAGACCGTGCCGCCTGCCGGGATGGTGATCTCCGCTGCGGCATAGCAGACACGCTGAACGGTTTCCGCGTCCTGGAGCAGATCGTCCAGCCGGCCCTCACTGTAACGTTCGGCGGGTGTGGCGGAGCAGATGCCGTACTGCGTCAAAAGCTCCGCGGCGGCTGCTACAAGCCGTTTTACCTCGTCGGCAGGGGCGTCCGCGCCGAGCTGCGCGGCGGCGATCTGCCGCAGAAGCTCCGCAAGGGGCAGTTCCGTGCGCGTCACGGTTCCTTCGAGCGTATCCAGCTCCTTCCCCTGTTCGCAGCTGCCGTCCGTATAGCCCTGCATAGCGCAGCCGGTCAGATCCTGCCCAAGCACGGCAAGCAGATGCAATGACTGCCTGTGTTCGTTTGTAAAATAGCTGTACTGCGGCTGGCCTGTCGCTTCGTCCTGTCCATAACCGTTGATCCCGTAGGTCAGGATCGTTGTTTTTTCCGGGTCTGCGTCGACTGTGATCGCAAGGGTCGCCGCGTTTGCCGTCGTCTCGCCGGATGCGGTAAAGGAATAGACATAGACTGTCTGCTCCGGCAGTGTTTTCGGCGCGAGCGCGTCAGCCTGATAGCTGCCGGTCAACAGCGTCTGATACTCTGTCCAGCTTTCCGCGTGGCGGATATTCCAGCGTTCCTCCACGTTCTCCGGTTCGGGACTGGCCGGACCAAACCAGCCGGGGAACGCACCGGGATAGAGCGTGCTCTTCACAGCGACTCCATCTGCCGTCAGAACCGGTTGGAGCAAATTGAGGTCGCTGAGACTGGAAACGAAGGGATAAAGCGCCGTCACCGTGCAGTCCTCGCCGGAATCATTGCGGATCGTGTACCGGTCTGTCACTGTGATCGCGGCAGTATTCTCTTCGGCATAGGGTGCGCAGTCCAGCAGCAACTCCCGATCGGCAAAAAGCGCAGGCTCCGCCTGTGCCAGCGTCAGCGGAAAAACCGGGCCCGCATTGGACATAAAATCCGTTGCATCGACCGGCTTGGCCGGGGCGCTGCCGGGCGATTCGCCTGGAGAAGAAGCTGCGCAGCCGCAGAGCGCGGCGGTCAAAAGAAACGCAAGGAGCAGAGTTATCGTGCTTCGTACTGTTCGCATAGGTTTTCCCTCCTGATTCTTTCTGATAGTATATAAGACGAAATCTGCGCGCGATGGTTGCGTGAATGAAGAAAAAACACCCTCGCAGAAACTCCTGCAAGGGCGTTTTTCGTATCAGCAATAGAAATCCTTGATCTTTTTTGCGCGGGACGGGTGGCGAAGCTTGCGGATGGCCTTGTTTTCGATCTGACGGATGCGCTCACGCGTAACGCCGAAGATCTGACCGACCTCCTCAAGCGTGTGCGTGCGGCCGTCGTACATACCGAAGCGCATACGCAGCACGTCCGCCTCACGCTCGGTCAGTGTGCCGAGAATCTCGGTCAGCGCCTCAGAGAGCATGGCGTTGGATGTTGCATCGACGGGACCGGGGGTATTATCGTCCTCGACAAAGGAGCCGATGGTCGTATCCTCTTCATCGCCGACGGGCATATCGAGAGAGAGCGTATCAGCTGCAGTGCGGTTGGCTTCGATGATTTTTTCAATCGGGAGGTTCAGCTCTGCGGCGATCTCCTCCAGCGTCGGCTCACGGCCCAGCTCCTGTACGAGCTTGCGGTTGCAGCGGGTCGCCTTGTTGATGACCTCGACCATATGCACCGGGACGCGGATGGTGCGCGCCTGATCGGCAATGGCGCGGGTAATGGCCTGCCGGATCCACCAGGTGGCGTAGGTGGAAAACTTAAAGCCCTTGGTGTGGTCGAATTTTTCCACCGCCTTGATAAGGCCCAGATTGCCCTCCTGGATCAGATCCAGGAACTGCATACCGCGGCCCACATACCGCTTGGCAATGGAAACCACCAGGCGCAGGTTGGCCTCGGAAAGCCGCTTTTTGGCGGCCACATCGCCCTCCGACATTCGGATGGCCAGCTCGACCTCCTCCTCGGCGGAAAGCAGCGGCACCCGGCCGATCTCCTTGAGGTACACCTTTACCGGGTCATCGATGCTGATGCCGTCGGCGCTCAGCACGCTCTCCAGCTCCTCATTGCTGGCCGGGGCTATGCTCTCGCCGCCATCGTCCTCCACGATCTCGATATTGTACGCCTCGAAGGTATCGTACAGCTTGTCCACCTGTTCCACATCGTAGTCCAGCTCCTCCAGCGCGTCGCTGATCTCCTTGGTGGTCAGGCGGCCCTTCTGCTTACCGCTTTCCAGCAGTTCCTTGAGTACCTGTTTTTTATCCTGTGTCGCCATCTGTTGCTCCTCCTTATGGGGAAAGCTCCCCTTCGTTACTGATCCTGGTTGGTTTGTGCGGGGCTCTCGTTACGCCCGCTCGTCATCGCGGGTGTCCCTTCCGCAAGCTATCCCGCTGCCAGCGCCGCAAATTCGCGTTCTGCGGGCTTTTGCCTTCCCGGCGGCAAAACTTCCCGGAAAAGGCGCCATCTCCTTGTTCTGCGCCATTTTTGGCGTTTTTATTCCTTTCGCCGGTTTTTCTCCCGGTTCAGGTTCTCTATGTACTGCCGCAGCGCCTCGCCGGAAAGCTGCCCCAGCTCGTCCCTGCTCATCCGGGCCGCGTAGTCCCGCAGACACTTCAAGCAGTCCTCGGCTTCCTCATCGGTCACCGGCGGGGCGCCCGGCAGCTGCCATTTGGCCAGCCGGTCCACCGCCTGTGGGGAGAGATTCTCTCCCAAGGCGCTGATATCCAGCTCCTGCCCGGAAAGCCCCCGCTGCAATAGCACCCGGTACATCGTCCGGTCGTTCTCGCTGGGGAAGTACCCCTCCGGCAGCCGGTCCCGCAGCGCTTCGGCCCGGTCGGGGTTGCGCAGCAGGTACCGCAGCAGCCGTTCGGCGGCCTTCATCTCCCGGGGGTGCTGCCGCAGCAGCAGCTCGTCCTCCCGGTCCTTGCCGCTGTCCTCCCGGATCGGCGGCGCGATGAGATCCCGCTCCTCCTTTTTGCGGTCGCGGTAGTCCCGGCGCTTCTGCTCCCGGGCGATCTGCCCGGCCACGGCGGCCTTATCCACCTCCAGCTCCCGGCATACCTTGCTCAGGTATACCTCCCGCTCGATGGGATTGGGCAGCCCGGCCATCAGCGCCGCAAACTGCTTCAGGAACGAAACCTTGCCCTCGGCGGTGGTCACATCGTTTTCCTGCCGCAGCTTATTGATGGCAAAATCGGTGGCGGAGCTGCTGCCCTCTATCAGCTGGGCAAAGCGTTCCGCCCCGAATTTCTTGATAAATTCATCGGGGTCCTTGGCATCCGGGATGGAAAGCACCCGTATCTTCACCCCTGCCGCCTCCAGCAAACCGGTAGCCCGCCGGGTGGCTGCCTGGCCGGGGGCATCGCTATCGTAGCTCAGCACCACTTCCCCGGTGTACTGTGCGATGAGCCGACTCTGCTCCTCCGTCAGCGCGGTGCCCAGGGTGGCCACCGCGTTGGTAAAGCCCGCCTGGTGCATCGAGACCACATCCATGTACCCCTCGCACAGGATCAGCTCCTTGCGGTCGCTGCCCTTGGCGAAATTGAGGGCAAAGAGGTTCCGGCTTTTTTTGAATACCGGGGTATCGCTGCTGTTGAGGTACTTGGGGCCCTTTTCTCCCAAATTTCGACCGCCAAAGGCGATGACATTCCCCCGCAGATCGATGATGGGAAAGATGGCCCGGTTGCGGAAAATATCATAATAACCGCCCCGCTGGCCCTCATTGGCCAGGTGGGCCGCCAGCAGCTCCTCTTTGGTGTAGCCCAGCTTTTTCATGGCATCGGTCAGGCCGTTCCAGCCCTCGCTGGCGTAGCCGATGCCAAAGTGGGTGATGGTCGCCTTGGTCAGCCCTCGCCCGATGAGGTAAGCCCGGCCGGGCCGGCCCGCCTCGCTCATCAGGTTGCGGTGGAAGTAGCGGGCGGCATCCCGGTTTAGCTCCAATATTCGTTTTCTCAGCCGGGCGGAGCGGTCATCTCCCGCCTCCTCCGGCACCTGCATCCCGGCCCGCTGGGCCAAAAAGCGGATGGACTCCATGTAGTCCAGGTTCTCTATCCGCCGGATAAAGCTGATGACATCCCCGCCCGCCCCGCAGCCGAAGCAGTAGAAGGACTGGTTTTCCGGGTAGACGGTAAAGGAGGGCGATTTTTCGCTGTGGAAGGGGCACAGCCCGGAAAGGGTCCGCCCCCGCCGCCGCAGGTTCACATAGCTGCCAATGATCTGCTCGATATCGCTGCGGTATTTCAGCTCCTGTAAAAATTGATCCGGGATCACAGCGGTCCCTCCTTTCTCTTTGGGGTGGATTTTTGTTAGGGTTTATAGTCGGGCCAGTTTGTAGTCGCCTTCGGCGTCGCGGGGCCTTTTGCAAAGGCATAGTTAGCA
>OGFF01001544.1_pt1 | contig 23875 bp, 36 predicted proteins | sample 1570751 | NCBI WGS metagenome assembly OGFF01 (sample SAMEA2581951, study PRJEB24529) | metagenome | biome: Human gut stool | place: China | collected 2011 | reverse complement strand
CAGAGCGTTTCATAGGTCATTCACCCCTTCTTATCATTTGAAAAAAAGTATACCAAATTCTGAGCCAAGGTGCAATAGAAAAATAAAATCCGGCGTTATTTTTCTGCCGGCAACACAGACAATGCACACAATTTCATGCTGCCGTAAACGCAAATAGTGATTGACATTTCCTCCGCGCAAAAATATAATCAACCATAGGAAATAACCGTAAATCTTTCTCTGCGGCACAGAAGGAAGCGCAGCAATGAAAGAATATGCTGTTCCGTTTCTTAATCCCACTAAGGAGGCAAACGCAATGATGTACCCCTTTATGACTCTGGATGACTCTGCTGAAATCGTCCATTCAGAGATGCGCAAGGACGGCACCGTCAAAGTCTATATTGAAAAGCCAGATGCGAAAGACGGCTTCCACAGTGCTGTATGTATTCTGCCCGGCTACCACTGGCAGGATATTTCCGGTCTGTCGGAAAAGGAGCTCACCCGTTATGACGAAGTGATTCACTCTACTGCCCATTTAATTCTCCAATTCTCCAAAGAAGGGGGCTTCGACAGTGCCTCAGGTTTTTAAGATAGGCTCTTACTGGGTCTATTTCTGGTCGAATGAAAACGATCCTCTGGAGCCTGTTCATGTCCATATTTCTCAAGGAGCACCTACTGCCAACGCAACAAAGGTATGGATCACCGCTGCCGGACGGTGCTACCTGTGCAATAACAATTCGCGTATACCACCTAGGACCTTGCGAAATATTATGATGATCATTGAGGCCAGAAGCAACGAGGTCATTGAAAAATGGTGCAACTATTTTGGTTCTGCCTCTTTCTTCTGCTGATACAAAGGCGCACAAAACCGCTGCTATTTCAAACCAGTGTACGCTGGGTCAAAATAGCAGCGGTTTTCGAGCATACTCAGGCAATCCGTTAGGTTCCTATACCCCCAGCCGCTTTCGGATATCGTTCAGCCACTCCCCGTTGTACTTGAAATACCTCGGGCCGGCAACGCTCCATTTGCTCTGCATCAGCGCTCCTGCCAACGCAGACAAGGACCACTTCTTCCCATCATATTCCACGCTGTGGTCATCCACAACTGTGCAAACAAGCCCCGATTTTTCATCGGCACGATTGCAGTATTCAATCGCGGCTCCCACCGGGATGCGGCAGCGCGAGAAGGAAAAGGGCGCAAGCCGCTCCTTTCTTTGCTCTTCAATGTCCTCGGCGGTCTCTTCTGCTCTGGCATCCGTCTCACTGAGGGGGAAGCGCTTCAGGCGGTCCGTGCAGCCGTGGATCTCGGCGATTGCCTCCAGAATGGAGTAAGCGTCCTCCGGTGACATGGCATAGAACTCCCGCACCCGTTTCTGTCCGTTGAAATTGTCAATGGACCGAAGATTGGGATTCAGCTTATCAATAATGCTGTGGATTTTCAGATCCGACAGCCGGGAATCCACCTCGTAGGTGGCATAGATGCGGAACGCAAAGGGGATGCACTCGCTGCGGTTGAGCTGCTGCAGCCGCCTTTCCACATCATCCGCGTAGCCTATTTTTACGTAGTCCCGGAATGACGGATTCGTCAATATGTAGATTACGCCCTGTTTTTCTGCCATTTGTCCTTCCCCACTTCCGTTGTAAAGCACTCAAAACAACTCTTTGCTGCTATGCCCGTATTATAGCGTAAGTACAGGAAGAAATCAACGGTGGGAGCTCCATAAGTTCCCCTTCCGGAAGCTTTCCTAGGGTGCCCCCTATCAGCCTTTTGTTGCCAGAGTCGGTGGATAAAGCGGTGGATGTGAAAACCGTTTGTCCTGTTCCGTAGCGAACAGGCTCGGCAAATCGAAATCTACAGAGCCTACAGTTCTTTTTTTAATAATATATATTCCTCGGTTTGCAGAATTACGGAAAAACCGCATTTGAGAAACAATGCAGCAGAAGGATTATCTATGGCGATATCATCATACAGCTCGTGTATGTTGGCCTCTTTTGCAGCCTGACACAAAAGCATCAGCGCTTTGCTGCCATAGCCTTTTCTGCGATATGGGGCATCCATTATTACACTCGCAAGCGTTATCTGTCTTTCTTCCTCAAAGTGATATGCCACCTCGCCAACAAACATATCATCTACCTTGACATACCTGTAAAAACGTTTATCATCATGATCTGCCAGCCATCTGTCATACCAATCCGCCCAATGCTCTTTTGGGAACGGAATGGTGCCGCCGTAGGCATGATTATAAGCCATTGTCTGCTCGTTGCCCATCATTTGTGCCCTAAACCATAAGTCTTCAACACTGGGCTTATACAATGTAAACATTTCTCTACCACCTCATTTATTCCGGTTTACAGATTTTCTTGGCTCCACCCTATCGGCCCGCTGTTGTCCGGGGCGGCGGAGCCGAGGGGATTTGAGGACATTGTGGTGATGCCCCCGTCCAGCCGGGGGCATCCAAGCTGCCACTGGCAGCTTGATTTGATAGGTTCGATTCCCCTCTTCTTGGCTCTACCATAGGAAAACCCCCGCCTTTGGGCGAGGGTTTTCCTATGGTGGGCCCTCGGGGAGGCTATGCGAACCGTTAAGCAACGCAAAGACCGGCTTCGTTGCGTCCGTGAAGCCGATGGGGAACTCCGTCTTTGTTTTGGCATCAGGAGAAAAATAAATGTCGTAGTGGTCGGAGTGGACATAGGCGCGGACCAGAAAAGTGTCGATCAGGGCCTCCTGGTACAGTGGATCGGACAGGTCTCCGTTGGCGTAGTAGTCCAGGGCCGCAATGATTTCCTCCCGGGTCGGCAGATCGGCGGCGCGGGACTTAGCCACGGCCAGGCGGGAGTTAATGTTGTCCTTTTGGAGCTCCAGCTCCAGGAGGCGGTCCCGGGTGGTGGGGGTAAAAAGGCCCTGCTCGATGGCGCTCATCAGGTTTTTAAGGGCGCGGTTGGTCTCCTGCAGCTGATCCTCCAGCAGCGTCAGGTCCGGGTTGGCGTAAGCCTCGCATTGATAGTCATAGGTGGCCTGGGCGATGGCCTGGATCGTCTCCCGTGTGAGCATAGTCTGCTTGATGGCGGCGGCGATCTCGTACTCGATGTCTTCCCGGCGGATGTTTTTCAGCCCGCAGCCGGGGGCGGTTTTGGAGATCCGGCCCTTGCAGGCATAGTAGTGGTGCAGACTCTGATTTCTGGCAGTTCCGGAGACGCCGATCAGCGGACTGCCGCATTCGCCGCAAAAAAGTTTCCCAGTCAGCAGGTAGACCCCATCCTGGCGGCGGCGAGACATGGGGGCATCCGGCATAACCGCGCGGCGGGGATTTTTTTTGCTGATAGCCGCCCGCTGGACGGCGTCAAACTCCTCCTGGGTGACAATTGCGGGGATGCCTCCGGGTATGCGGATATCCTGGTAGATGTAGATGCCGGCATAGCGCTCGTTGGTCAGCATCCGGTTAAAGGATGATTTATTCCAGGGCTGCCCCTTTTTGCTGCGGAGCCCCCGATCGTTAAGATCGTCGATAATATTGGCCAGAGGCTCCCCTGCCCCGACGCGACGGAAGATCTCCTGGACGACAGCCGCCTCCGTGGGCTCTACGGCATAGCGCCCATCCGCCCCCTTGCAATAGCCCAGAGGGAGAGAGCCGTTGACCATGCATTTTTTTGCGTTGTCCATCTGACCTCGGCGGACTTTGGCGGCCAGCTCCCGAGAGTAGTACTCCGCATAGCCCTCAAGCATGGATTCCATCAGGATTCCCGCCGGCGTCTCGGCAATAGGTTCCGTCGCCGAGAGCAGCTTTACCCCTGCCTGCTTGAGCTTGTGCTTGCTGGTGGCCGCGTCGTAGCGATCCCGGGAAAAACGGTCCAGCGCGTAGACAATCACATAGTTCCAGCCACCCTTTGCGGCATCAGCCAACATCCGGCGGAAGCCGGGGCGGTTGTCGTTGGTGCCAGTCAGAGCCCGGTCCGTGTAGACGTCCACCACATCAATGCCGCCCCGCTGGGCAAAGGCCCGGCAAACAGACAGCTGCTGGTCGATGGACGCATCCCGCTGGGCATGAGATGAGTATCGGGCATAGATCACAGCGTTTGGCATTGTTTTGCTCCTTCCTGCTTGTGTCCAAATTGGACACCGTACATTTACGAAAACTGTTGACGCAGGGCGTCCTGCAGGACCTTGGAACAGTTGATACCCAGTTTGTCGGCACGGTTTGCCATCCATGCCGGGATTGAGACGTTTTTCCGGACAGCTCTGGTGTCGGTCAGCGCCCTATAGGCAATCGTATCTACTCGGACGAGGGTATAGAAATCATCAGGTTCATGCGGAACATTACATTGCTCGGATGCCGGGGCAATCGGATCTTCCTCGTCCTCCATGGTACAAAGACACGCGGCAAGAGCATCGGTGATCTGATCAATCGCATCGGACAGGCTGTGTCCAGTTGTAACACAGCCGGGAATATCCGGCACGGCAGCATAAAACGTGCCGTCTTCCTCGTGGATAATCGCTGTGTAAATATAGACCATACTATTCACTCCTTACTGTTGAGCTGAATGAAAGAGGGAGAAAGGCGGGAGGTCCCGCGGAACCGGCTTATTTCCGGTTCCGTTTGGCCTCCTTGAGGATGTAGCGGGCATCGTTTTCGTTGAAATCGTGCCGTTTTACGGGGATGGAAACTCGCGTTTCCGGATTTCTGTAAATATCATGGTTTGCACCATGCCTGTGAAAAACGTAACCGAGTTTTTCCAGCTCCTGAATCGCCTTCGCTCTGGGATTCACTCTTTCTCCCCCTTTCATTGTTCATTATACACACCTTTACGCAATTTGTCAAGTAGAAATGCGCAAAAATACACACCGCCCATTCAACGAAACGGTACGGTGTGCGTTAGCAGATATCCGCCAGAGAACAATATTATCTCTCCGAATGCTCTTTACGTACCCGGCGGATGGTGGTGGCGAGGACAGCGGTCAGGACGCCAAGAAGGGGGATGGCGACAAGGACGCACAAACACAGCCAAAGGCCTGAGGGGGAGCCGTCGCGGATAAAGCCGTAGTCGGGGTTGCTGGCATCCATGATGACGTAGGCGACAAAGGCCGTGGCAAAGACGGACAGCAAGCCCAGAAGAACGCAGATGATGACATTGCGCTGCCGGACGCCGCGCTCGTAGACGACGAGGCGCTCCTTGTACAGGGCTATGATCTGGTTGGCGCCGTCCAGATGGGCCTGGGTGACGGTCTCGCCGGTGTCCGCGGGCTGGGCATGGTCAAGGGTGTTGAGGTCCAGATCCAGCACGGAGGCCATGGCAGCCACCTGGTCGTAGGTGGGGCTGCTGGTCGCGCCGGATAGGATCTTAGCGACGGTGTGCTCCGGTACCCCGGACTTTTCCGCCAGGGATCGGTTAGTCTCCCCTGCCGCGTCTTTCGCGCGGCGGAGGGCCTGGGGCGCTGTGCTCTGCTGGATGGTCATTTTGTCATAATTTCCGCCTCCGGAAAATCTGGCCCCGGGAAATGCCGGATGTGCTCGCATTTGGAAAATCCGGCGCTGTACAAGGGCCGATCTGTCTTGTAGGATTATTTTAACGCCTGAGACGCAGATGCGCAAGGCACAAAATCCACAAAAATCTTACAGGGGGCGCAGCAATTATGACAATAGGGACGCAAAAAACGACAAGAAACGACTGGACTCGACGCATCATCATTTTGCTGCGCCGGGCAGACGCCCGGCAGCTGCGGGAGATCTACTATATCATCTCCGGGTATCTCTCCGCATCCTGCCCGCTCCCGCCCATGGCCTGCACCCCGCCGTTGTCTAACGGCGGGGCGGCGGATCAGCTAGCCCAGTAAGTACAGCAAACCCCCGCCGGTGGTCGGCGGGGGCTTTGAATTGTGCCCAAATTGGACACATTACATTAAGCTGATCAGTCTGTCCAGCAACAGGCCGGTGGTCAGGCAATCCGAGAGGCTGCGGTGGGCATCCATGGGGACAAGCCCGCACTGGGTAGCTACATAGCCCAGCTTGTAGCTGCTGAGGGACAGGTCGCCCTTAAAATACTTCCGGGCGATGGCCAGCACATCGTAGTACTTGCGGCGCTTGACGGTCAGGTCGATACCGGCAGCATACAAAAATTTGAGATCAAAAGGCAGGTTATAGCCGACGATAGGCGAAGTGCCGCAGAAATCGGCAAAGGACTGGCCCACCTGGGCGATGGTCGGGGCCCCGCTGACCATTGCGTCGGTGATGTTATTCACGGCGCTGGCCTCGGCAGGGATACGCTGGCCGGGATTGATCAAAGTTGTCCAGCCTGCCACCGGCCGGAACTCCTCAAAGCGGATAGCGGACAGCTCGATGATGCCGTCACGGTTGGCGGACAGTCCTGTGGTCTCTGTATCGATGACCACAAACGCGGGCAACGTGTCCCGGTTAAACGATGCCGGGATATTGGTATACCGGATTTCCGGCATGTCAGCCAGAGCCAGCGGATGCAGCGCAGCGGACCGGTCGATGGTGACCTTTGCCAGCTCCAGCCCGTTCAGGGCGGCCCGGAAGCGCTGTTCTTCCCGCTCCTTCCGCTGGGCCTCTGCCTGCCGTGCAGCCTCATATTGTTTCTCCCGCTCTGCGGCCGCCGAATGCTCGGCCTCTGCGGCTGCCGCTTTTGCTCTGCGCTTCCGCCAGGCGTGGACCGCCCAAACGAGGCACGGGATCAGCAAAACAACCAAGATTGCAAGCCACACAGGGACTTCAAAAACCCGGGCGAAGAGTGCGACAACGGTCAGCACCACCAGACGCAGCACCCAGACCCCGCCCCCGGAGCCGGTAGATTGTTTTTGTTTTGACACATGGACCATCCTCTCTGTCTTGTAATAGGCCCAGTATACAAAATTTCCCAACGTTTGGCAAGGACAAAAAACGGGGGCCGAGCATTGTGCTCAGCCCTCCTTTTTTGCCATTTGTTCGATGCAGTCCACGCACTCCCGGAGCTGCTGGGCGATAAATTCCAGCTGCTCGGGGGTCCGGCCCCGGAGGAATTGGATAAATCCGTCAATCACCGGGTCATGCCGGGCCGCCAGGGAGCCGAAGGCCATCGCAATCTCGTCGTGCTGATCAGCGCCGTACCTGTCCCCTTTTCCGGTTTTGATCCAGTCAAGCGACACCCCGAAGGTCGTTGCAATATTGCGGTATAGGCTTTCTTTCTGCTCCGGCTTTTTGAGTTTGTTGTACTCAATGTTTGCAATCTCAACCTCCGGGCATCCCAAGCGCTCGGCAAACGCTCGCCTAGATAGCCCATTCTGTTCCCGGACCGCCCAGACGCGGCCGCCTATTGTTGTCAGATCCGTTTTTAATCACCTCCATGTACCTATTGTATCACGTCAATTTTGTTTGTCAATAAAAATATTTTTATTTATTTTGTATTTTCATATTGACAAATAAGATTTTAGGTGTTATATTTGATTCATCAATAAGACATAAGTGAGGTGATTAATACATGGACGCCATCAAGGACATTGCAGCCCGCATCCAGCAGGGGCTGGACACCAACGCGGACGCAACCAAGCTGGTACTGCTGGGCATCCAGACGGGGTACAACCTCCGGGCCATGGAGCAGCCCAGCGGAGAGAAGCAGGACAAACAGGCGAGCTGAGGCCCGCCGGGGAATATAAGGAGGCACTTATGGCACAGGCAAATCCGGGGCAGGATTACTTTTCCCGGCTCCCCGAAAACGTACGGTTAAACTTCGCCCGGAAGACGGCACAGTTTATTTGCCGGGTGAAGGAGGACAACCCCCAGATGTGGGCCAAAATCAAAGAGTCGGCCGCACAGAAGGGGCAGCAGTGAGGAGGTACTTATGGCTTACTTAAAAATCGAGGCGGACGAAAAGCGGACGAAAGTCGACATGGAGGGCACTCCCCTGAGCCTTATGGGTATCATCGGGACGGCCATGGAGGAATGCCTCGCAACCGTTGTCGCAGACATTCCCGCGCCGGGAAACAGGGCAGCAGTACAGGGATTTTGCGAAACATTGCAGCTCCGGTTGACACGCAAGTTTGGCAGCAGCGAGGAGTCTGGCAAGTCCGCCGTGGGAAAAGGATGTCCCCCGAATCAGGAGAATCCGAAGGCCCCCACAGCGGAGGAAGCCCTGGAAATGATAGGCAAGTTGAGCATCACAGAAACGAAAAGGCTCTTGGAACTGCAAATGCAAAAGATGATCAGCTCGATGGGGACAGGAAACCCGCCGAAGAAGCCGGAGAAGGAAGAGCCTGATGTCGGATACGGGGTGGTCCTGTGATGCTGACGTTTTATCAAATCGGGCAGTTGGCCGCGTTTCTGGACGGTATCAAGGCGGGCCGCACGGCCTTCCCGGCGGAGGCCCTGCTGGAGATCGCCGACATCCTGGACATGATGTACAAGGCCATCCAGGAGCTGGAAGCCCCGAAAGACGAGCAGGGCGAGCAATGAGCTTCTGCGCCGTTGAGCTTTGATCAGCGGCAGCCCAGCCCCGTAGAATCGCCGGGGGGGCAAAGTTCATAGCCTCCGGGCCAGTAGTGCGGCTCGGAGGCGCAATGTCGGGGGCAAGGACATGCCGGTCTCCGGGACATTTCGCCGGCGGCGCGGAGGGAGTCTCCCGTGCCGCCAGGAGGGTGGTCCGATTCCGACCTCCCCGATCCTCCAATAATGCCGGGAGCCGATGGGCGTACCGGGGCAGGCCAGCCCATCAAAAATGCGCAGAGTGCGAGGGACACGCCCGGGCAAGCACAGCCCGGGAGGCCGGGATCGTTGCCCGGTCTGCGCTCCAGGGGCCGCATACGACCCAAACCTCCTAACCGTTTTTGTCTTGTGGCACCCCGGAAAGACGGGGCCGCGGCGGGCGGAATCCCGCTACCAAGGCGCCTTCTGGCGGATACCTGGCGCCTCAAACAAATACGCTGTCCGTCCGCATGCAACAAGGCCTGGCGTACCTAGGAGCACTTGTGACAGCCCGGAGAGACGTTGGCACCCCCGCAGGGGCAGAACGCGGTGGCAATGCGGAAGTCAGTTACGCATGACAGGCCGGACAGACGGCCCGCGAAAAGAAAGGGGCGACGGGCTAATGGCCGAAAGACCAAAGCCGGGGTACTATGCCGTCATCCCCGCCGATGTGCGGTACGACGACCAGCTCCCGGCCAACGCAAAATTGCTCTACGGGGAAATCTCCGCATTAAGTAACGCGACCGGCGTGTGTACCGCCCAGGACACCTATCTGGCGGCACCCTACGGTTTTACAGACCGGACCATCCGGGGCCTGCTTAAGGCCCTGGAATCCGGCGGGTACATCCACACAGAGGTACTTCGAGACCCCAACACCGGACAGGTGTCGGGCAGAAATATCTATCTGGCCTCCGCCTTTGCAGCCAAAATTCTGAACGACATGCAGGCGGGAAAAAGTGCGCAGTCCAGTGGAAAAGATTTTCCAGTGGCCAGTGGAAAATCTTTTCCAGTGTATATAAAGAATAATAATATACATAACCCCCCTAAGCCCCCCCAAGGGGGCGAGCATGCCGAAGAAAAGCCAAAACGGCGGCGAGGGGAATACAAGCAGCAGGCGGATACGCTGCCGGAGCGGTTTGAGGGGTTCTGGAAATTCTACCGGGGCATCTGCCCCGGGACGGTGAACCCCGGAAACCGTCAGGACGCCATCCGGGCCTGGGACAAGCTGGCCCCGGACAGCGCCCTGGTGGAGACCATGGGGGCGGCGCTGCTGCGGCAGAGCAAAAGCGCCGACTGGCAGCGGGGCATGGGCGTGCCCCACGCCTCCACCTGGCTTAACAAGCACATGTGGGAGGACGACTGGGGCAGCGCCCCGAAGGCGGCCCCGGAGGAGCCGCAGCAGAAAGCGGGTGACTGGCTGTGACGGGAGACAACTGGCTGGATGCGCAATACAGCGTTCTGGGTGCCGGGCTGATCAGCCCGGAATGTATTCCCCGGATTCTGCGGGACACCCGGGAGACGGACTATGCCGGCCCCTGCCGAACGGTTTACAAGGCCATGGAGGCCCTGTTCCTGGCGGGGACCTCGGTAGATCCGGTTAGCCTGGCCAGCAAGCTGGGGGGCGACTACCGGGAATTTCTGGCCCAGCTGATGGTGATCACGCCTACGGCGGCCAACCTGGACAGCTACATCCGGATCACCCGGGAGCAGGCTAAGCTCTGCGCCCTGCGGGAGCTGGGCAAGCAGCTGGCGGAGGCGGAGAGCCCGGAGCAGGCTTCGGAGCTGCTGACGGCGGCCAACGGGGCGGCCGTCAGCCGGGCCGCCGTGAAGATCACCACCATGCACGATGCGCTGCGGTCCTTTTTTGAGCGTAAAACCCGGCAGGCGGTTTATCTTAGCTGGCCGGTGCGGGAGCTGGACGACCGACTCTTCGCGGAGCCAGGGGATTTTATCATCATCGGCGGGCGGCCCAGCTCCGGCAAGAGCGCCTGGGCGCTGCAATGCGCCTGGCATTGGGCGCAGAAATACCGGGTGGGCTTTTTTAGCCTGGAGACCTCGGACGAAAAGCTGTTTGATCGGCAAATGTCGGCGCTGACCGGCATTGCCATGGCGGATATTAAGCGCAGCAAGATTTCGGACGACGACTGGACGCGGATCGCGGAGATGTCCGAGGCCATCAGCACCAGGCCCCTGGAGCTGGTGCCGGCGGCCGCCATGAGTGCGGCGGACATACGGGCGGTGACGATGATGCAGGGATACCAGATCATCATCATCGACTATTTGCAGCTGATCCAGACCAAGGGGGACAACCGGGTGCAGCAGGTGACGGATATCTCCATCGCCCTGCACACCATGGCCCAGAGCCTGGGCATCACGGTGGTAGCCCTGAGCCAGCTGTCCCGGCTGGATCCAAAGGCCGGGAAGCAGGCCCCGGACCTGAGCAGCCTGCGGGAGTCCGGACAGATCGAGCAGGATGCGGACATCGTGATGATGCTTAACATCGCCAAGGACAGCGACGACCGGGAACTGTGGATTCGGAAAAACAAAGAGGGCACCTGTCCCCAGATCCGGCTGGCCTTTGACGGAGCCCATCAAACCTTTTCCAAGGCGGCCAGCCAGGAGGGCAAGGCGGAAATGGATAAGCTGCGGGCCGCCGGGAAGCGACACCGCAGCACCCCGGTGATCGGACAGCCAGAGGAAAAGGACTTTGAGCAGCTGCCCATGGACACACCGATACCGTTTTAGGGGAGGGCCTTATGACGTACAAGGAGTTATACACCGCCCTGCGGCGGCTGGACGTGGAGACCGGGAGTCTTCCGTGCCTGGGCTGCGAGTGGGCGCAGGACTGTGGCATCCACGGGTGCCGGATCCTTCGGGCAGCCGCGGAGGCTGTCCGCAAGCTGAAACAGCAAAACGATCTTCTGACGGCAAGGCTTGCCGGGAAAGATAAATAAATCACAAAAGGGAGCGACGACTTTGAGAGTGACGGCTATTTGTAATCTAAAGGGCGGGGTTGGCAAGTCCACCACCGCCATCAACCTGGCGGCCATTTTGGCCAAGGGCGGAAAGCGGGTGCTGCTGATCGACGCCGACAGCCAGTGCAACACCACGGCTTTTTTCGGAGGTGACCCGGCAAAGGGCAGCGTGGCCAAGGTGCTGCGGGAGGCCATCAAGCACCACGACTCCGGGGCCTGGGCTGCGCTGGAAATCCAGTCCACGGCGTTCTGGGGCATCGATCTTCTGGCGGCGGACGACAGCCTGATGGACCTGGACTTAAGCAAGGCGGAGAGCGGCTCCGTGGATGCGGGGGTGCTGAGCAATCTGGCCTACACGGTGCGGGAGATGTACGACGTGATGCTGATTGACTGCCCGCCGGCCTTCAACGCGGCCTCGGCTTCGGCTCTAATCGCGGCGGACGACGTGGTAATCCCGGTAAAGCTGGACGCCTTTGCCCTGCAGGGCATGGGCAATCTGATGCGGCAGATCAGTAACATGCGCAAGCTTAACCCCAAGCTGCGGGTGGCCGGGGTGCTGCCCACCATGTGGTACAAGGACAAACTGGTGGAGGAGAGCGAGGCCCAGCTAAAGGCGGCGGGGCTGCGGGTTTACCCCCACATCCGGCAGAGCAAGCCGGTGGACAAAATGACTTATGCGCAGCAGCCGCTGTGCATTTCCAGTCCCCGGTCCGGGGCCGGGCAGGACTACCGCATTTTCGCGGCGGAATACATTGAGGAGGGCAAGAGCTATGGCCTTTGATCTGGGCGCGGCCCTGAAAAATGTGTCCAGGGTGGACACCGGCAAAGAGCAGATCACCTATCTGCCCATCGGCAGCCTGGACAGCGATCCTAAAAATTTTTACGAGCTGCGGGGCATCGAGGAGCTGGCGGACAACATCAGCGTGGCCGGACTGCAGCAGCCCATCCGGGTGCGGGCCGGGGAAGCGCCCGGGCGGTACACCATCGTTTCCGGGCACCGGCGGCTGGCGGCGGTCAAGGCGCTGGCCCAGGAGGCCCCGGAAAAATGGACGGATGTGCCCTGCATCATCGAGACGGACGATGCAAGTCCGGCTTTGCAGCAGCTGCGGCTGATTTACGCCAACGCCAACACCCGGCAGCTGTCCTCCGCGGAGATCAGCGATCAGGCAAAGCAGGTGGAGATGCTACTGTATCAGCTGCAGGAGGAGGGTTACAGTTTCCCGGGCCGGATGCGAGATCATGTGGCCGAGGCCGTGGGGGTCAGCCGGAGCAAGCTGGCCCGGCTAAAGGTCATCCGGGACAATCTGATCCCGGAGTTTGAGGAGAGCTGGCGGGCCGGGAAAATCTCGGAGGGCACTGCCTACACTCTGGCCCAGAACAGCCGGGAGCGGCAAAAGCTGATTTTTGAGGCCCAGGGCAAAAACAAAAACGGGGGCCTGGAATGGGTGAGCGAGAGCACCGTCCGAAACTGCCTGGAGGAGATGGACAAGTCCCGAAAGCTATGCGGCGAGATTGACTGCTTTCGGGGCTGCAAGTGCGATCATGCAGCTGCCCGGGAACAGCGGGCGGCGAAGCTGCAAAGCTACAGCGCCCTGAATTGCCGAGGCTGCTGCCGCGAATGCAGCAACCTTGCCGGATGCAAGGGGGCCTGCGAGTATGCCGGGGACGTGAAGCAGCAGCAGATCAAGGTCGCCCGGGCAGAGCAAGCAGAGGCAAAGGCCGCCGAACAGGCCCGGAAGGCGGAGGCCGAGGCCAAGGAGGAAAAGGCAATTGACCTGGCAGCCGAGATTTTCCGGCGGACGGAGGAGCTGCGGGTCGGGCTGGGACTGTCGGTGGAGGAGCTAGTTGGCACCTGGATCGCCTACGGCAACGACTACTATGTCCGGCAGTACGAGGAGATCGTAGCCGGGAAGCGGCCGGATCCGTACTCCACGCTTCCGGGGGACATCCGCCCGTCGGAGGCGCAGAATCTGGTGGCCGTGGCGGACAAGCTGGGGTGCAGCGTGGACTACTTGCTGGGGCGGGATGCTCCGGCACCGGCGGGAGCCACAGGAATCTGGAAATCCGGAGAGCCGGAAGAGCCAGGCAATTACATTACCGTCTATGATTATGACAATGACGGCAAGTTGAAAACCGAAGAAATGTACTGGAACGGCCACGGGTGGATCTTGTATCGGATGCCGCTGTTGGAGGAGTGTACGGTGTATTACTGGACGGAGGTCCCGGAGGTGACAAAACATGGGTAAATTTATTGAGCTGCATAGGTTTCCTCTGGCGGGCGGCGATGCGTATCCTATGCTGTTAAACCTGGACGATGTGTCTGGGTTTGTCCCGGGCGATAATGAGACAATTGTCTCGCTGCGGCGGGTGCCTAACGCAATGGATATGTCGGTATTTAGGGTAGCAGAGTCTTACGATGCAATATCCGCAATGCTGGCAAAGTATATAGGCGTTTACAAGTGTGAGGAGGGCTGACGATGTACAGAGTCGGTTTGGTCTTTATCATCTGGTTTGTTGTTAGGATTGTCGCTGTGCTGGTTGTCCTCGGGCGGCACGATGACGACTACTTTTTTGAGGATTACGGAGGGCCGCGGGATGAAGAATGACGGAGACGCGTGGTGGGCCAATTCTTTGCCCTATCGGGTGGTCAATTCCGGCGGGGCGGTGCTGCTCCAGGCTCCGATTGCTCTGCGGCATCCGCCGCAGGTGGAGCGGGCGCTGATGGAGCAGGGGTGCACGATCTGGATCGACGGCAAGCGGCTGACGCGGAAGGAGTTGACACAGCGTGGCCAGGAAAACAAAATGCAAGGTTTGTCTCGCCCGGGGAGCTGAGATAGGCCCGGACGGGCGGTGCTGCGGATGCCGGATGGCGTTCCTGGCCACCCGGCGGGGTCTGCGGTACGGAGCCCTGATGGGGCAGCTTTACGCGGCCGGCATAGACCCGGAGCTGGTAGACACGTCCGATCTCCCGCCGGTCCGGGACAAGCGGCGGCACTGGAGGTGACGGGTATGGACGGCAAGTGCCGGGTCTGTGGCGTCTCCACCCAGACGGACCACCGTGGACGGTGCCGTCTGTGCCGGGAGGTTAGAGCCGCCTACGATGCGGGCAGCAGCTACGGCCGCTACAAAAGCATGCTGTATATGCTTTACGGAGACCAGCCGGAGCTGCCGCCGGAGTTTTACCGGGAGTGCCCGGTGTGCCGCCGGGTGTTTTTGCCTCGGCGCAGAAATCAGATTTACGATGTACCCGCCTGCGGCCAGATCGCCGCGGCACGGAAATACCGACAAAAGCAGCGCGCAGGCCATGGGGCTCCGGCGATAACAACGGAGGATGACCATGGCGCAGACACTGCGTATCAAGACGGCGGGCGGGCTGACCAAGCTTAGCCTGTCGCCCCGTATCAAAAAATCCGACGGATACCAGACCCGTCGGGAGAAAAAGAAAATATCTACGGCCGCCCAGAAGTATGTGAACGCCAAGGCCCAGCACGATCAGCTGGAGTTTCTGCTGGCCGCCAACGTCCGGCCAGGTGACTGGTTTGTAACACTGACTTACGACGACCAACACCTGCCGGACTGCTGGGACCGGGCGGATAAAAACATGCAATGGTTTTTCCGCAAGCTCCGGGAGAGCCGGAGACCAGCCAAAACCATCTATTTTTACAACATCGAGCGGGCCCACTGGTCCGATGACCCCGGGTGCTGCCATCGATGGCACCATCATGCGGTCATCCCGCAGGAGGTTGCCCCGGAGGCAATCCAGCAGCTGTGGGGCCGGGGGCACGTGGATATGCATCCCATCATCCTGGACAGGGATCACACCTATGGCAGCTTGGCCACGTATCTGCTTAAGGAGTCCAGCGAGTTCCCGGGCAAACGGGGCTGGCGGAGCTCCAAGGGGCTGGCCAAGCCGGAGGTGGATTGCATGGTTGTGGACGACGACTATGTCATCCCGGCACCGGAGGGCGAGGCCGTTATGGTTCTGGACAACCCCGGGCCGCAGCTGACGGTCTACGGCAAGTTCCAGGTTCTTAAATTCCAGGCCCTTGACGGATATGACGGTGGTGTGTTATCTTCAAAGCACGCCCGGCGGCGCAGGTCGCCGAGGCGCAGGGCTGCAGCGCACGGTGCTGACTGACCGCTGGCCCTTTTATATACTTTTTGCTTGAGTCAATTATATTATTTTATCGGAGGAGGCAAAACGTCATATGATGGATGGGCAAAAGCGTGCTATAATAATCCCAGTCAAAGACGGCTATGCCAGCTGCCCCTACTGCGGGGCGCACAGGGTGCAGCGCATCCGGCCGGAGACGCGGGCTGAAAACCTGCAAATCTACTGCCGACGGTGCAAGCGGGAGCTGATCGTAAATATCGCCCAGGGCCAGTGCTACCAGAGCCAGTGCCGATGATCCACAGCGGATTGTCGACACTGGCTTTTTGCTTTGCTTGTGGGCTTTGATTACTCGTCCAGCAACAAGCGCTGGCAGCGGCTTAGGCAGCGGGTGCTTGCCCGGGACGACTACATGTGCCGGGAGGCGGCCAGATATGGCCGGACGATACCGGCGGAGATCGTGCACCACGTCTGGCCCGCGGAGGATTACCCCGAGTATGCCTACTGCGCCTGGAATTTGATCAGCCTCAGCCGGGAAAATCACAACGCCATGCACGACCGCACAACCAACGCGCTGACGCCGCTTGGCATCAGCTGGAAAAATCGGACCCCGCCCCCCTCCAAAGGCTGAAAACGGGGCCGCTTACAGCTGGGGCGGGGGACTCCGCGCACACACGGCGGGAAAATTTTCCCAGAAATTTCCCGCCCCGGCCCGTATATAGACTCGCGCACGGGCCGCGCCCGTGACCCCGCGGGCCACGATCACGGACACGTCCCACGGAAGGAGGTAGCACATGGCCAAAGAAAACCAATACCGCCAGCAGCTGGAGGCGCTGGGCATCTACGACACCGCCTTTGACGGCGCAATCCACACCCTGTGCATCCAGGAGCGGGAATTGTCGAGAGCCATGAAGGCCTGGAAGGCCACGGCGGACAAGAACGCTGCGCCATCTATCACCGATCCGCTCTACGCGGAGATCTCCAAGCTTCGCCGTGACATTTTGGCCCGTCAGGACGCACTGGGCCTGACCCCAAAAGGCCTGCAGCGTCTGCGCCGGCAGCAGCCCCAGGTTTCGGAGGCATCCCCGCCCCCGGCATCCGGCAATCCGGCATTGACGCAGCTGCTCAACGACATCCGAGGCAAACACAATGGCAGCACCCCATGAGCAGATTGTCTTGGACTACGCCAAGCGGACGGCGGAATCCCCCACGGCGTGCCTGGATGTCCAGGCAGCCTGCCGGAGATACCTCAACGACCTGGCGTGTCCAAATTGGACACATCGCACCGATATGGCGGAAGGCGTTATCGAGATTATCGAGACGCTTTTCTGCCACCAGCAGGGCGAAAACCTACGGGGTCGCCCCATCCGGGGCACACCCATGTACCTGGAGCCCTTCCAACTGTTTGTGATCTACAACATCTGCGGCTTTTTCGCCCCCGGTACGGATATCCGCCGCTATCAGGAGGCTCTGCTGATGCTGGCCCGCAAAAACGGCAAGACCCCCTTCGCCACGGCCCTGATCTGGGCGCTGGGCCTCTGGTACTCCAGCTCCTACAGCAAGATCAAGACCGTAGCCGGCTCCCTCAAGCAAAACATGGAGGGCTTTGGCTTTTTGAGCTACAACCTGCATCGCCTGGGGCTGACCGTCAACGAAGACCCCATACACGGCCTCCGTGTGCTGGACAGTTCCCTGGGCCACAGCTTTTCCGGGGCGGTCTGGGATGGGCAGATATCCTTCGAGGCGCTGGCCTACAAGCCGGACATCTTTGACGCATTTAACGCCAACATCGTCCACCTGGATGAGCTGGAGCTGTACCGCAACGCCATCCCCTATGGCCGACTGAAAGATGCCACCAAGGCGTACTCCAACAAGCTGATCCTGGCAACCACCACCGCAGGCGATGACGGTACCGGCTTCTGCGCCCAGCGTGTGGCCTACTGCTCCAAGATCGTCCGGGGCGAGCTGACCGGTGCGGATGCTGACCGGATCTTTGCTTTTATCGCCAGAGCGGACCCGGACCCCGAGACTACGGAAGTCGACTATATGGACCCTACCAACTGGCAGAAAGCCAACCCCAACTGGGGCGTGACCATCCGGCCCAGCGATATGGAGGCCTCGGCCCTGCAGGCCCAGAACGACCCCCAGATGCGAAAGGAGTTTTTGACCCGAAGCCTCAACGTCTTCGTGGCCTCCTTCCGGGCGTGGTTTGACCTGGACGAATTCGCCCGCAGCGACGGCCGCTATAATTGGAGCCAGCAGCAGCTGGCCCGGATGGTCAAGGCATGGTATGGCGGCGCCGACCTGAGCAAGCTCCACGATCTGACTGCCGCCTGCCTGGCCGGAGAGATCCCCGCGGCTGCCGCCGTCGTGGATGGCAGAAAACCCGTGGAGGATGTGCTGGTCATCATCCCCCACTGTTGGTTCCCGGTGACGGCCGCCGCCGAAAAAGCGGACAAGGACCAGATCCCGCTGTTTGGCTGGAAGGACGACGGCTGGCTGGATATGCCCAACGAGCCGTCCATGGACCCCACGGAACCGGTTAAACAGTTTGAAAAATGGAGGGCCGCGGGCTTTGCCATCAAAAAGGTCGGCCACGACCGGAAGTTTGCCCGGCCCTACTACACGGCCATGAAGAAAGCCAAATTTTCCGTTGCCGACCAGCCCCAGCTGGCGGTGGTCAAGTCCGAGGGCCTGCGCTACATCGAGCACAAGGCAAAAATCGGCTGCCTGTACTACTGCCACGCGGAGCCATTTGCCTACTGCGTCCAAAACGTCAGAGGCCAGGAGAAAACGGACGACGTAGTCGTCTACGACAAAATCAACCCCCAGAGCCGCATCGACGTCTTTGACGCTGCCGTATTTGCTACGATTCGAATGCTCATCGACACCGAGAAGAGCTCCACGGCGGCCAAGTGGTTTGACAGCCTCAGCAAAGGAGATTAACACATGGCATTTTTTAAGCGGCGGGACAAGCCCGCTAAAACGCCGCTGCTGGGGGTGTATCTCTCCGGCAGTGGAGACCTGCCGGAAGGGTACTCCCGGCTCATTGACGCGCCGGAAGTCAGCGACTGCATCAACCGGATTGCGTCCATCCTCAGTTCCGCGACCATCTACCTCCGCCGGAACACTGCCGAGGGCGACAAGCGTGTCTTTGATGCCCTGTCCCGCATGGTGGACATCAACCCCATGCCCGGCATCGGCAACCGGGCCCTGCTGATCGACTGGATTGTCTCCACAATGCTGGGAGACGGAGACGGAAACGCCTTTGTCTATCCCAGACTGGAGGGCGGCGAGTTTGTGGCGCTGGACCCCATGCCCGGAGCCTCCGCCGTCCAGAAGGGCGACACCTATGTGGTCAACTGGCAGGGCACTCCCTACTCCCCCACGGACGTGCTCCACTTCCGACTTCACGCGGATCCGCTGGTCCCCTGGCAGGGCCGCGGCATCCGGATCCCCGGCGAGCGGCTGGCCCAGAGCATCGCCAACACCAATGCCCTTAAGGACAACCTGTCCAAGCCAGATTACCGTCCGCCCATGGCCATCATCGTCAACGCGGACTCGGACTTGTCCGACAAAGAGGCCCGTGACAATTTCCGCAGCCAGTACCTCTCCGATGACCCCGGCGAGCCCTGGATTCTGCCGGATGGACTGATCGATATCAAGACATGGAGCCCCATGTCCCTGGTGGACATGGCCGTCAAGGACACCGTGGAGCTGGACAAAAAGAGCGTGTGCTCCCTTCTGGGCTGCCCGCCCTACATGCTGGGCCTGGAATCCTACAGCCAGGCGGCGCACAACAATTTCGTCCGCACCACCATCAACCACATTGCCACCGTCATCGAGCAGACTCTGACTCTGGGGCTGCTGGCCGACCGGCCGGATGAATATTTTAGCTTTAACCGCCGGCGGCTGTACGATTATGACCTCAAGACCCTGATCGACATCGACAACTCCATGGCCGACCGGGGCTACCTCAACGGCGATGAGGTCCGCGAGGACGCATTCCGGGACCCCGCAGGACTGACGGAGTACAAAGTCCTGGAAAATTACATTCCCTACGACATGTCCGGGGACCAGAACAAGTTGAAGGGAGGCGAAGACAACGCCGAAACAGTATAGATCTCAACGGTCCGCATTTACGGACCCCTCCGCAGAGGGCGGAGAGCCTCACATCTCCGGCTATTTTGTCGTTTTCGATCAGCCGTACTACGTCTGGGACGACATGGAGGAGGTCGTTGACCCTCACGCCTTTGACGGCTGCGACATGTCTGATGTTCGGGCGCTCTACAACCACGATGAGCGCCTGGTTTTGGGCCGAGCCAGCCAAAACACCAGCACGCTGACGTTTTCTGTCGATTCCACCGGCCTTTACGGCGACATCCAAGTCAATCCGGACGACCCGGAAGCCATGGCAGCCCGGTCCCGCGTCCTGCGGGGAGACATCGACCAGGCGTCTTTTGGTTTTGAGGAGAACGATGTGGAGTATGTCGACCTGCCGGATGGTCGGGTCCGCCGGATCATCCGCGGCATCGCCAAGCTCTACGAGATCAGCGTTTGCACCTTCCCCGCCTACGAGCAGACCAGCGTGGCCGCCCGCTCCGGCGACCCCGCAGCCCTGCGACGGGAGATCACCAACCACAAAAAATCCAACTTAAGGAGGAAATTGAAACACCATGGCAACTAAACCCACCACCAACGTGCTCATGCTCCGGAAAAAGCGGTCCCTGACCGCCAAGAAGCTCACCGAGGCAAGAGCCAGAGCCAAGAAGCTCCGCGCCGATGAGGAGGAGCTGGCCAAGCAGCTGGAAGCCGTCCAGGATGAGATCCCCGCAGATCTGGAGCAGCAGATTCAGGAAGTCACAGACGCCCAGACCGAGGTCAACGACCAGATCGGCGAGCTTGTGGATGAACTGTCCAATCTGGACGACCAGCTGGCCGCCGTCGAGGACACGCTGGACGAGCCCGCCCCCGAAGCCGACCCCGAGGAAGACCCCACCCGTTCCGCTCGCAAGGGCGGCAGCCGCCGGGCTGCCACTCCCGTGCCCGGCCGCTTTGCCTGCAGAAGCCGCTGTTTTGCAAGCCGCAGCCAGCGCGATGCGTTTTACGCCAACCCCGCCGTCCATGGCTTCCTGGACCGCATCCGGTCCATCGGCACCCTGGCCATGGCTTCCCGCCGCTCCGTCACCGGCGCGGACCTGACCATCCCTGATCAGATTCTGGACGTGCTCCGCGACAACCTCAACGAGTACTCCAAACTGATCTCTAAGGTCCGCCTGCGTCAGGTCAGAGGCCAGGCCCGGCAGCACATCATCGGCAAGGTGCCCGAGGGCATCTGGATGGAGATGGCCGGCGCGCTGAACGATCTGGAATTTAAAATCACGGACATCGAGACCGACGGCTACAAAGTCGGCGGCTATATCCCCATCGACAACTACCTGCTCAAGGACTCCGACATCGCCCTGGGCGAGGAGATTCTCTACGCACTGGGGCAGGCCATCGGCTACGCACTGGACAAGGCCATCGTCTACGGCCTCGGCCCCAACAGCAAGATGCCCGTCGGCATCGTCACCCGTCTGGCCCAGACCGACAAGCCCGGCTACTGGACCGATACGATGGGCGACTGGACGGATCTCCACAGCTCCAACGTTCTGACCCTGGACCTGGCCTCCAAGGCCGGCACGGATTTCTTCGTTCCCTTCCTTCAGGCTGCGGCCAAGGCCGAGCCCACCTACACCACCGACGGCAAGATCTGGATCTGCAACGACGCTACCCGTCAGGATCTGCTGATCCGCTCCCTGGCCTACAACTCCGCCGCTGCCCTGATGGCGGGCCTGGACAACACCATGCCCATCGTCGGCGGCGAGATTATCACCCTGGAGTTTATCCCCGATCACCAGGTCATAGGCGGCTACGGCGGCGAGTATGTGCTGGTCGAGCGGGAGGGCGGCACCTTTGCCAGCTCTGACCTGCCCCTGTTTGTGCAGGACAAAACCGTGTACAAGGGCACTGCCCGCTACGACGGCCAGCCCGTCTCCGGCGAGGGCTTTGTGGCCATCAGCTACGACAATGTAGCGCCCACCACATCCATGGCCTTTGCCCCCAACTACGCGGGCACGCCTCTCAACGCTCTGGTGGTCACCTCCGCAAAGGGCGGCGCGGCCGGCAAGACCACGCTGACGGTGGCCGGTACCAAGTCCACCGGCAATGACCTCTACGCCATGGTCGGCGCACCCGTCTCCGTCAACTCCGGCGACTCCGTCGAGGCTGCCATCAACGCAGGTTTTGTTAAGTTTACTTCCGGCGGTACCATCGCCGCAGCCAACGGCGCAGGTATTACGGTAGTCGAGGTCGACGCCAACGGCAAGATCATCTCTGCCGGTTACGTTGCCTCCGCAGTCTCCGGCGCGTAAGTTATCCGCCCCCGGCCTCAAAACCGGGGGCATTTTTGAAAGGAGCATATAGCAATGGCAAGCAATCGCTACAAAATGCCGCTCGGCATGCGCAAGAGTTATTTTTATCCCATCAAGACAACCCCGGAAAATGCCCACCCCACCTATGACACCGCCCTTGATATGGGCTCGGCCGTCAAGGGGTATCTCGCCATCACCACCGCCTCCGGCGAGATCGTAGGCGATGACCAGATCCTGCACAGCGTGGAGAGCTTTGTCTCTGCCCAGCTGGACGCGGAGACCAACCTGTCCGATCTGGAGATCAACGCCAAACTCTTTGGCCACAAGTATGCGGAGGCCACCGGCGAAGACTCCGGCAAGGACGACACCCCCGTCTCCGGCGGCTATGGCTTTATCGAGCCAATCATTAAGGATGACAAAACTACCGCATTCCGGGCCACCGCCCTCTATCACTGCACACCCATGCCGAGCAGTGAAAAGCAGGAAGCCGACACCCGGAAGCCCACGGAGTTTAGCCCCAAGACCAACGCCGTCTCCTATAAGGTGCTGGCCGACAACTCCGGCGCCTGGCGCAACCGCCAGGACTACGACACCCTGGCCGCCGCGGAGGCAGGGCTTAAAAAGATCTTTGGGGCCGCAGTCTGATGGCGGCGGCACGGGATACCCTGCTCGCCGATCTCGGCCTGATCGGAGATGTGCCGGAGGAGATGAGCGCATACCTGGACACGCTGCTGGAGCAGGCGGCCAGTGACCTGGCGGATGCCGGTCTTCTTCTCTGCCCCGGCGAGCCGAAGGATGAGTTTTTGACGGCGGCATACGCCGCCTGGCTTTACCGGTCCCGAGTCAACGGGGCCGGGAAACCGGACCGCCTGACCCGGATGATCAACACCCGGGCCGTCAACCAGAACACAGGAGGCACCGCATGATCTACGATACCGCGATAGAGATCTTATACCTGCCCAAGCCTCTGACAGTCCCCGCCGCCGGCACGCTGGTCCGCAAGATCTCGGCCATGTGCGCCAGGAAGACGGTCTATGCCAAGCGGTACTGGGATGCCGTGTCCAACGACCGGCGCATAGACGAGTATGTGGAGCTGCCAATGCTCCGCAACGTAACCGGCGGCGACTATGCCCGCCTGCTGGGGCACACCTACCGGGTGGAGCAAGCCCAGTTTGGCCAGGATGAGGACGGTCTCCCCGTCACCTGGCTCAGCCTGATGCGTATGGAGGACCGCTATGACGATTACTGATTTCTCCGCGGCGCTGGAAGCCGCGGGCCTGTCCGTATATACGCCGGTCGTCCCGGCCGGGGCCGTAAACTGTCTGGCCTGGCATACCTACGGGGCCATCCCCTTCATCGGCGACAACGGCAACGTCCTCAACGCCCCCCAGGTACAGATTGACATCCTCACCGACACGGTCCATGAGCTGCTGATCGACGACATCACAGCGGTGCTCTGGACGCTGGACCTGCCCTACTCCATCCAGTCCGACGGCTACGACCCAGATTATGGGTGCCGCCGGACCATCCTGCAGATGGTGGTGATCTGATGGCAAAGTTTGTAAGCTATGCCATGGATGACCTGCAGATCCCCTTTGACAAGATGTCCCGGCTGTCCGCCGCTGACCTGCTTGATATCCTCCGCCCAGGCGCGGAGCTGATGCGGCAGGCCATTGTCGATGCCGTCAAGTCCACATTCACCCAGCGCTCCGGCTCCCTGGCCGGGAGCTGGGTGCTTACGGAGTCCTCCGCGGAGGGCAATGCCGAGATTGCCATTGAGCCTCTGGGTGTACACCCCACCACCGGCCGCGGCATACGGAAGAAAAAGCGGAAGAAATCCGGCGGCGATGCCAATGCGGTCGTTGCCTATGCGCTGGAGTACGGCACCCCCCGCATCCCCGCCCGGCATTACATCCAGAGATCGGAAGAGCGTCGTGTAGGGAAAGA
>OGFF01001537.1_pt1 | contig 23991 bp, 20 predicted proteins | sample 1570751 | NCBI WGS metagenome assembly OGFF01 (sample SAMEA2581951, study PRJEB24529) | metagenome | biome: Human gut stool | place: China | collected 2011 | reverse complement strand
TTGATGTAGAAAACGGCCAAAAGACCGGCTTCTTCCTCGACCAGAAGTATAACCGTCAGGCGATTGCCAAGATTGCCAAGGGCAAGCATGTGCTGGACTGCTTTACCCACACCGGCTCCTTTGCGCTGAATGCTGCCAAGGGCGGCGCTGCGAGCGTTACCGCGGTTGATATCAGTGCGGAGGCAGTGCAGATGGCGGAGCATAACGCTGCGATTAACAATTGCTCCGATGTTATGCACGGCCTGCAGGCGAATGTTTTTGATTTGCTGAGCGATTTGTTCAACAAGCATTCCCGTGAATATGACTTTATTATTCTGGACCCGCCGGCGTTCACCAAATCCGGCAGCACGGTAAAGAATGCGATTCGCGGTTACAAGGAAATCAACCTGAAGGCCATGAAGCTGCTGCCGCGCGGCGGTTATCTGGCAACCTGCTCCTGCTCGCACTTTATGAAGGAGGAGCTATTCGTGAAGATGCTGCAGGACGCTGCGCATGATGCCAACGTTTCCCTGCGTCAGATTGAAGCACGTCAGCAATCTCCGGACCATCCGATTCTGTGGCAGGTGCCGGAAACCAATTATCTCAAATTCTATATCTTCCAGGTAGTATAAAAACTCAGTCTAAAAATATGCTGCTGTTAAGGGGGCGTTATTGTGCAGGCTTTAGAGGGTATTCGTGTGCTTGATTTGTCACGGCTGCTGCCGGGACCGTATTGTACAATGCTGCTGGCCGATTTCGGCGCGGAGGTTATTAAAATCGAGGAGCCGGGACGGGGTGATTATGCCCGCAGCTTTCCGCCGTTCCTCAAGGATTTCGGTTACTGGCATCTGCAGCTGAACCGCAATAAAAAGAGCGTAGTGTTTAACCTGAAGTCGGATGCGGGACGCAAGGCGTTTCTGGAGCTGGTGAAAACCGCCGACGTGGTGGTGGAAAGCTATCGTCCGGGCGTACTGACGAAGCTGGGCATTGACTATGCGGCGGCGAAGGCAGTGAATCCGCGAATTATCTACTGCTCGCTGACAGGCTACGGCAAAAAGGGGCCGCTGGCCAAGCAGGCCGACCATGATATCGGTTATGTGAGCTTGGCAGGCATTACCGCTATGAGCGGTGAGGCGCAGGGCAAGCCGGCGATTCCGGGCGTGCTGATGGCGGATATGAATGCGTCGATGGCGGCGGGCATGAGCATTATGATTGCGCTGCGCCATGCACAGATGACGGGCGAGGGGCAGGAAATAGATATTTCGCTGTATAATGTGGCGATGACGCTGATGCCCGGTGCTGCCAGCCTGTACTTCGGCAGCGGTTTTGTGGCGGAACGCGGCAACAACTGGCTGACGGGTGCCAACGCCAACTACAATATTTATGCGACGAAGGAAGGACGCTACCTTGCGGTGGGCTGCCTGGAGAAGAAGTTCTGGAGCAACCTGTGCGCTGTGCTGCAGCGCCCCGATATGACGGACCTGATAGATGATGATGCTAACCACGACTACTTAAAGCAGCAGCTGTCGCTGGAATTTGCCAAACACACGCTGCCCGAATGGGAGCAGCTGCTGGCGGGCAAGGATACCTGCGTAACGCCGGTGCTGGATTTTGCCGAGGCGGTGGCTGCGGAGCAGACCAAGGCCAACGAGATGGTGCTGAACGTAGAGGACGCAGAGCTTGGCAGCTATCGGCAGCTGGGCTTTGCCATGAAGCTGAGCAAAACGCCGGCCGCGCTGCGGAAGCGTGCGCCGCGTCTGGGCGAGGATACGCAGCTGGTGCTGTCGCAGGCTATTGCCGATGAAAAACTGCTGGCGGAAGCATTGCAGAGCAAATAAAAAATGACCTCCTGAATTTTCAGGAGGTCTGATTTTTTGGTAAGCTTTAAAGTTTTTGTGAGCTTATTTTTCTACACGGCCGGGATATGCTTTGAGTGCTTCGCCCAGAATGTAGATAGCGCGCTCCAGATCCTCGCTCTTTAATACATAAGCAAGGCGTGCTTCATTGACGCCACTGCCGGGGGTGTTGTAGAAGCCGTTGCCGGGAGCAAACATAACGGTTTCGCCGTCGATAGCGAAGTTTTCCAGAGTCCAGATAGCAAATTTTTCTGCATCGTCAACAGGCATGTTAACCATGATGTAGAAAGCGCCCTTCGGGTCGGAAGCCTTCACGCCGGGGAGCTTCTTCAAAGCTGCCACGATGGTGTCGCGGCGTTTTTTGTATTCCTTGTTAACCTCTTCCAGATAGCTTGCCGGAGTGGTGTACAGAGCTGCTGCACCGACCTGCTCCAGAATCGGGCTGCACAGACGAGCCTGGCAGCATTTGATAACCTGCTTGCTGAGCTCTTTGTTTTTGCTGATGATGCAGCCGATGCGCGCACCGCAGGCGCTGTAGCGTTTGGAAACGGAATCGATGATGATCAGGTTGTCGTCTAATTCGGGCATGGTGCCGAAGCTGCGATATGCTCCGTCATAAACGAATTCACGGTATACTTCGTCAGCGATTAAAGCCAGGTTATGCTTGCGCACGATGCGGGAAATCATATCCTGTTCTTCTTCGGTATAAACTACGCCGGTAGGATTGCCGGGGTTGGTGAGCAGAATTGCTTTGGTTTTCGGAGTAATGTGCTTTTCGATTTCTTCTTCGCTGGGCAGGTGGTAACCGTTTTCTACGCTGGTAGGAACAGCGTTGATTTTAGCGCCGAACTCCTTGCAGAAGGTGGTGTAGTTAGCGTAGAAGGGTTCGAAAACCATGATTTCGTCGCCGGGGTCGCACAGAGCCATAACTGCGAAAATCAGGGCCTCGCTGCCGCCGTTGGTAACGAAAATATCTTCAATAGCATAATCCATGCCTTTTTCTGCATAATATTTCTGTATAGCCTTCAGAAGGAACATTTCGCCCTTGGAATTGCTGTAGGCGATTACCGGTGCCTGGAATTCACGCACACTGTCCATGAATTGTGCCGGAGTGGCAATATCAGGCTGGCCGATGTTCAGATGATAAACCTTTTTACCTGCAGCCTTGGCTGCGTCAGCATACGGGGACAGCTTTCTGATAGGAGATGCTGTCAGGCTTTGAATACGTTGAGAAAGTATCATGAAAAAAACTCCTTGCTATTATTTATTGTTTGGGGCAGTTGTAACTGCTTTGTTTATTATAGCACAGATTTTGCCGAGATTGTATATAGTAAAATATTAATACTGTATACATTTGACTTTTTGACGCAAGCACTTTTTGAAGAAGCAGTTTGGCAAATGGTTGTCGTTTGCAGAATGCTTTTGCATAAATATTAAAAAAATGCTATAATAGGAACGTTATTTTTAATTTTTTGAAGGAGTGATTGTCCCCTATGCAAACAACGCAAGCAAAAAATCAGACCGGCGGCATCCTCGGCCTGATTGAACGCGTCGGCAACAAAATCCCCGATATCACGATTTTGTTCATCGGTGCGTTTATCATCTGCTGCATTATGTCAGCAATTCTTTCGACGATGCACTTTGGTTATGTGCATCCCACTACCGGCAAGGAAATCGTAGTCAACAATATGTTGAGCGGCAAAAACCTTGTTGCACTGTTAAGCAAGATGGTTACCAACTATTCCGGCTTCCCGCCGCTGGGCATGGTAATCGTTGCTACCCTGGGTATCGGTATTGCTGACGGCTCCGGCTACATTAATACTGCGCTGAAAAAAATTCTCGCTGTTACGCCTAAGTTTTTGATTACCCCGATTATTATTCTCGTCGGTATGCTGAGCCATCTCGGTCCCGATACCGGCTATGTAATCATCATCCCGGTTGCGGCTTACATGTATTATGCGAGCGGCAAGCATCCGCTGGCAGGTATCGGCGCATCCTTCGCAGGCATTGCCGGTGCCTTCGCTGCCAACTATACTCCGTCCGCAATTGACCCGGTTATTCAGGGCTTCACCCAGAGCGCTGCGCAGATTATCGACCCGTCTTATCAGGTTAACGTACTGTGCAACTATTTCTACGCCTTCGGTGCGACCTTCCTCGTAATCCCCAGCTGCTGGTGGGTGACGGAAAAGATTGTTGAGCCGTGGCTGTGGAAAAACTGCCCGCTCGATGATGATATCGAGGTAGGCGAGGACGGCAACACTGCCGTAACTCCCAAAGAAAACCGTGCCTTCTACGCTGCTACCGGCCTTTTGATCGTGATGATTGCGCTGCTTGTGTACCTGCTGCTGCCAGCTGATTCCATCTTCCGCGATGACAAGGGTATGCTGGCAAGCTTCAAGGCGCCGATTATGCAGTCCATCGTTTCTCTGCTGTTTGTTTTCACCGGCGCTGTCGGTCTGACCTACGGCGTAATGGTAGAAAAATTCAAATCTCCGAAGGATGTTACCACTGCGATGGAGGATATCACCAAAACTCTGGTGCAGCTGATTGTATTCTACTTCTTCGCTGCGCAGTTCCTCTATGCCTTCGGTGCTTCCAACATGGGCGCGCTGATTGCGATTGCCGGTGCCGAGTTCCTGAAGTCCCTGGCATTGCCGCCGCAGGTAACTATTTTCGGCATCATCATCTTCGTTGCGATGCTGAACCTGATTATTACCTCTGCTTCCGCTAAGTGGGCAATTCTGGCACCTATCTTCGTACCGATGCTGATGGCTGTAGGTATTGCGCCGGAGCTGACTCAGGTTGCCTTCCGCGTTAGTGACTCTGCGGTTAACGTTGTAACCCCGATGTTTGCGTTCTACCCGCTGATTATCCTCTACTGCCAGAAGTACGTGAAGAGCGCCGGTATCGGTACACTGAGCTCACTGATGCTGCCGTATACTATTACGTTACTCGTCACCCTGACTATTATGCTGTATGCTTTCTGGTTTATGGATATACCGTTGGGATTACAAGCTGACTACGTATACCCCAGACGCATAATGTAATATTATTTCAGAGATGATATAATGAAGAGAGCCTCTCCTCGGGGAGAGGTGCCGAGCTTGTCGAGGCGGAGAGGGGTGACATCATGCAAGCTCTTCTCTTGTCCTATAGCTAATTCACCTTGCCTCCCCTCAAAGGGGAGGTGGCTGCGAGCATAGCGAGCAGACGGAAAGGTGTTATATGTATTTATGAAAGAAGGTCTTTGAAAATGTCTTTGCAAGAACGTTTGACTGAACGCTTTTTACGTTACGCTGCCGTACCATCCCAAAGTAAGGAGGGCTGTGCTGTTGTCCCAAGTACTCCCGGCCAATGGGATATGGCTAAGCTGCTGAAGGAGGATTTGGCTGAGCTTGGTCTGGTGGACCTGGAAATCAGTGAATTCTGCGTGCTGACCGGCCGTCTGCCGGCTAACCTGCCTGCAGGCCACGCTCCCGTGCCGAATGTAGGCTGGGTTGCGCATATGGATACCGTTGACGTAAACCTTTCTCCCGAGGTACATCCGCAGATTGTGAAAAACTATCAGGGCGGCGATGTACTGCTGAACGCTGAAAAGCAAATCTATATTAAGGTAAGCGAGCATCCCGAGCTGAACAAATATATCGGCAGCGACCTTATCACCACCGACGGTACCTCTGTACTGGGCGCAGATAACAAGGCTGCTGTTGCCAACCTGATGGTAGCACTGGAAACCATCATTAAGGAAAACCGTCCGCACGGCGAAATTTATGTAGCCTTTGTTCCGGATGAAGAGGTTGGCCTCTGCGGTTCCAAGAAGATGGATTTCAGCAAGTTCCCGGTTGAATTTGCTTATACCATTGACTGCTGCGAGCTGGGCGAGGTTGTATACCAAACCTTTAATGCAGGCAGCGCACACATCAAAATCAAGGGCGTAACCGCACATCCGATGTCCGCTAAGAACACTTTGGTCAACCCGGCGCTGGTTGCTGTAGATATCATCAACTGCTTCGACAGAATGCAGACTCCGGAGCACACCGAGGGCACCGAAGGCTTTATCTGGGTGCAGGCTATTAAATCCAACGCTGCGGAAGCAACTTTGGATATCAAAATCCGCGACCATAATAAAAAGATGTATGAAGCACGCAAGGAGTTCATCCGTCATTCTGTGGAATATGTACAGGCCAAGAATCCGAAGGCCGGCATTGAGCTGAACATCACCGACGTATACGGCAACATTGCCGATGCGCTGAACGATGACAACAGAAAATGCGTTGAGTACATTTTCGAGGCTATGAAGGAGTTGGATATCGAGCCGAAGGATATCGCTATGCGCGGCGGCACCGACGGTTCCTTTATTTCCACCAAGGGCATCCCGACGCCGAACTATTTCACCGGCGCGCTCAACTTCCACTCCAACTGCGAGTTTATGCCGATGGCTGCAGTGGAAAAATCCTGCCTGATGACATTGAAGCTGGTTGAGCTGATTACCAAATAAAAAATGCTTGACAAATGCGTCGCTTTCCTGTAAAATATTACTTGTTTCCGACGCAAATGCGCGCGAAGCCTTTTGGGGGCGTAGCTCAGCTGGGAGAGCACCTGCCTTGCAAGCAGGGGGTCAGGAGTTCGATTCTCCTCGTCTCCACCAATCGTTAATTAGCGGTCTTACTTTGGTAGGACCGCTTTTTTGTGCGCAAAAAAAGACGCCCATGTGTATGAGCGTCTGAGTAAATTGTTTAATGGCTCAGCAGCCTTCGTTTTCTTCCCATTCCTCGCTGTTTTCGTTGATGTACCATTTGCTGTTGATATAGATCTTTTCTTCGATAGTACGCGGTCCCCAGATAACGCTGCCTTCAGGGCCATAGTCCTCGCCGTCGTCGGGGCAGGTATCGTCATAGGTGATAAGGGGAACGTAAGCATCGGCGCTGTCTGCTTCTATATTATTCATATTATTATTGTATTGCTGTTCTTCCTCCTGCGGATGCAGCATCCTATTGTATTTGTACAAAAGCTTTGCGGCATAGACAACGGCGGAAAGCAATACTCCCTCCTTCGGCAGTCCACAGAGAACTAAAATAAAAGCCAGAACGGCTAAAACTACGCTGTGGAAGAAGCTTTCTTGTTCATCCAGCTCTTTTATCTTATGTAAAAGGTAAATAATCAGCAGTGTTATGGGCAGCAGCACAAGAAAATAGCCTAATGATGTATGCGTAAAAATTAAAATAACGAGCGTTAAAAGGAGTATTAAAGCTATAAGGGCAATTACCTTTTTTATGTTACTGCAAAAGCTGTCGATAAAATTCATGGCACGCACCTCACTTTTATCTGTATTATAGCATGCCGGTGAATTTTCTACAAAAAATCTAAAAAAACTGCAGAAATCGCTTGAATATGCCCTTTAAATGTGATATAGTATACACTATATTAAGGATTTCCCCAGAAAAAAGTATAGTATTTTAAAAGGAGCAAATTATTATGGAGAAAGAAAAAGCATTCCTGCTGTGGTTTGACCAGCTGGAGAGAAAAGACGTAGCAATCGCCGGTGGTAAGTCTTCTTCCTTGGGCGAGCTGACCTCTCATGTTGACGTACCTGTACCGTATGGCTTCGCAACTACTGCCTGCGCTTACAGATACTTCTTTGAAAAGACCGGTCTGTACGAAAAGATCAAAGCTTTAATTGCCGGTCTGGACGTAGACAACAGCGCTCAGCTGCGCGAGGTTTGCGCTAAGGTCCGCCAGGCAATTATGGACGAAGAAATGCCGCAGGATCTGCAGGACATGATTGCCCAAGCTTACAAAGAGCTGGGTGAAAAGGTTGGCCAGGCTGATCCGTTCGTTGCTGTTCGCAGCAGCGCTACCGCAGAGGATTTGCCGGATGCAAGCTTTGCAGGCCAGCAGGACACCTACCTGAACGTAAAGGGTGCAGAAACCATCGTTGCTAAGGTTAAGGAATGCTATGCTTCCTGCTTTACCGACCGTGCGGTTTACTACCGTGAAAAACAAGGCTTTGATCATCTGGATGTAGCACTGAGCGCTGCAGTACAGATGATGGTATTCTCCAAGGCTGCAGGCGTTATGTTCACTGTTAACGTTGCTACCGGCGACGACAAGAACATCCTCATCGAAGGCGCATGGGGCTTGGGCGAATATGTTGTTCAAGGCACCGTAACTCCGGATAACTATACTGTAAATAAAGCTACCTGCGAGATTGTTGAAAAGAACGTTAACGCGCAGGACATTAAGCTGATCCGTAAAGCTGACGGCGACTGCGAAGAAGTTGTTGTTCCGCTGGATGAGCAAAACGAGCAGAAGCTGACTGATGAGCAAATAAAACAATTGGCTGAATGCGCTAAGAAAATTGAAGCACACTATGGCTGCTACATGGACATGGAATGGGGCGTTGACGAGCGCGATAACAAGGTTTACATCCTGCAAGCCCGTCCTGAAACCGTATGGAGCCGTCGTAACAAAGAAAATGGTGCACCGAAAGAGGAGAAGAAAGTGACTACTGATCGCAAAGTTATCGTTAAAGGCTTGCCTGCCAGCCCTGGTAATGTAGCAGGCCGCGTACATGTAATTTTGGATCCGTCCCATATCGACGAGTTCAAGGAAGGCGAAATCCTCGTAACCGAAATGACCGCTCCTGACTGGGTACCGGCTATGAAGAAAGCGAAAGCAATCGTAACCGATAGCGGCGGAATGACCTGCCATGCTTCTATCGTATCCCGCGAGCTGGGCATTCCCTGTATCGTAGGTACCAAGAGCCGTGGCGAAGCTGCTACCACCACCATTCCCGATGGCATTGACGTAACCATTGATGCTACTCATGGTGTTGTTTATGAAGGCATCATCGAAGAGCCGAAGGCTGAACAGCCGGCACAACAAGTAGTTGCTGCTGCTGAATATTTCCCACCGACCGGCACCAAGATTTATATGAACCTGGGCGATCCTGAGCTGGCTGAAAAATATGCTACTCTGCCTTGCGACGGCATCGGTCTGATGCGCGAAGAGTTCATCTGGACTACTTATATCCATGAACATCCGCTGTATCTGATCAAAATCGGTCAACCGGAAAAGGTTGTAGACCAACTGGCTGAAGGCATCCGCCAAGTTTGCCAGGCTATGGCTCCGAGACCGGTAACCATGCGCTTCTCCGACTTCAAGTCCAGCGAATACCGCGACCTGAAGGGCGGCGACGAATTCGAGCCGAACGAGCCTTCCGCTCTGCTGGGCTGGCGCGGTGCTTCCCGTTACTATGATCCTAAATATATCGAAGCATTCAAGCTCGAATGCATGGCTGTTCGCAAAGTTCGCGAAGAGTTCGGCCTGAAGAACCTGAACGTTATGATTCCGTTCTGCCGTAACGTAGAGGAATGCGAAAAGGTTACCAAGATTATGGCTGACTGCGGTCTGTCCCGTGGTAAGGACTTCAAGGTTTGGCTGATGGCTGAGATTCCGTCCAACATCATTCTGGCTGACCAGTTCAACAAATTTGTTGATGGCTATTCCATCGGTTCCAACGACCTGACCATGCTGGTTCTGGGCTGCGACCGTGATAACGATACTGTTTCCCATATCTATGACGAACGTAACCTGGCTGTACGCCGTGCAATTCGTCACCTGATCGAGGTTGCTCATAAGGATGGCAAGACCGTTTCTATCTGCGGTCAGGCTCCGAGCGTATATCCTGAGTTCTGCGAGTTCCTCATTAAGAGCGGTATCGACAGCATGTCCGTTAATCCGGATACTGTTAAGTTCACCAAGAAGCTGGCTGCTCAAATCGAGCAACGCATCATGATGGATGCTCTGACCGGCAAAGGCCGTCAAGAGGTTGAGGACCTGAACTGGTAATTAGCAAGCAAGACTTTCAGCTCTGTAGTCAAGCGCATTGGCTTTATCTGGAAGCAGAAAAAGTAAATATGCAGTAAAGAGTTTTAGGACTCCTGTATTGTAGTAATGCAATGCAGGGGTCCTATTTGCTTTTTTCTGGAAAAATTTAAGGAGGTATTCATGTTTTCCGTTATTTTTGTTCTTGGATTGCTTTATCACACCTATACCGATCTGAAATCTATGCTGCTTTATGACAAGACAACATTAATTTTAGCGGCGGTTGGCTTAGTACGCGCGTGGTATGAGAGGCAGCTTTTTGATGCTGCTTACGGCGCTGGAATTATTTTGGCAATAATGTTGGTGCTGTATTTTGCCAGCCGCGGCGGTATGGGCGAGGGCGATGTTAAGTTGGCGCCGGCGTTGGGTATCTGGCTCGGTTTAGAGCAGGGAGTATTGTGTTTGCTGCTTGCCTTTATCAGCGGTGGTATTGTGGGAGCATTACTGTTGCTGTGCAGGCGTGGGAAGCTGAAACAGGCGATTCCCTTCGGACCGTTTTTGTGTGCGGCGGCAGTCACTGCATATTTTTGGGGTAGAGAAATCATTACATGGTATTGGAGGATGTTCTTATGATGAAGTATGGTAAAAGTATTAGTGTTGAGGAGCTGTTTGAGCCTGTACTGTGCGCTTTGCGCTGCCGATGGCGCCTTAAGCAGGCGCTTTTGCTGCTGTCGCTGCAAACGGGGCAGGTGGCATATTGGCAGAATGGTGAGCATAGCTGGCAGGAGCAGCTAGATGAAGAGTGCCTGACAAATAAGCAAAGACTTGCCGATACTTTACGTGAAATGCTTTTGAAGCGTGAGGTGGAAGAAGGTGCGATGGTTTTATTGCTGCCTGCAGCAGCAATGATGCATTCTGAACAGATGGTGTTGCCTTCAATGCGGCGGCGTGAACTGCAGGCTGTCTTAAAATGGGAGATACAGCAGAGTGTTCCTTGGCCTGAAGAGGACTATACTTATAGCTTTGAGGCAACAGAATTTAGTGAAGCAGGAGAACAGCAATATCAGGTAACTTTTACGGCCTTACAGGATACGTCACGCGCTGAGCTGGAGCATCTGTGCAGCAGCTTGCTTTTAAAGCTGCAGGGCATTTTGTTAAGCGACATGACGTTTGATGAAGCTGCAGAGAAGTGGTTTACCGGTAAGCAGCTGCCGACTGTATATAGACAGAAGCAAAAGTATTTGCATGGTGCAGCGGCCGCTTTTGGACGCTGGCTGCCTAAGGTCAGCGGCGCTGCCTTGGCTTTGGCACTGTTAGCTTATGGCGGGGCCTGGGGAGGCTGTTATCTGGCGCAACGCGATTTGCGGGAGGTGGAGCAGCGATTAGCGCAGTATGCGGAGTGGGAGCAGCGTATGCAGGAAAGCAAGGCTGTGGAACATAGATGTCAGCGTTTGGAAAAGCTGTTGGCTACAGCGTCTAAACCTTCGAAGGAGGCCGTTGGTGAGTTGGAACGCATCTGCCGCCAGATGATTCCCGGCTGTTGGCTGACTCTGCTGGAATACAACGGCAGCAAAAAGCCTTTAGTGCTGCAGGGTCAGGCGGTGGATAATTTGGCTTTAGAAAGCTTTGTGGAGCAACTGCAAAAATGTGGAAATTACAGCAGAGTAGAGCTTCTGCAATCGCAGCAGCAGGGTAACGTTCTTGTTTATAAACTGCAGCTGCAGATGAAGGAGGGCAAGCAATGAAAGCAGGAGAAAAAACAATTAATCTGCTTGCCTGCATAGCCTTCGTGTTGGTTGTAGGCTTGGGAATGCAGGCATGGGAGCTTTTGACTGAACGGCAACTGACGGTAGAGCAGATACAGAAGTTGCAGAGAAAACTGACACAGCAGATTCGCTTTGCTGATGAACACAGTGATTATAAAACATATAAAATCAAGCTATTGGATAAGCAAAAAAAATTAGAGCAGCAGGTAGAGCATAATCTGAATTTAAACAACCTCTTGCAGCGCCTGCAAAAGCAGGCACAAGCGCAAAGTATTCTGCTAAACAGCATGCAGATGGAGGGAAATCCTGTGCCTTTGCAGCAGGGCCTGCAGCTACAGACAGTGAAAATAAGTGTTGTCGGCAATTTTTATTCCCTGCTGCGTTGGCTGCGGCAGGCAGAACGCGACGGCTGCAAGTTTAAAGAGCTGCGCTTGCAAAGCGACATGCAGGCAAAAGAAGTGCTGAAAATGGATATCTCACTGGAATTGCATACCATAAACTGATTCACCAAATTAGCCTACGCTAATTTTATCTTGACAAAACCCTCATCTTATAAGATAATGTCATAGTAAAGTTAGAGTAGGCTAATTAAATTTTAAAGATAGCACTAGCTAATATTGTAAAGAAAGTTGCGCATGAAAAATTATATCTTACTCGTATTTGTCGTAATCATAGCCCTGGCAGGCTACTTCCTGCTGGCAAGAGGCCAGCACAAGCTCGCAGCCAACGTCGCCGTCAGCGTAACCGACAGCACCGGCGCCAAGGTACACATCCCCGCGGAGCCCAAAAGAATCGTCTTTCTCAATGCCTCCAATCTGGAAATCTTCGCCTCCATCGGTGGCAGGGCCGTCGGCAGACCTACCAGCACTTCATATCCCAACGACATCAAGGAAAGCATTAAGGACATCCCTGAAGTAGGCATGATCCACGCGCCGAATCTGGAAAAAATCATGAGCTTGAAGCCTGATCTGGTTGTAGGCACCAACGTACCCTTCCACGTAATGCTGCGCAAGCCTCTGGAAATGGCAGGCGTGCCGCTTTACCTGAACATGATAAACTCCTATGAGGATGTGCTGAAAAGCATAGACGACTTCGGCCGCTTTGCCGGCAGAGAAAAGGAAGCTGCCGCCAAGCGTGCGCAGATAGAAAAGGAATATGCTGCGCTGACGCAGGACGTACAGAAGGGCAGGGGACCGAAGGTGCTGATCATCTTCGGCTCGCCGGACAGCTTCAACATGTCCACCAAAAAGAGCTTTGGCGGTGATCTGGCAGAGCGTTTGGGTGCCGTAAATATTGCGGACAAGGCCGAAAACGTGAAGGACAGCAGCTACATTCCGCTGAGCATGGAATTCGTAGCCAAGGAAAATCCCGACATCGTGATGCTGATTACCATGGGCGGCAGCAAGGAAATTCTGGAGAAGCTGCGCGCCAATATGCGTGACAACGCCATCTGGCATGATGTAAACGCCGTGAAGAATAACCGTGTGTACCAGCTGCCGCCTAGTCTGTTTACCGTTAACCCCGGCACGCACACGATTGATGCGATGAAGATTATGAAAGAATATATGTATGGAGAGGCCAAGTAATGAGTAATGATGCCAAAACAAAAGAAAAAGTGCGCATAGCAGTGTTCTTCAGCTTGTGTATCCTGCTCGTCGTAGGCATTTTCGTGAGCATCGGCAGCGGTACGGTGAGCCTTTCCGTGAGCGAAACATGGGCAGCACTGCTGGGCGAGGCGGATGCGGACACCGACCGCATTGTGAATCTCATCCGCCTGCCCCGCACGATTGTGACAGTGCTTGTAGGTGCTAACCTCGCTTTGGCAGGCTGCAACCTGCAGGGCGTGCTGCACAACCCGCTGGCAGACCCTGGTATCATCGGTGTGAGCGCCGGTGCGGGCCTGTTTGCGATGGTGATAATGCTGCTTTTCCCAGAACAATCTGCCATGGTGCCGCTGGCAGCCTTCGTCGGCGCCGTGCTTTCCACAGGCATCGTCTTTTTCCTGGCGTGGGAAAAGGGCATCAACCCCTTGCGCATGATTCTGGCGGGCGTGGCGGTTGCCACCTTCTTCGGCGGCGGTATGGCGGCCCTGAACGTATTTTACAGTGACAGAATCCAGGGAACCGTGATGTGGATGGCAGGCGGCTTTCAGGGGCGCAGCTGGGGGCATGTGGAGATGCTTTTGCCTTATAGCGCGCTTGGCATTATCGGAACGATTTTGTGTGCGCGTTCCCTAAATGCGTTGCAGTTGGGTGATGAGCTGGCCAAAAGCTTGGGTGTGCGCGTCATGCGCATGCGCACGATTTTAATCTTTCTTTCCGCGCTGCTGGCGGCGGTTTCCGTAAGCGTGGCAGGCATGCTGGGCTTTGTGGGCCTCATCGTACCGCACATCATGCGCCTGTTAATCGGCAGCGACCACGAATACCTGTTGCCCTGTGCGGCGATTGCCGGCGGTGTGGTGGTAACACTGGCTGATACGGCGGCAAGAACGCTTTTCAGTCCGCTGGAAATCCCCGTGGGCATCTTCATGTCCTTCATCGGCGGTCCGTTCTTCTTGTATCTGCTGAAACGGAGGATGCGTTAAGCTATGAATATCCCGACATTACATACACAAAAAATTACTCTGCGCTACGGCGAGCACACGATAATCAGGGACCTGACGCTGGATATTTCCCGGCCGGAGATTGTGACGATTATCGGGCCGAACGGCAGCGGTAAATCAACGCTGCTGAAGGCGTTATGTCGTTTGCTGGAGCCTGCGAGCGGTGCGGATTACGTTGTGACCGCCACCAAGACACAGCTGGAGAAAAAAGAGGTTCTACTGCTGTTCAAGTAGTTACTCAAGAAGAAATGAAGCAAATGGGTGCTTATAGTGTGCAAGATGCCTTAAAATATGCTACTAGTATTGACGTACAAAGCTTTGGTATGACTGGTAATCAAGTCATGGTTCGTGGTATGGATACAATGCACAGCTTGATACTTGTCGATGGCAAGCGTATGGCTGATGAAGATACTCCTGCCACTCAGAACGTATATGTTTTGAATCGTATTAACATGGCTGATGTTGAGCGTATTGAAATTATTCGTGGTGCTGGTAGTGCTATCTATGGTTCTGAAGCTATGGGTGGTGTCATTAACATTATAACCAAGAAAGCTTCTAGTCCTAATGCTGTGGTCGGTTTTAGCACTGGCTCTAAAGAAACTAGTGAATACTTTAATTATGCTTCTGGTCGCCAAGGCAAAGTTGCTGTAAAGATTGATGGTCGTCGTACTAAAGTTCGTGAGCGTTTTAGCAGTCCCGGCAACAGCAACCAATTTGGTAACAAATTGTACTTTAATGCTGACGTAGATTATGCTTTTGATGAAAATCGTGGCTTAGATATTACTGCAGGTTACATGAAAGAAAAATTACAGACTAATGCAGCTTCTACTAGTGCAACTTATGGCTTATCTACCCAAAACCAATCCTACAATCAAGAACGCAAAGATTTTGGTTTAATGTATTATGGTAAAGATCAGAAGAACGATTATAGCTTCAGAACTTATTACAGTGAATTAAGCAAGGATCAAACTGCTATCAAAACTTATAAAGATAGACCATACGCTACGGTATTTGGGTCTTTCTTAAATACTAATGATGAGCACAAATTCAAAAAATTAGTTGTTGAAGGTAAAGATACTTATACTGCTAATGAAAACAATAAAGTTACTTACGGAGCAGAATATAAACATGAAACATCTGATAGAACATATCGTTCTTTGTTCTTACCTGTAATGCCTTGGGGTGTTGGTGTTTCTGACCATACTATTGATACTTACGCAGCGTATCTTCAAGACGAAATTCAATTAGGAGATAAGCTGTTAGTTATTCCTGCCTTACGTTGGGATTATCATGACCAATTCGGTAGTGAAATTACTGCTAAACTTGGTTCTACTTATAGCTTAAATGCTAATAATAGAATTAAATTTAATGTTGGTACTGGCTACCGTGCACCGACTTTATATGAACTTTATGCTAACATGCAAAAAGCAATGGGTGGTATGACGGTTAATGTTGTTGGTAATCCTGATTTACAGCCTGAAAAATCTTTTGATGTAGATTTTTCTTTTGAAGGCGAAAGTGGTAAAGCAAATTATAAAGTATCTCCATTCTATAACAGAATCAAAGATATGATTAATAGTTCAGATACTAAATATTATGATGCGGACGGAAATCTGTTGAATAAGTATATTCCTGGCTTGGCTGTTCGTGCTGATAGCAGTTATGAAAATATTAATAAAGCTGAAATTTTTGGTACTGAAGTTGAATTTGGTTATAATTTTGATGGACATTGGAATTTAATGACTAACTATACTTATTTAAGTGCTAAAGACAAAGACACGGATGAGCGTTTATCCAGCAGAGCTAAACATTCTGGTGCAATTAAATTAAGCTGGACTGATGCAGAAGAAAATCCGTTGACTGCAACTTTGGCGAATAAATGGTATGTTGATTATCGTTACTCTGGTGAAGATTACACATATAATACGGTTAATTTCATCGTTAATAAGGTAATTAATAAAAATTGCCGCGTTTACGCTGGTGTAGACAATATCTTTGATAAAGATCTTGGTGAAAACTTGTGGATTGATGGTCGTATGTGGCGTGTAGGCGCAGAGATGACCTTTTAATTAGAGTTTTGATTCCATAATATACAGCATACTGCTCCTTTCTGTACTTTGGGGAGCAGTATGCACCTCCTGTAAAAGTACGACAGCATTTGTAGATTTGTGAGGAAAATATGCAGGCAATAACAGATTTGATAATGTACTTTTATAAGGGCGGACTGGTTATGTGGCCGTTGCTCGCCTGTTCTATAACTGTGATAGCAATCGCCATTGAGCGGTTTATATATTATAAGAGCGTGGACAGCGGCGCAGCCTTTGCCTCCCGCTATTGTGCCGGCGTGCGCAGCGGTGATTTTGCTGTGGCGACGGAGCTGGCGCGCAAGGGCAGCGGTCAGTGCGCGCAGATGCTTGCCGATGTGGCGGCAATTGCAGGCGGTAAGGAAGAAAAGAGCGCCTTCCTCGAAAGCCGTGCCGGTATTTTTATGGCGACGCTGCGCGATAAGCTGGATTACCCGGGCATTATCGTAACGATGTCCCCGCTTCTGGGACTGCTGGGCACTATCGTGGGCATGATCGGTGCCTTCAGCATTTTCAACGTAGAAGCGGGTGCGCCGATGGCGATTACCGGCGGCATCGGTGAAGCGCTGATTGCAACGGCGACGGGCTTGTGTGTGGCTATTCTTTCGCTGTGCGCTCATTCCTATTTCGCTCACCGTATGGACAACATAATTACGGATATGGAGCAGTGCTTCAGCGCGCTGCTGGAGGCTGAAACAAGGAGAGCAAAATCATGAAGCTGCGAGATGTGCGTAACAGGAAAACGCCGCCGCTGATGATTATCCCGATGATTGATATTATGTTCTTCCTGCTGGTCTTTTTTATGCTGAGCACGATGTATATGATTAACCTGAAAACGATTCCGGTGAAGCTGCCGCAGGCTAAAAATGCGGCGACGGATACCACGACAACCTTCGCCGTGACGATGAAGGCCGACGGCAGCATTTATCTGGGTGATGCCCAAACGGATGCGGAGGCCTTGGCGCTGCAGGCAGGCCTGGAGCAGAAGAAGAACAAAAACTTCGCCGTTGTCATCCGTGCGTAAAAGGCGCTGGAGTACGGCGAGGTGATTAAGCTGGTAGATAAGCTGAAGGGCGCAGGCGTATCTCGCTTCGGCCTGGTGACGGATGGCGGTAAGTAACGATGAAGCAGATAGAAAAGCTGCAGGCGAAGGCACGTCAGCGCTTTGGCTTTTGCGGTTCACTGATAATACATTTTATATTGTTCGTCGCACTGGCGTTTTCCGGCGTTTTTGCCATGCAGGCGCCGGCTGCGGATGCTGACACTGTTGTGTTCTTTGATGCCGGAGGCGGGGGAGGCGGTGGCGGTGATGAAGCTGTCGCTGATGCTGCCGACTATGGCGAGGAGCAGGTGGAGAAAGTCGTGGAAGAAGAAACGATAACTCTGCCTGACGGCAAGATAGAGCATAAGCAGGTTGTGAAGCATGTAGTGAAGCATGTGCCTGCAGGTGCAAAAAAAGGCAGCGGCGGCGGTCACGGAACCGGTCATGGCACAGGCAGCGGTATTGGTCCCGGCAGCGGCGGCGGTCACGGTGCAGGACACGGCACCGGCGTCGACGATGGCGTCGGCCCCGGCATTGCGCGCAATCCCAAGGTGCCTCCGCGCGTAGCCTCAACTGCGGCTCCGGTTTATCCGCAGGAACTGCGTGATGCGGGAATCGGCGGGCGCGTTGTCGTGCGTGGCGTTGTAGGCATTGATGGGCGCGTAGAAAGCGCTGTAGTAGTGCGCTCCAGCGGCAACAGCACTCTGGACAACAACGCCCTCAGCACCTTCTATAAATGGCGCTTCAGTGCTGCCAAAAACGACGCCGGCCAAAAAGTACGCTGCTACTTCGTACAAGGCTTCCCCTTTGTAATTGAATATAAATAAAGAAACCCACAAGGAGAAAAACATGAGAAAAATAGCAATCTACGGTAAAGGCGGCATCGGCAAATCCACCACCACCTCCAATTTATCCGCAGCCCTCGCATTAAAAGGCTACAAAGTAATGCAAGTAGGCTGCGACCCCAAAAGCGACAGCACCAAAAACCTCATGGAAGGCAAACGCATCCCCACAGTATTAGAACAACTGAAAGCAAAAGGCGAAGCCTTGAAACTGGAAGATATCGTCTTTGAAGGCTTCGGCGGCGTCCTGTGCGTAGAAGCCGGCGGCCCCACCCCCGGCATCGGCTGTGCAGGCCGCGGCATTATCTCCGCCTTCGAAAAGCTGGCTGAGCTGGAAGCCTTTGAAACCTACAAGCCTGACATCGTTATCTACGACGTCTTAGGCGACGTAGTCTGCGGCGGCTTTGCCATGCCCATTCGCGGAGGCTACGCACGCGAGGTATTCATCGTATCCTCCGGCGAAATGATGGCCCTCTACGCGGCAAGCAACATCGCCAAGGCCATCAAAAACTTCGGCCGTCGCGGCTACGCACGCTTAAAGGGCATCATCCTCAACGCCAAAAACATTGAGAATGAGCAGGAGATGGTAGCCAAAGCTGCCGCGGAAATCGGCACCGAGGTTGTGCAGTACGTACCGCGCAGCGGCGACATCCAAATCGCCGAAAATCAGGGCGGTACCGTCAGCGAATTTGTCAAGGACTCTCCGATGGTACAGGTATATAACGAATTAGCCGAGCATGTGCTGGCTATGAGCGAGGACGAAGAAGAATAGGAGGCAGTACATGAGCTTAAAGGAAGATGCAATGTGGAAGATGGCCGAAAAAATGGGCATGCCCAAAAGCGCCATCGAAGCCATCAAGGCTAAGCAGAAAAACGGCGACAAGAGCGCTATGCCCGACATGGGCAAGATGATGAGTATGATGCAGGCCATGAAGGGTGACAAGAAGGACGAAATGCGCAAAATGGCTGAGAAAATGGGTATGCCGCCGCAGGCTACAGGCATGGACGGCAACGAAACCTTAGGCCGCCTGAACCGCCTGAGCAAGGTGCAGACAATCAAGGATGTGCCCCAGCTCACAACAGCGCTGTTCCCCGGCACCCACTGTCCGTTGATGGGCGCGGCGATGGTGGCAGGCGGTATCGACGATTGCCTGCTGGTAATCGTAGGCACGGACGAATGCAGCTATTACACCAAAAGCCTCACAATCAACGAGCGCTACGGCGGTATTGCGGGACGCTGCGTTTCCGTTGTGCTCGACAGCCATGATGTAACCTTCGGCAGCACCGAAAGCATGCACAAGGCCTTCAAAGAAATAGTGGCGGAATATCAGCCGAAATGTGTAATGCTCGTCACTACCTGCGTAATTGAGGTACTCGGCGATGATTACGATGCCATTGCCGCAGAGCTGACGAAGCAGTACAGTATTCCGGTAATGGCGGTGCACACCGAGCACTTTAAGTGCGAGGATTACTTCCCCGGTCTGGAGCGTGCCATCACTGCCTGCGCCGCCATGATGCAAAAGCAGGACTGTGACGGCAGCGTCAACGTTTTAGGGCAGCGCATGGGCAATTTTGCCGATACAGAGCTGCACGCATTTTTGCAGGCAGCAGGCGTCAAGCTGGGCGTACAGCTGCCCAGCGGCTGCACTGCCGAGGAAATCCGCCGTGCTCCCGCAGCGAAGGTGAACATCGTCGTGCATAATATCGCACTGCCGTTGGCGCAGGCTATGCAGGAGCGGTACGGCATTCCTTACGTATACTTCAACCGCTTCGCAGCACCGGAAAAAATCCTGCAGACCTATCAGCATCTGTTTAATTATCTGGAGCTGCCGCTTCCTGCGGAGATTGGCGCTAAGTTTGAGGAATGCAAGGAAATGGAGCAGCAGGTGCTGCCTGAAGTAAAAGGTGTGCCCTATATCTACGGCAATACGCAGTATGACTGCTTTGAGCTCAACAGCTATCTGTGTAGCCTGGGCCTGGTGCCGCAGCTGATTCAGAGCAATAAGCTGAGCGAGGCCAATTTTGCTGATATCGAAAGCATTCTGGCGCAAACTGACCCGTACATCTGCAAGGCGGCGAATATCGCACCGCTGCAATATGTTTACGACGTACTGCATCCGTGGTTCTACATGGGCCATGAGTTCGGTGAGCGCCTGCGCCGCAAGGGCATTGCCCTGCTGCACAGCGACCAGGCAGGCAAAATGCTGGGCTTTGAATGCAGCAGCTTCATGCTGCAGGCAGTGGCGAAGGCTGTAGCCGACGCAAAGAAATTCAGAGAGGAGGCCGGCCTGTGAGCTTAGTAAGATTTTTACCGACACCGTCGGACAGAATGGGAATTATCTGGAGCCTTTTGGCCGTACAGGGAGCCATCGTGCTGGAGTACGGCCCTGCCGGCACCACGCACTACAGCATGGGCTTATACGGAGGCTTGGGCCTGCGCTTTCAAAACCGCCTCTTCACCACGCATATGAGCGAAGATGATGTTGTCATGGGCGATGTAACACGCTTAGAGGAAGCAATTATCGAACTTGATAAAAGCTATGCGCCGAAGGTTATCTTCGTCGTAGCCTCCTCCGTAACTGCCGTCATCGGCACCGACATCAAGGGCGTGTGCCGTTATATGCAAAACGAGGTCAAGGCTAAGCTTGTGGCCTTCGAGCAGGGCGGCTTCCGCGGTGATTACAGCGTCGGCCTGGCCGAAACCTACAAACTGCTCGTGCGCAACCTGCCACAGAAGGATGCAACGCAGGAGGCAGGCGTGTACAACATCATTGGCGCCTCTGCGTGGCGCTACCGTATGGCAAGCGACATCTGGGAGGTAAAGAGCCTGCTGGGTGAAGCGCTGGGATTGCGCTGCAATGCCTGCCTTTGCTGCGATACCAGCGTAGACGAGCTGCAGGCCATGGGCAAGGCACAGGTAAATATTGTGCTGGGGAACGAAGGCCTGGCCGCTGCCCAATACCTTGAAGAAAAGTTTGGCACGCCGTATGTTTATGCCGTTCCCTACGGCTACAGCGGCACCGTAAGCTTTTTGGAGCAGGTAGGCGCAGCAGTTGGCAAGGCTTCTGAGCCCATAGTGCTGATGCGCATCAAAATGAAGGAAAAGGGCATGTCCATGCTCAGCATGTTTGCCATGATGGGCGGCAGCAAGCCAAGGCAGGCCGCTGTCAAGGGTGATTATGACCTGGTGCAGGGTGTGAGCACTTTCCTAGCGCAGGCAGGCATCACCGTGACGCATAAAATGTGCGCGCACAGCCTGAAGGCCATCACCGAACCGGCGGCAGATGTAGAAGCCTACGCCGAGGAGGGCGAATGGCTGCAGGAAATACGTGAGCTGCGCGACAAGTTGCTTTTCGCGGATGACGTGGCGCTCACGCAGGCAGATGCAAGCAACATGAAGGTGCTCATCAGCGCGCCGTTTATGAACGGTGTGGTGGCAACACACCTGCCGTTTATGGGCGAAAAGGGTGCTGATTTTTTGCTGGAACAAATCCAGGGTTATTATCAAAAGTAAAGTTTAAAGCAAAAGGAGGACATAATCATGAAACAAATTCCTGTAATTTTTTGGACCGGTACCGGTAACACACAAATGATGGCTGACGCTGTTGCAGAAGCAATTAACGCTGCCGGTGCGGAGGCTGTTGTAAAAAATATCAGCGAAATCACTGCTGACGAGGCTGCAGGCTATGACGCTCTGGCACTGGGCTGCCCGGCAATGGGCGCAGAGGTGCTGGAGGAATGCGAATTCGAGCCGTTTTTCACCGAGCTGGAAGGCAAGCTGGCAGGCAAAAAGGTAGCGATCTTCGGCTCCTATGGCTGGGGCGGAAGCTACATGCAGGACTGGGAAGCACGCGTTAAGGATGCTGGCGCAACACTTGTAGCTGACGGCGTGTTGGCGCTGGGTGCTCCCGACGACGAAGCAATGGCTAAGCTGACGGAAGCAGGCAAGCTGCTTGCCGAATAAGGCTGAAGCAACACAAAAAACTGCCTTTCGATTTTCAGAAGGGCAGTTTTTTAGTGAAGCGCTTGCGTTATAGCAATTGGCAAATAACTTGCCTTGCGATATTATTTAAGAACACATCCTATTGACTTTATACCTGCTATATAGTGTAGACTGTATCATTATAAAATAAAGATTATCATGCTGCGGCAGCGTTTTACGCCGGGGACATCGGCAAAAGCTGCTGCCCGCGTTTTGGAATATATATGAATAGAGGATAGGAAATCTTTATGTTCAAAACATTTCTCAGCTATTATAAACCGTATAAGGGCATCCTGCTCTTTCTCGTGATAGGCTCGCTGCTGCGTGCGCTGCTCGAGCTGTTCTTTCCCTATGTAGTGAAGCTGATGCTGGAACAGCAGCTGCCGCTTAAGAATCTGCCGCTGCTCCTTGAATGGTCGGCAGCACTGCTTGCCATGTATCTGGTAAACTTCGGCATGCATTTCAGCATCATCTACTGGGCGCAGTCCATGAGCTATTCCATGGAACGCGATATGCGCCGCGATTTATTCAGCCATCTGCAGAAGCTGTCCTTCGGCTTTTACGATAAAAACAAAAGCGGTCAGCTGCTTTCGCGCCTCACCAGTGATTTGAGCGAAATTAACGGCTTCGCAGGCAATGCGCCGATTGATCTTATCGTCTGTGGGCTGACGATGCTTGGCACGATGGTTATTCTGATTTACATGAATCCTATGCTGGGCAGCCTTATTGCCTTCCTGCTTCTGGTGAAGGCGGTGCATACCGTTTTCGTCAACCTGCGCATGAAAAAGGCCTTCTTTGCCAATCGTGTGGCAATGGGCGAGGTAACGGGCAAGGCTGCGGAAAGCATTAACGGCGTGCGTCTGATCAAGGCCTTTGCCGGTGAGCGCAGCGATATGGCGCAGTTTATGGAAAAGGCGGATGCCTATCTGAAAGTATGCAAAAAATCCTTCAAAATAACATCTTATTTCGTCGGCAGTATGATTTTCTTCAGCAACTTTATCAATGTGGCGATATTAGTAGTGGGCGGCCTGCTGATAAATCAGGGGCTGATGAGCTTCGGCGAGCTGGTGGCCTTCTTCCTCTACGTGGGCCTGTTTATGAAACCGCTGATGCAGCTTTTAGGCTTCATTCAGGTATATCAGCGCGGTATGGCAGGCTTCAAGCGTTTTTATGAGCTGCTGCAGGAAAAGCCCGAGATTACTGATGCACCGGATGCTAAAATTTGCCCGCCCTGCAAGGGGAACATCACCTTTGATAACGTCAGCTTTGCCTATGCGGACGGCAGACCTGTTATCCGCAACCTTTCGCTGAGCGTGGCAGCAGGTGAAACTGTGGCCTTTGTGGGCGCTACGGGAGCAGGCAAAACAACTATTGCCAGCCTTTTGCTGCGCTTTTACGAGCCGCAGAGCGGCAGAATTCTGCTGGATGGCTGCGATATCCGTGAATTTACGCAGGAATCGCTGCGCAGGCAAATCGGCCTGGTGCAGCAGGATGTCTTTCTCTTCGGCGACAGCGTGCGCTACAACATAGCCTACGCCAAACCGGATGCGACAGCGGACGAGGTGCAGGCGGCAGCGAAGGCTGCGGCGGCGGATGAGTTCATTCAAAAGCTGCCTGCGGGCTACGATACCGAGGTGGGGGAGCGTGGCGTGAAGCTGAGCGGCGGCCAGAAGCAGCGTTTGGCGATTGCACGTGTCTTTCTCAAAAACCCTCCGGTAGTAGTGCTGGATGAGGCTACAAGTGCGCTCGACAATATTACGGAGCAGCAGATACAAAAGGAGCTAGACGAGCTGGCGGTAGGACGCACCACGCTGATTATTGCGCACCGTCTTTCCACCATCCGTCATGCGGACAAGATTGTGGTGCTTGACGAGGGTGCTGTTGCGGAATGCGGCAGCCATGAGGAGCTGCTGGCGCGCAAGGGGCATTATTATGATTTGTATCAGAAGGATTAAAGATAACGTATAATAAGTTGCGCAAATTCAATTCAAAAAGATAGACATAGAGACTA
>OGFF01001520.1_pt1 | contig 24181 bp, 22 predicted proteins | sample 1570751 | NCBI WGS metagenome assembly OGFF01 (sample SAMEA2581951, study PRJEB24529) | metagenome | biome: Human gut stool | place: China | collected 2011 | reverse complement strand
ATTCCTGCTGCTTCTTCAAATATATGTCTTCTATCTTCTGATTTATTGCTTAATATTTCATCAACTTTTCCCTGACCAATTATTGAATATCCATCTCTTCCTATTCCTGTATCCATAAATAATTCAATAACATCTTTTAATCTACATGGTGCTTTATTTATATAATATCCTGTTTCTCCACTTCTGTAGATTTTTCTTGTAATTGTTACTTCTGAAAATTCAATTGGTAATGTTCCATCAGTATTGTCAAATACCAATGATGCTTCTGCAAATCCTAATGATTTTCTGTTTTGTGTTCCAGCAAATATTATATCTTGTGTTTTATTTCCTCTTAATGATTTCATACTTTGCTCACCAAGTATCCATCTTATAGCATCAGATATATTACTTTTTCCTGATCCATTTGGTCCTATTACTCCTGTTATTCCAGGTCTAAATTCTAATATTGTTTTATCTGCAAATGATTTAAATCCTTGCATTTCTAGTCTTTTTAAATACATGTTTTTTCACCTTTGTTTTTTGATTTCTATTTGTATTTTATCGTAACTTACTAAAAATTTCAAGGGTTTTATTTTAACACATAAAAAAAGTACACTCAACGTGTACTTTTTATTAAGTTTCTATATCTATAGAGAAATTACTATATTTAGTTCCTCCTGAATCAACATTTGTTGAATACATAAATTGTAAAGAAAGTGCTGAATATACTTTATTTGGTGTTAATGAAATATCTGCTGAATGATATCTGTTAGCCCCAAAATTCCATGTAAATGTTCCACTATAACTAGACCAAATTTCTACCCAATTATTACTACTATCTAAAGCTACTATTCGAAGTCCAAAGTATCTATCTGACCACATTGAATTTGCTCCAATATTAGCTGATCCTTTTATAGATTTTATTACTGAATTTTCCGGATTTTTTACTGTATCACCAATCTGTTTCCAACCAGATGAAACTACTCCTGCATCGCTCCAACTTCTAGAAGCATGCATTCCAACTGTTATACTTATTTGAGTATATACTGTTGAATTTGAATTTTTTACCGTTATTGTTGCTTTTCCAATAGCTACACCTCTTATTATTAATGTATATTTTCCTCCTCCATTATAATTTAAACTTGCACTTGCAACATTTGAATTACTACTAGTACAAATTATATGCTCCGTTGTATTAGAAGGAGAACATTGTATTGTAGAAGAAAAAGTTTCACCTACTTTTACTGTACCACTATTTGGATTTGCGGTTATACTTTTTACTTTTGTTTCTACTGCTACTGTACATGTAGCACTACATCCATTAGCTGTAGTTGCTGTAATTGTTGTTGTACCATTCCCAACAGCTGTTACATTTCCATTTCCGTCAACTCTTGCAATATTACTATTATCACTCTTCCAAGTTAATGCAGTATTATAAGTAACTGTACTAGGAGAATATTTAGGAGTTAACTTTACTGTTTCATGTCCATTAGTGTCTAAAACAACTTCTTTTTTATCTAATCCTAATGATTTTGGAGATGTTACTACTGTTACCGTACATGTAGCTATTTTTTTATTCCCAGTTTCTGCTGTTATTACTGCTGTTCCATTTGATACTGCTTCTATTTTTCCATCAGTTCTTCCAACTTTGGCAATCTCTGGTTTATCAACTGTATATACTACATCTGTATCTATATTTGCTCCTATTTCTTTATTATTGGGATCCGGATATATTGTTGTAACTAACTGATCTGTTGTATTTGAAGAACTTAAATCTATCATTGTATTTGTTTTATTTAAACTTATACTTGTTGGAGATGTTACTACTGTTACATAACATGAATATTTTTTATTATTACCTGTCTGTACTGTTATTATTGAATGACCATTTCTAATTCCTGTTACTACACCTTCTTGTGAAACCGTTACACAACTTTCATCTGACGTTTTCCATGTTAAACCTTTATCAGTATCTGCTGTCTCAGGATATATTACTGCTTTAAATTTATATGTTTTATTTGTACTTAAATCTATTTGTAAATTTTCTTTATCTAATTCTATAGCTGTTGGAGTAGCTATTATTCTAACTGTATATGTTGCTGATTTATTATTTTTTGTTGTTGCTGTTATTGTTACTGTACCTGTTCTCTTTCCTGTTACATATCCATTTGAATCTACTTCTGCAATATTTTCATCACTACTTGTCCATGTAATTTCTGTATTATAATTTGCTGTTGATGGCTCTATTGTTGGTTTAATTTGTAATGATTTTATTGCTGATGATGTATCCAAGAAATCTGAGTTAGCACTTAAAGATATCGATACTGGCTCTTGATGTACTGTTACATAATTTATTGATTTTTTTCCGTCAGATGTTTCTACAACTATTGTCGCTCTTCCTAACTTTTTTCCTGTAACTGTAATTGCTTTATTATCTCCAACTTGTTTAAAAACTATATTTCCTTTTGCATCTTTTTTTATTTCTAATATTCCATCACTTTCATTTTGATTTGTAACTGTATAACTATTAGAATTTGTTAATATCTTAATATCCATTGTTGAATTTATATTTACTGATGGTTCTGAAGGATCCATCTTAATTCCGTCTTTACTAAGTATTTGATCACTTTCTACATTCTCTTGAACTTTCCCTGCTTGATCTATTAAATATGTATTACCTGTTTTAGAGAATCTAACTATATATAAATCTGCAATTATTTTTTTCCCCTTATAGCTATCCCCTGGTCCCAAAATATCATAATCTAACTTTTCAGATTTTGTATCACTATTTTCTATATATTTATTTAATTTATTTTCAATAATTGCTTTCCCAGTGTCTCCTGATATTGCTCCTGTTTTATTATTTTCATCATCAGCTATTGCTTGAGCAGCTGCCCATTGAACTGCTTCTTTTTCTTCACTTGCTATTTTCTTTTTACTTGCAACTGTAGTTTCTTTTATAATTCCACTATCACTTCTAATATTTGAAATTGTAACACCAGCTAATATAATAAGTATTATTATAGTTACAACTAATGCAATTAATGATATACCGTTTTCTTTTGATTTCATATTTTTTCTCCTTAGTTTTATATTTTATTATATATTTCTTTATGTGAAATTTAAAAATCCACAATGTAAATTTCTTGTGAATTTTTTGTGCTCCAAAAAACGTTAAAGAAATATTTTTTCAAATTTTCTTTAACGTTTTTTATTAATTTTCACATTTTTCTTTTTTTCTATCTTTAAATAATACTATTAAACATATCGTAATTACACAACAATATATAACTATCATCTTAGGACCACCAAATAGTTTACCATCTCGAAATAATTGTTCTATAACAAACATTCTCATTACAACATATTCTAGAACTGCTAATGCAATTCTTTTTAAATCACTAATTTTTCTCTTATATCTAATTAATATACAAAATCCAATTAGCCATACACATGTTTCTATTAATTGAACTGGATAATATATACTTCTATATCCTAGAGCTACAGTATATGGAAGAATTTTATCTGGCATTGCTTTTCCCATACAACACCCTTTTATAAAACATTCTATTTTTCCAACTGCAGCACTCAAAAATATTGATTCCATCATAGTATCTATAAGTTGCATTTTATATTCAGGAAATATCTTTATTGATATAAACATTCCTAAGGCACCACCTATAAGAACTCCAGAAATTTTAAAATATTTAAGTTTCCAAATAAACAATTGAGATATATCATTATTTCCAGAATTTATAAACCATATTATTCTTGCTGCAACAGTTCCTAATATTATTGCTATCAGCGTATTTATTATAGCTACAGATATTTTTTTTGTTCTTTTATATGTCATAAAAACATTATATATAATTGCTATACTATATGCAAATACTCTTTGCTCTGCAAGTGTTTTTATCATTTTTTTCCCTTCTAACATCCTCCTCCTGATTGTGCATTATAAACAGCTGTTAAAGTTACATCATAAGCAGGCATTGTAAATGTTTGACCAGCAGCATATCCTGTACTATCATTTTGTTTCCATCCAGAGAAATCATATCCACTTTTACTTGCTGAAGGAATTGTATATGTTTCACCTTTTGCCATATAACGTGTTGTAGGATCAGAAATACTTCCTCCATCTGGATTTAAAGTAAGTTTATATAATTTTACTGCTGTTATTGTACATGATGCAGTCGCTTTCCTACTTGAACTATATGCTGTAATAACTACTTTTCCTTCACCTTTTATTGTTACCTTTCCGTTACTTCTATCAACAGTAGCTACAGAAGTATTTCCTGATTCCCAATATATTTCTTCTGTTGCATTCCCCGGATCTTTTGTTGCTGTTAATTGAATTGTTTGGTTTACTAAATTATATTCTCTTTTAGTGATACTAGTTTGATTTAATGTTAACCTATTTATTGATGTTTTTACATGTACTGTACAAGAAGCACTTTTTCCATTTGTTGTAGTTGCTGTAATTGTTGTTGTACCATTTCCAACAGCTGTTACATTTCCATTTCCATCAACTCTTGCAATATTACTATTATTACTTTTCCAATTCAATCCCATATTATAATTTGTTGTACTTGGATAATATATAGCACTTAATTTTGTTGAAGTACTATAATTTTTTCCATTTGTATCCAAAATAATTTCTGTTTTATTTAATGATATAGATGTTGGAGATGTTACCACTGTTACCGTACATGTAGCTGTTTTTTTATTTTTAGTTTCAGCTGTTATTACTGCTGTTCCATTTGATACTGCTTCTATTTTTCCATCAGTTCTTCCAACTTTGGCAATCTCTGGTTTATCAACTGTATATACTACATCTGTATCTATATTTGCTCCTATTTCTTTATTATTGGGATCCGGATATATTGTTGTAACTAACTGATCTGTTGTATTTGAAGAACTTAAATCTATCATTGTATTTGTTTTATTTAAACTTATACTTGTTGGAGATGTTACTACTGTTACATAACATGAATATTTTTTATTATTACCTGTCTGTACTGTTATTATTGAATGACCATTTCTAATTCCTGTTACTACACCTTCTTGTGAAACCGTTACACAACTTTCATCTGACGTTTTCCATGTTAAACCTTTATCAGTATCTGCTGTCTCAGGATATATTACTGCTTTAAATTTATATGTTTTATTTGTACTTAAATCTATTTGTAAATTTTCTTTATCTAATTCTATAGCTGTTGGAGTAGCTATTATTCTAACTGTATATGTTGCTGATTTATTATTTTTTGTTGTTGCTGTTATTGTTACTGTACCTGTTCTCTTTCCTGTTACATATCCATTTGAATCTACTTCTGCAATATTTTCATCACTACTTGTCCATGTAATTTCTGTATTATAATTTGCTGTTGATGGCTCTATTGTTGGTTTAATTTGTAATGATTTTATTGCTGATGATGTATCCAAGAAATCTGAGTTAGCACTTAAAGATATCGATACTGGCTCTTGATGTACTGTTACATAATTTATTGATTTTTTTCCGTCAGATGTTTCTACAACTATTGTCGCTCTTCCTAACTTTTTTCCTGTAACTGTAATTGCTTTATTATCTCCAACTTGTTTAAAAACTATATTTCCTTTTGCATCTTTTTTTATTTCTAATATTCCATCACTTTCATTTTGATTTGTAACTGTATAACTATTAGAATTTGTTAATATCTTAATATCCATTGTTGAATTTATATTTACTGATGGTTCTGAAGGATCCATCTTAATTCCGTCTTTACTAAGTATTTGATCACTTTCTACATTCTCTTGAACTTTCCCTGCTTGATCTATTAAATATGTATTACCTGTTTTAGAGAATCTAACTATATATAAATCTGCAATTATTTTTTTCCCCTTATAGCTATCCCCTGGTCCCAAAATATCATAATCTAACTTTTCAGATTTTGTATCACTATTTTCTATATATTTATTTAATTTATTTTCAATAATTGCTTTCCCAGTGTCTCCTGATATTGCTCCTGTTTTATTATTTTCATCATCAGCTATTGCTTGAGCAGCTGCCCATTGAACTGCTTCTTTTTCTTCACTTGCTATTTTCTTTTTACTTGCAACTGTAGTTTCTTTTATAATTCCACTATCACTTCTAATATTTGAAATTGTAACACCAGCTAATATAATAAGTATTATTATAGTTACAACTAATGCAATTAATGATATACCGTTTTCTTTTGATTTCATATTTTTTCTCCTTAGTTTTATATTTTATTATATATTTCTTTATGTGAAATTTAAAAATCCACAATGTAAATTTCTTGTGAATTTTTTGTGCTCCAAAAAACGTTAAAGAAATATTTTTTCAAATTTTCTTTAACGTTTTTTATTAATTTTCACATTTTTCTTTTTTTCTATCTTTAAATAATACTATTAAACATATCGTAATTACACAACAATATATAACTATCATCTTAGGACCACCAAATAGTTTACCATCTCGAAATAATTGTTCTATAACAAACATTCTCATTACAACATATTCTAGAACTGCTAATGCAATTCTTTTTAAATCACTAATTTTTCTCTTATATCTAATTAATATACAAAATCCAATTAGCCATACACATGTTTCTATTAATTGAACTGGATAATATATACTTCTATATCCTAGAGCTACAGTATATGGAAGAATTTTATCTGGCATTGCTTTTCCCATACAACACCCTTTTATAAAACATTCTATTTTTCCAACTGCAGCACTCAAAAATATTGATTCCATCATAGTATCTATAAGTTGCATTTTATATTCAGGAAATATCTTTATTGATATAAACATTCCTAAGGCACCACCTATAAGAACTCCAGAAATTTTAAAATATTTAAGTTTCCAAATAAACAATTGAGATATATCATTATTTCCAGAATTTATAAACCATATTATTCTTGCTGCAACAGTTCCTAATATTATTGCTATCAGCGTATTTATTATAGCTACAGATATTTTTTTTGTTCTTTTATATGTCATAAAAACATTATATATAATTGCTATACTATATGCAAATACTCTTTGCTCTGCAAGTGTTTTTATCATTTTTTCTCCTTTGTTTTGGATATTTATGCCTCAATTATATCATTTCATATATAAAATTGTAAATAATTTTACAAAAATTATCCAACTAATTTCTTCTGTAAAATCATTCTTATTTTTACTTCATTATCACTCGAAAGAATAACTCCTTTCTTCTTTGCTACTTTTATTAAATAATCTAATTTCGACTGATTAGCTTTTATTTGATAAATATAATAATCAATCATATCATCTTCTGCATATTCAAAATTATTTCGAGCATTTTTCAATTTTTCTCTTGTTTCCATTATATTTTGAAGTAATTCCATTTCCTTCTCTATATTCGTTTTTCCTTTTATCATTTTATTTAATAAATATTCTTCTTCCATTACACTCTCCTTACAAAATTCTTTAACTATTTTTATTCACTATTTTTTCTATTATGTACAAATTAAACAAATTTTATTGAATTTTCCATAATTTTATTGTATAATGTTCGATGTATAGCCTCTAATTGAGGAATTTAATAAAGAAAGGGATATGCGATTATGATAGATATTAAATTAATAAGAGAAAATCCAGAATTAGTAAAAGAAAATATTAAAAAGAAGTTTCAAGACCATAAGCTTGTTTTAGTTGATGAAGTCTTAGAACTAGATAAAAAAAATAGAGAAGCAAAATTAAATGGTGACAACCTTCGCTCTGAAAGAAAAAAACTAAGTGATGAAATTGGAAAGCTTATGAAAGCTGGTCAAAAAGAAGAAGCTGGTAAAATTCGTCAAGAGGTTCAAAGTGTAAATTCTGCAATTGAAGAAAATGAAGAACTTGAAGAAAAATATACAGAAGAAATAAAAAATAGAATGATGAAAATACCTAATATCATTGATGATTCTGTTCCAATTGGAAAAGATGATAGTGAAAATGTTGAAGTTGAAAGATTCGGAGAGCCAATCGTTCCATCTTATGAAATTCCTCATCATGCTGATATAATAGCAAAATTTGATGGACTAGACAAAGAAAGTGCTGGTCGTACAAGTGGTGTTGGTTTCTATTACTTAATTGGTGATATAGCACGTTTACATGAAGCTATGCTTGCATATGCTCGTGATTTTATGATTAATCATGGATTCACATATTGTATTCCACCATTTATGATTAGAAGTAGTGTTGTTAATGGTGTTATGTCTTTTGATGAAATGGAAGCTATGATGTACAAAATCGAAGGTGAAGATTTATATTTAATTGGTACATCTGAACATAGTATGATTGGAAGATTTAAGGAACAAATTGTTGATGAATCTCAATTACCTCTTACTTTAACTTCATATTCTCCATGTTTTAGAAAAGAAATTGGATCACATGGTCTTGAAGAAAGAGGATTATATAGAGTTCATCAATTCGAAAAACAAGAAATGATTGTTCTTTGTAAACCAGAAGAATCTATGGATTGGTATAATAAAATGTGGAAAATGTCTGTTGAATTATTTAGAAGCTTAGATATTCCAGTAAGACAACTTGATTGTTGTAGTGGTGATATGGCAGATTTAAAAGTTAAATCTTGTGATATCGAAGCTTGGAGCCCACGTCAACAAAAATATTTTGAAGTATGTTCTTGTTCTACTTTAGGTGATGCACAAGCTAGACGTTTAAATATTAGATATAAAACAAAAGATGGAAACAAATTTGTTCATACTTTAAATAATACTGTTTTAGCTACACCAAGAGCTTTAATTGCTTTAATCGAATGTAATTATAATGAAGATGGAAGTATCACTGTTCCTAAAGTTTTACAACCATATATGGGTGGAAAAGAAAAATTAATTCCTACAAAATAAAGTAAAAAATGTTCACATTAAGTTGTGAGCATTTTTCTTTTTAATATTGTATAAATTTTTTCATTATGATATATTAATTACAATAATAGTACAAAGGAGACTCAAATGAAAAAAACAAGATTAACAAAATCTAATCCATTTAAAAATTTTATATTAACTCCAATATTAATTATTATATATATAGGAATGTTTTATTTAACATATTTATGTATAAGAGATTATTATGGATATACAAATCTTTTTTGGGGAATAAAATATCTTGTATATGCCTTTTGGTTATTAAATATTTTACATCTTATTGGATTTCTACTTGCAAAATTTCAAGTATTTCACCAAAAATTTTGGGAACATATCACAAATCCTTATACCTATTTCAGAGAACTTCCTTCTGACTTTGGAGTTGGTGTAACCTCTATACTTTTTGATTCTACAATAGAAAATAATAAAGATATTATAGCAGTATTATTAGATTTATGTGCAAAAAAATATATAACTTTATCAAAACAAAATGATAAATATATTATTTCTGTTCTAAAAAAACCTGATACATATCTATTATATAATGAAAGATATATTTTAAGTTCAATAATAAATAATAACCTAAAAAATTTAGATTATAATGTATGGTATAATCATTGTTTAAATGATGGAATTAATCTAAATCTTTTCTCATACAAAAAAAGAGAAAATTATTTTGAAAGGTTATTAAAAATATCTGATAGAAGTACATTTATAACAATATTTATTATTTGTCTATCTATGGGATTTATTGCTGCAATTTTAGTCGTTATATCATCATTAACAAACACTTCTAACATTACAAATTGGCAACCAATTATTATTTCATTATTAAAATTTACTGCATTGTTTACATCTATTTTATATATTTTAACTTTTATTATATATATGGTATTTAGATTAATTTTTGAATTTATTACTTTTATAATTAGATTATACTTAAATGCAATTAGTTCATCATATAATAAAGTTTTAAATAACACTTTACACAAAACAACTAAAGGAATTAGTGAATATCAAAAATTATATTCTTTTAGAGCTTTTCTAAAAGATTTTGGAAACTTTGCTGATAAATATCCTGAAGAAATTGTACTGTGGGATAGATATTTATCATATGCACAAGTATTTGGATTAACAAAAGAAATAATGAAAACTGGATATTCAAAATTAGTAAAAAATTCATCTTTTCAAATTGATGATATTAACAATATAACTTTAGATAATATAGAAATTAAATAGTAAAAAAGAACTTGATAAAAATAAATCTATTTTTACCAAGTTCTTTTTTTAGCTAATTATATTTTAGAGCGATCTAACATAAGACAAAATATTCTCAATAGCCTCCTCATAGTTTTTACATTCTACTACTTTCGTATTATTATGATTGATTTGCTGACTCATGATAATAGGAAACCAACAAGGCGTATGAAGCTTACTTTCAGTTTCTTCAGAATCTCCTCTTCTAATATAGAAAATTTGGACATTCTTTTTCAGCTCACTTGCCAAAATAAGTTCAGCAATTGTTCCAGGACAACAGCCTTCGTCCAATAGGAATACTGCATGTGTACATTCTCTTATCATTCCGACTTCAGAACTTACAATAAGTTCATCAACCATTCCTTCAGATTCGAAATAAAAAGGTCCGATGTACTTTAACTTTTTATTCAAAAGTACATAATCACTTTTTTGGAGAAGTAAAGCACTATCTCCTAAAACTAATGAACGATAGTCTTTCTTTGCCATTTCCCGATAATTACTATCAAGGAAATCAAAACAAAATGTTCCCGCACAGTACAACTTATTCATTTGCATTTCTCCTTATCTTATTCCAGTTCAAGAAAGATCCTACAGCCATAAAAACCCATACCACATTCAGCCAGAACAGATAAATTGCCTGATCAGGCAGAATGAAATATTCCAAAGCATAGAAGATGTCATTTACAAACCAAATAAACCAAGTGTCAATTTTTTTGTTCATCATATAATATGTTGCCACCAAACTAGACACAGTAGTAAATGCATCCAATAAAGGCAATGGATCATCAGTAGTTCTAAGAATCATAGCAATTCCAATTGTTCCTATTAAAATTACTAATATGTACATCACTCTTTGTTTTACTGTACAAAATTGAGGAATTGCTTTATCTTCATTTTTCCACAGTATAAATCCGATAATACCAATAACAAAATAAATGCTGTTATTGACTACATCTCCATACAGGTGGTTAAATGCCGAAAATACAATCAAGAATGCCATCTGAATTATGTATGCAATCCAGTTGCTTCTTTTGTTGCACATGACCAATACACCTTGTATCAGTCCAAAGATTGTTGCACATACTTCCAAGCATTTCATCATGTTGTCTCTCCTTTTATTGTTAGCTTTTTGTATATTCGATTCAAATGCTCTTGCATTTGGCGTAAATATAATGCCACCTTTTCAGTGTTATGTCAACTTTTATATTATTATTTCTTTTCCAAAACCTGTTGTTAATTTATTATCAGATGTATATACAAATTGTCTTGTATAATCACATTTCAATTCTTTTGTCATTCTAGCATACCATTCTATAAATTTTCCTTCTTTTGAAATGTACACTCCATTTATACATTCACATATATTGCTATCATAAAAATGTACAAATGTAGATGGATTCATTTTATCTTTTTCAAATACATCATTAAAATCGACAAAATTTTCTTTAGAATAATCATTTATTTTCATAAGTGAAACAAATCCAACTCTAAATATTCCTAACCTTCCTGCAAATTCTAAATATTTCTCTACTTCCTCTAAATTATCAATATTATTTTTCATTAATAAACAATTTAGTCTTAATAATCTTTTGTTTTTTACATTTTCCATAAAATACTTTATATCTTCTTCTGTTGCAACATTTGTCTCAAATATTTTTTGGTTTATTTCATCACTATAATGATGTCTACTTATATGTATTCCCTCAATTTTATCAATTGAATCAAGTTTTAATGCTTCTCTTAAATTATATCCATTTGTATTTATTGTTACCATTGCTTTGGGAATTACTTTATATATCAGATTAATAACATCATTTAGTAATTTCATTTTTAACATAGGTTCTCCACCAGTAATTGAGATTCTCCCTATTAAATTTCTTTCATCAAAATATTTTAATACATATTCTAATTTTTTTAAATCAATGTCTCCCATATCTTGCATTTGTCTATTACTACAAAATTGACAATTTGCATTACAAGCATCATTAATTTTTATATATAAATTTAACTTTACATCTTGTTTAACTATATTATTTTTTATTGATGAACATGCGTAATTTTTTACTCTTACTTTTTCTCCAAATATTTCTATTTCTTCATACATTAGTTTTCACATCCTAGCATATATTTTTTTACTTCTTTTGAATAAAACAAAGCTCCTATTGCACTATAATATTCAAAACCTTTTTTTGTAATTGTTACTTCATCATCTGAAATTTCAACATAATTATTTTTTACTAAAAATTCAAATTCTTCTTTGTAATATTCTAATGGATTTTCTTCAATTATTGATTTCATTATTGAAAGTTTAAATTTTCCATAATACATACTTATAGCTATAAACTTAGCTAATAATTCTTCTTTGGGAAGTACATATATATCTTCTTCTTTAAATGTCCCCGCTTTTAAACATTCTTCTAAAGGCTTTCTTGCTTTCCCTACATTATAACTCATCCCACATTTTGACTTAGATTGTGCAGAAATTCCAAATCCTTTATAAGATATATTATATATCATTCTGTATCTTAAATATGATGATAGTCCTAAATCTTGTTTGTCTTTTGAAAAAGTATTTTGACCAAAATGTGCATTATAACCTAATTCTATTAATTTATTATAAATGTATTCATATTGATTATATAAATTTTTTCTGTCAATTTCTTTATTTTTACAAATCAAATTATATCTCATTTCATATAATGTAATTTGTTCTACATTCATATTTTTTACTAGTTCTATGGCATCATCTAAATCTTTTAAGTTTTGCCCTTCTAGTCCATACATAAAATCAATATTTATTTTCTGTATTCCTGCATTTTTTATTAATTTACATTTTTCTAAAATATCATTAATTCCTAAATTTTTTCTATTATTCTTTTTTAATATAGCTAGATTCATTGTTTGAATTCCTAATGAAATTCTTCTAAATCCTGCTTCATATATTTCTTTTAGTTTAAACTCATCTATTGTTTCAAATGTTCCTTCTATACTAGGTTCAAAGTCCTCTACTGTTTTTAGTTTTGTGATAATTTTTTTACATATCTCCATTAAATATGAAAATGTCCCATTATCTAAAGATGTAGGTGTACCTCCACCTACATCTAATCCATATAATATAATATTGTTATGTTTCTCAATAAATTTGCTTATATCATTTTCTAGAATCTTTAAATACTTTTCTTCTAGTTCAATACTTCTTTTAGGATATTTTACATATTCACAAAATGCACATAGTTTTTGACAAAATGGAATATGTATATAAAAATTTAAATCGTTTTCATTTTTAAATAAATCATAACTACCCACTTTATACTTTAACCAATTTTCTTTATTTAAAGGATATGATGTATTACATAAGAAATTTTTTTGTGCTTTTATAAAATATTCTTCCATTAGCAACTCCTAAAAATTCCTAAACCACAAGTACTTCTATAAATTGTTGGTTCACTTTCTTGTTTTGGCTCACTTTCATCTTTTGCTCCACTTTCTTGTTTTGTTTCACTCTCTGTCTGTTCTCTTATTTCTTCACTATAATCATCTTTTTTTGCACCTACTGTTGGTATATCTAATCCTGCAGCTTTAAAAGATTTTGCTAATTCATAATATTCTTTTGCTTTTGTTTCAATTACAGTTACTATTTTTAGTGTTTCTTCATCTGCAAACCCATTTTCTTGTAAATATCTTTTATAATTTGCTATATTTTCTTTTACTTTTTCTGCATCTAATCCATTTTCTAAACCATTTGTTATTATAACTTCATTTATAAATTGTAATATTGCATCTTTATTCATACCTTTTACCTCTTTATTTTATTTTCTTTCCAACTATCCAATTTTTTGCATTTTGAGTATTGTTCAACAAATACTCTCCTCTATATCTTTCATCATCTCCAAATGGAAAGAAATCTAATATTTTATTTAAATATTCATTGTTCATTTCTATTAAGTTTTTTATTTTTTTAAAACATTTTTCTGTTATTTCATCCATTTCTTTAAAACTATCTTTAAAATATAGATTACTTTTATATTGACTCATGATAATTGTAGAAATTTCCTTAGATAGAAAAAATTCTTTAAATTCATCAAATATTTTATTAATAATTTCATTAATTTGATTTTCATTTTTTCCTAAACTCATCCAAGCTTTTGTTAATATTTCTTTAAATTCTTTACTATTTAAGTTTTCACTATAATTTTTCATATATTCAGCAATTATCATATCATCTATACAATGATTTGATAACAATAAATCGAATTTGTCTGGTATATCATTAAATGATTTTTCAAAACTTTTATTTACACATATTATTTCTACATTTGGTAAAATTTTCGAATATTTTTCATTAACATATTCTAAAACTTCTTTACTGGTATCTATAATATATATTTTTCCTTTAAAATTAATTTCTTTTAAAGCATAGGCAATTTTATACCTAAATCCTGGTGCTATTTCTACAACAGCTTTGAGCTCACCTTTATATACATTTTTTATAATTTGAGCAAATATTTGTCCTATATACCATTCCCATTCATCATCAGCATCATTAACAATATTCATATTCTTATCTTTCTTCGCCTTTATCTTTTAAAGCTCCCATTATCGCATAAAACTTGTCTCTTATTTCCGGATCAAATTCTCTTAATTTTCTTGAAATTTCTTTTTCTTTATCATTTAATCTTTTTTGTGCCTCTCCTAATTCAGCTCTTTTTATTTCAACTTCATCTCTACATGCTTCAAATTCTTCTAATAATTGAAGTAATTGAGACATTGTTGTTCTTTTTGAAGAACTTGATTTTTTTCCTGAAGTTGAACTTCCCTTTCCGTCATAATTTGTTGTACTTCTTATTTCTCTTGAACTTACACTTGAAGAACTTCCTTTTCCATCATAATTTTCCACACTTCTCCTCAAAGAACTTTTTTCAACACTTTTTCCTCCCAAATAACTACTAGATCCCATATTATCTCCTCCTTATATTTTTTATTTTCATCTTTTTATATTTTAGCATATATATTAAATTTGGTCAAATTCTCCATTATATTCTTTTCCATTAATCTTTATTTTCACATCAAAATTTAATATATCTGGTAAACTATCAAACTCTATTTTTTCACTTTCCATTGCACCTTCTTCATCTAATCTATGTTTTATCATAAATTCTTCTCCATTTAAACTTAATTTTGCAAATTCTATATCGAAATTAGAAAAAGGTTCAATTACTAAATAATAATAATTTTTTGTTACAATCCAATATGTTAAAAAATCTTTATATAATCTTAATCCTAATATATTTTTACATTCTATATTATAATGATTTCTTATATTTGCTTTTATAAGTGAATTTATAATTATATTTATTGTTTTATCATCAATTTCTTTTATGTCATATTTATAAGCTATTTTTCCAAAAATATGCTCCTTAGAATAAAGATAATTTCTATCTGCATTTATAAAATATTGTTTTAATTTTATTTCTTGTAAATCTTGCTCTTTTTCGATTTTTTCAAATAATTCATCATATTCTTGTATAAAATCCATTGCTTCATTTATATACTTATCCATATTATCATCATTTACTATATCTTTTTCAAAAAATTTCTCCACTTTTTCTTTTATCATTCCGACTTTTTCATATTCTATATATTGAGGATCATTAAATAATAATTTAATTCCATTTATGAACTTATTTCCTTTTTCTCTATATATTAAATATTTTTGAAAAAATCTTGAAAAGTCGAATAAATATGTAATATTTTCATTTTGATTTGCAATATTTGTGTCATAATAGTTTGCTAAAAATTTTCTTGATAATATATTAAATTTTTTGCTTAGACTATCTATGTATTTATAATATTTCAAATAATACAAATTATAATCTAATCCTATTAAATCACAAAACTTAATTTTTATATTTTTTTCATATTCATCATTCATTATTTTCTCTAATTTTTCATTATTGGAAATAGAGTTTATCATTATTTTTTGTCCTAATAATTCATATCCAAAATAATTTGATTTATATTTATTTGTGTTTGAATATTGTGGAAATCTTCCTTTTACAAATGATGATGTATCAAAATCAATTAAATTTCCTTCTGTTGATATATTTCCAACAGACCATGAACCATGTAAAAATCTATCACAAAATTTATTGGCTTCTATTTTTGCAAGCTTTTTACAAAAGTTTTCTATTTCTTCTTCTGTATATTTATCATTATTAATTAAGCTATTACTAATTCTATATAATTCTTTTTCTTTATTTACTCTTATTTCTATACTACATGGCAAATTATAAGTTTTGTTTTTTATTTGGTCATCAAAATCTAAATATTCATCTAAAAACTCAAATCTTTCTCCTGTTTCTAATATTGCTAATGTTTCAAATGTTGGTACAACAAAATCTTTAGCTAATATATTTGCAATTACAGTTTCTTTTATTGATGCAGATAGTGCATATTTTCCATTGTTATATATTGATTTTGGTGATGTTGCAAGTTTTGTTTTATCTCCTTTTATGTTAAAATTCTTATCAAAGAAATATGATCTTCCTGAACCTAAATTTCCACTTAAAGCCATTCCTGTTGGATCTGCTTGTTTATCACTATAAGCTTTTCCTATTATTTTATTATCTGATTTCTTTTCGTCTAAAGTTATTGAAAATATTGTACTAATTTTTTGTTTTGCATCTTCCCATACATATTTTTCATGAAATATTTCTTCATATAATTCTTGATTTATATATACAACTTTATATTCTTCTTTTGATTTATATACATTTTGCATACATAAATTTTCTTCTTTAAAAAATCTTTTTATTTGCGGTTCTCTTATTTCTTCTTCCATATTTTTCTACCTTATTAAATTATTTTTTTCACAAAGTTTTATACAAAATTCACATCCATAACAAGATGTTTCACAAAAGTTTTGTTCTAAAATCTTATTTGGTATTACATCTCTAAATCCGTATTGTTCCATATTTTTTTATAAATCTTACATATTTATTGTTATTTAGATTTTCTAAAACTTTTGATAATCCATCTTTAAAATAGTTTCCAATAAACATATCTTTATGCATATTAAACACTTCACATGGATAACAATCTCCATTACATTTCATAAATATTTTTGGACTTACAAATTTTCCAACTTCTGTTCCAAATCTATTATCACATTGTTGAACTGCTTCAAATATTGTCATACTATATGTTTCAATCTTTTCTTTTGCATTTATATTACTATTCACATAATATGAGTCTGTTAAATATATTCTTCCTTCTGGAAATTGTCCAAATTTTTGTAAATATATATCATATAATTTTTGTAGTTGTGATTCCTTTTCTCCTTTTAATCTAGTATGTACAATTCCTAAATTTAATTGTTCTATTGTATAATGTTCTGAGACATAGTTTATTATATTACATATATATTCTAATGGGATTGTTTGCTCTCCTATTGATATTTGAATTGATGGAACAAAAAATTGATTATTCAAAAGTCCCGCTTCTTCCATTTTCTTAAAATAATATTCTGCATTTCTTCCCCAAAATCCATTTGAAATTATTTTATTCACATCTACTTTTCCATCTGAATATTTTATCATTTTACACATATTATCAAATTCTAAAAATGGCTCTCCTCCTGTTATAGCAAATGCAGGAATACCATTTTCATATAAATCATCTACTAACTTATATATATCATTTTCTGTTAATTTGTTTTTTCCTTCAATTATACTATTTGCTGACATTCCACAATCTTTGCAATTACAATTACATCTATTAGTTATTTCAAATGTAAATTGAATAGGTCTTATATCATATTTTTCTTTTGTTCTTTCATTTTGCCATTTTTCTATATCTTCATAAAATGTTTCTTTTTTTGAAGCATATTTTCCTATTCGTGGACTATTGCTTTGTTTATTAACAGATAAAAATTTTCTCATTATTTCATCTTCCACTATATTTATACCTCTTTCTTATACCATAATTCTTCATCTATTTTTTCAAATAGTTTAAATCCTCTTTTTTCATAAAATTTTTTTGCAATATCATATTCTTTGAAAGTACATAATATAATTTCTTGATATTTTTCTTTTTGAACAAATTGTAAAAATAAATTATAAAGTTTATTTCCTATTCCAATATTTCTATATTTTGAATTAACATAAAAACAATTAAATTTTATTGTATCTTTAGATTGTTGTAGTCCTCCACAAGTTCCTACAATTTCATTTTCTTTGTTTATTGCTATAAGAAAAATATTATTACCTTTCTTATATTTTTCAACTAACTTTCTTTGATAATAATCCTTCCAATGTGTAAATCCAAACTCATTTGAGGTTATATTAACTAAAAAATCTATTATGTCTTTTCTTTCTCCATATTTACAATTTACAATTTTTATTTCATTGTTTTCTAACATTTTTTCTCCTAATTACTCTTGTTTTAATTTTTTTATGTGCCAATCACAAATATCAACAAGTAATGTGTTATCATCAAATCCTATATAATTCATTAATTTCTTAAAACCGATATCTGTTTGTTCTAGTTTTATATTTCCACCAATCTTTTGATAAAATTCTTTATTCATTTGCCATAATCTTATAGAAGTTTTTAATTCTTTTGTAGCTGAAATTGTTGCTCTTGTTTTTAAACTAACATATGGCAACATATATGGACTTCTTGCAATTTCTTTGTTTGGTAATCTTACAACTAATCCTCCATTTTTGGCTCCTATTATAAAGTCTCTTAAATCAACTATATCAAAGATTTTTTCTGTTAATATATTTGCTAATAAATATATTTGTTCAATTTTAATTCTTTCTGGTAAATTACTCATTACTTCTCTTATTGTTTTTCCTGTTGCACTATCATCATCTACTAATATATAACTTCCTGTTTTTATATTTTGTATTTGATTTTTTATTGTATCATGTCCTATTCTTCCTATTAAAGATATGTATTTTTTTTGAATATCACTTATATCAAATAATCTACTTGTTTCTATATCATAAGTTCCTCTGTAATATGTATCTAAACTTATTGTTTGTTTTCCTTTTAATACCAAATATGCTTTTTTTAATTGTTCTTCCATATTTATTGTTTTTACATCTAATTTATTGTCAAATGCTTCTTTTAGGAGATCTACTAATTGTTCTAAAAACTCATCATGTGCTTTTTCTAAAAGCTGATTTTCCACATTAATTTTATAATTTTCTAATGGTATCATTCCTTCATTTCTTATTGCATAATCTCCATCTTCTTTTGTATACTGAGGATCAATGTATTTATAATCTTTTCTAATATTTCTTGATGAATATGTAGATACAATTGATTTATTATTAATGAAAATATTGTTTTCTCCTTTTAACTTTTCTTTCATCTCATTAAATTTTTCACTATATCCTTCTCTTTCAATACATATTCCGATTCCTTTATTTTCAAAGCAATACATAAATTCTGCATTATCTCCTCCAAATACATATGCTACTTGTATATTGGGACTTATATGTTTTCTTAAATATTTTTCTAGTCTTTGTATTACATCTGTAAAATTTATATATGTTTTTACATATACTGATTCCCATGGATCTATCATTAACCAATCACTATCTTTTACAGATTCTTGACATTGTTCTAATCTTTCAAATGTGTTTCGTTTATAATATGGTTTTGTTGAAACATAGCTTTCATGTGATGGTGATAAATATCCTCCAATAACATTATATCCTCTTTTTTCTAATGCTTCTTTTGCAAATTCCATCATATAAATATGGCCATCATGTATAGGATCAAATCCTCCTGTTGACAATAGAACAACATTTTTTTGCTTTTCTTTGTCTATTAATTTACTTACTGGTGTTGTAAGTAGATTTAAATTATAATAATCTATATCTTGTAATTTATCTATAATAAATCCTGCTTTTACTACAATATCTATATCTAAATATTTCTTATATACTTCACTATAATATTCATCTCTTAAAATTTTCCAAGCTAATGTTACTTCACTTGTTTTATTTTCTATTTTGTTATATGCACTATCTATATCTGAACACTTAAAATCCTTATTTACTTTTAGTATATCCCAAAGATATTCTTTTTGCTTACTCATAATTATTCTAATTACACCTTTCTTTATTTTTCTAGCCATTCTTTTGTAATTTTATAATAATTATCCCATCCGCCTTTTACACTACTATCCCATAAATCTAAATGTATCGCTGGAGATTTTGACATATATTTATGCAAATTATATCTATGTAAATTTTCTAAATTTTTTGAATACAAATCGAATTGTCTTCTTGATTCTTCATTCAAATCATTTAATATTTTTTCTTTTTCACTTTCTTCCATATTCAAATAATTCAAATATAATTCTACAAAATCATATGATGCTCCAAAAACAGTTTCATCTGTTCTACTATCATACATATCTCCACTTGGAGTTGCTTTTATTATACTTTCAGGAATATCTAGTTCTTTTGCAACTTGATATACTTCTGATTTATGAATATCTGATATTAATTGAATATCAACCATTCCATCTGATGCTTTACCAATATATCCTAAATATGCTCCTTCATCTCTATTTGTTGTACCACATATAATTGCTCCTAAACCAGATTGATTTAATAAACTTGTTGTATAATATAATACTGGTGTTCTACTATATGGTGCTAATTGTCCTATTGCCCAATCTTCACCTTTTATTTCTATTTCTGGTTCTAATGCCTTTCTTATTTCATTATTTATTTGACTTAATTCTACTATATATGGTTTTACTCCTAATTTTTCACAAAGTTCTTTTCCTCTTTCTGTTGCTTCACTTTGGTTTGTTACACCTGTTGATTTCATTACAGGTAATAACATTGGTAATATTCTTTCTATTGGTGAATCTTTAGCTTCAGATGCTTTTTTTATTAATCCTAATACTATAGCAGAATCAATTCCTCCACTTATTGCTACTACACATGCTTTAAGTCCATATTTTTTCATATATTTATTTAACAAGTTTGTTTTCTGTTCTATATATTGTTTTTGATTAAAATTTCTTCTTTTTCTTATATCTACTAATATATCTGTTAATTGTTTACTCATTAATTTATCTGATTGCTCGTTATAAACTTTCATAGTAATATTCCACCTTTCATTTCCCATTCATATCTTATATGTCCATCTTGAAAAAATATTAAGTTTCTAGCATTTTCTGGATTTGTATCTCTTGTATTTTTATTTAATGGTAATGATATACAAACATTTTGCCCATTAACATCATATATAGTTCCTATTCTTTCTAATTCTAATAGTTTTGTTCCATTTTTTTCTAAATATTCTTTTATTTCTGCTTTTTGACTATCTGTTAACTTATTTTCTTTAATCCATTCTTCTGCACTTTTTCTTCTAAATTCATCATTTACAGGTCTTAATGTAACTTGTTCAACTTGATTTTCTTTTGCAAATTTTATAAATTCTTCTACTGATTTTGCATTATCCATCATATTTTTGCAACAAACACATGTAAGTCTTAAAGAAAATCCAAAACTATGTAAATATTTTATTAAATCTGATAAGTCTATATATTTTTCACTATTTGGCATATATATTTTTTGATTTACTTCTGGTTTGTTACTAACAACTGATATTGTAATTGTTGTTAATCCTTCTTCATACCATTGTTTTAAATATTTCTCATATTTTGCTTTATTTAAAGCAATTGGAATACAATTTGATTGTAATTCAACAAATGGAAAATTAAACTCTTTTAAATGTTGCAAATATGCAGTAATTTGTTCTGGAAAAAGTGTTGGTTCTCCTCTACTTGTTAACATTACTGTATCAATTCCGCTTCTATTAGCTAAATTTCCTGCAATTTTAAGATTTCTCCAATTTATTTCTCTTTCTTTTAAATTTTCTTGATTTGGTTTCACTCCTGAAACACAAAACGGACATGATGCTATACAACATTCTGTTCCAACTATTACACTAAACATTTTAAATTTCATAATTTTCATCTCTTTCTCTTATTTTTTATCTATATAAACTTTTCTTAAATCTTTACTATATGGCATAAAAAATTCTTCAAAATATGCTCCAACATCTTTTATGATAATCTTTCTACCTGTTATTAATTCATTTTTATATGCAGAATCAATATACATTATCCCAATCTTATCCCCACTATCTGATGATCCTCCACATATATAAACCTCATAATCTGCTGTTTGTGATTTTTCATATTCGAATTTTATTTCTTCATTATTTTCTGTTTTCAAATATAATTGAAATCTTTTATTATAAAGTAAAATATCAAAAAATCCACTATATATACCATTTTTTATTACTATAGTTTTTGTGTTTCTAATCATTTTATCTCTTATGATTCTTGTTTCTAGTTCAATTGTATCTTCTACAAGATATCTTCCAACTTCTAGAATGATTTGTTCAATTTTTAATTTAGTTTTTAGGTCATCAAGTACTTTGTGATTTATTTCTGTATTTATTCCTCCAATACTTATAAATTTCAAATTTGAATCACTATATTTTTCTTGAATATATTGCAAGATATTTTCAAATACATTATTTTCTGTTTTTATATTTTTTTGTATATAAAAAGAAATTCCATAATTACTATTACCATTTCTTTTTAAGAATTCTATCATTCTTAGAGTTTCTTCAAGTTCGGCTCCTAAATGAGTAAATTTATCTTTATATATTTGCATTGTTGATAATCTTATAGCTATTTTTACTTCTCTTAAATTCGCATATTCTACAAATTCTTCTAATGATTTTAAACAATCAAATGTGAAAAATCTTACTCCATTATCATATAAATATCTTATTGTTTCTTTTTCTACTAAGACATTTATAAAACACATTCTGCTAGGACTAATTCCTAATTTTTTTAGTAACTCAAAATGATATAAAGAACTAATTAGATACCCATTATTTGCTTTATTTAATAATGTACTTAATGCTTTTATTAGATTTTCGTTTGAATTTGTTTTTAATGGATAATATATATCTCCGTCTTTACTAAATTTATTGTAATTTTCTATTAATTTATTTTTATTAAAGTAAAACTTCAAATTGTTTTCTTCTAAATTTATCATGTTATTCTCTTTCTTTTTTCTATTTTCTTGTTGATTATAACATCTTTTATATAAAAAATAAAGTACTATTTCTAGTACTCTATCTTATCCCTCTTAAACTCTATTATTTCCATATATCTTCATTAATAAATCTAGTTAAAGCCATTATAAAAGCATTTCTAGTTAAATCAATTCTTGTTATTTCATCTTTTGTTAAGAAACTAATTCCACCTTTTCCTTTTCCCAATTCTTTTCCTCTAAATAATCTATCCATAACTTTTCCAAGCTCTGTTTGCTTTATTTCTTCTATATATTTATCTGGAATTGGAAATCCTTGACTTGTTCCTATACTTTGAAATCCTTTTGAATCTTCTATAACTACTGCATTTATATCAATCCATTCACCTAAGAGATTTGTAATTCCTGCTTCACTTGCTATATAAAAATCTGCTTTTATATTATTATTATTTGCATATTTTTTTAAGTTTTTTATTCTATTTTTTGCTCCTTGTAATATTTCTTCATTAAATGGTTGGTTTCCAACTTCTGATTCTACAGATATTCCTTCTATTTCAACACTATCAAAATATTTTTCAAATGCTTGTCTTGCACCTTCTATTTTTCCAGGATTTTTGGTTCCCATCAATATTTTCATTTATTTATTCTCCTTTATTATAAAAATTTTTTCATACACTTTATGTGTCTATAAATCTCTCCCCAATTATTAACTTCTTTAATATAGTTATTTTCTTTTAATTTCATTAAATTTGTGTCTCTAAAATATAGTGTTTTTATTTTATTATCTGACAATTTTTTTATAATTCTCCAATCATCATCAATCATAATATCTATATTTTCATTTTGGCAAACCTGTAATTTATCTTCAACTTTCCAATAATATTTATCAAATTTAATATTATTTTCATCTAATAATCTTATTGCATCATCTTTCATTTCTT
>OGFF01001517.1_pt1 | contig 24205 bp, 4 predicted proteins | sample 1570751 | NCBI WGS metagenome assembly OGFF01 (sample SAMEA2581951, study PRJEB24529) | metagenome | biome: Human gut stool | place: China | collected 2011 | reverse complement strand
AAATTCCCGTCAGATTCTTCGAAAATAAAGCCTCCGAAGGGCGATTGGAAAAAAAAATTACGTATTTTGCAGAGCTTCCTTAAAGAAATCTGTAGGAAATTTAACAAGAGGCACGATTAAATTTTTGTAAGGATTAGGTATGGGGATATTTTTGTAAGGAATCCAGTGATTGCGATTCATTTACTCTAATGAAGAGGTTTGAAATGAAAAGAGTTTATAAATTTACTGATTTATATTGAAAGAATCGCGAAGAAACACATGAAATTTTATTTCAACTGAATGCCTAAGCCAGTATATCTCTGTCGAAAATTTCATTATCAATAAGTGGAAATATCCAAGAAGAGGCTCTGATATTCAGGGTCTTAACTATTAGTTGTATGGACCTTGACGTGCCAAGGATCCTGAGTTGCATTGAAATACCTTCAATTGGGTAAGGAAAAATATAGGTTGGTGATTACAGGCGGGTTTCCCATATCATTAGTACGAAAAATACTTACAATTGATTGCGTCTTTTGTTCCTATAATGAATTTTTAAACTATATAAAACCCCGAGGAAAATTTAAAATGTCATATAAGAGGATTACAACCCCCCCCCATGAGGCTTTTCGCTCGTCTGAATTCAAATAGTTTCTACCATGATTGTTCCAAAAATCATTCTTTAGAGATAAAGCATCATAGTCCTCAGCTAGAACGTCTACTCTCTGATTTTCTTACTTTTGAAAAAGTCCTAGCCTTCAAAGCGAAACCCATCACTATTGCAGTAGCAGAATCGATTCTGCTTGCGGTTATTACTGATCCTGCAATCGCTTATGATTGGTCTAATCCTCCCTCAGCTGAGGCTTCGACTGGGTTTAAAGCTGTCGAAGTGAAGAATTTTGTTGATACGTTAGACGGCACCAGTGGCCAAACACTATATTTCCTTCAAGGATCAAATCCTGGTGACAAAAAACTTGATATAACGGTTACACAGAAATATCCAATACTCTCGGCTTGGAACGCTTATTACGACAAACAATTTTATATTGTCGGAGGCTTTAGAACTTTGCCTGGCGGAAGTGGTTCTTTGCGAGAACCCTATTTCCAGGCTCTCGGACAACCGGTACAAATTGATGGAGTAACGAAAAAAGAATATGTTACTTACGACGGTGAGAAATACTGGTTGACCTCTGATGGTAAAAGCACAGGGGAAGCTTTGTCAAGCGGAGCTTCGAGATACATTGTCAATTTTAACGTTTCAGATGGGGCAACTGGTACATTTAAGATTTACGGTGCAAGAAGTGAATTGTTTAACCCTAACGAAGATAGGACTTCTGAGGATGCAGTCGGCGCCTCGAATTGGAACAAGGTAAATATAAATTTCATTGAGAAGTCCGTAGAACATCCAACGGCGGGGGGATCAATTCTGACCCGAATAGTTTTTGGCGGCCGCTCCGCTCAAATGGAAGGATGGAAAACATATGAAGGCTATAAAACAAATCACAATGAAGTTCGTGTAAAGGGAACTCAGCTGAAGGGTGTGACTGGATGGGTCTTTGATTCAAGTTTTGACGCTAATGCCTTAACCCCAGAATTAATTTCCCGAGCTGGTGTCTGGGGGGCGGAAGGTTATGAAACGGATTGTAATTACGTTAATGTTGTTGACTCTGTTATAACCGGCGCAACTCCTGATGCTAGAAAATATGGTCTTATTGGAGGCAGGGGTTTCTTTAGTTATCGTTTGAATACGGGGGAAAATCTAGCAGAAAGCGCTATCTCCAATAACAATATCGTAGTCGTTAAGAATTCAGCCATCGGTTTTGAAAATAATTATTCCGCTTACGACTCTAGAGATGGTTCGGGTACTGCTCAACCTAAAAAAGGTCAATCTTTCTCCGTAATTGGAGGTTATTCTCCCGGAAAGGCTGAGAACAATGTTGTAGTTCTTGAAGATGTTCGGATTAACGGAAATGTTTACGGTGCCTTCGAGCTAAAAAATAAGATGACTGGTGAGAAAGGTCTTCGTTCCTTAGATCCAAACCTAGTTTCTCTTAGAAATGTCAGACTTGAAAAAGGGAGTTCAATTTATGGAACAGCTACCGGAGATACTCAGGTAGCAGACCGTTATGAAAAGGATCCATTGCCCATTGCTGACTGGGATGCAACCATGGAAGGTCAACAATTCTTTGATGAACGCAAGATGCAAGCGGTTAATCGCCGGAGAGGAGTTGTTGATATTGCAGAACGCGTTGAAACCGACTCTCTATATGCTCGCTACGTGCAGTTCGGACAATACATTAAAACCAACATTCAACCGGGAACAGTTGTTGATGTTACGTCGAGCTATTTCCCACACACTTACGAAGACACGGATTCTGTAGTCACATTGGATACAACTACGTCGCTTGAACAAAATACGGCTCACTTGACTTATGGAGAGGCTGGATTCATTTCGTTGGGACAACAAGTTGCGGGGTCCTATGTCATTAATCGCAATGGTTTTCACTCGGACCTTTCTCCAAAAGATAAAAAAATCGAAAGTTCTACAACCACAGGAAAGCATAACTTTTGGGTCGGTGCCTACGTAAATACTGTTGATCAAGTCGATGGAGATGGAACATCATTCAACACAAAAGAGAATTTATTCAAGGATGGTGATGTCAATCACCTCTACGGTGAGGAGGGCGATCAGGTTTTGTCCCTTTTAACTCACGACGATGGCATGCTTTATTCAAAAGAGTCTGGGGACGGATCTCAAAACCCGTCCTTAATGCATCATTTCCGTTACAACTATCAGGGGTTAGTTTTATTCACTGGTGTTAGTGAAGGAAAAGAAGGCTCGGCTATACAAATTTCTTTTGATGAAATAGCAGAATTCAGGAAATCAGAGGGTCAAAACACTAATGCCTTTGGTAATACTTTTATTGGAATTATTAAAGATGGAAAAGTTTACTTTAAGGGAAGTGCAAGCGACGGTGATACAACAACAGATCAAGTAAAAATGACCTTTGGTGTACCTTATTCAATATATCAAAGAGGAGAAAAAGTAGCCGACGCTGTTTACTCTTTCTACAAATATATGCACTTCGACGGTTCCGATGATAAGTTTACAGATGGATCAGGGCAAGTGGTCGATGGCAAGGTAACCGCTGGGGTGGTTGACGGAGTGAATACAGCTGCCGGTATCGGAATTAAATATTGGCTCAAGGAAATCCAGATCCTTCCCCAAAAGCAGTTAGTGCTTAATGGTGCAAAAGAAGGCGATAGACTAGAAGTGGAGAATTTCCAAGCGAATAGTACTACCAAACGCAAACAAGAACTTTATACCTTGTCTGCCCATGTAACAGGAAGCGGCGGTGTGGCGATTGCACAGGATTCAACCGTAGTCATTGGTACTCCGAGCACGATCTATACCATAAATTCATTAAATCAGCCAAATGAGTATTCTGGTCTTACTACCGTTGGGGATGGCGCAACCTTAATTTTCGGTATTGACGGTGCAATTGGCTCTAATCAACTTTACACGTCTGGACTTTTTATCAACAAGGGAGCTTCAGTGTATCTGCAAGGCCATACACAAACTGTTGGAGCCTTGAAGATAGCTGAAAATGCAAAAGTTTATTTCGGCCAAGAAGCAGAGGTTGGATTTGATGATTCTTATAAAGCGGATCTGGGAAGAACCGGAGGCGAATTGACGGTTAAAGGAGATGCTGAAGTCGATGGATTACTTTTTGGCGAAGAAAAAGCTAAGCTAATCATCGACCAAGGCGTCGCTAACATAAATTCTGGTAATTCGGGTTTCACCGGAACGGTTGAACTCAAGACAGCCCATGGCTACTTAAATAAATCTACAGCTCTAGAAAACGCTCAAGCTGTAGTATCGGCTAAATCTTCTTTACACTTTACAAGTGCAGAGTCTCCAGTAACAAGAGAGGCTGATCCTAGAAGTGTAGCTTATATCAGAGGAGTTCAAAACGCAGGCGAGGTGTTCTTCTCTAGTGGTGCGGATAAAGTTTCTAACCTTAACCACGTCAACGTCACTGAAGCATACGAAGGTCAGGAAGGATCCGTGATCCATTATCGCGGCCTTGTCCAGGGTCCTGATAATTCTTACGTAGACGTAGTCCATTCTGCCACGGCCACAGGTAAGTCTACTGTTTCTTTCGGAGATGATCATAGCAAGATCCCGGTTAGCGGTATCTTCAAGGAAGCTCGAGGTGAAAAAACTCTGAAGAGCGAAGGTATTCCAATCTTCGTTATTGCTGATAAGGGAATTGAAGAAAATCAACTTCGGCTTGAGATGCAGCCATTCGGTGTTGTTGCCAAAGACAATGAGGCCTATAAATGGATTTATAGTCTTGGTTACAACGATGAAGAGCAAGGTTCGCAAAGAACTTGGGTGCTCTATAACTCGGACGACATAGAACACTATGAACCCTTAGTACCTCCGAAGGAAGAAGAAAATCTAGTCCTCAGACCGGAAGCTGGCGCTTACGTGGGAGCGTCTCAATCTTGGGCTAAGATGCACATGAGACTGCACGACCGCTTTGGCCAGGCTTACTACATTGACCCGTTTGACGGAGAAGAAAAGCCTGCAGCAGCTTGGGTCCGTCAGGTTGGTTCTCACTCTCACTTCCGCATGGCAGGTGGACAGAGTAAGACTCATTCCAACACTGCCGTTACTCAGATCGGCGGCGATTTGCTGAGAAAGGAATTTAACGAAGATTGGAAGTATATCGGCGGTGTCTTTGCTGGTGGCCTATACAACCGCTCTGACAGCCGTTCTTGGGATAGTGCGAAATCCCGTTCTGACGGTTACTCTTTAGGTGTTTACGGAACGCTGTACACAGGCAATAGCCCTGATGACGGTTTCTATGTTGATAGTTGGCTTCTCTTCGGTCGTTATGACAACAAGATTTGGTCAGATGAAATTTCTCCGTTCAAATTCAAATCACACGGCTGGGTTTGGTCGGTTGAAACCGGTTACACCATTCCTATCGGAGAAAGCGGAACGAAAGATTACAACAAGCTGATTTGGACATTCCAGCCGGAAGCCCAATTAGTATGGGACGGCGTTAAGGCCAATTCCGCTAATGACTCCTTCGGGACGAAATATCGCCAGTTGGGTACTGATAATGTCACGCTTCGAGTCGGCGCAAGACTACATGCTAACTATATGAATAAGGGCCTGGGATTCATTGAAGGCAACTGGATTCATAACAGCAAGAAGGCCGGCGTTCAAATGGGCACTGACAAGGTCTATATGGACGGCGGGAGAAACCTCGGGGAATTCCGTATGGGCTTAGAAGGTCACTTAAGCCGCAATATGCTTGGCTGGGCAACTGTTGGCGTACAGGCCGGTAAATCCGGATACCACAACGAAACCGCTCAGATCGGCATCAAGTACATGTTCTAAGCAAACGCTGAACGCATAGCTGATGGAACGGCGCGGAATAGATTCCGTGCCTCCCATCCCGACTCGTTTACCTAACGGAATAAGCATCATGAATACTAAAACTACATTATTAGCAGCTTCGGTCTGCGCATTGAGTTTGGCTCTGAGCGGCTGCGCTTATGACCATAAAGACTATCCGAGAGAAAGCTGGTTTGTCCAGCCGACAACTGTGATAGAAGCCGATCAATTCAAGAAAGTAGAGGAACCGCTAAAGGTTTCGCTGGTTGTAAATTATCTGTGGGAAGGTCGTCCTATTGTGACGGAACCGTTTGATAAACGTCCGGCTGACTGGCGCGAACACTACGGTCTCTGGCTCGCTTCCGAACGCTATCTTGAACAGACAGGTCTCTTCAAGATCGTGAAGGAAGACGCGGAAGACAGACAAGGCGAAGTGGTAATTGATTTGACCCGCGCAATGGATCCGAAAACAAAGGCTGCGATTGAAGCCAAAAAGGCGGATCCTGACAATCATCCGGAAAAGATCGTCTATGAATACGACATGACGATGAAGATGGCGGTCAAATTAAAAGATAAGCCTGAACTAGAAGTTTCTCCGAAGACAGATCATATGTTCATAGGCCATGAAGACTCCAAAGAAAAAGAAGTCGGCCAGGATCCGAAGCGTTTCACGTTTTCGTATTTCAACAATATGGATTTCCACACAGAATTTGTCCGCCGTTTCTATAAGCAGATGGTCTTTGAAAGCGTGAAACAGTTGGAGAACAAACTGCCTTGATTTCTCAAGGCAGTTAGAAAAGTTTTATTTAATTTGTAGCATTTAGACCACTTCAAACTCGAAGCTGTCCCCTCGGTCGACTTCGTGGGTCGGAGCCTTGATAAGAAAATCAAGGCTCAATTTTTTTTCAAAATCGAAGTATTTGTTCTATTTGTTTGTTCCTCCAAGCGTGAGTATACGTCTAGCATCTTCCTTAATCATTAAGGCTGCGTGAATTCATTTTTTGTTGATAATTTGAACCGCTTTGCTGAAGGAGGGTGGTTCGGACAAAAATTATCGCAATTTCAGACGACTCTCACGAAAAACATGAAAAGCCAAGCAAAACGCTTACTGAGAATTCTCTCTTGCCAAATGAAAATCATTTTGAAAGTTAAAAGTGAAGAAAGCTAAACATTCTTAATTTGTTAGTCGTAATTTTTATTAGAAATAACCCCGAAATAAGAGTTGGGTGAACTTTTGTTTATTTTGAAATAATCTATTTTTCTCATTGAATATAAATAAAAAACTCTCTTCGGTTTCTGAGAATTCAAGACTACCCCGTCTGTTAAAATCTTTCGATAAACATAAAGAATCCCAAGGAAATGAATAAACTGCCGACACTTGTTTGTTTAGGCGTACTGACTTTTTTGTCTTTTAGTGTCCAAGCACAAATAGTTAACCCCGCTATCTCTGCTTCTATGGAGCGAGATGTTACGTTGCCTCAGCGAGATGTCCGCCGACTCTTGAATGAAGCTCAAAGAGTTGATCTTATAGAGCAAGAACGTGAAATTAGAAGGCAGGCAAAAGAAGCGGCAGAAAAAGCACTTTCCGCCTCAGAGTCTCAAAAATTCGGAGATGGCATTCGTTTCCTTCTTTCTTCGGTTCATTTCACACCGAGTCAGATTTTGACGGATGAAGAAACACTCGAAGCCGTAAAGCCATTTGTGGGTACGGTTGTCACAGGTAAAGAGCTCACAGCAATGCTTGAGGCGGTTAACCGCCTTTATCGCCAAAAAGGCTACGTGGTATGCCAAGCTGTCCTTCAGCCGCAGAGAATTTCTAAGGGTGTTTTAACAATTACCTTAGTCGAAGGTAAGACCGGAGCAGTTGCTTTAAGTTCGGCAGTAGAAGAAAAAGAGTTTAAAACTCGAGACAGTTATATCTTGAGAGCCTTTGATCTGGAAAAAGGTAAGGTCTCCAATTACCGAGAAATGCTGGGTGATTTGGTCAAGTTCAACATGACCAATGACATTCAGCTCTCAGTGGACATGAGAGCAGGGCAAGAACCGGGAACAACGGACTATGAGATCTTTGTACAAGAGCCCGATCCTCGTACTTTCACTTTGTTTTCGGATTCTTCCGGCTCTAAATCGTCCGGCCGTTACCGCGGTGGCGTCAGCTTCACGGAAAGAAGTCTGTTGGGGTGGCGTGATCGGCTCCAGCTGATCGGTGTGTTTTCCCATGGTTCAAGAAGCTTTATGGGTTCTTACTCTGTTCCGCTCAATAGTTTCGGAACACGTTTGACCGCAAGTGACTCATACGGCCGCGTAAAAGTAGTTGACGGACCGTCCGAGGACTTCGATGTCAAAGGGCATTCTCAATATCTGTCATTGAGACTCGACCATCCTTTGTATGTGACTTCGACCTCAAAGCTCACTGGTTACCTACAAGCGGCCCGTCAAACTTCGGAAACCGAAATGTTTAATGTTTTGACAGTCAGCGATACTTCGGTGAAGAGCCTCACAGCCGGCCTGGAGCAGCTTTGGCTGAAAGAAGGTATGACGCTCTACGCCAACGGTCAATACATTGAATCCTGGCTGAAAGACTACACATTCGATAACGCCTCCCGTTACCGCCGTCTGACGGGTTATTTAACTTGGGATCACCGGCTTTGGAAAAATTGGGGTTACACCGTAAATGCCGGCGCACAAAGATATCTTGGAGGCGGTGAAATGGCCTCCGGAGATTCTTTCTATTTAGGGACTTCTTCAGGCGTTCGTGGTTATGAGAATGACACGATCTCTGCTTACAACGGCGCCTGGATTAATTTAGAAGCGAAATACCACTTAGACGGGAAGGGCTCCAACGTGTTTGCCTTCCTCGATGCCGGGCGATTGAGCGGAGATTCTCCCTATAAAGATAAAAGTTTGGGCTCTGTCGGCATCGGAGCCTCTTGGAGACCGGTGGATTGGCTGATGAGTTCTGCCACTATCTCCTTTCCGTTTAAGAGAAATGTGGGTTCGGAACACGTGAGCAAAGCACGATTCGATTTCGTGATTAACGCTGTTTGGTGAGAACACTATGAATAAGATCTATAAAGTTATTTGGAATGTTTGCCGAGGAATACACGTTGTCACGGATGAGAATCATCGTGCTCATGGCAAAGAAGCCTCATCGTTAATCGTCCCTGTTGAATTATTGGTTATGGAAGCCTCTTTATTAACGCTTCCTTTAACAGCGGTCGCAGAGGCGTTGGATCATGCGATCACTGTGGATCCTAATTGGACGGGAACGACGATTACCAGTTCACAAAACAATCTGCATCACGATATTTCGACAACTCACATAAACGGATCGGTTGCCGCGAATAAGTTCACGAAGTTTCAGGTAGGAGAGAAGCATCTTGTGGACATGCACCTGCCGACAAACACAAATCATTTAGTGAATTTTGTCGACAACAAGATTTCCGTTAACGGAACAGTTAACGCGTTAAAAGGAAGTAAGGTCGGAGGAAATCTTTACTTTGTTTCTCCGCAGGGAATGATCGTCGGTAAAACCGGTGTGATCAATGCCGGAAGTTTGACGGCCGTGATCACCACGGACGATGCCTATAAAAAGTACAGTGAGTTATCAGATAAAAAACTTCCTTTAGGTTTAGGACAAAAGGAAGAAGAAGCCCTCGCAACGCTGCAGAAAATGCAGCAGGGCGAAGTTCCTCTGAATCCTGCGGGTGTTATTACAGTTAACGGAAGCATCAATACAGGTAATCGAATCACGCTTGCTGCTTCCCAGATCCATTTAGAGTCCGGCGCAAAGCTTTCCAATTTGGAAACGGATTTCAAAGACCTAGTTCATATTAAAGAAGGTCAGAACGTCGTTACTCAAAGTTCAGTATCTGACGCTATGGTAACCCGCGAAGCCGATGACGGCTCAGGCGATATTCTTTTATTGGCAAGAAGTGATAGTTCCGCGACCGGCTCTATTGCAGGATCCGTTACGAAACAAAAAGTCGAAGCAAAGATCAAAGTAGCAAATGGTGCTTCCGTTAAATCACGAGAAAACGTTAAGGTTTCTTCAATGGCCGGAAACGGTGTCTATGACATCAATAAGAGTCTTCGTCCATCGGGTTACGAGCAGCTTTCTGCGGAAGAAAAGGCTAAAAAAGATCGAGAAATCGGCCATTTCGTTTCTGACGGTAAACACAAGCTCTTGGATGTATCTTCCGAGATCAGGATTGACGGCGTTATTACCGCAGCTAAAGATCTTGACGTGAATTCCGTCGCAGAGAACCGTTTGGTTAAATCTTCTACGACAATGGCTGACCTTTCGACAGGTTTGACGCTGGAGATTTTAGGAACGGCCACACCGTTCAATGAAGCGGTTTATTATGCGGACTTAAAGACGTCTTCTCTCATCAATATTGGTAAGGACGCAAGCCTTTCTGCCCGACAAAACTTATCCTTGGCTTCAGTCGCCGATACAAAACTTGAAGCGGGAACCTCCACGAGTCTTTTTAACCTATTCAATACCGAATCAACCCAGAAGGTTCCCTCAATCGCGGCAATCGTCGCGCTTGCTGACAGTTCGAGCACGGTCAACGTCGCCGGATCTTTAAAGGCCGGAAAAGACTTAACTATCACTTCAGCGGATGACTTAACGGTAGAAGCTTCGGCTACGGCTGCGACAAAAGAAAGCAAAGCGGTTCAAACTTCGGTCCTTGTTGCCAAACTCAAAGGTACATCCGACATCAATGTTGAAAGTTCGGCATTGCTGGATATCGTAAAAGATGCTGGGAAAGTCGAAATTTCCTCGACTCAAAACAGTTCCGTTAAAACCGAATCTTCAGTCGTTGTTCAGGATGGCAGTTACGGCGGTTTAGCTTTCAACTACACTGAATTGGATACGCATTCGAACGTCCTTCTGAATACCGGATTCACAAACGAGGCTTTCGAAGCTTCGGTTACAGCTAAGAATGTCACAGAAGATCTAACCATTAAGGCAGATAATGCTGTCGGCGCTTCCGGCATGTCAAAGCTTCTCTATGACACCATCGGTGCGGTATCGAGGGACTTTGTTGCCGGACTCATGGGGCAGGCAGGTCAGGGCGTAGACAGCAAGTTTGATTCGACCAAATTTAAACTTGGCGGCGCGGTTGGCGTTGTCCTCGGATCCCAAACTTCTTCTGTCATCGTTAATACTCCGGTGATTGAAGGCCGCTCCATCGGTCTTCAAACAGCAGGCAACTTAAACCTTTCCTCTGATGCGCTCTTACGAGATCATCATTATCTGGTGACTTCTAAAGTTTCTTCCGCGGCGCCGGAAGGAGAAACGAGCCAAACGAAACTTCAGGGTTCATTGGCAGTTTTGGTTGCACTTTCCGGAGACGAAAAAGAAGCCGTACGGTCCATCCTCGAAATCGGCAATGATTCCGTGCTTAAAGCGAACAACGGACAACTTGTCTTGGATTCGGAAGCCGAGATTGAGTGGAATCGTCTCACTAAGATGAAGGAAGATTTCGCTAAGGCTCGTGATCGACTCAAGGCCATTTTTGCTCATGAATTCAAAGATCAATGGGCAAAAGTCGAAGAAGCATTTGACAAGGTCGACGCAGACTTCAACAGTGTCAGCGACGCTAATCTTTCTTTTATCGAAAAGATTAAAAAAGTCGGAACCTCTTTCGGAACGCTGGGAACAGCTTTAGGAACTTTCTTCGGGGAAGTAAAGGTTATCGGTTCGGCTGGGGCAGAGACGGGCAACGTGGTCATGAGCCTGCTTGAGTTCATCAAGCCGACCAATTATTTGAATGCTTACGCTGCCGCAGCAGGAGATGCCTCATCCGATAATTCCGCTTGGAGTACGACCGGGACGGCAATGGTCATTAACCAGAAGACTGCTTCGTTGTTAACTGTCGGCAAAAATACAAGGATTGAAGCCCATGGCATGCCATCCGCTGATGCTCAAGAAAGTAAAAACAACGGAAATCTCGTGGTTCGTTCTAATGCCTTAAACGAAAGTTTAGTGTTAGGAGGTAAGGCTGCGACGGTATTCGGTATTCCGATACCGGATATGGAAAAAGCCAGCGCGCTCGGTGCTACGGTGGTTTACAACCAGCTGACATCTTCCAGCCGCTTAATCGTCCGAGAAAATGCTCAGTTGACTGCGGACAATGTCGCGCTCCTTACAGCCCAAGACAGTATTTACGGATTAACCATCGGCGCAGCTGCCGACGTTAATAAAGGCGATTTAAGTCTGGAAGGTTTAGCTGCAGTTGCCGTAACCAACGGAACTAACTTAGTTTGGCTCGATGACGAGTCCCAAGTCAAAGGCTCTTCGGTCGAAGTCGGCGCTAAGCGCGATGACGATGTACAAACGATTGCAGGCGCTGTTGTTGTAGACATATCCGACAATGCAAACAAAGCGGCCGGCGCGGGCATTGCTGTGAATACCGGTAAGTTAGGCAATGAGCTCAGAGTTAAAGACAACGACGTTATTGCTGAGCAAGATCGTTCACTCTATGACGCGCAAGGTTTCTTAGAGGCTTCCGGAGCCGACGGCAAAGTTAATTTGCTAGCTTCTGAGGATTTGGCCATGAACGCGATCGGCGTTGCAGGCGGTGTCGGTGTATCCGGTCATAGCCCGGAATCCAATGAGCCTCCGGGCAAAATTTCACAATTCTTCTCCGGCCTCGGAGATAAAGCTAGTTACGTTAAAGAAGGGCTGAGCTTCTATTTAGAAGAGGGCGGACCGCTTTTGGCTCAGAAGGCCAATGGCTTAGGTCATTCGATTAGGGATAAATTTAACCACAATCAGTCTCAGAACGACCCGACCAGCTCATCGATGAGCGGAAACAATAATTCCAACCTGGCGCAAAACGGCAGTACTGCAAGTACCACGAGCAGTTCAACTTCGGGTGTGGCCCAGGGCGGAACTTCTCAGTTCCAATTAGGTGCTGCGGGAAGTGCCGCATGGAACGACACTGATACGGAAAACGAAGTCAATATTGAAGTCGGTAATTTCCAAATCAAGGCGCCGGAAGAAGTCTCCGTCGATGCGGTCACCGATAAATGGGTCGGCGCTTGGGCCGGAGCTGCAGGTATCAATTACATCTCTGAACTGAACGCAGCAAATTATGCTGCCGGTATTGCCGGCGCTGTCGCCGGAAACACCGGAAACTATATAACTGCCGTCAATATCGATGCGGCGAAGTTAAATTCTCAAGGCTTAAAGTTCAATACAGACCTCAAGAAATTGAATATTCGTGCCGTATCCGACGGTACGACGGTTGCTGAGGGCTTAGCCGCTGCCTTGTCGTTGGGCGCAGCAAAATTCAGCGGGGCATTTGACGCAGGTGTATCAGCCAATCTCATCGGAAATACGGTTTCTACTAATGTTAAAGGTTTGTCTCAGTTAGAGGGAACCTCCTTTAATACGTCTTATAACCAGGCTAGCTGGGCAGGTGACACTCAGGTCACCGGCGGTATCGGTTTCTCGTTTGGTAAGGGCGCTAATACCGGCGCCAAGTCTTTCGGCGGCTCTTTGATCTTTGCCGTCGCGGATATCGACAACACCGTTTCTTCTGAATTTGCAGACAGCACTCTGAAGCTTGCCGGCAACAGTGCGGTTCGTGCACTTTCCGATATGGTCCAGGTCACAACGGCAGTTTCTTCTGCGGTGACGACCGGAGAATCGTCTTTTGCACTTTCGGGTGCTGCAGCGACTTCCGAGCTGACAAACAATGTTTCAACTACGCTTAACAGCATCAATATTTCTATTTCCGGAGAGGGCGGCTTCGAAGGAACTGCTCGCTCTTCCGGTGGTCAGGAAGCTGATGAGTTTGAGAATCTCGCTGACCGTAAATGGTACGTCAAGCATCTCAATGAACTCAGTAATGAATCTTATTTCAAAGACGTCGGTTTAAGAACCGCTCCGGATGCTAAGGAAACAGGCAAAGACGGTTCTGAAGAAAAAACTCAAAACCTCGGCGCCTTGTATGGCCAAGCCGGCAAGATGAAACAAGTCACCGTTGCCGTATCCCCGGCCATCAGTGTCGGCGGTTCGTCGGGCGGTGCCGCAGTCGTGGTGAATCAGATTCATAACCAATTTGCGGTAAACGCTTCCCGGAACGTCATCAATTCCGATAACGCATCTTCTTCCGTTGTTTTAGATGCCAAAGATGACGCCTTTTCTCTTGGCGTAGCCGTCGGTGTGGCCGGAGGCAAAGGCAAATTCAACGCCGCAGGTTCTGTTGTTGTATCCAACGTCGATCAAGACGCTTCTGTCGTCGTTAAGGATCTGAGTTCAGCGGCCAATCGTTTAAATGTCTATGCGGACAGTGCAACGACAACGGTTAATGTCGGAGGAAACTTCGGCATTAATGTCGGTGACGGTGCCCTCGGAGCGGTAGGGGCTTCAGTTGTAGTCGCCAACAGCAATAACACGGCTTCTACAGATGTCGACGGTCTCAACCTTTCTTCCGTACAGTTTGCCGATTCCAAATTAGATATTGGCGCAGCTAACAGAGCTTCAGCTTGGGCGGCCGCTGCCGATGGTGCTGTCTCGGTTTCCGGTTTAGGCATCGGTGGTGCAGTAGCAGTTAATCGCGTCAAGAACGACGCTTTGGTTCAATTAAAGAATTCAAGATTAGCCGGACTCAAAGAAGCAGCAGTCCATTCTTCGGATACCGCCGCTATCTGGATGCTGGCCGGAAATGTTTCCGTTGCAGCGAAAGGCAAAGCCGGTCTCTCCGGAGCGGTGGCTTACGCATCTTCTCGCAGCTCTCAAACTCAAGCGTTTGTAGACAGTGTGGTGATTCTTCAGCCGGAAGGTTCAAATAATCTGACGGACTTCTCAGCTGATGCTCAAGCCGAAGATCATGTCTCTACGTTAGTGCTGAGTGTCGGTGTTGCCGGCGGCAGCGTCGGTCTGTCGGGAGCTGCAGGAACCAACGAAATTAATCGGTCTGTTAATGCTTCCGTTAGCAACCTTTCGACGGTTCACTTCACAAAGAATCAAACCACCCAAGCGGTGAGAGATCACGTAGCAAAAGCGCTGAATGCCTTATCTGTTCACGCCTCAAGCAACAGCAATATCGATACAGGCGTCGGCGCTCAAGGCGCCGGTATCGGAGTCGGTATTGCCGTCAACCGAATCAACACGGACACGACAGCTTCTCTGAGCGCTTCGGATAAACAGAAACTTGTTTCTTCCGATACTTTGTCTGTATTGGCAGAATCCAACAACGACATTGATACGATCGGAATCGGCGGAGCAGGCGGCAGCAAAGCAGGAGTCGCCGCATCCACGGCCATCAATTTGGTCACAAACAATACAGTCGCGCGTACCAATAATCTAAACGCTAAGTACGCAGGTGCCGCGCTGATTCAGGCGAGAAGTGACGACACAATCGGAACTTACGGCGGCCAGCTTCAGGTCGGTCAAAATGCAGCAGTGGGTGCAACCGTTACCGTTTCAGAAAAACGCGGACTTACTCAGGCCGAAATCCTGAATTCCGACATCGTTCGTTCTGCTCAGGAAACTTCTTTGGTTCTGACAACTAAGGCAGGAGTTGATAAAGACGCGATCAACTCGAAGATTGTCGAAGATGTTTCTGTTGCTGCCTCGCTGAGAAATTCAAGACAGGACAAGACTGTTTCCGGATTAATGGTTGACGCTTCTTCCACAGAAACTTTTAAGACTTTCTACATTACCGGAGGAGGAGCCAAGGATGCCGCAGTCACAGCCACCGGAAACGTCAATTATCTTGGCGGAAAGACAGAAACCAAGGTCAGCGCCTCGAATTTGAGTGCCGGATCAGGAACTCTGAAGGTTGGCGCTTTCGACGCTGCCAATGTGGATACGGTGATTGCGACAGCGACCGGTGCTTTGGGGGCGGCGATTGGCGTTGTAACGAATGTCATCACGACTGATCATTCAACCGGTGTAATAGTTACCGGAACATCAACAGATAAATCTTCATTAACAGGTACCTCTGTTTCTGTTGATGCAGATGCTAAAGAAGGTATTTCTTCCCTACTAATTGCCGCCTCAGGAGCTCAGTATGCAGCGGTTAGTGCCTCCGCTAACGTGAATCGGCAACTCTCGGATGTTTCTGCTGCAGTGGATCAGGCGGAAGTGCTAGGTTCATTCGCGCAGAACGCAAATTATTTGGGCAAGATTACGACTTCTGCCATTACAGCTGCAGGCTCTCAGTATGCTGCGGTACCGATCAGCGTGGTTATCAACTACGCCGACAATGCCGTTTCTTCTTCCTTAGTGCATTCGATTCTCCGCGCAGAAGGCCAGGTAGCTTCGGTGGGTGCGAATCGCATCTCGGAATTTTCTTCTTTGAACGTGACCGCTTCCGGAGCAATGTATGGAGCAGCCGCTGGGCTCGTGAACGTTAATACGATTGAAGGTGCGACATCTGCTGAAGTCAACGATTCGGAAGTTAAGGCCGGTCAGTTCAACGTCAATGCAGAAAATGAAGACCATCTGAAAGTCACAGATGTTACTGCTGCGGGAGCTATCGGAAGTTTAGGTGCTTCTGTCATCGTTTCTTATTTGAAAGGCTCCTCGGCCGCTAACCTTCGTAATTCAATCGTTACCGCTGACAAACTCACGGTTTCCTCTCTTCAGGATCATTACGTTAACGGAACGGTAGCTTTTGCATCGGGCGGCATTGGGACGATCGGCGCAAATGTGTTCTCTCTGGTGATCGGTTCCGGTGACAACCCCTTTGCTTCTAATCGTCAAGACCTGGGCAAGGCGGAAGATACCGTAAATAAATATCTGTCTGATTATGCTTCTTCAGGCAGCGGATCTCTCGGATTTATTGCTGAAAATGACGATCTGACTCAGGAAGAAAAAGACAAAATCGTCGGTTCAGCCGCAGCGGCTGACGCAGCCGTATCTTCAGGAAGCGGAAAAGGTGCATCTGTTCTGGTGTCAGGAAACCAACTGACAGTCGGCAGCGCCGGTATCTCTGCTAAAGAAGATTCAAAGGGAGGCAACATTGATGTGACGCTCGGCAGCGGAAGTGCCGGCGCCGGAGTATTGGCGGCATCTGTCATTACGCTGCGCCGTCATTACAACAGTCAAGTCAATCTCAGCGGAAACTCGATCACAGCGGACAAGAACTTCAACGTTCTTAATTCACTCGAAGGTAAAACCAATCTTGAGGCGATCCAAACTTCTCTGGCTCTTGCCAGCGGAACGGCAGCCTATGCAGATGCAGAAATTACGGGCGGCGCTTCGACGATTTGGGACGGAAACGTTTCCGGTGGGATTGAAGTTCCGGGGACAAAGCCTGAGGGAAGTAAAGATGAGGGCGGAAAGGCGGAAGAGAATAAACCTCAAACGACCAACCCCGTATTTGACATTAAGACGCAGAACAAATCAGAAGTCCATCTGAAGTCTTTCGGAATTACGGTTGAAGCAGCTTCCGGCGGCGGAATGGTCGCAGAAATTCGGGATAAAAGCCGAGTAGAGAACCAAGTTCTGAATTCAACGATTAATTCTTCGTTTAATGCCTCTGCAGTTCGTCAGCAAAAACTCCTTGCCGAATCGACTGCAGGCTACGGCGGCGCCATCAACGGAGTAGGTGCGTTAGCAAAGGTTTATGACGGAACTGAAGGCGCACTTTCTGCAAGAACGCTCTTCAAGGGTAATACTGTTTCAGCAGATGTCAGTCTGACCACAAATAATCGTCTTGACATCACGGTGAAGAGCTACGGCGCAGGCGCCGGAGGACTCGGAATCGGTGTGGTTCAGTCGATTGCCGAAACCCGCGGCAAGATCGTATCTGAAGTTTCCAGAAATGTGTTCAGTAACGCTAATTTAACGGTGGCGGCCGGAGCCGGCTTAAGCGGTTCGGACGGAGATGAGAGCGAAGCTCTGAAGATGACGGCCGACTCTAAGACCTACGGGGGCGCCATTATTGCCTCAATCCCTGTGAATACTTCGGAGCTTACGAATTCGAATCAGGTCGAAAGCAAGATTGATCTGTCCGGCAATTCATCTTTAGAGAACTTCACTTCGGTGACAGAGGGCAATTCTGTCTACTTATCTAAGACAACAGCCGGAACAGGCGGAACGATTGCTTCGGGTAATAACTCTGCTGAAGTGAACCATAAGGTTTCAGTGAAGGGCGAAGTTTCTTCTGCGTCTTCAGTAGCCGCAAAGAATGCCGATGTGACCGCTTCCAACAAAGAAAAGGCGACTGTCCTTGCCGACAGCGCCGGAGGCGGAATTATTCTTGCAGAAGGCACGAGCTTGGATGCAAATGCGGCTCAGGTAAAACATACCGATCGTTCGAACACTTCCTTAATCGTCAGCGGGCGCTGGAATGTTCAGGATGCTGCGTCCTTTGTGACCTCGGGCGAACACAACATCGGCATGAAAGCCGATAACACCAAAGGGGCGTTGGCAGGCGGAAGCGGTGCTTCGTTGATCAACGACATGCTTGGTACCAATAAGGTTGCGATCGGCGACGGCTCGACAGTGAACGCCTCAAATCTCATTGTCGGTGCCTCCGACAATTGGGATCTTCACGCGGCCGAAGGTACATATGCCGTTGACTCCCGTGTTTACGGAGCATTTGTCGGAACCGGCATTAAAGCCAGCAATACCGAAAACCGTACCCAGCAGGTCTATATCGGTAAAAATGCTATTTTGACCGCAGACGATTTGACGATTTCTGCGACGAATGCCGGAAGAATCAATCTGAAGGTTCGTGCCCAAACGGGCGGCGCGGTTGCCGGCGTGACGGCAGAAAACTTCGAAACTCTAAACACACAAAACCGAGTCAGCTTGGCCGACGGTGTCCGCTTAACCGCGAACAACACCGAAGGCACGCTGATAATTGCCGCTTCTTCTGACGAAGACGTCGAAGCGCAAAGTGTGGGCGATGTTCAAGGCGCGGCAGTCGCCGGCGCCGGAGCCAAAGTCTCGGTGAACCAAAACCGCACGAACGAAGTCAATATCGGCAATGGTTCAAACATCTTGTCGAAGGGTAAGCTTGCACTTAGAGCCGGTAGAAATGCTGACGGCTCGAACTCGCAATTTGATTTAGTAAGTTATGCCCACGCTTACAGCCATTCGGCGATCGGCGGAACGGATTCCGAAGTTTCCGACAGTCTGAACCTCTCGAATAAGCTCAATCTCAACGGAGAAATCAAATCTTGGCGTGATACTGAGCTTTACGCACAAAGCGGCGATGTTTCTACCGAGGAAACGGCACGTTATTGGTTCTGGACGTCAGCATCGGATGCCGGCGAAGTCTCGATTGCTTCGACAGCCGCGGGGACGAAATCCAAGAATCTGACCACCGACAATAAGATTCAAGTGGGCGGACTGGTTCAAGCCGGCGTGAATACCAAGGCGGATATTCAGATCAGCGGAATTGCTTCGCCAAAGGAATCAGATTCAAGCGTGACATTGGATACTCAGGATCCTTTGAAGATCACGAAGTCCGGTGTCGATGATGGCTCCGTCAGTGAAGTGAAGGTCGAATCTCTGACGAACATGTACTGGAAGCGTCATGAGGAGCTTCAAAAGGCTATGGCCGATTACGGCACGACGGATCCTTCTCTGCTTGCAGCGTACAAGGCTGAAGACCAACTTCTGCTTGAAACAATGAAGCAGAAGGGCTTATTAGTTGGAGATATCAAAGGGAATTTCTCGCTTATTGACAAGACGAGCCGCCCCTATGTCGAAATTTCCAATGTCACTGTCTCCGGCGGAAATATTTCTGCGTTCACGGACAGCGTAACCGGAGCAGGCTCTTTAGTCGCTAAAACCGCTGAAGGAATCAATATTGACAACCAAGGCACTGTGGCTTTGAAGCTTAGCGATATCCAAATCTTGGATAAGGGCGGCGAATTTAAGCTGAACGATCAGGTTGTTACCGATAAGACTGGTGCGTTGGGTTCATTCAACGGACAGTTAACGACATCGGCTAATTCAGAAGCTCCGTCGATTACGATTAACTCCGCTTACAACGGATCGGTTCTGGTTTCTTCGGGCAATAATCAGCAAAAAATCAACCCTGATACCAGTATTGATATTTCCGGCAAACTGATTAATCGAGCAGGAAGCATCTCCGTCAGCAGCGGAGGCGACGTTTACGCTGACAAAACGGCTTCGATTTCTGCAGGGGGCTCTTTAGGCATCACGGCAAAAGGTTCTATTACTCAGTCTTACCGAGGAGGATTATTTAACGTCGGCGGTTCTGTTGAAGAGCTATGGAAAACAGAAGTTGGCAATTTAAACAACCAGTCTTCAGTCAGTTCAAATACCGACCATGTGTACGGTCCGGGCAAACTTGGTAATGCAGACAATGGTCAAGCCGGAGACATGGTTGCCGGAGGAAGTATTTTCCTCGCAGCCGATGCGATTAACTTAAACGGCTACGTTCAAAGCGGTTATGCGAAATACGGTTTGACATTATCGGATACGGAAGTCGACAAGAAGATTGCTTCTATCAAAGCAAATTGGCAGGCACACGGATCCCCGTCCGACGTCAACAGCAGGGCACCGCAGTATGCGCTACAGGAAGGCGGTCCTGTTTGGAATGAAGCTTCCAAGTCCTATAAGTATCAAGTCGCAGCCTGGTACGATCCAGTCAATGACAGGGTGATCGTCGATGACATTTCTCCGCAAGGCGGACAGATTTACATTACCGGAAGAGTGGCAAGCACAGGCGGCGGCCAATTGTCCGTGGCGAACGGTTCGGCAGACATCAATATCAAAGTCGGCAACCGCGACGTTCTGCTTGGAAATGTCGATACCGGCAATATTGAAGGCCTGATTCAAATCACAGATACAAACTCGGGATTTAAAGGCAGACCGGATAGCGCAATCGCCAAGGTGACGGAAATCCGTAAAGGAAATTCTGTGGCTTACTGGCTCAACGCCGACGGAACAAAAACGACTGGCACCAAAGTCGAGGATAGTTTCTTCAAACCCGTTGCCGGTCAATTATATGGATGGACAGACGGAAGAGGTTCAACATCTGTTACTACTCAATATAATTCCCAAAAATTTACGGTTTGGAATGCTTTTAATTATGGTGAACCCACGAGTTGGGCAAAAGAAAACACCGTAACGATAAAAGACGATGCCTTAGCGCAAGGATCGACCATATGGGTTGCCGGCCGTCCCGAAGGAAAGAATGGGAATTTTGAAGCTTGGACAACAGAAATAAACAGCTCGAAGATCTCAACAACTACCCATTGGACGACTTATAACACTTGGGTTCACTTCTCAGGAACACATCACACTCAGAAAGTAACGACAACTTCGACGTCCACGCTTTATTCCTACACGGTAAAAGCAGACCATCAAGTAAGTACGTCTTTCTTAAGCGGAACCAATACGATTTCGGTTGAAAGCGGTAAGTCAGTCTTGCTCGGAGGCGCTGTGAACGCCCAGGGCGGTTCTGTTAGCTTGATTGCAGGGAACAACATCCTCAATCAAAGCGGAGCCGCAGCAATAACCGGAGCATCTAATCTGACCTTGAAAGCCGCTTCTGGATCAATTGGTTCTGAAGGATCAGCGATTAAGTGGGCAGCGGCTGGAAGTTCCGATAAGCCGTTGAATCTTACCGCCACGGCTGGTAAATCAATCTATCTTGACGCCAAGAATCTGAATTCGGGCGCAGCCGTTTCCGGATCCTTGAATGCCGGAGAAACGGTGTCTGCTGAATTCAGAGGCAGCGTTGAGTTGAGTTCGCTTTCCGGACAAAAGATTTCTCTTATTTCTCAAGAGGGCGGTATCAAGATTGACAGCCTGGATCACAAAGAAGCTTCCGATCTTTCCCAGCGTCTTGACCTGACTGCAGCAGGTGATATTTCTTTGAAATCTGTCGGAGATATTTCTGTGGGTCAGATCAGCACGAGTGGGGATGTCACAATTGATTCAGCCGGAAATATTTATGATGCGATTGATCGCTCGGATAGCGATGAGCGTTCGGCACAAAAACGTCTTGAAAGCTGGATTGAAGCCGGCATTCTGAAGTCAGATGGAAATTCCAACGAAGAGGCTCGGTTTGCTAAAGACGAACAAGACATAAAAAATGGTATTACTTCCGACTTTAATCGATATCAGGCTTACCTAAACCATGAGCACCATGAGTAGGAAGCTGAAAAGGGGCGCGTAAGAGCGCTGACAACAGAAGAGCAAAAGGATTTTGCGGCTCTGCAGAAGACGCAATTAACAAAGAAGCGAATACTCAAGGCTCGGCATTAAATCTTGTTCAAGCATCGAAAGACAATTACGGCTGGACGCAGAACGAATTGCTCTTTGCAGTGTCTGAAGCCATCTTGAATCCCGATCCGAGCTATGTTCCTGAGTCAGGCGTTGCCAATATCAAAGCAGCAAACATTACGTTGAAGTCCGGCGCCGGAATCGGTCAGGAACTTGACGGTCATACGGCAAACATCAGCGATTTGGATGCTTCGACAGAAAAAGGCTTGAACCTATACAAGCTTTTAGCTCGAGCAGAAGCTAACGACGTTACTTGGAACAAAGAAGCAGGCACTCTGACGATCAACTTGAAGAAAGCCTTTGAAGTCCATCAGAGCAGCGACACGAAATTAAATGCCGATGCAGTAAACAGCATTTACCTTCAGTCCGACTCTGAAAACACATTGAATCTCGGTACTCTATCTTCTCAAAAGGGTGATATCCGCCTGACGGCTGCAAATGGAATCATTCTATCCGGAGAGGGTGCGGTTAAAGCTAAAGACTTGATCCTGAGAGCAGGACTTGGTTCAATCGGATCTGCCGACAAACTTCTTAAAACGGCGATCACAGGATCGGCCGTGTTCTCCGGCAATGGAGGCGTATTTGTTGATCAAGACGGAACGCTTAATCTCCAATCCGTGGCCAGCGGTAAAGATGTTGTACTGATGGCTGACAATATCTATTCCGTTAAGAACGCGACAGGACAGGCCGGGCGCATCAGCGGCACTAATTTCGCTTTTGAGACAGCAGGTGACGTAGGTCGGGCAGATGCAGCGTTGGTATTGGAGTCAGTCAATGACTTTAATGTTGTTCTGAAAGGCAAACCTCAGAATGTCTACCTTAAAGCTAATAGAGATTCTGAAATGTCTGTTTCCGTGACCGAAGAGACAGTTACTTCAAATGTTGAGATCTCGACGGAAGGTTCTCTGAAAGTTAAAAAACTTGTTTCACAAAACGGAGAGATCGAATTTAATGCCAAAAAGACACTAACTATTGAAGAGATTCAGGCCAAAAGAGATGTGGCGGCTGAAGCTAACACGATCCACCTTAACGGATCGGCGAAGACCTTTGATGGAAATTTGAGCCTTAGGGCTGCCTCCTCGCTTTCGGTCGCAGACAATTTCACCCTTTCAGCTTTAAACGGAACTCTTGACCTTTCTGCACCGGAAACGAAGTTCGGAACGGCGTTAACACTGGAAGCAAAGAAACTTGGCGTTTCCACAAACAACGATATTTCTTTGACGGGCAGTACTCTAACTGCTGGAACAGACGGCCTTTCGTTAGTTTCTTCCGAAGGATCTGTCTCCATTAATGGCGGCGCTTTAACGTCTCAGAACTCTATAAATGTTTCATCTGCCAAGGACACGAGAATCAGCGGAACCGCTGTTTCTTCAGAAGGGAATGATGCGGAGGCCGGAGTCTTTTTGAGTTCTTCTGAAGGCGCAGTCGAAGTCAGTGAAGGCTCGATTACCTCGAACGGTTCCGTCATACTTTCTTCTGTCAGAGACGCTCAGCTGACAAATGTCTCCGTATCGGCTAAGGGCGGAGTAGAAGTGGAATCCTCTCAAGCCTCCGTCCTGATCAATGGCGGAAAACTTGACTCTCAAAGTTCTATCAAACTAACTTCCGCAGTTGATACACAAGTGACGGGAGCCGACTTAATCGCTTCTGGAACGGGAGAATCGGAAGGCTTGTTCATCACGGCAAATGAAGAGAAGGTTAACGTAACAGGCGGTTCGGTCACTTCAGACTCTGCTATCGATATTTCCTCCCAAAAGGATGCAGCTCTAACAGTTAACACTTTGTTTGCAGCTGGCAAACTCGATGTCGAGAGTAAAGAAGGAAGCATCAACGTAAGTTCAGAAGCGAACGGCAACACAGGCGGTTTGCAGGTCGCAGCAGAAAACGGCTCTGTTACGTTGAGGGGGCTCAATGTCGATTCTTCAACGGACATTGATGTTCAGGCGAAGGAAAGTATCTTCGTATCCGGCGGTTCCTTAAAGAACAAGGAAGGTTCGAAGTTGAGCCTGGTATCAAAAGAAGGCAATTTGAACCTTGCTCTGAATGAAAATGAAAAGAATCTTTCCGCCGATACGATCACCTTAAAAGGAAAAGGCGAACTTAATCTCACGGGTTATACACTTGTTGCTTCCAAAGGCGACTTGAAGGTTTCCGCCGGCGCATTGAATATCAATGATGCGACCTTAAACACTTCGGTCACTGGCTCAGTGCTCCTATCCGCCGGGGAAGGAAACGTTTCCTCCAATAAACAGACGAATATTGCTTCTGGCGCTGGCCTGGAAGTGAGCGCAGCGGGTAAGATCGATTTATCCGCAGCTAAAGTTGAATATTCGGAATCCGGAGCACTACGTCTGACAGCAGGTTCTACAGATTCTGACGCCCTTAAAGTGTTTGCTCATAAAAACAAAACCTTTAAGGGCGACGAAGTCGTACTGGACAGCGCCGGAGGGTTGATTTTTGCAGATGAAGCCCTCATTACAGTTGAGGCTTCTTCCGGGAAAGCCGTCTTGAAAGGACAGGCAATTGACCTCAAATCCGGTTCTTCCGTCAAAGTCGGGGGCTTACGAGACAGAGGA
>OGFF01001514.1_pt1 | contig 24265 bp, 50 predicted proteins | sample 1570751 | NCBI WGS metagenome assembly OGFF01 (sample SAMEA2581951, study PRJEB24529) | metagenome | biome: Human gut stool | place: China | collected 2011 | reverse complement strand
GTGCCGCTGCCTAAGAATGCCCTTCAGGTAGGCGATTATCTCGCCTTTCCGATGTTCTGCTCATTCAACTACTCCAGTGACCACACCCTTCATCAGATGACTTGTTACGCCATCCCAAATCTGGCAGGAGGCAAGCAGCTCTCCATCATCAGTCAGTCACAAGCTGTTGCAAGCAACTTCGCACAGATTACGGCAAGAGAGCAGCTTGGCAGAATCATCGTGACGCTGAAGTTGAAGGACGATGCCAGCCAGGTAAACAACGTAACCGTATATTGCGTATATCAGACTGACCCATCAGCCGGTCAATCTATGGTGACAGGAGAATACTACAAGACCATAGGCACGATGAATGCTGGCGAAACTAAAACGGCAACATTCACCAACCTTACCAGCGGCAAGTCATATAAGATATACGTGATAGCAAACGGTGTATGGGTTGCAAAGGGGCTTATTCCATTTAGTAGTGGTATTATGCCAGATATGTAGTAGATATAAAAAGAAGTGTAACTATATTAAAAATAAGAAAGAAATATGAGTGTAAATAATGGTATTATCGCCCCCCCATATCAATTGATGATGTCAAGTCGGTGCTGGGTGAATCAAGTAATGATGTTGCCACATTGTGCAAGTCCACCAAAATAAACAAGTGGTCTCCGCATAAGCCTGTCCACTCCAGTAAACTATTCGATTTAAATGATGCCGATTTTGGAATAACCGACAAAACATTCAAACTTATAGTTCCATCTTATACAAGATTAGAAGATTTATGCCGAGACGTAATTATTAGAACTCCATCATATACTTACGAGAAGCCAAAAGGAGGAAGTTCTTCGCCTTATAGGTTAGGAGATTTCAAAGAATATAATTCCGTGATAAATAGAGGATGGAGTTACAGTAATGCTAATGTTGTTTCTACGACATCAGGAAAAATGGATATGTTTTATAACACTAGAGAAGACCACGGAGGTGGGATTTATCTGAATTTATGGGATTTCTACGTTTTTAATAATTGTTATTTTGGAGTTGCAGTAATTAATCAGCAAGGAAATGTTGCTGCATTTATAACGAATGTGCAAAAATGTAATAGTGGATATTGTAAAGCTTCCGCATATAATATGAATTATATAGGTAATGGTATTTTTTATGTTATACCATTTATGAGTAATACTCCATTTACTTCTGTTAGATATGATTCTGCAAATACAAGACCTGCTATATTTTATCCTATTGATGGATTACCAGCTGTAAAGCGTCAGAATGGTTATAGTACAGAAGACCCAATCACGAAGGTTAAATTTAAGCTTGCGAATAAAGACTTGGATTACAGAGACCCAGTTAGTGGCATCGTTACTCCTGGTAAAGCAGGTAAATATATCTATCTACACAATTATAGCAGTACAACAAAGTATAATGGTATAATGATACAAGTAGAGAAGAACGGGAATGTTGTTGCAAGATTGAATAAAAATATGCAAACGTTCGGTTTAAAGCCAAATAGTGACATGGATTACTATATCGAGGTAAGCGAGTACTTGAAAGATACTGGAAATGTATTTGTGGCTTACGTTCTCACCGAGAAAGCAGACACATTGCGACCTAGTGATTATCCAACGTGGGGAAGCTAATATTTAAATTCGTAAATTTTGCTCCTCCTGCATTGCTATTCGGAATTATTTTCTTAACTTTGCACTGTTAATAGGAAAGGTGTTCTGCTATGGCAATTTGGCGAAGAATATTGTATAACATAAAAATAAAGAAACAATTATGAAGAAGATTAAGACAATCGAGGCTGTTGCAGCCTACAAGACACTGAAGGCATTGAAGACATCATCTATGAGCGATGATGCCGCTATGCGAGTTTGGAAGAATATGAAGGCACTGCGCTCCGTAGCCGATACCTACGACAAGGATGTGGAGGAAGCGCAGGAGAGCTTGAAGGACGATAAGTTCGAGGAGATGCAGCGCAAGCTCCAGGAGTGCCAGCAGTTGGAACAGAAGCACGCCGATGAGGGCTACGAATACACCAAGGACGATTCCGCCAAGTTCGCAGAGGTCAATGAGTATTTCTTCAATCAGAAGCAGAAGACCGAGAAGTACTTCTCAGACCTTGCCAATGCCGAGGTAGAGGTAGCTATTGAGGCAGTTGACGAGAAGGAATTGTTCAAGGCAGCGAAAGATTGCGGCTTGAAGTTCGCTGATATGGAAACCCTTGAGGTTGTGATAGGATAAACACTGATAAGTAGATATAGAAATAGCGTTAGATTTGGCAAGAAAGCCGTTCTAACGCTATTTTTGCGACTTATTACTTTCAGATTGTTACTTTTATAAAGCTTAACACAAAAATTAACCTAAAGCCGACTTCTTACTTTTAAAAATGCGTACCTTTGCATCAAGAAACTTATAAACTGACATTAAAATCAACGAAATTATGACTAAAGAAGACGAAGCCGAAGTCCAACGGCTATTAAAGAATGTGGACGTTACAGAGCTGATGGATATGCTGATGAAGCACGGAAATCGGTATAGCAGGAGAATATTAAAGTTCTTTCGCTGGTTCTGCAAGTACGTGCCAGTCGTCCTTATGTGCTTTCACGCTTATGGGATATGGGAGTTCTCTCAGCATCATAGAGAGATGTTTATCCCTTATGCAGAGAATGCGCCTTGTTATATCTATATCTACTTTATGGTGTACGTATTGCCTATGGTTGCTATTCTGGCTAGTAGATTCTTCTTTTTGTGTTGGAGATACAGAATACCATTTTTCTACTTTTTCGGCATCAACGCAGCTCACATCGTGGAGTGGAGTTGGTACACAACCAACAATATGATAGATTCTTGCTTTACGGTTATGATTGTAACGGCAATGTTTTATCTATATGGATTTGCAGATATGTTTATCAGTAGAACCAAGTTAGGACGTAAAATTTGTGCATGATTATGGGAAAGATATTGAATTATAAGATACTCGGTACAGCTTTGAAGTCATTGAGTGATGCTTGCTTTAAAGCTGACGAGCAGCAGCGAAATGGTGAGAAGGTCACCGCTTGCGGAATGAGCGATGATGATTTGGATAGATTGTGTGACATCATCCCCGATATGCTCAATCCTATGATGAGCACCGAGGAAGTCAAGGAGAAACTGCACGTTTCTGATGCTACACTTAATAGAATGGTAGCGAGGGGCGAAATCCCGAATGGCGAGTGCAAGAAGCGTGGGCACACTAGGTATTGGAAGAAGTGGGATATTCTTCACTTCATAAAGAGTAAGAGAGGTAAGTGATTGCCTCTCTTTTTTTGTTTCAGTTTGCGTGAGTGACTGTTGCAATTTTTGCAACAGTCACTCTGATTGCCTCTCTTTTTTATTTGGTACAATATAATAGACACAAACACACATATTTCCCCGTAAAATATACGCACTTTTTGCCTTAAATTATACGTAACAATATATGATGCTACCTTCTATCACCTTAAATCACTGATTATCAACCACTAAAAGAAAGTGTGATAGAGTTATATCTGCTCTCCCCTATTCTTTGTACCTTTGCATCCGTAACGTTACAATAGTGTTAGTTAATATTAAGGATAACTTAAAAAGATTGTATCATGGAAATGACAGATGCAAAAGTAGTAGAGAAGAAAATCTACGAAGAGGGAAAGAAGCACGATGATTATGCTTCTAAGGCAACAGGCAATGCTGGTCTTACCCTTGGTATCATCGGCACAGCACTCGGTGCTGGTGCTTGGTTGCTTGGCGGTAACAACCGCAGTGTGTTTGGTTCACTCGGTGGCAGCAATATGCCTGAGAACGTGAACATCAACGCCTATGGAGCTAACGCAAGTTCCAATCAGCCAACCGCCTTGCAGGTAATGGAGAAGGAATGCGCTGATGAGGTTAAGCTGCTTACCGACATGTTCGGCTTGAAGCTTGACACCGCTAACAAGTTCTACGCTATGCGTGAGACTGACATCGCAGAGAAGTTCTCTATGTACAAGGGTGCAACAGATGCTATTAATGCAGAGAATCGCCGTGCAATGGAGGCTGAGTTCGGTCTTTACAAGTCTCAGATTGATGCGGACTTCGGTCTGTACAAGAATCAGAGAGACCAGTACGATGCGTTGCAAGCGAAGTATAGTGACCTCGACAAGAAGGTAGCCGTTATGGAAGCCCTCACTCCTTACAAGGAGAAGCTTATGATGGCTTACGTTAACGAGAAGACCTGCAATTGCTTGCGTGGTCAGTTGGTACTCCCATCTACGCCAGTAATTTCAGGCTACGGCAGCTATTGCTGTAACAGCACCGCTCCTTCCACTCCCACTACAGGAGCGTAACAGAGCAAGAAAGTCTGTAAAAAGGACTAAAAAGAAATGAGTTGGTGAGGGGTGTTTGCCCTCGTTGGCGAATGCCCTCTCACCTCTCTATAATATATCACCAACTTAAAGATATTGATTATGATGAATTTTAGTGGTAGCCCTTTGCTTGATATGGGCACAAGTCAGCAACAGCCGCAAATGATGGATGCTGAGCTACAGAAGATGTATGATGCAATACAACAGAAGCGAGCATCTATCAATATGCAGACGCAGGTATCTTCTACTCCACTCTTCGATGAGATAGATAAGATAGAGGATAGTTTTACAGATACTCAGAAGCAGTTCTTGATACAAAACCAAGAATACGTGGAGAGTTTGCAGTACGTATCTAAGCTTGTGCAAGATGAGGAACTACGCATTATCCGACCTCGTATAGAGCAGACAGAGCAAGGCAAGGAGGCTTTGAAGCATCACCTATCCATCGTAACAAAGCTAAAGAAGGAGATGGCTAAGGAGGAGGAACAGAAGCGAGCCTTGCTTGATGACTACCTCACCAATTATCCAGATATGGCATACAAGGATTATCTCGCAATGATTAATGGTCAGAATCAAGCTAAGAAAGGAGAAACTAAGATATGAACGTAACAGAACTTAAAGAAAAATTGCTTACATCATTGGATTTGTGGGCAGACGCAAGAATAAGTGATATGGTGAAGGAGAACCCTGCATTGACTATCCCTTCAGTGTACATGAAGCGAGCTTCGCACAATATTATCGCAAAGCACAAGGATAGTTGGGGCAAGAGCATTGACAACGCTACCCTATTCATCGCAGATGAAGACGGAAACATTGATGCTGATACCATATTCTCAGACCTCATGCAGATGTTGGAGAATATAAGCAACTATGAGTTTGACCTTGGTTTTATCAAAGGTCGCATTGATGGCGGTACTTTGTCTATTGATTTACCCGACAACATCATAACGACTCTCCTCTTTGGTAGCAAGAAGAGTATCAGCTTTACAAAAACTGACTTTGAGGAGTTGAAAAGTCTGATAACAGCAGAATAATCACATATATAAATACAAGACAATATGGAAGCAAAAGAGATTATGAGTAAGTTCGATGAGCTGTATGGAATGATGGCTTCATCAACCAACGTAAAGTATATGCACGTATTCGGTAATACGATGCGTTGCATGATGAAGGATATGGCATCCAAACACCCAGAGTTGGCACAAGAGTATCTTGATAAGCTCTGCGCCATCAAGTGGAAGAACTATCTTACCAAGAATGAGGCATCTGAGATTGCAAACGGAATGAATCCTCCTGCCACTTGGGATATGCAGACATGGCTCAATGCTATGACTGGTCTAGGGCTTGCAACAGAGGAGAAGCCTTACTATAACGACTATGCTCTTTACGTTGCTATGAATCAGGTTGTGAGCGACCACGGATGTACAATTGCCAAGATACTCGGCAAGGAAGACGTGAAGGATATTGGTACAGAACATCTGGTTAAGTATGCCAACCACCTTGCACTCGACTTGTTAAAAGACAAGGATGGTGTGTACGACATCAGAGAGTATTTCTTGAAGTAACACTAAAAACATACGGTTATGAAAAAGGTATTTGAAAACATATTGGCAAGCAACGATATACAGGCTATTAAGAATTGTGTTGCGACAATGGCTGATTGTTGCGAAGTTGGAATGAATGACGGTGTAATGCTTGATATGATGAAGCAAGTTCAATGTGAGATTGGCGAGTGCCATTTTGATGAAGAAATGGCAGATATACATCTTTGTCTCATTAACCAGCTACACACAAAGGATGTTGCTAAAGATTATTGGCATGAAGTCAATAATGACAACATCACCATCAATGATTGGTGCGTCCTTTGGGGCGAAATGGTTAAGCGAAATAATGAGAAAATAAAGAAATGGTTTTCTAAAATCAATGCGCTCGATTACGAACGTAAGATTTTCGATGAGTGCATTTCTTTCTTGAATAACGGAGGATTGCCGTATCATGATTTAAAAGTATAAAGTTTTTCGTTATTCTGAATGAAGTTTCGTTTTTTTTTGCTATCTTTGCAGAAAGAGACCGAAACTTTATTTTTATTAATTATTCAGGATAACAGATTATGACAGATTTATTAGATTCATCACAGATTCGGCAGATAGGTGTAACTATATTTTCAGCTATACTTGCCTTTGCAACGCCAACGGAAGGCTTCGTTTTGGCGTTGGTTATCGCATTTGGCTTCAATATCTTCTGCGGTATGCGAGCTGACGGCGTGAGTGTTGTACGATGCAAGAACTTTTCTGTATCGAAGTTCAAGAACGCACTTTTAGAGATGCTCTTGTATATTGTTATTGTGTATGTCATGTATGGAATCATGGTAAGTTGCAACGACAATACAGAAGCATTATTTGTGATTAAAATGCTTACGTATATATTCTGCTATGTGTATATATGCAATTCGTTTAAAAATCTCATTAAGGCGTACCCTAAGAATGTTGCATTCAGAGTTATTTATTATATTCTGAGGTTTGAGTTTGCGAAGGCATTGCCGAGTTATTGGAAACCGATATTGGAGAGATTGAATCAGGAGTTTGATAAAAAAGAGGAGGAAAACAAAAATGGAAGTACTAATTGATAGGGCTTGGAAAAAGGATGACTATACTATTAGCCGTCTGTACGTGAATGGCAAATTGTTCGGATGCAATACTCTTGAAGATACAGACAGAGGATTGAATCAAGAAATGGATTTGAACGAAATCAAGAATAAAAAGGTATATGGGCAGACTGCAATACCAAGCGGCAGTTATGAATGCGTATATACCTACTCCAACAGATTCAAGAAGATGTTGCCGTTATTACTGAACGTCAAAGGATTTGAAGGAATACGCATACATAGCGGTAACTCTGCAAAAGACACAGAGGGGTGTATTCTTATCGGTAAAAACGATAAGAAAGGATGGGTTAGCGATTCTCGCTTCTGGACAAGCAAGCTCATTCAGACTATGAAGACAGCTTGGGATAAAAAGGAAAAAGTAACGATAGTAATTCAGTAGCTTATGAAACTGATTGATAAGATAACAAGGGTTGTAATTGCCATTGCAGTAGCAATGCTGATTCTATCAATGTTCTGTAGATGCACTACTACTAAGTATGTTCCTGTTACAGAATACAAAGATAGGGTCGTAGTAAAGACGGATTCTTTATTGAAGACTGATTCCGTCTATGTGCATGATAGCGTATCTGTTTATATTAGAGGCGATACAGTCTTCAAGGACAAGTACCATCTTCAATATAAAGACAGATACATTGTAAGAAACAAATCAGATACCTTGATTGTACGAGATTCGATTCCATATAAAGTTGAGGTTGGCAAGCAACTATCAAAGACTGACAGAGCTTTCTTGAATATAGGTAAGATAGCTTCAGTTTGCCTTTTTATAGGCATTCTCGCATTTTTAGGTTGGATATACTGGAAATTAAAGTTACACAAACGTTCTTAGTTTTTCTAATGTTTTTATTTGGTTATTGATTTATAAACAAAAAAGGGGTGACCGCACGTGATGTGTAGCCACCCCTAAACATATAGATAATGCACAGAAGTTATTCGTCAGCCTGAATAAAAGAGATTCCATACTTTTCAGTATAGTAATTCTCGTTTTTCACACGTCTTGTTTTCGAATCGTAATATAATTCAGTTTTGTCAACAGTTTCATAAAAATAACCATACTTTTGCCTAAGATGATACATCGCATTTTGTATGCGTTTTGGAGTGATACGAACTTTATATTTTGTATTTTGTTCTAGACCACTTCTTACACGCCACGATTCCATCTTTCTTGTATGAGTAATCTTCTTGCTCAATTTAGAATAGTCGTATGATTTTCTACCCGAAGACCTCCGCTGTCTTACATATTCATCTATTCTTTTTTGTGTTTCTTCGGTGTGCTTTAGATTATTCTTTGCAGCACACCGAATTATAGTAGTCTTAGCAAATCCTGTAATCTCTGCTATTTCCCTTGAAGACATCGTGGGATATAACTCAATTACTTTCTCTGTAAGACCTTTTACTTTAGAGTACCATACCATTCTTATCAGAAGAGCCATAGCCGTTATCGCCACGCTCTGTTTTATTTAATTCATCCGTCTCTACAAACATGATGTTGTCACTTGTTTCTAGGTGGAATTGCACGATTTTATCACCAACCTTGTATCGCGGCATATTTGGCATAACGTGATAGAATACGGCAGAAATCTCGCCAGTATATGGGTCATCGACAGTGCCTTCACAATTACTGAGAATCATACCAGTCTTATATACGGAAGAACGAGGACGAAACGTGAAGCATCTTGAAATATCGACAGGCTTGTTGCGGTTTTCAATCTGCAAAGCAAATCCAAGACCATACTTCCACACATTAGGGGCAACCTCTTCTTCTGATACCGCATAGCAGTCGTAGCAGAAATCATCGTTATGCGCCTTCGTTGGCATAATAGCGTTCTCGTTTGTCTTTTTAAATAAGACAGGCACGCCAACAACCTCGGTGAATCTATCAATCTCCACGCCATCAACGTTCACCTTTCCGTAGAACATATCAGCAGGGCGAGTCCAAACCTTGCGCTCTCCATAGAGAGCCTGATAAACAACTTCTTTCTCCTGAGTCTCACTATTAGTGACCTCAGTAATAAATCTGTAATAACCTCCTTTGAAATGTCTAAAAATCTTTTCCATTTTAATATTTAAAGTTTAAAATTCATGTTTCTTGCAAGCCTTATCACAAGATGTTTCGCAATCTTTTTTGTAGCACCATCCATTGCCTAAGATGTCTTCGCATCCCATCCAAAGGCAGTTACCACAACATCTTTCTTCATCATCCTTCATCATCCTTACACCTCCTCCCAGTCTGTTGCGAGAATATCTTCGCAAGTGAAATAACTCCAACAACTTGGAAAAATATGAATGAAACCTTCCGAAGAATGTGTTGTTGCTTTATAGAAAATGTTGATATTTTTATCTTTATCTATCCATAGTTTGTCAACTATACCCCAGCCGATTCTTCTCACTTTCTTCCCTTCCTTCATTCTTCTCAGAGCCTCCGAGAAGTCAAATGTTTCCTTGCTCATAATGATTTTGCTTTAAAGTTGTAAATTGGCTTAATGACATCAATGACATCAACCGTAGGTTTGATTAACTCAACAATCTCTTCGGTTGGCTTGTATGCCATAGGTGCTTCATCAATGGTTTCTTCACAAACTGATGTGGAATAAATACCATTCATTTCATTCTTGTAAGAATCCATAGATAACTCTTTCTTTGCCTGTGTACGAGACATTAATCTACCTGCGCCATGAGGGGCAGAGCATAGCCAATCTTTGTTACCTTTTCCCTTGCAGATAAGAGAACCATCACGCATATTCATTGGGATAATGACTACCTCATCCTTTTTTGCACTGATAGCTCCCTTTCGCAATATACCCTTGTCTGTATCTATATAGTTGTGAATGGTTGTAAAAGAATACTTATCTGAATCAGCATCAATATCTACACCTAAAGCATTTACAAGTCTGTTGGCGATAATCATTCTGTTTTGTTCAGCATATTTTTGAACTATGCGCATATCATTGAGGTAGTCATTGAGCAAATCACCTTCCAAGTAAGAAAGTTCCTTGCTTATATTTTTAGTACCTAATGACTTAATAACACTCTGTATCTCATTTTCTCTGCCTTCGCTTTTTAGCTTGGCAATAACCTCCGACTTATCGGCAGCCTTCTTGTGGCAATACTGGTAAGCAAGGTTTTGGTAATAGTTGCATACCCTAACTCCAAGGTTTCTACTTCCTGTATGTATCACAAGAAACTTCTCGCCCTCTTCGTTTGCATCTAACTCTATAAAGTGATTGCCACCGCCAAGAGAACCAACAGAACGATATACTATATCCATCCCATTAATACTATCCCAAGAACGAAATTTACCAAACATATTGCCGTCAACTAATCCATGTATGTATGCAGAAGCTTCTTCGTTGATATTGAAACCAGATGGAATCAACGTATTGACTGCTTCGTCAAATTTCTGTAGATTAATATTAACTTTACCAAGTCTAACGACTTTCATTCCGCAACCTATATCTACTCCTACGGTGTTAGGAACTACTCTTTTGTCCAGCTCTATCACCGTGCCAATAGTACAGCCTTTACCTGCGTGACAATCTGGCATTATTCTTATTTCACAACCAGAGTAAGCATCGCTATTGGATAGAACTTCTATCTGCTTGATAGCTTCATCTTCTATTGTCTTTGCAAAGACCTTTGTAAACTCATTCATATCTCATTTCTTTTTACTTGTTAAACTTATCGCCTTAGTGATGCGGTGGTCTATACTTTTATGTGTAAGCATCAAATTGTGTTTCATCTTCCAATAAGGAAGATTTATTACATGAATCCAATGACTATTCTTTTTCATCAGTAGCCTTGCTTTCATTATCTTCTTTGCTAGTCTAATCTTCATAAGCTTTTACCTGTTAAGTATTCTAACCAATCGAAAAAACGCATAAACCATTTTGGCAGAGGTGCTGCTCTACCAACATACGAGCTTAGTGGAATAGTAACAAATCCTGTTATTTTAATATATAGGCAAGCTATAATACACAAAGCTACATAAGGGATTGAGAAAATCACAGCCAATACAAGTACTGAATAAAATAATATTTTCTTCATTTCTCACCTTCCTTCCTGTCGAACTTATTGCCAATAATCTTCAAAAGACCTGTGTGGCAAGCATATACATGCACAGTTGCAAACATACCAACCTTTTCATACACATAACCACAAACATGTCTTTTCCACTTTATCGCTGACGCTATACCGCTATCTTTATCGTACAAGATGTCATTTTCAAAGATGTCCTTACCATCCTTGTCTTTCAGTCCTGTGAACTGGCAGATTGTATCTGAATCAACAGAAAATGCACCACCACCTTCTATGGGAACTATGATAGCACCATTCTCATAGGAATGCAGCAAATCTCCGATTGCCCATCCTTTGCCGTCAAGACGTTTAGCCTTGAACTTGATATTTTCTATTTTCATACGCTATAATTCTTCTTTTTCAAATTCACATTTCGGAACTCTGTAAGATGTACTATTCCATTCACACTCATCATCTTTACCTATAGCATATTTGGAAAGCATATCTCTCAATGCTTTATAAGCTAAAGTGTTGTGACGAATCTGAATACGTATAAAGGTCTCATTATCACACATTGTAAGTGGTGATTGATTATTCATATACACCCTGCCTTTCTTACCAAGGTTACTTCCGTTGTAACGTTGGTAGAAATATCCGCTAGCCTTATGCTTGATTCTGTAAGGTTTAACCATAACTAGTCCTTTCTTCTACGATTTTTCAAATGCAATGCTAAAGCACAAAACGATAACAATAGCACTAATAATTGTCCTGCTTCCATATTACTTTTCCTCCACTATTTTTTGCTAATCTAACCTTCATACGCTACTTATATAAAATTGTTACTCTTCTACTTTTATCAACCTTCAATATAGTATCCTTGGCTTTATCAACCGAAGGAAACAAATACTCTGGACAAAGGTTATATGCGCCATAATCCCAATAATGGATAAGACCAAAGAGCAATGAATGTCTTTTATCTACACGATAAGCAAGGATTGGCTCATTCCAAGAATCATAATGTATGCCTTTAATAGCCTTGCTTTTACGATACATATCTACTATTCTATATGTTGCCATAACTATTCCTCATCTTTTATACCAAATGGAGTACCGTCAGCAAAGGTATAACTATCAAACATATTTTCATAACTAAATGGAATATTATTCATGCCAACTGTTGCACCACTTGCGATAAACGTAACCATATAATATCCACTTTTTGCATTTTTAAACTTCGTAAACCCAAACGGCTGATGTTCCGACATTTCAGCCCAACACTCTTCAGCATTCTTGAAAGGGCGGTACTTTGGTTCTGGCTTGATTCGGTATTGCCCCTCAAATAGTGCTTTAAAATTAAGTCCTACTTGATCGACCCACTCGTCTTCATAAGGGTCAATTGCTTGTATTGTTTTACCATCTGCGAATGCTTGTATAATATTCATCACAGATTTAACCTCTTCTTTGTTTTTTATAATCTCCATCATACTCAATCCTCCAACTCTTTAAGTGCCTTATCTAAATTATTGCGAGCCATTTGACAAAACCTGACAGAAAGCAAATCGTCTGATAACTGTTCTTTGGCTCTTGTGATATACTCAATAGCTTTTTCTTTACTCATTGCTTATCCTCCTTTATCTTTTTAAGATAAAATTCTCTCCAATCTTCAAAAGTCCAATCTCTTGTATTATGAGTAAGATTGAAAACTTCCGTATCTTTCTCTAACTGGAGTAACAGCCAAGCGTAATCTTCATATCGCTGTCTTAACAATCTCTTGCGACACAATCTTACATGCTTGTATAACTTATAATCAGCGGTTGCAGCATCAAAGATTATTTTTCCTGCTATTGCTAACAGATAAGCAGATATAACCCCTAGTGCAATCCAACCTAACATTGTAATTACTAAGTCCATATTCTCTTTTTTTTACCCTCTCCATGATGTTATTATGAGCCTTTCACTCATTAACGTTCTTCGATATGTACTAAATGCTTGATGCCTTTTCCACATAAGAGTGCTCTGAGGTGAATTGTCAAGCGGTAATTGATATTTTACGGCTACACCTAATGCCAACCAATCTAATTCGAGCACGGCTTTTTCATTATTATCTTAATTTCACCAAGGAGAGGGTGATTAGTTACTCAGTTACAACTTCCCAATCTTCCGCAAACACATCAGATACGGAAGGAACCCAAGAATCTGCTCTTCCATCAGGATTGATGATAAGCATCTGATTGGTGTAGTCAATGTGAGGATTCTCACGACTCATCAAGATGCTCTTAGCAGACTGAGGGAGTGACTGCATATTAGGGATGATGTCACCTGTGATATGAGAAGGAACCTGCTTCACGATAAACAAGCCCTTACCATTCCATCCCTTGCGTCTTACAGCAAGACCAGCCTTCAACAAGTCAATAGCTCCGCCGAAGTTAACAGAGCCTACTTCACGATAGGCTTCCTCAAACACACTCTTAGGAGACCAAGACTTATATCCGTCCTTGTACTTTACTAAGTAGCCATCTTCCTCAACTGTTGCTGGCTTCAGTTCTCTACCAAGCACTTTCTGTGCTTCTACCATAGTCATAGGCTCTGCCATAATGACTTTTGTACCAATAAACTTTTTCATATTACTTATATTTATATCCTTTGCAGGATGGTTATTACTCTACTACTTTCTCAAGGGAAAAATAATCAATTCCCCAAGCTTGGTTTGCGTATTGATAAGGTTCTCCGTTTTTCTTTATTTTTCGGATAAGAAAATGAACCTTGATTTCATTCTTGTCAAGAGATATGGCATCTTTTAGATGTTCTATGATAAAGATATTGCCATCTTTATCTTTCACCTTGTCACCTTTCTGAAAAGGTAACAAACTTAGAAAGTCGTTCATTATATCATTCTCCTTTATGTGAAGCTCTAATATTTGCGAATCCATCATCTTTAAACGACCTTCTACATTCTTTAATTCGTTGTATAATTCTATTTCTGTCATATTACTTATATTTTATCCCATAAGGGAGGTTAGTTACTAAAGCTCGTCAAACTCTTTCTGAATGCTATTTAAAGCCCTTTTTATAGCATTCTTTATGTCGGCAGATTCTTTTGGCGCATACTTGTTTATATCTATTAGAGCACTCCCCAGTCTGTTTTCATTAGCACTCATGCCATTACAATATCTACCGATAACTTCTTTATAAGCATTAACAAAGTTGCTTAATTCGTTAGCTCTAGATAATCTTTCTTCTGTCATATCTTTATATTTTATGCCCGAAGGCGGTTAGAGATTACATTCTATTACACCTTTGTATGTACAGACTATAGCTGCTGAAATTTGGTGTGGGTCAACGTTAGTATTCTGCGGCACACTATAGCATAATGCCTTTAATATTTCAAAACGTTCTTCTTTTGTCATATCTTTAAATTTATGCCCGAAGGCGATTAGGAATTAACTATATAAAGTTGTTCATAAACAGTAGATTTCACAACAATAGGTTCAGAACCTAAGTCGTTATCATCTATCTTGATGGCAATTTCCATATCACCCTCTTCATCGTAAACATCTTGAAGCTGTTGAATAAATTCACTTATAAGCATACCTACACCTCCATTTCGTAATTAATTCCAAGACCGAAGAGAAGATGTTGTAACTGATGAATATATTGAAATTCTAATAGCCTTACAATTCCTATATAAGCAGCGTAATGAATATCGTCTAAGAGTCTGAAAATTTTAACATTATCTTTTTTTACGTAAATCCATTTACATTCTGATGAAACCTTCCATCCATTCTTCTCCAAAATTGCGGGCACAAGATTAATAGGAACAATATCCTTAACCCAAGCACAGCAGTCACCTGAGAGATAGCCATTCTCTCCTAATTCCGCACCTTCGATATTCTCTAAGCAGACAACACCATTAAGAACCGTTCCATCGTCCAACTTTAATGTCTTTGATGGGTCGGATGATGTTACTCTGTAAACGACATATCTAGCTGTACCTAGTGGTACTCCATTTGTCATCACCAAATCTCCTGGTATATATTCTAACTTATCCATACGATTATTCTTTAAGTTTGTTGAACTTATCCTTATAAGGACAATCATTGGCTACAGATTCTATATTGTAGCTTTCCCCTTGCAACTTACAAGATATACAATTACCATATCCGAAATTCCACACAATAAAGTGTGGGCATTGGATTTCCTTACATATTTTCTCTATCTCATTCATACGATTACTCCTTAACTTCTTTAAAGATTACATTCTTTTTGTCTGAACGATATTCAGGAAGACACTTCAATCCAAGTGGAGCTGCGCCACAATAGCCAAGCACTCCTTTAAAGAAGCATCCATCGCAACCATCCTGCTCAACAACTTCAAGAGTAATAGTTACTCTTTCGCCAACTTCAAGCTCTTTCATTCTTTGCCTTTTACAATATTGTACACTTGTTTTAACTCATCTGTTGATAAGCGTTTGAAATCAAAAGAACTGATAGCGTAGATGAGAGTCTTACGAAGATTCTCTTCTTTAATATCTGATATTTCCTTTTCTGTAGGAACAGATATTTTTCTAACATTCCATCTATCACCACCGCATTGCCAGCCCGAATCTCTTCTAAATCTAGCGTTATTAACAACAATTTGAGTCTTTGTCACTTTATCAATTTTGGCGATACGTCTGCAAGACCTACCTACAACTAGTACAGCATCACCAGCAATCAAATCTTTAAGTTCTTTCATTGTCATTTTCTTTGATTTCTTTATAAATAAATTCTTTTCTACAAGGAATAGATATGTCTAAGGTGCAACCATCTTTATTAAAGCAACACCCAACGCAATCCCCTTGCTCGGCATCAACTACATCGTACTTCTTGCCTTTTTCAAATCCTGCCATATCTAAAACGCAATTTTAAAATCCTTACCTTTCAAAGTAGGTCTCTTTTGGAAGACGAACTTCTCTAAATCTTCAAAGTCTATCGGGAAGAGCGCACAATATTTATACTTTAATGTGCAGATGAATCTTCCGTTTAGCATAATATCAAATACAAATGTTTTCATTGATTGCCTCATTCCTTTGGGAGCAAATCATCAATATAAAGCCATTGAGTAATTTGAAGACATCTGGCTATAGCTTTCCAACTACAATCTATGTATTCTGTTCCGAATCCATTATTGTTAGTGGTTTTAAACATGATGTAACTATGACGCTTTGGCTCTTCACTAGAAGGATGCCACAAGTCCTTCAAAAATTCTTCTTGCATCCACTTAGCACCTAGTCCAATAGCTTCTTTGATGTCCTTTTTGTCGAACATTTCCATCGCATCTTCATCTTTGAAGGCTTCTACCATTTCACCGCAGCCAAGGAATTTATCCTCGTAGATTTCTTCCTTTGCAGTTTCTATTTTCTTATCATCTATCATATTCTACCCTTTCTTTTTCTAAGTTCTAACATTCTCCTAGTTCTACGGTTTTCCTTGCCACTAGGAGGGTTGCCACCAAGTTTTACTTCTGGGATGTCATAATTTATATAGTTGGAAGCTTCTTTACTGAGTTCCTTAACTACTTCTTCAGTCAACGCCTCTTTAAGTGATACACCAGTTGGTGTTACAATTATCTTTGCATCGTCTCTAATCATACCTAGCCCTCCACGTCTTTAGTTGTACCTAACAAATGCTCATTTCCCTCGTAAGGAATGCACTGCTTAAAAGCAAAATCTGTCATACTACGGCGGTTCATTATATGATATGGATAATTCCAAGTACTATCCATCTTCTCAAAGAACCCTGGGAACCATTCTTCTGTATCTGTATTTCTAACAAGCACCTTATCGAAAGGCTTGAACTCGCACTTCTTTGGCAAGTCCTCCAAAGTCTTTGTCTCTGCATCCCAAGCCTTGCCTTCCTTTGCTAGAGCGTCAAAGAGTTGCTGTTTTTCTTCTTCTGTGGCAAGGCGAAGTTTACAAAGGTCTTTATCAAAGAAACTAGTTCTGTAACCCATATTCAAAGTTAAACCACTTAAATCTAAAGAAATGAATGAGTTATAACCTTCTGATAAATTTGTTTTACCTGATACTATAAATACATCTTGTGTTTTACCAAAATCAGCAAAAGCTATATCTCCATCCTTGAACTCAGTCTGAGTCTTCTCAATCTCCAAGGTCTCACGATTCAGCTTTCCGCCCAATCGCTCCTTGATGGTGCTGATGTAGGTCTGAGCAGAATCTTTACCTGCTTTTTGGAAATCAGAAGTTAGCAATCGTTCATTTTTATAGAAATGTTCTGTATCATTATTCTCTTTCCAAAGATAATATTTCCCTACGAAAGAGCAATATGTATCATCGGCAAATCTTTCAAATATAATATGTACATCCCCATCTTTATTAACCAGCACATCGCCCTTCTTCCAGGCGAACTTTTTCCAATCACGCATTCCTTTTGATGGGAACAATAACACGCATCCATTTGGAAATGAATGAGTAGAACCATAAACCGTAAGACACCAAAAGCGTTTTCTGTTATCTATATCAATGTAAATACTATCTTCAGAAGCCTCGTTTAGAAAACATTCTCCATCAGATAGAATAGAATACAACTTAGTTCCTTGCGGCTTATCCTTTAGGATTTCCGCTATATTAATTTCTTTTTTCATATCACTTTACTCTTTTGAATTGAACATTCTTTCCGTCTTTTCGCTCATTTGATGCGCACTTGATTCGATTACACATATCTATATTGATACAGTTTGCAATTTCATCAAAGAAACAACCGCTACAATCAGCTTCCTTGGTCTCAACCACCTTCAAGACGATTTCTGCGCCTACAGGTAAATCTTCCATAGTTACACATCCTCATTGTATTTATAGACAAGCCCGACAACCAACTTGACAAGTTCATTGTTTGTCATGACTCTAGTGTCTGTATTACCAAGTCTCAGCTCATCAATGATACGTTCTGCAACCTTCTTGATGTGTCCCATCTTAGACAGAGGAAAACGCTCAATGTCGGCAGCCTTGTCAAGATGGAAGCTCTCACGAAGATAAGTGCCACGGATATGTTCGATTGTCGAACTTTCGCGAGTGACTACCCATACGCCCTCTTCTAGAGGACTATACGAGAGCATACTAACAGGCTCATACTTCCCATTTATCTTTCTATAGAAAGTCTTCGATATATCGATGTCAGGAATCTTGTATTCCTGATAGCGACCTTTACTGTTCTTTGTGTACAGCTGTGGAATCTTTTTCATTTTTGCTTCTTCTTTAAGTTGTTAGTTTCAATCTCGTTGAGCGTTTTCTCAATCTCATCGCCACCAGAAAGCATACTGGCTTTAGTTTCCTCGTCCAATGTATCGAACACAGACTTGGCGGCATTCTTCTGCATCTTTTGGTCGATGAAGATACGCTCGATGTTGGCGAACATCTCAGTTACCTCTTTCTTTTCGTTGAACTTCAAGACGAACTCCTCGGAGAGACCTCTTGACACCATAAACTTCTTTGCTTTCTCGGAAGCGAGTTCTGGGCAGAGATAATGAAACAGTTCTGTGAAGTCGAAGTCGTAGTCAGTCTTCGCACCCCTCATTATGGTGTTGTAGTTCACGAATCCCTCACAGAGCATTTGGAAGCAGATGTAGGACAATGCAGGTATGCTGACGTTCTTGTGCCCAAGATTAGCGAGCTTGACCTCTATAAATTTCAGAAACTTCTCCATATCTGGAGATACGGCATCAATGTAAGACAGAGAAAGCTCGTTGAAGTAGTCGGCGTTACAGAAGTCGAACTCGAACCAGTTGATGATTTTCCTCACTATCGACTTGATTTCCTCAAGATTTCTCTTAGCCTCGAAGCGATAGAGGTTCTTATGCTCCATCACACCCTGAAGCTTGGCTAAGTACCAATCGGAGATGACGCAAGGGATATACACATACGTTGCGAGGAACGTCTTAACCTTGCGAAGGATTGCATTGACCTCTACTGTAGAGTATTTATACTTGCAAGGTATCTTGTACGTCTTGTACTGCGACTTATCATCGAAAGTGTACATCCTCGGAATAAGCCACTTGACACCTTCCATAGGGGTTGGTTTCCAAATCTCCATATCTTACACCTCCCTCTCTACTGCCAATGCGCAACTGATACAGAATACCATCAGAAGCGAAAGGAAAATGTGTTCAACCATAAAACAGATGAAACCGTAACCTGCGATGAGTGCTGCTATTACAAGCAGAATCATTATTATTGTATGTTTGTACTTTTTCATATACTACTATTTGAGAAAAATATCAAATGGGCTATCCGCTTCACTAACAATACGAATACCTTTAGTCAAGAAATCGCTTTCGAGAATTTCATCAATAGAAAAATCCCAATAACAACTGCCAGTAAAACCGTATGATGGATTGAACGTCTTAAAATCTGATGATACATTGTTGGCTGTATCGTAACTGTACACATATTCATTATAACGTTTAGCAACACTTTTGTCGTGCTTAGATAAACCGTCCAAAGGAATCCTATTAACGTAATATTTTAGAGTCAACGTAATTCCATTAGCGATTGCATCAATATAAAAGTCGCTACCACACTCGCCAAATTTTTTATGTGTAACACGAACGTTCTCATACATATCTCTTATCGCGTTCATCTTTTTTGCCGCTAATCTTTGCATTAAGCTTTCCATAATACCTCTTTGTTTTCTAGCCTCAACAAACGATTTAAGAAGTTCTTGTTGCAGCAGTCCGCATTCGGTAGTTACTTGTGCAGACAAATTATTGATTACCATTCCGTCCATATTACTTTGATTTAATGTTTCCGTATGCAGCATAGAAACTATCAAGCTGCTGTGTTGCGTGTACTAGCTTCTGGTTGTAGCTATCTCGTTCTGCCCTTGCCTTAGAAATAAAGACGAAGCTAACGATGAATGATATTACTACCGTTACCACGATGAACAACCAGGGCAGCTTGTGAACCGCCTTATTGATTGCTCTTCCTAGGTTTCTCACAATAACCCAGGAGTAGATACAGATGAACACTACCGCTTGCTTTGTGGTAGCGTTCTCAAAACGTTCTTTCTGCGTCATAATTCTAAAATTTACTTAGTTCGGTTACACCAGTTATCGGTAGATTTCCAATAACCAGCCATCCATATTTCTTTCTTTGTCGCATCAGGGTGCTCACTGAGCCATTCCTCTGCCATTTTACTTACGTCTGCCATTTTGGTCTCGTTTTGATTCTTTTTCAAGTTTTCTCTTTAGCTTTTCAAGAGGCGATTTTTCAATATCAACACCCTTTAAGCGGCAATGTTCTTCGTAGGATATTGCTTTTCTTCTAGATTCCTCATCTTCTTTCTTTTGTTTCTCAGCTAACTTTTGAGAATCAATTTCAGCTCTCTTTTCATAGAGCTTACACATGTATTTTTCGAGAGCAATAAAAAGTTTTTGAGGATTTACTGTCTTTCCTACATAGATTTCGCCATACTCACCCATAGAAAACTCGTAGAAGAATCTAGTAAGCTCACTAGGCGTTAGGTGATAGTATTCTTGTCTGATACGCTGTGCCATAGCCTTGAACTGATAAGGAGTAGTCGAATCGATAGCTCCAATAACCATAAACAAGTCGATAAGCATTATCTTAATCCAAAACTCGCTTGCGCCATCTTTGAAGTACTTATCAACACTAACAAACGACATACCGCCTCTAGCTACAGAATCATATACAGATGTAATTGCATCTGTCCGATTTTGCAGAGTAGGATATTTATCCAAGAATAGCGCATATTGTTTGCCATATTTTGCTACCGCTTGGCTACATTCAGTCGGCAAGGATTGAACTAATTTTGTTGAAAGTTCGTTGCTGTTGTTCATAACTATTTGCATAATTAATTTTAGGGCTGAACAACCCAGTGTAGTTGTTGCCCATGGAATACTCAACGATTTCCTTTGCGTATTCGGGATTTCCGTTTGACAACTGTAGAAGTTTCTTTTTAAGAGCTTCTAACCCACGTGGCTTGTAAGTCTGACGTTTTTCTTTCTTATATGCAAGCCACATTTCAAGAGCTTCTTTGCAAGGATAATATTCTTCTTGTTTTTGCTCTGTAGTAATCTCGAAATCCGATAAATCGTTTCCTAACGAAAATGCAGCACCCATAAGAAATATTCTCTGTTTCTCTGCGTCATTAGGGAACAATTCGCTAGACTTCTGACGTATGTTAGTTGGTAACATCATAAGCTATTGTATGTAATTTTGTTGTCTTTCTATATCATGCTGAATATGCAGTAGTGCGATATATTCATCAGAATCAGGAAAATCAAATCCAGCTTCTTCTTTTGCCCACGATTTAAAATCAGAAATTGATTTGCTCATTTCGTCTTTCGTAAGGTCAGCAGAAGAACGAAGATACTTATAGCATTCTCCTGTGAATTTATCAATCCCTTCTCTGAGAAATATATCTTTGTTCACTATTAGCTTATAGTAATGTGTCTTAACTTCGTCTAGAGTGTAGCCGTATTGAAGCGCAAATGCTGATAGAAGTAAATGAAGGTAGGCATTCTGATTTAAGGAACGCCCACGCTTCTCTTTCAGTTCTACCATAGCACCTTTGGTCTCCAACTCGGTTACTTTTGCTCTAAACTTTTCTAGTTCAAACACATTTTTCAGATTGAACCACATAAGCGTTGAATGCTCGTTTGATTAACTCTACTTTAGAATGGAAGGTCATCAGAGTTCCCTTGTGGCTGTCCTGTCTGCTGTGCTGACTGCTGTGCAGGTGGAAACAGATTTTGCGTATTCGTCGGGTTTGCCACGCCAGCAGCATTAGCAGAACTTGCCATAGCTTGTTGTGCTGCTTGTGCGCCAGACTGAACATTGCCACTAAAACCGCCACCTTGTGCAGGAGCTTGCTGTTCCTGACGAACAACGTTCCAAGCACGAATCTGATTAAAATATCTGCCTTGATATTCATGTGCATCAATATCAAAGCTAACGTTAATAACCTCACCGAGCTGAATGCCAAAATTCGCAATTCTATCAGCTCCAAAAACATCAAAAGCCATCTTCTTAGAATATTGCTCTTGTGTTTCTATTACATAGGTCTGAGATTTCCACTCACCTCTTGCAGATACGCCGCTTCTTTCAGGTAAAACGGCAATAACTTTTCCTTGAATTTCCATTATTACTTATTAATAATTTCGTCAATAAACTCGTTTGCCAACATAACCCTAGCTTCCATAAGCATTACATCGTCTCCATTTCTCTCAATCTCAGCCCAATGAATAGGCTTAGATAACCAAGGGCAGTATGTAATGAATATACCGCTAGTAGCACCAGTACAACTCATTTCTGCCATCATCTGCCAGTAATACTTAGGCTCAACTTCTTTGATCGATGCAGCATCGTGGATAAGCGTGCGGTACTTCATGTAAGTATTGATGTTAGGGCATTTGACCTCAATAATCTTTATATCGCCACCATCACGACCATAGATTGCACCATCAGGGCTTGCTGCGAAGTAAGGGATTGTGTCGTGCTTACAAGAGGAAACATCTGTTATCTCTATACCTTCATTTTGTGGAAGCTGACAGAAGCAAGCCTTCGCTTGGTCTTCCATATCAGCGCCCCACTGCATAGCCTTTGTGTTTACAGAAACTTGGTCGATGTAATCTTGGAATATATCGTCATCGTTCAAGAAATCGGGATTAAAAAGACGTTCACCTGCGATTTGGTAAAGATACGATTTGGCTGTATCTGAGAAAGCCTCATCTTTCTTACGACCAGACTTCATGATGTCGGCAACCTTAGAACCAGTGATGCAACCTACCCTATTTCTGTACCATTGCAAGCTACGCTGCTCTACATTGTCGGTAATCATTTCTTTTTCTCCTTCTTGGCAGCATCAGCCTTTGCAGCTTCGGCAGCCTTGTCAGCGATAGTCTTCTTATTTTCCTCTGTACGATAAGGTCTCATAACCTCTTCAACTGTAGTATCACCATCTTTGAGAGATTGGGTAATACCGAGAAGGAGAGCGATTTGGTCTGCTTTAATCTGATTGACCGTCTGTTTACCACAGAGCATTACAACCTCGTTTTCGGTAATACCATACTCATCCTTAAAGAAGTCGATGCACTTCTTACGTCTTGCTACGAGCTTTTCCTCGTCTGACAAATCACCAGTAATGAAGTGTTGAGCTGCTTGATATACTTTATCAGTAATTGCTTTTGGAATAACAGAGAATACTGCATTACGATAAGCGATTGAGTTTGCGGCATTACCAGTAACAGTAATCATATCGTCAGAGAAACGTTTACCATTCTTTCCAACAATAGAGCGTCTTACCTCAAATGCGGTAGCAACGTTGTTTTCCAAATCCCAACAAGTACCACGGCTGATAACTTGCTTATCGGTAATCTGAACAACCTTTGCTTCTGCTCTCATATTGCCCCAATTACTTACAATAAGCTTGGCAAGATGAACACTCGGACCAGTAATAGGCTTTCCACCACGTGGGAGTGCATATCCACAGCTCTGTGCGGTCGCATAGTCCATTGTAGCCATAGCTATTGAATTATTTACACTTCTTGCAAGGTCTCTAGGGTATTGCTTTGCCGTTGCAACCTGAGAATCAACGTTTGCACGTTCTACTGCATCAACTTGAATGATACTTTGGTCTTGACTAACTTGCATAACCTCATATCCGTTGTTTTCATTTTCCATTTTTCAACTTTTAAAAATTAATCACTCGTATTTCCATTCCCAATCTTTGCAAACGTAATCACCATTGTAGCTTGCATTAGGGTCTTTGCAGACTTGGAGAAATATACAATCGTGGCAGCTTCTTTTATAGAAAGTTGCTAGTTTACTGTTTGCCATAGCTTTGAGATTTAATGTACTCTATCAATATAACTAAAGTACGTTTCCACCATTACAGAACCAGTAGTTGTAGGTCTTTCGTAATAATGTGGAATCGTACCTAACTTTCTGCCATCACCATCTTGGTAATTCAGAAAAATAGCTCTAGCCGCCACTTCTCTTGACTTTTTTGCAGTAAGTTCCATCAAGCAAGCATGTAACTTGCGTTGATGGATTACTGCATTAGCCATTCTTGGCGGCATAGATGCTATAAGTTTGTCGATTCTACTCATTCTTTTCCTCTTTATTTTCGGAAGATGGAGCGTGATGCTCGAATACATCGAAGACATGAGTTTCGTTAAGACCTACAATGTCGTAATCAATCATAGTCTTTCCCATCGCCTCATCAA
>OGFF01001510.1_pt1 | contig 24315 bp, 23 predicted proteins | sample 1570751 | NCBI WGS metagenome assembly OGFF01 (sample SAMEA2581951, study PRJEB24529) | metagenome | biome: Human gut stool | place: China | collected 2011 | reverse complement strand
TGTTCTGCTTCCCTTCTGCTCGCATCTCAAGTGCCGCCAGTCTTTTTTCAACATTCTTGTCTCGATTCTTTTTCCTCGCAGCCTTGATTTCCTGCGTTTCCTCAAGCGTGAAAGTGTATCTTTTCATTTCTCATCACCATCTTCATTATACATCAACAGTGATAAATTATCAACCTTTTTAAAAAGACATTAGTATAAATTTCCATATACTCGCCAAAGCCCATATACGGCCAAACCATAAAGGCGGCGGCGTCTATGATGAGCAGCCGGAACAGATCGCTCTCCACAAATTCACAGGCGGCCCGGTTGCGGAACAGTACCTGCGGATTCCTCGGGATGGCGTTCAGCTCCGCCCCACAGCAGGACAGGATGCTTTTCGGGATGAAGTAGTAGAACGGGATGTACTCTGCGTTGCGGAACGGCGTAGGTGGGCCGTCCTTTCTGGTCAGCATAATTGGCATTTTTATCGTCTCCTTTCCAGAGGGCCAGCGCCCTCTATTTTTTTAACGGCACAAGCAAACGCCGATTGTTCCTGCTTTTCAAAAATAATTTTAGCATAGTTGCTGTCCAATAAAAATCCCTACAAGCGCAGAAAACGAAAAAAGCCCCGGTGCGGATCAAGAAACCTGAAACGCACCGGGGCTGAACGAAAATCCATAGATTCGATTCCTGTCACTGCTTTTCTTACAATAAACGGTGACAATTTTGTTTTCATACTTTTCGGGTAAAATAATCAAAAAATACTCGGAGGTAAATCCACAATGAAGGGACGATTACTCACGGCGGCGGAGATCGCCGAATTTACGGAACATCTTGTCTTAGAGGAACGGAGTGCCGCAACAGTCGAAAAATATGTTCGGGATGTCCGCGCCTTTGCGGCATACGCACCGGATGGAGAAATTACAAAGGAAACCGTGATCGCATACAAAAAGCACCTGCAAGAAATCTACGCCGTGCGGAGCGTAAACTCCATGCTGGCCAGCCTCAACTGTCTATTCAACTTTCTCGGCTGGCACGACCTGAAGGTAAAAACACTGAAACTGCAGCAGCAGGTTTACTGCCCCGAAGAAAAGGAACTGACGAAAGCGGAATACACACGGCTCTGCCGGGCAGCGATGCGAAAGCACAATGAACGGCTCTGTCTGATTTTGCAGACCATCTGCGGCACCGGCATCCGGGTCAGCGAGCTGCAATTTATCACTATTGAGGCAGCGCGGTGCGGCGAGGCGGTGGTAAGCTGTAAGGCAAAGACCCGGACGGTGTTTCTTGTGAAGGCGCTGAGGCAAAAATTGCTCCGCTATGCAGCGGAGCAAGGAATCGAAAGCGGAATAATTTTCGTGACCCGCACGGGAAAGCCGGTCAATCGGACGAACCTGTGGAGGGAAATGAAGGCGCTATGCGCGGAGGCAGATGTCAACCCTCAAAAAGTATTTCCGCACAACCTGCGCCACCTGTTCGCCCGGGTGTTTTACGGCATCGAAAAGGACATTGCCAAGCTTGCCGACATTCTCGGTCACTCAAGCATAGATACGACCCGCATCTATATCATTTCCACCGGCACGGAGCACCGCCGCCGCATGGAGAATATGCACCTAATTTTATAAGCAACAGAATCCCGATTATGTTGTAGTTCCATTTTGATAGAAGCATACCTATACATATTGTATTATAGCATCAACCTGCGAAAAAGTAAAGAAAGCATCGACGAAAAGCGTGAAAACCCTAAAATTGTCTAAAATCGAGCACAACAAGAAAGCCTTTCCAGCTCGCTTTTTGAAGCGATAAGAGGAGGCTTGCTTTTTCATACCCTTTTTGGCCTGTCCGATCTGTGGCAGGTCTTTTTTGCTGCCCTGTTTACAACATAATCGGGATTATGTTTCCGGGGGATCAAAAGCGTGACAAAGCAAGTGAAATCCAAACAGCGGGTGGCGGATCACGGCGAGGTATTTACCGCCGAGCGGGAGGTAAAGGCGATGTGCGACCTCGTGAAAACCGAGACAGAGCGCATCGACAGCCGCTTTCTGGAGCCTGCCTGCGGCGATGGAAATTTTCTTGCCGAGATCCTGTCCCGGAAGTTGGCTGTTGTAAAAAAGAAATACAAGAAGTTCCCGATGGACTACGAAAAGTATTCCGTTCTGGCCGTCAGCAGCCTGTACGGTGTGGATATTCTGCAGGACAACTGCGAGGCATGCCGGGAACGGCTTTATCGGATGTGGGACAAGAAGTACAAAGCCGTCTGCAAAAAGGAGGTCAGCGAGGACTGCCGCCGCTCGGTGCGGTTTATTCTGTCCCGCAACATCGTCTGCGGCAACGCCCTGAGCCTGATGCGCGTGGACGAAAACCAGCAGGATACCGGGGAGCCCATCGTGTTTTCCGAATGGGCCTTTGTGACCGGCTATCAGCTCCAGCGCAGCGACTACACCTTTGCCAGGCTGATGCAGGGATATGACGAGGCCCGTGACCTGTTCGACAAGAAAAAGCGCAAAAAGCGGGAGGAGCAGATGACCCTGTTCGACGCGGACGAACCCGCCGAGAAGCCCAGCGACGAGGGCGAGTTCCTCAAGAAATATGTGACGCACTACAGGAGGGTATGGGAAAATGAGCAATGATTTCTACTCCGGCATCTATAATCCGGATGTGTTGTCCTGCCTTGCCAATCTGTCCAACGATGAGGTGTTCACGCCGCCGGAGGTAGCCAATTCGATGCTGGATATGCTCCCGCAGGAGTTGTTTTCGGACCCCAATACCAAGTTTTTAGACCCGGCCTGCAAAAGCGGTGTCTTTCTGCGGGAGATTGCCAAGCGGCTGCTGACCGGATTGGAGCCGATCCTTCCCGACCTGCAGCAGCGTATTGACCACATCTTTCATCACCAGCTTTACGGTATCGCCATCACCGAGTTGACCAGCCTGCTCTCCCGTCGTGGTGTGTATTGCAGCAAGTACCCCAACAGCGTGTATTCGGTGTCCCGCTTTGACGATGCGGAGGGCAATATCCGCTACAAGCGGATTCCTCACCGTTGGAAAAACGAAAAATGCCTCTTTTGCGGCGCAGCCCAGAGCCAGTACGACCGGGACGAAATGCTGGAGACCCATGCCTATGAGCTGATCCATACCACCAAGCCGGAGAATATTTTTAAGATGAAGTTCGATGTGATCATCAGTAACCCGCCGTATCAGTTGAGCGACGGGGGAAACAACGCTAGTGCTACACCCATATATCAATTTTTTGTTGAAAAAGCCCAGAAACTAAATCCTCGATATTTAACTATGATTATTCCTTCACGCTGGTTTTCTGGCGGAAAGGGACTGGATTCATTCCGGGATAATATGATTAACGATACAAGAATAAGGGTTTTGCATGACTTTTTGAATGCGTCCGACTGTTTTGGTACCGGTGTAGAAATCAAAGGCGGCGTATGTTATTTTCTCTGGGATAGAGATGATAAAGGCGTTTGCTCGGTAAATACTCATTCGCATGAAGGAATAATCTCGAATGCTAAGCGATACTTAAAAATTGGAGATAACGATGTTTTTATTCGCAGAAACGAAGCCGTTTCCATTCTCGAAAAAGTTCAGAATAAAGCAGAGCCGTCTTTTTCAGAAATAGTAAGCTCACGAAAACCATTCGGATTGCCAACAAACTTTTCCGGCCATGCAGAAAAAAGAAATGGCGATTTTGTCTTATTACAACGAGGAAATTCTGCTTATATTTCGGAAACCGAAGTATGTAAAAATGCTGATTGGATTGAAAAATATAAAATCTTTCTAACAAAGGCGTATAATGCTGGTGATGAGTATCCACACCAAATTCTTAATAAGCCGCTTTTAGGAAAGCCTGGCACCTGCTGCACAGAAACTTATATTGTTATCGGTCCATTTGATAATAAAGCAGAAGCCAAAAATGCAATGTCATATATAAGCACAAAATTCTTTAGGTTTTTAGTTTCTGTTAGAAAAATTTCTCAGGATGCAACGCAGAAAGTATATCAGTTTGTCCCTATGCAAGACTTCTCCAAACCTTGGACTGATGCCGAACTTTACGCCAAGTATGGCCTTACCGATGAAGAAGTTGCTTTCATCGAATCTATGATAAAGCCTATGGACTTGACCGGAGGTGAGGAATAATGCCGCAAATGGATTTCTTTCCCCAACGCCCAGAAGTCCATCCGATGATCTATGCCTATCGGGACTTAAATCCGGATTATGACGGCCTGCTGAAGGTGGGCTACACCGAAAAGGATGTGGACAGGCGTGTGGCGCAGCAGTACCCCACCAAGCGCCCGGACGGCAAGCTCCCATATGAGATCTTGTACCGCAGCTCCGCCATGCGGGAGGACGGCTCCTGCTTTACCGACCACGATGTGCATCGTATGCTCCGCCGCAGGAAAATCACCGGCGTGGGCGGCGAATGGTTCCGCTGCACGGTGGATGAGTTGGAAGCGGCGGTGCTGGCGGTGAAAACCGACACCCTCAACGAGGAGAACCGCACCCGCACCTTTTCCATGCGCCCGGAGCAGGAGGAGGCCGTCAACAAGACCATCGCCTATTTTCGTTCCGCCAAGCTGGATACGCCGGACCGTGCGCCGAAATTCCTCTGGAACGCCAAAATGCGCTTCGGCAAAACCTTCGCCGCCTATGAGCTGGCCAAACGAATGGGGCTGAAAAAGGTGCTTGTGCTGACCTTCAAGCCCGCCGTCGAGGCGGCGTGGGAAGAGGATCTCATGACCCACAAGGACTTCGAGGGCTGGCAATTCATCTGTCGGGATGGAATGCGCTACGAGGATGCCGACCTGTCCCGCCCTATCGTCTGTTTCGGCTCTTTTCAGGACTATCTCGGCACCAACGAGAGCGGCGGCATCAAGGCAAAGAACGAATGGGTACATACCACCAACTGGGACATCGTGATCTTTGACGAATACCATTTCGGCGCGTGGCGGGACAATGCCAAAAAGCTCTTTGAAATGGACAACGAGGATGAGGATTACGACTTCGATATGGAGAAGTACAAGAAGGACGAGGCCGACAATGCCTACAACGAGACCTTCCTGCCCATCACAACATCGTAATATCTATTCCTGTCCGGCACGCCGTTCCGCGCCATCAACAGCGGCGAATTTATCGAGGATCAAATCTACAACTGGACCTATTCCGACGAACAGCGGGCCAAGGAAAACTGGGACGGGGCTGCGGACAACCCCTATGCAGCGCTGCCCCGGATGGTGATGATGACCTACCGCATCCCGGACAGCATCCGGCAGATCGCCATGCAGGGGCAGTTCGACGAATTTGATTTGAATGTATTTTTCTCCGCCAAATATGGCGAGAAAAGCAAGCCGGAGACCGCCCGCTTTGTCTATGAGAACGAGGTGCAGAAGTGGCTGGACCTGATCCGAGGGTCTTATCTCCCGGCCAGCGTGGACGATATGAAGCTGGGTCAGGACAAGCGCCCGCCTATGCCGTTTTCCGATACCCGGTTGCTGAATGTGCTGTCCCACACCTTCTGGTTTCTGCCCAATGTGGCCAGTTGCTATGCAATGTATAACCTGCTTCAGCAGAAGCAGAACAGCTTTTACCACGATTACCGCATCAATGTCTGCGCCGGGACCAAGGCGGGCATTGGCGTGGATGCGCTGGAGCCGGTGCAGAAATCCATGGGTGACCCGCTGACCACTAAGACCATCACGCTGTCCTGCGGCAAGCTGACCACCGGCGTCACGGTCAAGCCATGGACGGGCATCTTTATGCTGCGGAATCTGAAAAGCCCGGAGACCTATTTCCAAGCGGCGTTCCGGGTGCAGTCCCCGTGGACGGTGCGTACCGGCTCCGGCACCGATCAGATCATGAAGTATGAGTGCTATGTCTTTGACTTTGCGCTGGACCGCGCCCTCAAGCAAATCTCGGATTATTCCTGCCGCCTGAATGTGAATGAAAGCAACCCGGAAAAGAAGGTGGCGGAATTCATCAACTTCCTGCCCGTACTGGCCTATGACGGCAGCAGCATGAAGCAGATCGACGCACAGGATATTCTGGATATTGCGATGGCCGGCACCTCGGCCACACTACTGGCCAAGCGCTGGGAATCTGCATTGCTGGTCAATGTGGACAATGATACGCTCCGGCGACTGATGGCAAACAAAGAGGCCATGGAGGCCCTGATGAAAATTGAAGGGTTCCGCAGCCTGAACTCGGATATCGAGACCATCATCAACAAATCGGAGAGCGTGAAAAAGGCCAAGAAGGAAAAGGGCAAGGAGCTCACCAAGGAGGAGAAAAAGGAAATCTCCGAGGAAGAAAAAGAATACAAATCCATGCGGAAGCAGATTCAGGAAAAACTCATCAAGTTTGCCACCCGTGTGCCGATCTTTATGTATCTGACGGATTACCGGGAGCGCTCTCTGAAGGATGTGATCACGCAGCTGGAACCGGGGCTCTTCAAAAAAGTGACCGGTCTGGATGTGAAGGACTTTAATCTGCTGGTGGAGCTGAATGTATTTAACGCCAGCCTGATGAATGATGCCATCTTTAAATTCAAGCGCTATGAGGATTCCAGCCTGTCCTACACCGGCCTGAACAAGCACAAAAACGAGGATGTCGGCGGCTGGGATACCGTCGTGAAGCGCAAGGAGTACGAGCTGCTGTTCTATAACCAGCAGTCTACGATGAATGCGCCGGAAATCGACGAAGCCGATGCTCCGGAAGCGGACGAGGAGCCGGAACCGCCCAAAGCCCCCGTTCCAACTCGGACGCCACCGGCTAAGCCGGATTTTGTCACTGCTGCCTTCGGCGTGAAATCTCCGATCGCTCCCGCAAAGCCCCAGCAGCCCGAAAAACCGAAGGTCGATGTTTCCGGCGTTGCCGTTGGAAGCGCTGTGGCTCACGCTAAGTTCGGCATTGGCAAGGTGATCGAGCTGAACAGGGGATATGTGACCGTCCGCTTTGAGCAGGGCGAGAAGCGCTTTATTTTCCCCGATGCGTTTGAATCCGGATTTTTGAAAGTACAATAAGCCAAAAGAGGCCCTCCGTATCATTTTCTCGATACGAAGGGCCTTGCCTTATGTATAGGATTTTTTGTATTCTATTCAACTGTTTTGAAAAAATATCGTAAGTTTTCAGCTTCTCTCAGTGTTGATTATATATCAATTAAGTCGGTATATATGATTTCAGCAACTCCGCTACGGATACTATTCATCCGTCGAACCCACTCCATTTGATTTTCAGCTTTTAGTGCTTCGGTTACATCTTCTTTTTTGGTAAGTTCCGTTATCAACCGAGAAAACAGCTTCTCCGCTTGCCCTTCAATATCGGCGAGGTAGCTGTTCAGTTTACCACTTGTCAGTAAGTTATAATACAAAATTTTGTGGTGCTGTTTAAGATACCTTGCGTGCCTCTGTCCCCCACTAACAAACGGGTGCTGCTATGACTCCTCCTTTGGCAAGCTACCCACGGAAAATAGTGTTTCCAATAAGCTTATAATAGATTTCTCTTTCTTAGTCAAGACATATTATTTTGATTCGTTTGTTGCACTTGACAAAATTCAATTTTTGTGATATTATAATAGACAAATAATCCAATGTAGAGGAGAGACTTATATGGACATTTTTCTTGGCAAAATTTCTCAGGACATTAAACAAAAAATTTATGAATGCATATTCCAAGCACTTTGTGAAGACCGTCAAGAAGCGGATGCATATATGGGACTTAAAACACATGTGTCCGGTCCCTTCCTGAACTGGGATTTAATATACCGAAACCTTATTAATGCTTTTGGCGATGATAATGTCAGCGTCAAGTGGTCTACAACAGTACGAGGAATGTGGACTGTATTATTGCTCTATGATGTAGAAAGCGGATTACTTATTTCTTTTATGAGGGATACTCGCCTTGAGGCAATTAAACATTTGAAAGCGGAAAAACAGCCGCAATATATCCGTTCGCTAATTGCCTTGAACGACGAACTTCAAGCTACCAATAAACAGCTCACACTTTCAAATGATGTAACAAGCTCTGAGTCGCAAAACGGAACTGAGTTGATGAAAGTTCTTGACAACTTGTGTTCAGGTTTCGATTGCCCAATAGAGCATCACGAACTTCATCATGCTCTTGTTTGTTTTTCGAGCAAGTACGGAACATTGAGTTCTCTTCAAGCTTATATTTTAGATTGCGATTTGGATATTGTAGAACAACAAAACTGGCTTGATATGACTAAGCCTGTGATGAGTAACGAAATTGAGACTGCTAAGCAGGAGCATAACAAATCAACAATCACTCTGAAATCGAAAGCTACTGATCGTTTGAAAGAAAAAGGATTGGTCGCCTTAAAGGAAAAGAAAAAAGAAAAACAAGCATAATCCCCCATTCTGAAAGCGAGCGTAATAATTATGAAATTATTTAATGGTAATCGGCTGAAATCAGCACGTCAATATAGAGGGCTTACAGTTGAGGAATTGGCACAAAAAATCAATGTAAGCAAGCAGACCATATCACAATATGAAACTGGAAAGATTGAAAATGTTCCTTTTGATAAAATACTTTCTATTTCAAATGTTCTGAATTTCCCATATAAATACTTTGCGCAGGAAAATCGTTTGAAGCTTCAAACAGGAGCAACCTATTTCCGTTCTCTTATGAAAACAAGTAAGAAGTACCGACTGGCACAAGAAATTAAGATGGAGCACATTGCTGCTATCTATTCCTTTTTGAATGAATATGTTACATTTCCTGAACTTAATTTGCCTGATCTGAGCGAAGAAACTCTTTCACCAACCGAAGTTGCAAAAGTATTGCGAGAATATTGGAAACTTGGAGATAAGCCAATAGAAAATCTTCTGAGTACTGTGGAGCAAAACGGAATTGTTGTTACTACTTTCGCTACTGATACTGATGACATTGACGCATTTAGTCAATATGTCGATGTGAATGGGACAGATGTCTATCTGATCGCTCTTTCCAGTAACAAAGAGTCTGCTTCTCGAATTAATTTTGACATTGCGCATGAGTTGGGACATATTCTTTTGCATGAATGGAGTGAAGATGAAGAAGTTCTTACACGTGAGGAATTTAAGGCAAAAGAAAAGGAAGCGAATGAATTTGCTGCTGCTTTCTTAATGCCCGAAACATCGTTTGCAGCTGATGTAGAGTTGGATCCACAAAACTTAGACTATTACAAACAGATTAAGCGCAAATGGAAAGTGTCTATTGCCGCAATGCTTTACAGAAGTTGCGATCTTGGCATTATCACTCAAGGTCAATACCAGTATATGATGCGTATAATGCAAAACAAGGGATGGCGGAAATCAGAGCCACTTGATAATACAATGAAAGCGGCAAAACCGGCATTGTTTTCAGATGCCGTTGATCTTCTTCTTGACAATAAAGTTTTTACACAAAAAGAATTCGTTGACGAATTAAGCGAAATGGGACTTGCTATGAATCCGAGCGAATTGGAAGTTTTACTCAATCTGTCAAAGGGAACGCTATCTGTTCAAAATACAGAGCCTGTGAAAATGGTGATTCTTAAGCCAAAGGAGTGATTAATAATGCTGATTGATGAAATTGTGGATTTTTGTGATACAAAGTACCGAAATAGCAAATGTAATAGATGTGATAATTGTAGTTATGGAGATAATTGTCCAGGGAGCTGCGAAAGGTGTTTACATTATATTCATACGCCTACTTCGGCACCTGCACCAAGAAAATATGACTGTAGCAACATGGCTTGTTATTACACTTGCAAATATTCATATAAATATATGTCCGAACTTATTAATGCGTTTTCGAATTTAAAAGATTTGAAATATAAGTCACATATAAAAGTAATGTCTGTTGGCTGCGGTCCATGTACTGATTTATTCGCACTGGATTTTTTAAGACAGGATGGTGTATTCAAATTTGATTCTGTCGAGTTTCGTGGTATTGATCCAGCTAAAGATGTATGGTTTGATATTCACGAGCAAATAAAGAGATGTAGCCCTTCAATCATTATACCCAAATTTTATTACAAAGATGTAACGAAACTTATCGATGTAATCACAGAAGTCCAATGGATTCCCGATTTGATTGTCTTTCAATATGTGTTTTCGGATATGGAAAAGCACTGCGATTCAGTTCGCCTACATGAATTCATTTCCAAGTTAGCAACATTTGTAAATGACGCTATGAGGAAAAATACATATATAGTCTTGAATGATATTAATCTTTCAACCCAAATGGGAGGTGGGCGTGAGCTCTTTGATGAACTGGCTGACCAAATAAATAATGCAAACAAAAGACGCTTACATTTTAAGAATAATAACAAACCCAATCACTACAATTACGGAGAAGAATATAAGGACAATTCATTGATAGTCGCAAATCCGCAATTTGTAAATGAATATAATCCGTATGATTCATGCGCAAGTGCTCAGATGATAATAAAGAAGGTAAAATAGATGATTATAAGTGCCAGCCGACGAACAGATATACCAACATATTATTCGGAGTGGTTTTTTAACAGACTTAAAGATGGGTTTGTTTATGTAAGAAACCCTATGAATATCCATCAGATAAGTAAAATACCACTTTCTCCCGATGTAGTTGACGGGATAGTTTTTTGGACAAAGAATCCCACACCAATGTTAAATAGATTGGATGAACTCAACCAATATATTTACTATTTTCAATTTACTCTGAATTCATATAGTGTGGATGTTGAGCCCAATATTCCGTCAAAAAACAATATAGTAATTCCGACTTTTCAAAAACTATCCCAAAAAATCGGGAAGGACAAAGTAGTGTGGAGATACGATCCGATTTTTTTCAATCAAAAATATACATTGGGTTACCATGTAAAATATTTCAGAATGCTCGCTGATAAGCTTGCCGGATATACAGAAAAATGCACGATCAGTTTTATTGACTTATATAGAAATACGCAAAGAAATATTTCGCCTCTTAACATCCAAGTTCCGACAGAAATCCAAATCGAACAACTTGTAACACAGTTCTCTGAAATTGCTGCACAATATGGGATTTACATCGATACCTGTGCAGAAAAAATTGACCTTGATAAATTCGGAATTAAGCATGCCCATTGTATTGATAAAGATCGCCTAGAACGAATCGGGCAATATACACTTGATATTGATAAGGACAAAAATCAACGCACTGAGTGTGGATGTTTTGCAAGCATCGATATAGGAGCATATAACACCTGCAAAAATGGCTGCTTGTATTGTTATGCCAATTTCAGTCAAAAGGCAGTATGCAATAACTTTGGACTCCACGATCCAACATCTCCGCTACTATTTGGTACAATTGGAGACGATGATGTTATAAAGGAGAGAGAAGTACATTCATGCCGAAATTGTCAAATGAATTTGTTTTAATATTAATGGAACTGCGAGATTTAATTATTTAGCAAAAAATATAGTCCGCATAGACTTATATCTAATAATCAATCAAGTTAAACAAATCACACGGAAATTTATATGATGAGTGAAAATGCTCTGCTGAGTAATAAAGACACATATGTGTCAAATACAGTTTCTGGTCACATGATTGACAATTCATGTATTTTGAAGCCAAATAATATAATACATACGGTCAATGGTACTTGTTGTGGATAACCATAATAAAAATATAAGTAAAATGAAGCGCCCACAGGTTCGTTTTGAATCTGTGGGCTGCGTCTTAAGAATATATTAACTCTGCATTCACAATCTCCATAGCGGCATTTCGGATATTGTTCATTTTCCCGACCCACGCCATTTGATCAGTGGCTTTAAGATTCTCATCGATACCTTGCTTATCAGCCATATCTTTAACCAGCCGTGAAAACATTTCTTCCGCTTGTTCGTCAATGTCGGCAAGATAGGCATTTAATTTGCCTGAAGTTAAATAGTTATAATAGATGACTTTGTGGTACTGTTTTAAGTACCGTGCGTGTTGTTGTCCCCAAATGCCGATAGATTTCTGTGCTTCTTCGGTAAGTGTCAAGTTTGGAAGCAGATAATCTCCAACCTGAGTATATGTACCACCCACCTGTTCAAATAATGATTTTTCCATAGTGTTTTCCTCCTGTGTTTTATTGTGTTTTCATTTTACAGAAAATCAGGAAACAACACCAATGTGCCGATTTTGGAGTATAGCAAAACACCGCCTTAGAACTTAATCTAAAGCGGTGTTTTCTGTTTGTATCAGAGTGAACATTTAACGGCGAAGCCGCCTGCAAAAAAGTAGGTGTTCGTCCAATACCTGTTTGGTGGAGATGATTCGGACACGGAGAAAGTCACGGTTTAAAAATACTTGTGTCTGCCGAGTGAATTAAAAGGCTTTTAAGGAGTGTGATAAATACCTATATAAATACTATAAATTTGAATATCCTTAACTCACCAATTTTCGGCAAAACAAAAGGATATTGCAAGGCAGTTAAAACTGCCTCCCCCACATCTCACGCTTAGTGCGTGGTGTGGTGTTTTGGCTTGCAATATACTTTTTGTTGCCGAATTTTTTGTCTATATATATTTTTACACTTTTGCGTGGAAAAGCACGGAAGATTTTTCCATTTTGCTGTTATATAATGTAAAAAGAGGGTGAAACAAGGCAGGTGATTGATATAGATAAAAATCAACAAAAACGCACAACATTAAACGGAGTTTATGAAACAATGAGCGAAATCATAGGCTTTGACAATGTGGTAAAACTGTATGAAAACTTTAAAGGGAGTCAGATAAACTTTCCTACCCGACTTTTTTCTAAGGAATTTGTCCTTGAAGAAGCACTCAAGGCATATGACGGAACATCGGAATCAATCAATCTGATTGCGACAAAATACTCGTATTCGGAACGAACAATCAGAAAACTATTAAAAAATCATTTAAACTCAATTTAAGCAAATCAGCTTAAATCATATTTTTATTCTTAGGAGGAATTTTAGTGTTACAAATTATCATCTCAATCATAGGTTTAATTATTGCAGTATTTGTTTTTGCTTTGATAGCAGACAAGTTTCCGTCCATTACAAACTGCATACCATTGGCAATATTCATTTTTGTACTTTTATGGGGAGCAAGTATTTGTATTTCCTATATAGCGTGGTGGATTGGAATAATTGTAGCTATTGTCGCTCTGATTGTTTACATAATAAAAAAGAAAAAGCCTCTGCAAATGGACAACAACGAACCAATTGACAATAATCAGGAGGATAATAATGAATCTAAATGAATTTTTACAAAAAGAAAACTGTGAAAAAGAATTTAATATATGTGTTGGCAACATAAAAGTTTCAAATGAAAGAAATTTATACAATGCTTTAAGAAAATGGTATAAAAGCCTTGCAAAATCAGCACAAAACTCGTTTGATGAGGGTTATAAATCCTATAATAACTGTGAGGACATTATTTCTAAAGCAGAAGATGATTTTAAAAGCAGTATGGCAATTGTTGTTGAAGATTTGAAAGATACCTTTATAAATTTAGGTGAATATGATTATGACACCAATGCCGTTTCTGAACTAATCGAATCCGCAGGTTGCACAGAAATATTTGAAGAAAGATTTTGCTCTGTTGCCGAAAAAGTGTATTCTATTATGGGTGATGTTGAAGCTCAGAGAGAATACAGAGAACAAAGAAAAGAAAACAGAGGTCGTTGGCAGGGTGCTACTATAGGTGAAAATGCCATAACTGCAATAAGCCATCAAATTGATGTCGGTGCTATGAATATGGCGAGTGGTGCGGCACATAGTGTTGCAAATGCTGTCGGCAACTTTTTCACCGAAATGCAGGCTGAATCAGACCTGAAGAAATTATTCAAAAATAATGAAGTTAAGATTTTACTTTCTGAGGGTGTGTATTACTCAGCATATTCTGTAATTGAGGTATTTATGCAGACAGTCGGACAAGATTATGACTGGGGATATGTTGAAGATTGCGACAGCGAAAAAGCACAAAGATTGATAAATAACCTCAAAAGCAATTCAATTGCTTCAGAGAATATTTCAAAAATCTGCATAGATGTACTTTCTCTTAATCCGTATAACATTGAAATATATGATTACTTATTAAAAAATTACGGTGATGACGGAAGTTTGAGTACATTGGCAGAATACTTCGACATAGACGGTTTTTCTGCAATAAAGGAATCTATGGCACTTGACTATGTAAAAAAGAATCAGGGTACAACAGAAGAAGATGCCGTTAAAGCTAAACACGATTTAATCGAATATTGCAAAAACATAAGACTTGACATTACAGATGAGTCCGAATGTATTACATACATAAATTCCGTACTTGATGATTTTGATTTAAAATATCGAACAGTTGACGGTGTGGTCTGTGAAACAAGAGAAAGTGCTGATTTTTCAAGAAGCGAATTACCTGATATACTTGAATTTATGAAACAAATTCAGCCTTTAAAATCAAATCCGATATTGCCGTATGAAAATGACCTGTTAGCAAAGAAAGAAAAATTTATCAACACATTTTCTTCTGAGGTTTCTAAAAAGCATTTAGAAACTATCAATACATATCTAAGTGATTTTGATAAACAATTTTGTAAAACAAAATTATTTTCAAGCGTTCCAAGAAAGCAAGCGGCAAAAGATAGAGCTTTATCATATGCAAAAGGACTTCGATATTCTACAATTGAGGAGTTTGACAGAGAATACGAAAAATATAAAGATTTTATTATAAAAAATCTTGGCGTAAACATTGATGAAGCTGTTGAAGCAAAAGAATATCTTGAGAAAAAGAGGAAACGCTTGTCAAGTCCATACGGTGGCATAGGCGGATTCGGCGGTTTCTTCCACAAAAGAAAGTAATGCAATTTTTTAGTAAACGCATATATTTGCAAAAAGTGTATATAAAAAATAAATAATTTTTCACCATCTGAAAATGCACTCACCAAAAGGCGGTGGGTGCATTTTTGCATAAATAAATGACAGAAAGGAGCAGAACAATGGAAGCACTTTGGTTTGTACTTGGTTTTGCGGTAACAACAACCGTTGTACTCGCAACAGAAAAACTCATCATAAAAAATTAATTTGGAGGAAAAAATATGTTTGGACTTATTATGGCACTTACAACAAAAGTAGCGGTAGAAATGTTTGCAACAGGTGCAGGAACTGCTATTACACTTCTCTGCACAGGTACAAAGCTGAGGAAAAGAAAATGATTGAAATATTTACACCTGATGATATATTAAAAATCAAGGACTGTTACATTGCCAAGTATATCAAAAATCTTTTCACAAATCTTCTGACACAAACATCTGATTGTTCGCTTGAAACAGTCGGAGGTATTTTTTATGTTGAAAATGAAAAAGACTTTGACGATTACAAAAGTTTTGGTTTATCCTCAAAAATAACAGAAAGCAGATTTGAATGGATTGACTTGATAGGCAATGATTTTCTTGACGGATGTATTGTTCTTGACAATGACAGGGCAATAAACATTGTCGGCAAAGCTGACTATTTTAAAAAAGGAGTATTGAACTATGAGTATAGCGAACACAATTGAAACAAACAGCACAGTAAAAACAACAGCGGTCTTTTCCAAAAACAGAAAAGACCGCTATTTGTTGAAAGCAGAATGGGACAGCAACAAAAAGTCGCTTGCAATAATAATGACCTATCCCTCATCTGCCGATGAATTGATTTTTGACCAAACAACAATGCTTGTCAGGAACGGAGCGGTAAAAAATGATTTCGGCTCTGTTTCAATAATCAATCAACAACTGAACTGTAGTACAATATTATACAATTATATCTTCATTCACAAATAATTTAAAGAAATCTTCATATCTTATAACACCACTCTTAAGTTTTTCTGCAATATAGAGAAGATTATCGACAGACACTGCTCCACCTTGTATATCCGATTGTGATTTTGAAATATAGTCAAGCTGAGATTTAAAGTTACCTTTAAGAAAAGATGTTATAAATAGGAAATAGAATGTATGGACCTTTATATCGAAATTTTTCCACCATTCATTTTTAGGAATTCCTGGAACTCTTCGCGTATTTTCATTAATATATCTGCTCATCTCATCAGCACATTTTCTATCAATGTTAAAACCATCTTTATAAGACTTATTGTCAATAATAGCACCAAAGTCCTCATAAGAAATTATGACATCAGGTCTATTTGCATCACCTAATCGCATACCACTAAAATTAAGCTCTCTTGTGAATAATTCTGCTGTTTGAATTTCAAATTCTCTAGCATCAGCATTTTTCTTACCTTTTGTTGAAGCATCACTATAAGCTAAATCCACAAGGACAAGATATTTATGGTCCACAGTTTTCAAATTTTCTCGAATTTTTTCTTTAAGTTGAGTGATATCAGTCTTACTTATAGAAATCGCAGTTGGAATTTTTAAACCTTTTATTTTATCTGTTATTCTATATTTTTTATCATGTTCGCGAATGTTAATTCCAATTTGCTTTAACCCTATAATATCATCGACAATAGAAGATTCTGTCGTTTCAATATTTACACCTTCTAATGCATTTTTTATCTGTTGTAAAGTTTTCTCTGCGTTTAAAATAGCCTTAATAATATTCGCTCTTTTATATCTTAAAAAGTCTGCATCAGGAACTTTATTAGATGCAAGCATTTCGTATAATACAATTTTAGTAATTTTGGCATTACTTGAATTTCCAATAGATTTTTTTATAGCTTTTTCACCTTCTCTAGTTATGAAGTATTTTTGAAGTCTAGCAGTATAATTAACATCTTTATACTCTTCTGTTATATTTGTACTTTTTGAAGTCACCCATCCCATTTGTGAACACCAACTTGCAATACCTCTAGCATATTTGTCAGAATCACCTTCCTCGTTACTTCTGATTTTATTACGCTCACTGATATTTGCCATATTGTAGTCATATATATAAATATTCTGCGGAATTGATGTAAAACCTAATTCACCATAAAAACCTAACTGTTTTCCTAATTCAAATTTAGTATATCCTTTACCATCAGAAAGTATATTCAAAACTCTACAAACAGGAGGATATGATAAAAGAGCTTTTGTAAAAATATCTTTTTCCTCAACACTACTATCTTGTGTATCTGCCAAAAGGCTGCCAATATCAGATAAGAAACAGTTATCATTTTCTCCATCATAATTTAATAATCCACAGGAAATAGCCCAACGCAGGAAACCTTCAGCCGACCAATCGTCAGTATATGGCTTTTTTATATTTATAGATGTGCCATCTTGAGCAATATAAGTTTGTTCTCTTTGACCATCAATAACAGCTTGAATAATTCCAGTACAAATAGCACTTGATCTACCGTTATTACCTACACCCCTGCCTTTTAATGATGCGTATTCAACAACAATATTCTTCTCTGCAAGTACTCTCTGGAATTTTTCATAATCTTCATCACAAATAAGATTATATTTTTTTAATAAAGGTAATCTCACCTCTCTAAGCCAAATATTGTATTTACTGTTTAATTTAAATACACTTACTACTTTTTTTAAGTTTGACAATTTACCAGGATTTTGCACCCAACCAAAAGTTCTTCTTGCCATATTGATACCTCCTTAATAATTAACAATTAAAACTTCTTTACTTGTTCCACCCACAGTGTTATAACTTGAATTTGAATAGTCACTTTGAATCTCAATCAATCGATACTTTTTTGACCAATCAATCAAGATTTCATTAATTTTACCTTTATGTTCTATAACATTTGACAGAGCAAATTTTATTCCTTTCTCATCCATTTTATCAAGAAAATTATATAATTTTTTTTCTTCCATTTCACCCCAGTTTTTAAAACCACGGTTACCGTCGTTATAGGAACCGGTTGTAATCAAGTATGGAGGATCACAATAAATTAAATCCCCGTTATTCAAGGTAGAAATATCAAAATTTTCAAAATCGCATCTAGTAAATTCTATATTTGAATTTTGAAGTTTTTCAACAAATCTAATTAAATTATTTCGCATATTATTCGAAAATTGACTCCTATTTTTCCCAAAGGGATTATTATACTCATGTTTATTATTAAATCTAAATTGATAGTTAAATGAATAACAAGAAAGGGTATACAATTCAATTAAATTATGCGTCTGATTATAATGGTGCCTTAATTTTTTATACCCCTCTTCATTTGTTTTTGATAGTGAATACTCACTAATTATCATATCAATTTGTTTCAGTAATTCATTAATGTGTGTATCATGAAAACATTTAAACAAATCAATAATAATTGAATTTATGTCATTAAATATTACTTTACCAGCATTAGCATTAATACCAACATTACAGCCGCCAGCAAATAAATCAACAAATGTGTTTACCTTTTTAGGGAATTGAGGCAATATTTGATTTAGCAATTTATATTTTCCCCCAATATAATTCGTAGGACTTTTAATATATTTATGCTTATTTACGTTTTTATTGTTTAAAATAATAGCTTTATTAAAATATGTATACTGCTTGTCTTCACACTTTTTAATAAAAAAAACATGCTCATACAACATATGCTGTTGGTTATCTTTCTTGCTTTTATAGCTCCTATACGGAATATCATAACGTTTTAAGGTATTACTAATACAATGTCTTTTTAATATTGTTTCAATCTGTTCTATTGGAATAATTCCATCTGTACTATAGCTCATTACTATATTGTTAAAATTAGCTTTTGATATAAGTTGATCAAGAGCTATAGCAGCTTTCTTTTTTACACAAAATGGTGATTTTTGTTTTTGATACGGTCTGATACCAGTTATGCCTTTAATTTCAGGATAATCATATAAAGCGATAGTCTCTAATAAATGATAATTTGGAGCATATTGCCTTTCGTTATACGGTGGATCAATATACAAAATATCACCTTCGATTTTATCAATAAGTTCCAATGCATCACAATTAAACGCCTTATTTAAATTTTTATTATCATACACTTCTAATCTAGATAACTCTAAATTTTTAAAGCTACGTTTATCCCAAGTTTTTAGATAAGCACCATAAGTGCCCGTAATATTTGATATAGATGGTACACTATAAATCAAAGCAGCCAGCAAATAATAATATTCGTATTCTTCTAACAGCCCTTGTGTTCTCCATGATTCAATTGTATTTCTGATAAAATCTATTCTAACAGCATTTTTATTAGAAAAATACATTCTTTTACAATTATCATGTGGCGAATAGTTGTTTGCAATGAAATATTTATTATTATTATAATCATAAGTGATAATTTGCGTTTCTTCAAGAAAAGAAAGTGGTTCGTAAATACCTATTTCTTTTAATTTTGTAAAAGTTGGAATAATATTGTTCTCAACGGTAGCTTTCTGAATCACATACGAAAAATAAAGTGAATCATTTGAATAAATCCTATACTTATTCTTAAAATATTGAGCAACTGAACCCGTCCCAGAAAAAATATCGCAAAACAGTGCATCTTTTTTTAATGAAAGATTTTCTGATATAACTTCATCAATACTATGTAACAAATTTTTTTTACAACCAATAAACCTCATAAAACCACATCCCATAACATCCTTATGTTAATAAGTATAACACAAAATAAAATCAATTCAAGAGAATTTTAATTTTTTTACTTTGAACACGAACATAAAAACTCACACACAGAAAAAGTCACGACTGCATATGCAATCGTGACCGAGTTGGTGGAGATGAGGGGAATTGAACCCCTGTCCGAAAAAATCTTGCCAAGGGTTTCTCCGAGCGCAGTTGGTGTTTTAAATCTCCCTCGGTGCATCGCCCATCAACAGGCTATGCACTTTGGCAGCTCCTAAGCTGTGACAGGGTTCGGAGCGCTCCCCTGTTCACATTTACCTCTAATCGACGCCCCTTACACAGCCGAGGTACTCTGTGCAGGAACGAGCAGCACTCAGGCTGCTAAAGCAACTGTTTTGTTGTCAGTTAATTTTAAAGTTGCGGATTTTATGGCGGTTCCGCACCGCCGCTCGCTTACCAAGGTTTGAAATCCCCGTCGAAACCTTTACATCCCCATATTCAATTTAAAAATTTTATATTGAAAACCTGTATTCGGTAACAGGCTTATCAAGCATTTTTTCACAACAGACAAGACAACATTCAATATGCTTTGTGTTCTGCTCAATCGGTGAATATATCACAGCCGTTTTCAAATCGCTTTTGTTCGAATCATCCATTGCAAAAGCAACAACGCCGTCATCGGTTGCCAATACACCCATCCCTTTGAAAGGTTTGTCAAGCTCATCAAAAAGGCAGAATATCACTGAGATTTCATCGTCACACAAATACTCAACATACGGAAACACAATATCATTTTTGAAAAATTCCTTCATTTCGGAATCTTCGGCTGAATTCAAAAGTTTAAGATTTTTAATCACAATCTGATTTTCGCCGTCAAAAATTTCAATCGGAATATTTACTTCCTTGCCAACTTCAAGGCTGAGTTTTGCTAACGGATAATCTGTCTTTTGATATTTTGAAAATATTATTTCAACATTCTTTGTCAAATCAAGCAAAGACAAATCATCAATCTTATTCTCAAGTTCAATAAAGTTTATGAACAAAGAATCAAGAGGAGCGTCGAAAAACCTGTCGCTCTTCCAACCGAGTTTCATAAACTCTGAGATGATATATGACCTTGTTAATTCGCAACATTCAAGCGTTTCACCGCATACTGAGTCAAAGTCAAAACGCTGTCCGTCAATTACAATTGCTGAAAAATCATCGGACAAATCAGAATTATTTTTCTTTTCAAGAATAATATTTTCTCTCAAAGTCAAATCTTCACAGCAAATATCCTCTTTGGAACAATTGAAATTCAACAGAACAAGCTCGGTTTTATCGGACGAATTTGCAAAACCAAGCACGGAATAATCGGTATCAAAGGCAGAAAAGTCCCGTCCGATTAAAGCAAAATCGCTGTATTCCGAAATATTTTCGTACAAGCTACGCAAACTCATAGTAACACCAAACTATCTTCTCTGTTCTTTAATGGCACGCTCCATATCACGCTTTGCGGAGCGTTCTGCCATATCGGCACGCTTATCGTATAGCTTTTTACCTTTGCAGAGTCCAACCTGAAGTTTTACCTTGCTGTCCTTGAAATACAGACTAATCGGGATAAGCGAATATCCCGTCTGCTTAACCGTGCCGTAGAGCTTTAAAATCTCTTTTTTGTGCATAAGAAGCTTTCTCACACGCATAGGATCACGGTTAAAGATGTTTCCCTGTTCGTAAGGAGAAATGTGCATTCCGTTGACAAAAATTTCGCCGTCAACAATTGAACACCAGCTGTCCTTGAGATTTACTCTGCCGGCACGCAAGGATTTTACTTCCGTACCGCAAAGCTCAATTCCGGCTTCATAGGTTTCCTCTACAAAATAATCGTGTCTTGCCTTTTTGTTCTGAGCAATCGTTTTCATATTTGCCACCGCACATCCTCCTTTCTACTGTGGAATACAAGATTATACTACTGTTTTGACAATTTGTCAATAGTTTAAATCAAGAAATTAAATTTCATTTCTGCCCTCAAGAGCCTTTGTAAGAGTGTATTCATCGGCATATTCAAGGTCACCGCCAACGGGGATACCGTAGGCAAGTCTTGTCACCTTTACACCAAGTGGCTTTAAGAGCTTTGAAATGTACAGAGCCGTTGCATCGCCCTCAACGGTCGGGTTGGTTGCCATAATGACCTCCTCAACCGATTCCTCGTTAAGCCTTGCAAGCAGTTCTTTTATTGTAAGGTTGTCGGGACCGATATCGTTAAGCGGTGAGATTGAACCATGGAGAACATGATAAACACCCTTAAATTCGTGGGTATTTTCAATAGCCGTAGCATCTCTCGGAGTTTCAACAACGCAGATAACAGAATGATCCCTTGCGGGATTTGCACACACGGGACAAAGGTCTTTGTCTGTAAGATTACAGCATTTACTGCAATAGTGAATCTTTGTGTGGGCGTCCATCACCGCACCCGCAAGCTGTTCCGCTTCTGTTTTTGACAGATTGAGAACATAATATGCAAGTCTTTGAGCGGTTTTGTTACCGATTCCCGGCATTCTTTCAAACTGCTCCACCAAATTTTCAAGCGGAGCAACATTATATCCCGACATAATCAGAACATTCCCGGAATGTTAAGTCCGCCCGAGATTGTTTCCATTTTGTCCTCTTTTTCCTTAGCGGCTGCTCTGATTGCCTCATTTGCGGCTGCCATAACGAGGTCTGAGAGCATTTCTACATCCTCGGGATCAACAACTTCCGGTGAAATCTCAACCTTTGTGAGTTCCATTTTGCCTGTTACTGTAACCTTAACTGCACCGCCGCCGGCTGTTGCCTCATACTCTTTTGTTTCGAGTTCCTTTGATGCGGCCTCCATATCATCCTGAAGTTTCTGAGCCTGACGGGCAAGCTGCTGAATGTTGTTTGCGCCGCCGCTGCCGTAACCCTTTGGTAATCTTGCTTTCATAATTTTATCTTCCTTTCGGTTATTCTTGTGTTATTATTACATCGCTTCCCTGCAAGCTTTCAATAAGCTTGTCAACGGGATCGGTTTTTTCTTCTTGTTTTGCACTCGACCTTTTATACGGACCGAGATTATAGTGCTGACCTGTTGTTTCTAAAATAAGCTGACGGATTTCCTGTCGTCTTTCGTTATTTTTGAGAAGTTCAAAAGCCATTTCATTATCTGTGTCAATCAGCAAATATTTTCCGCTTGTGTAAGCGGCAGAATTTGCAAATGCCGCCGCAATTGCCCTTGAAACAGGTTTCATATTGTTGACTACCTCTGCCCAATCGGGAAAAGGCTGTGCGTTATTATAGATTGCATCAAGGTCAACGCTCTGTCTTTGAGCTGTTTTCTTAGGCTTTTGCTGTGCAGAAACGGGTTGTTCCTGTATTGGCTGAACGGGCTGTTTCGGTGTCGGCATCTCAACAGGAGGCGTCGGAATTACCGGCTCGTCCTTTATTTTTTCCGAAACAGGTTTTGTTTCCTGTGACTTTTCGGGTTCTGCATTTTGAACCTCGGGTTTTGGAGTTTCACTTTGAACAGACTGCGTTACAGTTTGCACCTGTTCGGGAACATAGTTCACCTTCATTCCCTTTTTAACTGCCTTTTCAAGAGCGGTTACCCTTGCGGTCAAAGCCTCAATTGTACCGTCAAGTTCTGCCGATGACAGCTTTACGACCGCCATTTCAAGCTCTGTTCTGTCGCCTGTTCCCCTGCCCATATTCTGATATGCCTTTGAAAGCACATCCATATAATAAACAATGTCGGCAAGTGAGAGGTAATCCGACTGCGTTTGAGTCTGTTCAAACTCATCGTCAGCCATAATCACGATATCCCTCGGATTTTTTACCGACTTTATGAGCATAAGCGTTCTGAAATGCGAAAGCAATTCATCGCAAAGCCTTGCCATATCCTTGGACTCACCGTAAAGCCTGTCAACAATTTCAAGTGCCTTTGCTGTGTTCTTATTGATTACACAGTTAGAAAGCTCAAAAAGATATGTCTTTCTCGCAAGTCCTGCGGCACTGCGAACAACATCTTCATCAATTTCCGAGCTGATTGCAATGCATCTGTCAAGAAGCGAAAGAGCATCTCGCAACGCACCGTCAGCAACAGATGCGGCAAGCATTGCGGCACTGTCGCTCAGTGTCACGCCCTCCTGATTTGCAACATAGAGCAGTCTGTCTGCTATTGCACGGGGTGGGATTCTGTGAAAATCGAAACGCTGACAGCGTGACAGAATTGTCTGCGGAAGCTTGTGAACTTCGGTAGTTGCCAGAATGAATATGACATGTTCGGGAGGTTCTTCAAGCGTTTTGAGCAAGGCATTGAACGCCTCGGTTGTGAGCATATGAACCTCGTCAATGATGTAAACCCTGTATTTGCACTTTGCGGGCTTGAACTGAACCTCGTCAATAATCTGACGGATATCATCAATTTTTCTGTTGGATGCGGCATCCATTTCGACAATGTCGAGGATACTGCCGTCGTCAATTCCCTTGCAGATTTCACATTCGCCGCAGGGATTTCCGTTTACGGGATGAAGGCAATTGACTGCCTTCGCAAGAATTTTTGCACAGGTAGTTTTGCCCGTACCTCTTGAACCCGTAAAAAGATATGCATGGTTAAGACGGTTGGTGCTGATTTCGTTTAAAAGAGTTGTGGTTATGTGTTCCTGTCCCGAAACATCGGCAAAGGTTTTCGGTCGCCACTTTCTATAGAGTACCTGATACAAAAATTCACCCCGCAATCAACAAAAAATGCAAGCCGTCAGCCGAAATAACGGCAATCGTACAAATGAGTGAACGACAGACTTACTGCATCGCATCGGCAATACTGCTTAATGCTGCTCGGT
>OGFF01001492.1_pt1 | contig 24525 bp, 20 predicted proteins | sample 1570751 | NCBI WGS metagenome assembly OGFF01 (sample SAMEA2581951, study PRJEB24529) | metagenome | biome: Human gut stool | place: China | collected 2011 | reverse complement strand
CCCGACAGTAAGGAGGTTTTAGTCGATGACTATGTTATGCGATTCGGGAAGAGCCGGTTTCTCTTTGGGGATGTCTATCGTCAAAACGCCGTTTTCGTATTTCGCTTTGACTGCTTCTTTGTCGACGTCGCCGACGTAGTAACTCCTCGATACGGAGCAACTTCTCTCTCTTCTGATGTAATTCTCTTTCTTTTTATTTTTTTCGTCGTTTTCTCCGCCTTCGCAGGTTTTCTTCTGCGCCGAAACGGTCAGATAGCCGTTTTCAAGCGAAACGTTCACGTCCTTTTTATCAAAGCCCGGAACTTCTATATCCAGAACGTAAGAATTTTCGGTTTCTTTGATATCGGTCTTCATAGAATGATGTTTTTCTTCGTAGAAAAGCGGTTTGAAAAATCCGCCGAACGCATCGTCGAAAAAGTCAAGTTCGTTATTCCTTTTGTTTTCGTTGTTCATTAAATAATTCTTCATATAAATCACCTTTCCTTATATTTTCTATTTTAGCAGTCGTCCGTTTCAAGTGTTAGCACTCTAACCGTTTGACTGCCAACATTATAACACAGTTTATACGCCTTGTCAAGTGTTTTGAATAAATTTTTGCAAAAAATTTTAATAATTTTTTCGACAAAGTTTTTGTCCGGCGAAAGACGAAGAATAATAAACTCCGCAAAAAATCACCCTTCCGGGAGATGTTTCGCTTACGCTCAACATGACGGCAAACAAGCAATCTGTCATCCTGAGGTTTACCGAAGGATCTCCTGGAAAGGCAAAACCGTCGGACTTTTTGACCTCTTCCGTCGGCTTCGCCGCCACCTTCCCCGATAGGGAAGGCTAAACGACTATGTCATTACGGGCGGGAAGCAATCATATAATAAGGTATGTTTTTTTCTAAAATGCACGCCGCGGGCAACGATTACGTTTATATCCGCGACCAAGACTACGAAACCGAACGACTTGCGTACTTATCGCGTATTTTTTCCGACCGCCGTAAGGGTATAGGCGGCGACGGGCTGATCTGCGTAAAAAAACTTGACGAAAACGCCATACGCATGCGGATTTTCAATTCGGACGGGAGCGAAGGCGCGACTTGCGGCAACGGTATGCGTTGCGCGGCTTTATTTGCCGCAAAATATCTCGGTTCAAGGCGAAACGAACTCACCGTTAAAGCGAAAGCGGGCGATTATCCCGTGCGGCTGTTCTTTGACGGAAAAGAAGTAATTGCCGAAGCCGATTTCGACGAGCCGCGCGAAATTTTCGGCGGCGAAAAGCTATTCAAAGCACTTTCGCCGTTTATAAAAATCGACAAAAATAAAATGTTCGCCGTAAATGCGGGTAACGATCATTTAGTGGCGGTCGGCGGAGAATTTAACGCCAAAATCTACGCGAAAGCCGCTTTCAGATCGGGTTTATTCGCCGGCGGCGTGAACGCGGAAGTAATCTCTTTTTGCGGTAACGATATAAAAGTTTCGGTTTTCGAAAGGGGAAGCGGATACACACTCTCCTGCGGGAGCGGAGCGGTCGCCTCGGCGTTCGCGCTCAAAAAAATCACGGGCAGAACCGAGTTTACGCTTAAAATGCCCGGCGGCGATTTATCCGTTGAATTTTCGGACGGAATCGCCACGCTCAAAGGCGAAATAAACGAGGTTTTTACGGGAAAGGTCGACTATGAAATTCAATAAAAATCCGTACGCGCTGCCGAAAAATTACGTCTTTAACGAGATAAGGGAAAAAGCGGCGGAATTAAAAAAAACGAGCGGAATAAAACTGATAGATTTAGGCGTGGGCGACGTAAAATTACCCCTGTTTCCGGCTACCGTTTCGGCAATGGCGAAAGCCGCCGAAGAACTCGGAAACGCCGCGACGTTCAAAGGATACCCTCCCGCCGAAGGATATTTATTTTTGCGTGAAAAGATAGCCGAAAAGCGTTACGGCTCAGCGATTTCTCCCGACGAAATTTTCGTTACGGACGGGGCGAAAGGCGAACTCGGATCCGTCACCGAACTCTTTGAACGGGGAATAAAGGTCGGCTTTACCACGCCGTGTTACCCTGCGGCATTGGAAGCGAATATCGCCCTCGGGAACGAAGTAAAATGCTTAAAAGTCCGCAAAGAGGACGATTATCAGCCATTACCGCCGCAAAACGAAACTTTCGACGTTATATATTTATGTTCGCCGTGCAATCCGACGGGCGCGACTATAAGCCGCGAAAATTTACGGAAATGGGTAGACTACGCAACGGACGAAAACGCGGTTTTAATATTCGACGCAGCCTACTCCGACTTTGCGTCGGGCGACGAAGTTAAAAGCGTCTACGAAATTCCGCGGGCAAAAGAATGCGCCATAGAAATAAATTCTTTTTCTAAATCTATGGGTTTCACGGGGGTAAGATGCGGTTACACGGTCGTACCCAAAGCCGTCGGCAAACTTTACGAGATAAAAAAGCGGCTGCAGAATATCCGTACTAACGGCGTTTCGTATATCTCGCAGCGCGGAGCGGAAACCTATTTTTTGCCCGAAGTCGAAAACGAAATAAAAAAACGCGTGGAATTTTACAAAACGAACGCGGACGTAATGAAAATCGCTTTGAAAAACGCGAATTTGTGGTATAATAACGGTAGGTCTTCGCCGTACGTATTCGCGGCGTGCCCGATCGGGGAATCTTCGGAAGATTTCTGCGATCGGCTGTTATACGACTACGGAATAATCGCCACGCCCGGCAGCGGATTCGGAGACGGCGGCGAGGGGTATATCCGATTATCTGCGTTTTGTTCGCGTTCGGACGCGCTCGGATTTTTAGACCGAATGAAAGGTTTTTAATCATTCGCACTCCAATCCTCGGGTTTGCCACGGTCGCCACGCTCCCTCGCAAAGACAATCGTGTCATCCTGAGCAAACTTGCGAAGTCCCCTCGGCTTCGCCTCAGAATGACAGATTAAGTTTGTTCAATCGTAAGATCGACGCTATAAATAAAACGAAAAGGAAAAACTTATGAAAAAACAATGCGGAATTTTAATGCCCGTTTTCGCTCTTCCGGGCGACTACGGAACGGGTACTTTCGGAAAAGAAAGTTACGACTTTATCGATTTTCTGGTTAAAAGCAATCATTACGTATGGCAGGTTCTGCCCCTCGGTCAGACGTCGTTCGGCGACAGCCCTTATCAGACCGTTTCGGACAAGTCGTTAAACCCTTATTACTGCGATTTGGAAGATCTTTATAAGCAGAATTTAATCACCGTAAACGAACTTGAAAACGAAAAAAGAAAAGTAACGAAAGTAAATTACGCCGCATTATACAATCGCCGGTACGCTTTGCTTAAAAAGGCGTATTCGAGGTTTACCCCTACCGACGAATTTTTATCTTTCGTAAATAAAAAAGAGTTTTACGACTACGCCGTTTTCATGACGTTAAAATCCGTTTACGGCAGCAGAGAAAACTTCCCGGAAAAACTTAAATTCCGCAAAAAATCCGCCGTCGACGAATTCGTCGCCGAACGTTACGACGAAGTTTTATTCTACGAATTTATTCAGTTTATCCTTAAAAAACAATACGCAAAACTCCGCGCTTACGCGAAAGAAAAGGGCGTAAAAATTCTGGGCGATCTGCCTCTTTACGTCGCGGGCGACGGCGAAGAAGTATGGCGCGACCCGTCCGTATTTTTGCTGGACGAAAACCTTAACCCCGAAAAAGTAGCGGGCGTTCCTCCCGATTACTTTTCCGCCGACGGGCAACTCTGGGGCAACCCCGTTTACGATTACGCCGCCATGAAAAATAACGGCTATCGCTGGTGGAAAAGCCGTTTGCGTTTCGCGCTTAACCGCTACGATTTTCTTCGTATCGACCATTTCCGAGGGCTTGACCGATATTGGGCTATCCCGAACGGCGAAAAGGCGGTAAACGGAAAATGGGAAAAAGCCGACGGATTCGAAATCTTATGCAAATTCCCGAAAAACCGTCTTATAGCCGAAGATTTGGGCGTTATAGACGACGGCGTAATAAGCCTTATCAGCCGCCTCGGCTTACGCGGAATGAAGGTCTTGCTGTTCGCATTCAACGGCGATAAAAACAACCCGTATCTTCCCGAAAACGTAGGCGAAAAAAGCGTTGCGTATATCGGAACGCACGACAACGACACCGCCGTCGGATATATAAACAAACTCGGTAAAGACGAAAAAAAGCGTTTCGCAAAAGCCGTAGCGGGCTACGCGGGGGTAAAACCGTCGTCGCTTGATTCGGCTAAAAAAATCGCGGACGCGCTTTTGAACGTTCTCTACTCTATTAAGTCCGAAATCGTTATTTCGTCCTTTGCCGACGTAAACGCGCTCGGCAATAATTACCGCATAAACGAGCCGTCAACCATGGGGAACTGGACGGTAAGATTCCCGAAAAAATATTTCACCGACGAAACCGCCGCGAAACTCGCATTACTTGCGGCAAAGAGAAAGTAACGACGTAAAAAAGCGGCGACGGAAATTTTCCGTCGCCGCTTTTTTACGTTGAATATTATTTTTCGTTTTTATTTGCCCAACGTTCTTTCAGGAAAAACGCCGCGGTTTTGGGTTGACGTTCTCTGGTAAACACGCCCTTGCGGTTGCCCCTCGCGCGCATTACGCCGTCGCGGGTTTTGAAGTCCGCAAAGTTCCACACCTGTTCACCGATTACGTACGGTATGGTATCTAAAACTCTGCAAGTCTCTTTTAATACGTCGCGCTGAAATTCTTCCGAGAACATTTCACTCTGTACGGAATGGAATCCCTCTATCGTGTCCGCGCCGAATTCCGTAAGCATCATCGGCTTACGGAACTTTTCGTAATACTCCCCGATATCCGCAAGGATAAGAGGTTCTATGGCGCGTATATTGGACGGTTCGTCGTACCAGCCGTAATAGCGGTTGACGCAGATTATATCCGACATGTCCGAAACGTGACTGACCTCGAAAGACTTGGTGGACTCGACCAGCGTTACGGGCAAATCAGTCAGACTATGCGCCAGATCGTAAAGTTCTTTATAATACGGGCGCGACGCTTCTTCGTAAGTAGCGGTTTCGTTCGCAAGCGAAATCATAACCACGCACGGGTGGTTTTTATCCCTATCGATCATGGTCGACAGCGAGGCTTTATGTACTTTAAGAAGTTCTTCGTCGACTCTGCCTTTGCCGAAAGTATAACCGCCCCAGAATCCCACGCCCGCGGCGGGACACTCGTCGATAACCATAATTCCGTAACGGTCGGCAAGGTCTAAAATCTCTTCGGCGTAAGGGTAGTGGCTCGTGCGGAAAGAGTTGGCGTTTATCCATTTTAAGAGTTCGAAATCCCTTACGTTCACGGCGGTGTTGTTGCCTTTGCCCGAAATAAAGAAATCTTCGTGCTTACCGAAACCCTTGAAGTATACGTATTTATCGTTGAGCATCACTCCCTTTTCGTCGAACGACACTTTACGCACGCCGAAAGTCTGCTCGTAACAGTCGTTTTCGGTTTCGACCCGCAAAGTATACAAGTGAGGATTTTCACACGACCAGAGTTTCGGATTTTTAAGAGTAATATCCCCCGTTTTTGAAGCGAGTATCGCCTTATCGTCGTCGAAAATCGTATATTTTACGACTTTGCCGGAAGTCTTTACGTCGACTTTGATTTTTTCGTAATCGCCGCCGACGACGGTTTGTATCACGACGTCTTCTATTCCGTTTTTCGGAAGAGAATAGACGAGTACGTCGCGATGAATACCGGTAAAATTATAGAAGTCGAATTTTATAACCTGTTTCTGCCCCGAAAAATATTTCGAAGCGTCTATAACCGCTTCTCCGCCCGTAGTTTTCCAGAGTCTGATTTCGTCGGCGGGAACGAGTTCGCCCATCGGCAGAGTATGATTGGTCAGGCGGTTGTCGATGACTACCGACAAGCGGTTTTTGCCTTTGAGATTTTCAAGCGGCAGATCTACGGGAAGGTACCCGTTGAAACCTTCGCCTATTTTTACTCCGTTCAGGTAAACTTCGCTTTTGTGGCTGACCGAGCCGATCCGAAGCCTGTACGAAACCTTTTCGTCTATAGGCAGCGAAAATTCTCTTTCGTAAAGAACTTTGCCGATATAGTTCGCCTTATCGCGGTCGGTCAAAATGTCGTTCATACTCGCGGGTACAGCCATAGGCGATACGTCGATCGATTTTTCGCTCGGAACGAAGTCGTCCGAAACGAATTTATAATTCCATACGCCGTTTAAGTTAAGCACGCTTCTTTTTTCGTTGGATTGCGGGTATAACATAGTTTATCCGTCCTATTGCTTTATTTTATACGTTTTTATTTATTACCGTGAAGGCAGTCGATATAGAATTTCCAGTCTTCGCGGCTGAAAAAATGTATGCCTTCGCGATGGAAAAATTTAATATCGCCTTTATCGTTTTTCTCGCCGATTCCGGGGCGTTTTTCCCGTTCGTAAAGCCCGGTTAAACCGAGTTCTTTATAGGCTTCGCTCGCCGCTTCGGAGCAGAGATATTGCGCGTCGGTATCCGCCCAATCGTCCTCGCTCGCCGCCACGACGAAAATCTTTCTCGGCGCGACCGCCGCCTCGAGGAAATGCTGATCGAAAGGCATCGCGTTTTCGTTTTTATTATACGCGGCGTTGAAGTGCGGAGTAAACCAATAGGGAAATACGTTCGTTATTTTCTCCACCGTTTCGCCACGTTTGTCGCGTGAAATCGCCGCGCCGCAGCATCCCGAGCAATTAACCATACACCCCGCGAAATTTTCGTCCCTCGCGGCGGTTAAAAGAGCCGTCTTGCCCAGCCGCGAATGACCCGCGACGTAAAGTTTGTCTTTTGCGGTATAGCCGTTTTCGAGAAGGTATCTGCCGACTAAACTCGCCGCGAAAGACCACAGCGTGAGTTTGCCTGCCGAGTAAAGGTCGTTTCTGTCCGAAAAAAGCGGCGCGATGCCGACGTTGAAGTCGTTATCGTCCGTCGCAACGTCTTCGTAAGACAGGTGAGCGACGGAAATCCCGCCGTCCATAAGTTCTTCGACGGGGCAATATTTGGTCGGCAAAAACGGTTTGCCGAAATCGAGCATAACGACCGTTTCGTATTCCTTTACTTTCGTCGGGACGAATAAATCGCAGATAAACGAAGCGGTTTTACCCTGCTTTTCGAGATCGAATTTAAGGGCGGAGTGCTTCGTTTTGCCGCAGAAAAGATAGTATTTGTTATCGAAATCGGGGTCGGTTACGTCCGAAACTTTAACGGTAAGACCCGTTTCGTCCGCGTAGCCGTACTCTTCTTTCAATATGAGCGCAAGCGTTTTTTCGCGGTCGATTTTTCCGTTTTCGTCGCGGATAAAATCGGGCAGCGCGAGGTTTTTATCGTATCTCGTTCCGAAAAGTACGGAATCGAATTTCAAAGTTTTCATAATTATAATCTACCCCCGAAAAATACTTTGACGCCGCTTTCTTTTCTCGCAAGCGTTACGTCGTTTAAGTGTTCTGCGCCGTCGTTATAGCCGTACTCGCAGAAAGTAACGTCGGAAGTCAAAAGCGCGTGTTCGTTTATAACCGAGCCGCCGAGTTTTTCGACCGCGGTAACTTCGAGTTTTTTGCCGTTCGTCAAAAGCCGGAGCGACGACGTGAACAGCGAACCTTCGCCGACGCACGACAAAGTAACGTATTCTACGGGTTTATTCTTTATCGCGATACGGAAAGTATGCGTTCCGCCCGCGTCGAAAGATACCAGCCCGGGTTTGATCGCGCCGGTATATTCGGGCGTTTCTTCCTTTTCGCCGGCGTACTTTACACGCACTTTTATTTTCGGTGAAGAAAACGCGTCCGGCGTCATCATGTCGATATACAGAACGCCGCAACCGATATTTTCTTTTATCTGTTCTTTAACCGATTTACAGAGATTTACCCTGTAATTTTTAGTATTTTCGAACTGTCCCTTCGCGCTCTTTATTCCGTCGCGGTATTTTTTCCACAATTTATCGGCGTTTTCGTTTATTTTCAAAAAGCCTTTTTCTATTTCGTCGAGTTTTTCGTAAACGGAAGAAAAGTCTTTTTCTCCCGCTTCGTATCCGTCGAAAATCTCTTTGCCGAGATAGTGAAGCCGCATTTTAAGAAGTCTTTCGTAATCCGAATCGAAAATATCGGTCAGGACGTCCGCCGCTTCGCCTTCCGCGTTTTTCAACGAGGCTTCGAGTTTGTCGACGAGTTTTTCGGCAAGTCTTCTTTCGGTGAGTTTTACGAGGCTGTCGTCTTCGGCGATTTTACCGACCGACAGATTGTACAGAACGTCGTTTAAGATCGGATCGCGATAAATTTCTCTCGCGGCAAGATCGTCGCTTAGTATTCCGGCGTAAACGTTTATCGCGTCGTCTTCCGATTTTATTTCGCCGTTCCAGAGTTTCGCCGCGTAGGCGATAACGGGATAAGATCCGAGATAGAAACTATCCGAACACTCCCACTCGGTCATCAGCATACCCATAGGCGAGTGTCTAAGCGCGTAATCGGTAAGCGTTTCGAGATTATACGTCGCGGAAGTCTGCCGCCCCCATACGCAACAGAAATATTCGAAACCGAGTTCGTCGTAAATCGAAAGCCAGTCTTTGCGTACCCTGCCGGTCCAATGACCTTTGGTTTCGCTGCCGATAAAATTATAATTCCAGTGTCCGAGCAGAATATCTTTCGGAAGGTCGGACAGAATATCGTAATATTCGAAAAAATCGTCCCACATCATCATACGCTTGCCGAGTTTTCCGGCAAGTTCGTAGTCGTGAAGAACTTGTTTCAGGAAAATATCCTTTTTCGTTTCGCCGTTTTTAATTCTCTCTTTGCACGCCGGACATTCGCCGAATTCGAAAATTTCGTCGAGCCCCATGTGTATGTATTCGCCGTGAAAAAGCGCGGTTACGTCGGATATGTATTTATCGAAAAATTCGTTGAGCCCGGGGTTGGAAGTACAACCGACCGCTCCGCGCGGATATATCGCGGGCGCCCAGCCTCTGCCCTGCGTTTTCTCGTCCGGAAATTCCGCAAGGTGAGCGAATTCTTTGTAAAAGAGCAACTTTTCGACGTGATAAAAGTTTTCGAACGCGGGAACGGCAGTAAGTCCGGAACTTTCGATATAATCGACTATCTCTTTCATTTCGTCGAGAGAATACGTTTCGTTCTCGTCGAAATGCGGAGTGTCTTCCGTTCTTACGCAGGTTTCGAGGTATAAAAATATGGTGTTATAGCCGTATTTTTTCGCTTTATCGACGTACGTTTTCACGTAGTCGATCGTTTCTTTCTGCCTGGCAAGGTCTATCTGCAACGCAATCATTTTCATAAAAATTTTCCTCTGCGAAACACAACCGTTTTACGGGCTTTCGCCGTCGGTTATTCGCCCGTTTATTTTAACATACGCGACTTTATCTCGTCAAGAAATATTTCGAAATTAAATACGAAGACCGCATTTTAATATAAATTCTAAAAAAATAAGTAAAAATATGAATAAAAGATAAGTAAAATACGAATAAGTAAAAACGCAGATGCAACGCAACGTCGCATTCGTATAGCCATTAGAGATTGTACCGTAACGTACACTACGCGGTAAACCTCCCTTCGGGGGATTCTTCGGCTTCGCCTAAAAATGACGGTTAATAAAACGCGCAACTGCGATAATCGCTCTATACGGTGGTTTTATACCGATCGTAACAATCGTCGAAATAAAGTTTTATCCCCTCCGAGATGACCGTTGCGATCTTCCATATCCGCGCCATTCTGACAAACCCCAGATCGGTTCGATCCGACCTTTTTTCGGTCACCACTCCGATTAAATTCGCGTCGCCGACGGCGGATAAACTCTTGCTTACACCGAGTCCGGGCTTTAACGCTCCTTCGGAAATTTTTATCGTTCCGACCTCTTCGCTTTTCCCGACCGCCGCGTCTATCGCAAGCACTTTGTCCAGCGGATGGGCTTTTAATAAAAACTTTTTAAGCGGTTCGATTTCTTTTGCCGTAATGGGGTTGGCGAACGAGCCGTACACGAACGTTCTGCCCTTAATCGCTTCGCTTAAAAAACTCCCGACCATAGGGCCTAAACTGTCGCCGATAACGGCGTCCGTACCTATACACGCGACTATGAATTTTTTACCTTTGAAAATCTGCGACAAAAAACCCGAAATTCCTCTCGCGGAATATTCGTTTTCGACGTTAAATCCTATACTTTTCATATTAATATTATTTACACAAAAAATATTTGTAAACTTGCTTGCAAAATTTTCGGGTAAGTGTTATAATGGGAACATAATTGATAATCGGTGTTTCATAAGTTGATACGGAGGTCGTCTTATGGTTGTTGACATAGTATGCGGCGCGCTGCTCCTTATTTTCGGGCTTTTCGGCGTGTTTAAGGGCTTCGCCCGTCAGATATTCAAGTTTGCGAGTTTCTTCGCCGCCGTGATAGGCGCGTTTTTACTCGTAAAGCCCACGTTCGATTTCTGCTACGCTCTCGGCTTCGGCAAAAGTTGGTACGATGCGATGGCGGGCGCGTTCAATACGGACGGCTGGCTCGGCGCGTTGGGTAAAAAGATTACGGATTACGCCGCTTCCTGCGGTAAAACGAGCGGTCAGTTCTGGGCGGGCATCGTAATGAACGCCTGTCTTTTCGTCGCTCTCGCCATTCTTCTGGGCTTGGCGTTCAATATCATCAAAAAGATAGTTTTCCCGATAGCGGATATGCCCGTAATCAAGGTTTTCGACCGTATTTTAGGTTTGGTTCTCGGTTTGTTCTGGGCGTGCCTTATTATCGTATGCGTCATACTTCTTCTCGATCAGGCGATCGCTCCGAACGTAAAAGCGGTAAACGACTGGCTGTTAAAGACGAAGGCGGATTCGCCGGTAGTGGGCAAATACCTGTGGGATTATATCGATAAGATCGGCTATGCCATCTACGATATAGTCAAATTTATCTGCGGGAAAATCAAACTTGCGTAATTTAATTTATAAATAAAGCGCATTCACCGCGGGCCGGAATCCGGCTCGCGGTTTTTATATTCCGACGGTTTCGTCTTTCCGGGCGTACGCTCTCCCCGAAGGGCGTAGCGTTTCGTAACTCGTTTGTATGTCCGTAAAGTAACGAATCGATAAAAAGGGGTTGATAAAGTTTCTTTTTCCGTTTTTTTCGTTTGCGTATTTACATTTTTTGTGATATGATATATAATACTATAACTATAACTATTGCGGTCGAAAACTATGCGATCAAACGACCACGGTCGTCTTTGCGGACTGAGCGTTTAACGTTTATTCCGGGTTCGCGTCTTATAACGACCTTACGCCTTTTATAGTTAAATAACTCGGGAGAGATTAAATGAAGAAATCAACTAAAACAATTATTATCGTGGCGGTAGTTCTTATCGCCGTGATAGGGGTGTTGTCTCTTGCGGGCGTTCTGACAAATTCGGCGAGAAAGAAAACGACTTCCGAATTTTTCGGTTACGCGGGTATCACCGTAGAGGAGAGCGCAGGCGGCGAAGTCGTCTATAAATTCAATAAAGACAACTGCAAATTCGACAGCATTCTTATCGACACTTACACGATTAAAGGTCTGAAAGACGGAAAAGTCCTTTACACGACCTACCGCGACATTTACGCCGCCACCACCGAAAACGAACTCAACCTTCTGAAAGCGCACGGAATCGCTTACGACTGCGCAGACCCGAATTCGGGTTCTTTCTGGTCGAGTCTTATCATGCCCACGATTATGCTCGTTCTCGGCGTTCTGGTGTTTATGTTCCTTATGCGGCAGATGGGCGGGGGCGGAAAAGGCGCGATGGACTTCGGTAAGACGAAGGCTCGCGTGACGCAGAATATAAGGGTTCGCTTCACCGACGTCGCAGGCGCGGAAGAAGAAAAAGAAGAACTCAAAGAAGTAGTCGAATTCCTTAAAAATCCCCGTAAATTCTCGGCTCTCGGCGCAAAAATCCCCAAGGGCGTGCTTTTGGTAGGCCCTCCGGGAACGGGTAAAACCTTGTTTGCGAAAGCGGTTGCGGGCGAGGCTAACGTTCCTTTCTTCTCGATAAGCGGTTCCGACTTCGTGGAAATGTTCGTCGGCGTCGGCGCAAGCAGAGTAAGAGATTTGTTTGCCATGGCTAAAAAGAGTATGCCCTGTATAGTCTTCATCGACGAAATCGACGCCGTAGGTCGCCAGCGCGGCGCAGGATTGGGCGGAGGTAACGACGAAAGAGAACAGACTCTTAACCAGTTACTCGTACAGATGGACGGTTTCGAAGCCAACGAGGGCATTATCATCATGGCGGCGACCAACCGCGCAGATATTCTCGACCCCGCTCTTCTTCGTCCGGGCAGATTCGACCGTCAGATCTACGTCAACATGCCCGACGTAAGAGGCAGAGAGCAGATTCTTAAAGTACACTCGCGCAACAAACCCCTTGCCCCGGACGTCAACTTCAAAGTTCTCGCCCGTATGACTTCGGGCTTTTCGGGCGCGGATATTGCCAACCTTATGAACGAAGCGGCTATTCTCGCCGCGAGAAACGACGAAAAGGCGATTACCAACGTAGATCTTTACGAGGCAATCAACAAAGTAATAATAGGGCCGCAAAAGAAGAGCAGACTCGTTACCGAAACGGATAAACGCATAACCGCTTATCACGAATCGGGGCACGCGATACTCGCTAAACTTCTGCCTAACTGCGACCCCGTGCAGGAAGTTTCCATTATTCCGCGCGGAATGGCTGCGGGCTATACCATGACGCGTCCCGACAACGACAACAACCACCTCGAAAAAGCCAAACTTCTCGACGACATCGTAATGACGCTCGGCGGAAGAGTTGCCGAAGAACTCATCATACAAGACGTTTCGGCGGGCGCTTCCAACGACATTTCGGTCGTAACCGACAGAGCGAGAAAAATGGTTACCGAGTGGGGTATGAGCGAAAAAATCGGCCCGGTCAACTACGGCGACAACGATCAGATTTTCGTCGGAAGAGATTACCAGACGAGGGCGAATTACAGCGAAAGCATGGCGGCTCTGATCGATTCCGAAATCGAAACGATTATCAAAGACGCGTATAAAAAGGCAACCGAACTTCTTTCGGCGAACAAGAGCCTGCTCGACGTAATGGCGAGAGTTTTAATCGAAAACGAAACCATTTATCAGGACGAAGTCGATATGATTATGGCGGGCAAATCGGCTGCGGAAGTCGGCGCGTATATAGAAGAACGCCAGAAACACGCCACAACCAACCCGTTTGCGCGCACGTCCGCAAAAATAAACGCGGAAGAAGAAGCGAAGTCGAACGCTTCGGCTACGCCCGTAAAACCGACGTCTTCCCCCGACGCGACCGAAACCAAGCCCGAAACTCCGGCGGAAACCCCGACGGACGACAAACCCGAATAATTTTACGGCCTTCCCTTCGGGGAAGGCTTACGATTCGTTATGACAACCGAGAACGAAAACACAACCGACGAGATTAAAAATCTCGACGTGAATACGGTCTACCCGAACCCCGACCAACCCCGAAAAGCGTTCGACGAAGCCTCGCTTAAAGAACTAGCCGACAGCATAACGAAGCACGGCGTAATTCAGCCCGTGACGGTCGTTAAAACCGACAAGGGATACATGATAGTCGCCGGCGAAAGGAGATTTCGCGCAACGCTTAAAGCGGGACTGAAAACCGTGCCCGCGGTCGTTAAAAATTACGACGAAAAAGAAACGAAAGAAGTAGCCCTTCTCGAAAATCTTCAACGCGAGGACTTAAACCCCATCGAAGAAGCCCGCGCGATAAAACGCCTTATGGACGAATTCGCCTTAACGCAGGACGAAGTCGCCGAACGGCTCGGCAAAAGCCGCTCCGCCATAGCGAACACCTTGCGTCTGTTGGCTCTTTCGCCCGAAGTAACCCGTCTCGTCGTAAACGGCGAACTGTCGGCGGGGCATGCCCGCGCGCTGGTAACTTTTCCGTTCGTAAAACAATCCGCGCTGGCGCGTAAAGCCGTAAAAGACGGGTGGAGCGTAAGAGATTTAGAAGCCTTTATCCGAAAACTCAACGGCGAAAAGCCTAAACCAAAGCCGAAAAAACAAGCGGATACGTGCCTCGAACTCCGCGATCTGGTAGAGCGCATGCAACGCGTTTTCGGCACGAAAGTTTCCGCAATCGGCAACGACGACAAAGGGCGGATTTACGTAGACTATTTCACCCGCGACGATCTCGATCGTCTGGCGGAACTCATAGAGTACGCCGAAGACAAAACCGAAGAAATCTTCGGTAAATAAACTTCTATCGCCAATCGTTACGACGATTTAATTCCGTCTTTGCGTGTACCCCTTGCGGGTGAATCAATGACGTGTTTCTCTTGCCTTCCCCACTCGGGGGAAGCCATTATACAAATGCTTAAATTCGAAAATTACTCAATCGAGATATTAAAAAAATATATCCCGATAATAGAAAAAAGTCCGTTTTCCGTAAACGACGTGTCAACCGGCAGTTTTTTCATGTGGCATAAAGGCGTAAACCTCGCGTTTTGTCTTACCGAAGACGGCTCGTTCATCTCAAAACAAGAGGTTTCGGGCGAGGTCGCTTTCAGTTACCCCTACGGCGGCGACGAAATCGCCGCCTGCAAAGAACTTTTCGATTATTGTCGGGAAAACGACCTTCCGCTTAAATTTTACGGCGTAAGCGACGAACTTTTGACTAAACTTAAAAGCAACCCCGTTTTTAACAAAATCTCGTATGCGTACGACAGAAAATGGAGCGATTATATATACGACTTTTCCGAAATGAAGACCTTTTCGGGTAAGAAATTCAGCGGTCAGCGAAACCACATAAACAAGTTCGGAAAATTATACCCGACCGCCGGATTTACCCCGCTTCTGCCTGCCGACAAACCCGCCGTAAGAGAGTTTTTGAAGCGGTATCGCGCAGAACACGCAATCGCGAATCTCGAAGAAACCGACGAATATAAACACACCGAAGAATTGCTCGATAAATTCGACGAAATAGGGCTTTTCGGCGGAAAATTCACGTTAAACGGCGAAGTGATTTCGTTCACGATAGGCGAAATTCAGGGCGATACGCTTATTATTCATATCGAAAAGGCTCTTAAAAGCGTAATCGGCGCGTACCCCGCCACGTTCAACGCGTTCGTAAACTACGCGGGCGAAAAGTACGATTTTCTCAGATTCGTCAACCGGGAGGACGACAGCGGCGACGCGGGGCTTCGTACGTCGAAACTTCAATACAACCCGATAAAACTCGTAAACAAAAATATAGTCAAAGTAAATTCCCCTTACGCGGACGTCGAAATTCCGACCGTAATCGGCAAAAAAGTAATTCTCTCGGCAATAACCGAAGCCGACAAAGCGAATTATCTCGCGCTGTGCACGGACGACGACAACAATAAATACTGGGGTTACGACTACCGCGAAGACGAGGGTATAACTTCGGATATAGACGAAAACACGTTTTACGATATAGTCGCGTTCGACCGCGCCGTCGGCGATTCGATAAATTTCGCCGTCCGCGATAAAGACACGGGCGAACTTATCGGCGAAACGATAACCTACAACGCCACCGTGAACGGAAAAGCCGAAACGGGTTGTAGAATCGCAAAGGCGTTTTCGGGTAAAGGCAGAGGCGAAGAGGCTTTCGGGCTTACCGCCGACTTTGCGCAGAGCCTGTCGCTTACCCCTACGGCGAAATGTTACAAACAAAACGAGCCGTCGAAAAAAATGATAATCGCCTGCGGGTTTAAGTTTATCCGCGAAGACGAAACGTTTTACTATTTTTCAAGATAATATCGCGAAGGGCGGTATAATCGCCGACGCGTTGTTATAAATAAAATTTTTCAGGAGAAAAACATGAAAAAACTCATTTGCATAATCGCAACGTTATGCTTAGCCTTCGCAGCCGTAACCGGTTGCGCGCAAAAGGCCGACAACTCCAAGCCAAAAGACGACGCGGGCAACGAAAGCGCGCTTACCAAGGCTCAATATTCTGAGGCTTTGGGCAGCGTAACTTCGGATTACGACGACTTTATGAAAAACGGTCAGACCGTCGCTTCCGCCTCGTTGAACTCCGCCCCGGTCTTCGTCGACGCCGACTTTACGGACGTTTCAGATCGTCCCGGAATGGCTATGGCGTGCGTAATGATGGCGTCGTTTGCCAAAAACTTATGCGACAACAAGACTTTCACGGTTACCAAAGATTTTCAGGACATAAAAGTTATCGACAATACGCGCGACACAGTCTACAATTACAAAATCAAACTTAAACTCGGCTACGACGAAACGACTTCGCTTATAACTCTCGACGCGCTTACCGTAACGGAAGAACAGGAAAATCACAAATTCTTTTTAACGTTTGTAATAAAATACGACTTCACGGAAAAATCGCTCGACTATTTTACGGTCGCCGAAATTATGGGATCGACCGCGAACTATTTCAGATTCGAGAACGCGCAATTGAAAATGCTTACTCCCGGAACGGAAAAATACGCCGCGTTCTCCGCGCAGGTTACGAGCGATTACGACTCGCTTATCGGGCGCGGTTGGAGCAATAATATGTCCGACTTTTCGGCCGAATATCTCAAAGCAATGTACGGTAATTTAAGATAACCGAACGAACGAAAAAAGCCTTCCCGCAAGGGAAGGCTTTTATTTTTACGCGTAGTTATTTCTTTTTCTGATCGTCTTCGGCAATTTCGCCGTAAGCGATGTTTTTATTCTGCTTCATCACTTCCGCCGAAAAGTTATCGAAATCGGCAGGCGCGATTATTATTCTTAAAGTCGACTCGTCCTTGAAAGTTACGGTTAAAACGTCCGTCTTTATGTTCTTTATTATAGTGACGATTTCGGCGCATTCGTATTCGTCTTTCAGAAAACCGAGCCTTACCGTCATTTTGCCGTTTTCGGCCTTATAGTATGAATTTACCCAAAGCGCAATTATAAACGCCCCGCAAACGAACGGCAAAATAAGGCAAAGAACGAGCGAAGCGGTATTATATACGTCCATACCCTTGAAATCGGCGTTTATCGCCTTTACGAGCCTTATGACGTTAAATATAAGACAGCCGACGGAAACCAGCGCGACCGCCGCGACGAGCAGAGTTACGTATACGGATTTGGTTATTTTATACTTGAATTTCATTTCGCACCTTTTATTCGTTTTTATTATTCTTGCCCGGCAATGACGATTGAACCGATATTAAGTAACTGTAAAGAGTATATAATAATTTTTCGTAAAATGCAAGTCTATAAAGTAGCGTTTCCGGAGTATTTATGTTAAACTTATATCGTTATGAGTATTTTAGACATTAAAGGACTGTCGCACAGATACGACGAACGCGATTTATTCGTAAATTCCGACCTTACCGTGAACAACGGCGAACATATAGGCGTGGTCGGGCTTAACGGCGCGGGCAAATCGACGTTTATAAACATTCTGGCGGGTAAACTTTTGCAGGACGAAGGCGAAGTGAAACGCCTGCCGGGGCTTCGGATAGGTTATCTCGATCAGCACGCAACTCTGCCGAAAGACGAAACCGTAATGGCGTACCTGCGCGACGCTTTTTCTTATCTTGACGAACTCAACTTAAAACTCGAAGAAATCTACAATAAAATGGGCGAAGCCGACGGCGACGAACTCGACAGGCTGATTGAAAAATCGGCTAAAATGCAACAGCGTTTAGACGATTCGGGATATTACGATTTGGATTCCCAAATCAAAAAAGTCGCCAACGGACTCGGCGTAAATAAGTTCGGCTATGACGCGATTATCGGCTCTTTATCGGGCGGGGAAAGGGCAAAATTGATGCTTTCTAAACTGCTGCTCGAAGAACACGATTTAACCCTTTTAGACGAACCTACGAACTTTCTCGATATAGAACACGTAGAGTGGCTCGTTAAATATCTTACTTCATACAAAAAAACATTTCTGGTAATATCGCACGACGTGGCGTTTCTCAACCGCGTGGCAACGACGATAGTCAGCATAGAAAACGGACAAATCCGCAAATTTTCGGGCAACTACGACAAGTATTTAGAGCAGCGCGAAATGCTCAACAAGCAATACGAAGCGGCTTACGACCGCCAACAAGCCGAAATTAAAAAAATGCAGGATTATATTGCCAAAAACGGAGCGAGGGCTTCCACGGCGGGCATGGCTAATTCTCGTAAAAAAATGCTCGACCGCATAGAAGTCATGGCTAAACCAACGGTCGAAAGAGATTGTTCGTTCAGTTTCCCCTATCTCGAACTCAATACGAAAGATATGCTCGTGGTTAAAAGCCTTAAAGTCGGTTACGATCGCCAACTTATACCCGACGTAAGTCTGCATATCAATTCGCGCGACAAGGTGTGGATAAGGGGTACGAACGGCGTAGGTAAAACCACGCTCGTAAAGACTTTACTCCGCAAAATTCCGTCGCTCGGCGGCTCGTTTTTATTCCACCCTGCGGCGAAGATAGGCTATATCGAGCAGGAACTGAAATTCGATAACGGCAATCTCTCGGCGTACGGAGCGTATCTCGACGCGTATCCGAGATCTTCGCAGAAAGAAATCCGCGCCGCGCTCGCAAAAGTGGGGCTTGGCGGCGAACTCGCCACGAAACCCGTTTCGACACTTTCGGGCGGCGAGATGATGCGACTTAAACTCGCGATTACGGGCAACTACTCGTCGAATATTCTGATTTTAGACGAACCCACGAACCACCTTGACGTAAAAGCGAAAAAGGCGCTTAAAGAGGCGTTGCTCGCCTACGAAGGAGCGTTGCTTCTCGTAACCCACGAGCCGGATTTTGCCGAAGGACTTTGCAATATCGTTTTCGACGCCAAGGTAAAGTAAGGTTATATTGCCCCGCAAACCACCCTTACGGGAATATATTCTCCCGTTGAAGCGGGAGAGGGGGCATGCGAAACATCCCCCGGAAGGGCAAAACCCGCATTTCGTTACGATAATATTTACGCCCGTAATGCCCTCAATAAGTTGACTAATCCTTTCTATAAGAGTATTATATGTCAGGCGGAAAACCGAAACGGTTTTCCGCCTGACGTTTTATGAAGATTCTTAAACTTTTGAAAAACAACGCGGTGTTATGCGTGGCGATTGTCGCCGCGGTTATTACGGCGTTCATAGTTCCGCCCGACGAAAAATATCTCGGATATTTCGACTTGTCCACGCTTTATTGCCTGTTCGGCACGCTCGCCGTGGTCGAAGGTCTGGCAAGAATAGGCTTCTTTGAATTTCTTGCAAGAAAAATCGTCGTGAAATTCAAAAATCTCCGCGCGGTAACGTTCGCGCTCGTATTTATAACCTATTTCGGCTCGATGGTTATGGCAAACGATATGGCTCTGATAACCTTTTTGCCGCTCGGATATTACGCGCTCGAATCGACGGGCAGAAAAGACAAAAACGCCTTCGTGTTCGTTATGCAAAACGTTGCCGCAAACCTCGGCGGAATGCTTACCCCTTTCGGCAACCCGCAAAACCTGTATCTTTATTCCTATTATAAAATTCCCACGGGCGAATTTTTCTATATAATGCTCGCGCCCTTTCTCGCTGCGTTTCTGCTTATATTCGTATGCTGTTTTTTCGTGAAACCCGACCCCGTAACACTCGAAACCGAGCAGGAAAACAAACCGGACGCGTTCCGCTCCGTCGCTTATCTCGTATTGTTCGCCGTTGCGGTCGCTTCGGTTATGCGACTTTTCCCGTACTACGTAGGCGTATCTATCGCGGTTGCCGGCGTTTTGATTCTCGATTTCAAATCGTTCGCAAAAGTCAATTACGGGCTGCTTTTAACCTTTTGCGCGTTCTTCGTATTCAGCGGGAATATGTCGCGTATAGACGGGGTTAATCGTCTTATAGATAATCTTCTGAATAAAAACCCGCTGCTCGTTTCGATTCTTTCGTGTCAGGTTATAAGCAACGTTCCGTCGGCGACGCTTCTGTGTAAATTCACGACGAATTACGCGCCCATTCTTCGCGGCGTAAACGTCGGCGGATTAGGCACGCCTATATCGAGTCTTGCGAGCCTTATCACGATAAGCGAGTACAAAAAACGCGACGGCGATTTCAAAAAGTACGCGCTCGTCTACACGGCTGTAAATCTTTCTTATCTTGCGGTTTTAATCGTCGTCTGCCTTATTTTTCAGCCCGTCGGATAACGATCAGGCGACGGCGGGGTAACCCGAACGCAGAAGTATAGTCTTCGTCGCGTCGTAACCGTCTTCCAAAGCCGCAAAAAGATACCTTTTCGCCTTCATTACGTTTCTTTTTACCGTAACGCCTTTATCGTAACAAAGACCTAAATAATATTTCGCTTCGGGGCATCCTATTTCGGATGCCTTTTTCCATATCTTTACTGCCTTTTTAACGTTTTTATCCACGCCTACGCCGTAAAAGTAGTTTCGCGCGAGCAACAACATCGCCTCGGTGTGAAGACGTCCTGCCGCTTTTTTAACGTATTTAATACCCGTTTTTAAGTCTTCTTCGCCGCGGGCGGAAGCGCACAGAATATAACCGTACATATATTGCGCCGAAACGTGCCCCATCTTCGCCGACGCCTCGTACCATTCTTTCGCAAGTCTTCTGTCGGCAGGCACGCCTTTGCCGTAATAATATTTTTCGGCGAGCATATAGCAGCACTCTTTGTTTTTGTTTAAGGCTTCTTTGATTAAATTTTTATCGTTCATTTTTTCGCTCCTTTGTGTTTACACCGAAATTTTACCCTATAAATAAGACAAACGCCTGTCATATAAAAAACTATTATTTGCTTTTTTATAAAATTTTTGCCGAGTTATTGATTTTGAGCGGTTTTTATGTTAAAATGTAGGCAGCAAATAAATTCCGACCGTTTCGCATCGGTCGGCAGGAGCAAACTATGATAAACGCAAAAATAACTTTCCCGTCCGCGGGAGAGATAACCGAAAAGGGTTACGCGGGCAGAATCAACGATTACGTAATCGAATCTCAATTTTTAGACGAGAATTTATGGAAACTCACCGTTAATCAATTCCGTCTTCACCCCGACACGGACAACAACGGATGGCGCGGCGAATTCTGGGGTAAACTTATGCGCTCGGCTTCGCTTACTTACAGAGCCACCAAAAACGAAAAACTCTACGAAGCGATAACGGAAAGCGTTCTCGATATGCTCACCGCGCAGGACGATTGCGGGCGTTGGTCTACTTACGGATTCGAAAGAGAATTCAACGGCTGGGATATGTGGGGAAGAAAGTACGTAATGCTCGGCTTTACGTATTATATCGAAATCTGTAAAAATCAAGCGTTGAAGAGAAAAATCGTCCGCGCGCTTAAACGCCACGCCGATTATATAATGAAAAAAGTCGGAAAAGGCAGGGGCAAAACCGACGTTTGTCTTACTTCGGGCGTCTACGGCGGAATGAATTCCTGCTCGATTTTAGAACCGTTCGTGAAACTCTACGAACTCACCGACGATAAAAAATATCTCGACTTCGCGGGGTATATCGTAAGCACGGGTTTCTCGAAAGATTTCAATCTCTACGAAGCCTGCCTTAACAAGACGGCTTACCCGTATCAATTCAAGCACACGAAAGCCTACGAAATGATGAGTTGTTTCGAGGGGTTGCTCGAATACTATAAGGTTATCGGCGACGAAAATTATCTTACCGCAGTTAAAAATTTCGTGGATATGGTTCTCGAAACCGACTACACGCTGATAGGCTGTTCGGGTTGCACTCACGAACTTTTCGATAATTCTTCGGTTAAGCAGACCGAGTATTCCGACGGCGTTATGCAGGAAACCTGCGTAACCGTCACTTTTATGAAACTTCTTACCAAACTCTACGCCGTAACGGGCGATTCGAAATATATTGATTATATCGAAAAGTCGGGCTATAACGCTCTTTTCGGGGCTGTCAACAACGAAAAACAGACTATGAAAAGAACTCTCGGCATAGTATGGAAGGGCACCGAAGCGGTTGCCATCCCGCACGAGTCGTACCCGTTCGACAGTTACAGCCCGTTATATTTAGGTCAACGCGCAAAGAAAATCGGCGGATTTATGCTTATGCAAAACGGAAAAACTTACGGTTGCTGCGCCTCTATAGGCGGGGCAGGCACCGCAATATTTACGCTTGACGGCGTAGTAAAAACCGACGACGGAATTGCGGTCAACCTCTATAACGATTGCGTATATAAAACGACCGTTCTCGACGCGAAATTCGCTTTAAGCATAAAAGCCGACGTCTACGGAAAACCGGTAGCGAAAATCACCGTCAAGGCTCAATCGGTCAAGGCCGCGCTTAAACTCCGTATTCCCGACTGGATGGAAAATTTGAAAATAACCGTCGATAACGAAGAAGTGCCCGTTACGACCGAAAACGGATATATGACGATAGACAAGGTATGGACGAACGAATCGATCGTTTTATCCTACAAAACGCCCGTAAAAGCGGTAATTCTGAACGGTAAGGTCGCGTTTACGAGAGGACCCGTAACTCTTTGCCGCGACGAGCGTTTCGGCGAAGATATGAGTCTGCCGATTTCGGTCAGGATTAAAAAAGACGGAACGGTTCCGTCGGCGAAAGTCGTTAAGAACGAAGTTTTCGACGGCAATCTCGCGGTTAAAATTTCTACGACGGACGGCGGAGTAATCACTCTTACGGATTACGCGCAGGCAGGAAAGAACTACGACAGCGACAACTGCACGATTTCCGTCTGGAACGATATTAAAAAATAATCGTCGTTTACCGTCGCCGCGTTACGCTTACACTTAATAAACTATCGGGCTTCCCCGTTTCGGGGAAGCCCTTTTGCAATATCTTTTACGGGTGAGTCCGCCTATGCCAGACAAGAATAACGTAGCGTATACGCCACTCATAAACTCCCGTTTTTGGGTTTTCGACACTTTTCGACATTATCCGACGATATAAGCCGATATGCGACGGAATCTGTTATTCAAAACGCTTGAAAGGTTTTTCGTAATGGTTTATAATAGAATGGCGATCAAAAGTTCGCAAATATTAAAACCCGCAAACGAAGGAGGACATATATAATGACTATCAACAAACTCGACCTTATAGGTAACAGATGTAAAACTTTGCTTTATTGTAAAAAATTTCCGCACGTTCTCGACTCGGAAAGCAGAGCCTACGCTTACGAACGCGTACTGGAAGATTTCAAAGCCGATCTGAAAAACGAATTCGGTAACGAAAAAGACGAATTCACGGCTCTGAATTTTATCGACGAACTCGTCGTCAACGACGTGGACGTTATAGCCGACCTTTACGACGTCGCCGAAAAAACCCTTGACGAATGCGCTCAATCGTTATCGTAAAACTTTTTAAGCGGAGAAATAAAAAAATAATATAATCGAGTAAGATAACAAATTTTAATTGTGAAATTTTTAATTCGGGTATTGACAACGTATCAAACACGTGTTACAATGAGGCGGCAGACGGAAAGTATTTATAATTAACGCGAGGCACTTATGATTTTTCGTAGGTTCGGCGCGTTTTGCATTCATAATGTCCGTTTGCAGTAATATTCATATAAAAAGGAGGAACAAAAAATGAAAAGACTTTTGGCAATTCTATTAACTCTTACAACTCTCGGCTGTTTAGGGGTGAGCAGTTGTAAGAATACACAAACGCAGGACCCCTCTACGGAACGGCAGGCAATCGGCAGATTTTATACTCTGAAAGAGGCTTGCGATCAAGGTTTTATCACCGAAAACGATTTGAAAAGTATTGCGTATTATAACAACGGCGGCAGAAAAAACAACGAGGATAAAATAGCGGAAGACTTCGTTCCTCAACCGTTGAATCCCGAAACGATTCCAGCCGATATACAAAAATACGTTAAATCGGACTACGTTTATTATAACGATAAACTTGAAAACACAGAAAAGGACTCGTCGGTCAGAATCAAGAACTATTACGGAAGTTATAACGATGCCTACGTATTAACTTTGTGCGGTCCTTTCGACTATATCGCTGTAATAAAAGATTTTTCGGTTAGCGGGTACAAATTTTACTACACACAAGAAGAATTTATGGTTTGGAGAAAACAACCAATGGGTAAACTGTACACCTTGCAAGAAGCCTTTAACCAAGGGTTTATAACAGAAAACGATTTGAAAAGCATTGCGTATTATAATAACGGCGGCAGAAAAAACAACGAGGATAAAATAGCGGAAGACTTCGCGCCTCAACCGCTTAATCCCGAAACGATTCCCGCCGACATACAAAAATACGTTAAATCGGACTACGTTTATTACAACGAAAAACTTGAAAATACCGAAGACATCTCAAAAGTTAAAATCAATCGCTATTACGGAAATTATAACGGTGCCTACGTATTAACTTTGTGCGGTCCTTTCGACTATATCGCTGTAATAAACGATTTCTCTGTTGATGGTTACAATTTTTACTACACTCAAGAAGAATTTATGGTTTGGAGGAAATAACCTACGAAGAAAACGAAAGAAAAATTGTTACTCGTACCATATATCCGCAACTGAATATTGCATAACGACTAAAAATCAAACACTAAATAAAGCGTGGGGGA